>JACCDV010485560.1_pt1 | contig 158361 bp, 127 predicted proteins | sample 7446131 | NCBI WGS metagenome assembly JACCDV01 (sample SAMN15323448, study PRJNA562643) | freshwater metagenome | isolation source: river surface water | place: USA:Blue River Watershed | collected 2017-08-17 | reverse complement strand
TGTAGTAAATCACTGCATTAATAAAAAACTGCACTTTTTAAATTGACAAAGTTTTGATATTAAAAGAGAATTTATTCAAATATTAAAACACCACATATTAGTTTATGAAACTATTTTTTTATTGCCTCTTTTCTCTAAAAAGCTCGCTGCTAAGCATTCTTGAAATTTGAAAAATTAAATTTTAAAAAAAATATGGCAACTAATATCACTAAACAAACTTTTGAGAAAGCGCAGCAAATGGCTAATTCTGGACAAATAAGTCAAGCATGGCAAACATTAGCAGAGTGTGGAGATAATTATGCCGTCTCTTATCACATTATTAACTAATAAATATCTATGTTTAGAAAAATTATTTCTACAATATTAGCTTTGTTTATTTTGCTAATCTTTTATTTTTTATTAAATAATTATGGATATTTTTCAAATGCTAAAGAAAAGGCAATTTATGATAAACTTTCAAAATATGACAATAAAAATCTTGACCCAATAATGCTCAAAGATGTTGCTGATTTTGAGTGGGATTATGTTTGTTTTATATCGAGTTATCAGCAAGAAATGACGAAAAATGAATATGAAAAAATAGTTGGCTTTGAGTTTGAAGGACAAGTGCCTAAATCTTATGGATCCTCTGAAGGCCAAACTTTGTTTTTATTTATTAATCAAAACACAAAAACATCTTTGTTAGTTAATTTTGATAATTTAGAAGAGAAAAATAATTTAAAAAAATTGTGTGCTCACAAAGATGAAATTGTTTTGAAACCGGAAAACTCTAAAAAATATAGAAAAGGATTTTTTGTTTTTAATCACAAATTTACTATAAATTCAATTAACTTTTAATTACTTATCAAACTATACAGTGAATAAATATTTTTCAAAAACGATTCTTTCAAAACTGATTATTATTTTTTTGTTTTCGCTTATTATTTTTACTTTATTTGTTGGGTTCTGGTGGTTTTATGAAAATCATCTTAACACAGAAAGCAGAATAGTAAAAAAATTTTTTAAAAAAATAGATAATACAGTTCTTAAAAATGAAAATAGTTTTTTATTAAAAGAGTTTAATGCGGATTTTGATAAAGAATTTGAATGGGATAAAGTTTGTTATGTAGAATCTAGCACTCAGTTAGCTTCGGGTTTTAAAAGTGAAATTAAAGACTTTCTTGAGATTAAAACTTTTGATAAAAATATTCTTAATAGTGACTATTACGGAGTTTATTATGGTATGGTGTTCAGTGATGGAAAGTCTGTTAAAACTATGGCTGTTATGCCAAATAATTTAAATAGTAAAAAACCTTTGTGTTGCGATAAAAATGCGCGCATTGAGGTTTTTAGAAGTGCAAATGGATTGTATAATCTTTGGAATTTTAATTGCGATCAACCTAAATAATATAATAAAATGACGATAAAATCTACAATAAAATCTACAATTAGTAAACTTGCTGGCAACACTGCTGCCACCAATGAAGCATATATTCAGTATGAAAAAGCAAGCCAAAAAAGCATTATTCAAAGAAACAGTAATGGTGATCCTATTGTACAAAAAAATGGATATTACCAACTTAATGAATATGGTAATTCGCAAAAAACTTCTAGTATAGATGCTTTTCGCCACGCATATACTTCAGCTAAAACTGCAAGAGATTATGGAGAAGGTTTAGCTCATTTTCTGGGTGATGCTTGGGAAAGGGCGGGGGAAGACAAAACAGAAAGTAATATGGATTTTTGGAACAACTCAGGTGGTAGAAAGTATAATAATGAGCTTGGACCTAATGCAACAAATGATCAGATAGGTAGCAGAGTTTATATGGGAACTCAAAACAATGAACTAATTCTTAATAAAAATGATCCTAGAGAATATAATTCAGGTTCATGGCTTGATAGTTATGGGCCTCCGAAACCAGATGAATTGCACATTTGGTCAAAAGCAGAATGGGCGTCGGGGCAAATCAATAATAATTCGTATAATAAATCAAACCCAAGCTCAACCAAACTAAACTTCCAGCTTTCAAACCCAATGGAAGACGCAATAAAATATTTAGGCAGTGCATTAAACCACTTATCCCCACTAGTACTAGATCTCGATGGCGACGGCATCGAAACCGCAGGCATTAATGACGGCAATGTATTTTTTGATATAAAAAACACAGGTTTCGTAAATAAGGTAGGTTGGATTAAAGGCGATGATGGCTTGCTAGCGCTTGATCGCGATGGTAATTCGCAAATTGACAACATCACCGAGCTTTTCGGCGATTATCGCCAAGGCGCATGGGATGAGTTGCGTCTTTTGGATAGCAACAACAATAATAAAATCGATGCAGGAGATCAACAATTTGCCAATCTAAAAATATGGCAAGATAAAAACCAAAATGGCATCTCCGAAGAAGGCGAGCTTAAATCTTTAAGCGAATTCAACATCAAAGAAATTTCGCTCAACAATCAAGCATTAAACACTTATCAAAACGAAAATTACATCTCAAGCAAAGGCTCAATTACTTATAATGACGGCTCGATAAAACAAAATATCTATGACGTGCATTTTTTAAACGACAACGCCAACACATGGTATAAGGGTGCGCAATCTGAGCAGTTTGGCAATGATTTTGAGATAAAAGTTGAAGCCTTGCTTTTGCCGCTATCACGCGGTTATGGCGATTTGCCGTCACTTCATATTGCGCTAAGTTTGGATGAAACTTTGCTGCAAATGCTTACTGAATTTGCCACACTCGATAAAAGCCAATTAAACGAGATCCCGCAACGTCTTGAAAACATATTATACCGCTGGGCCGGCGTTGACTCTGTTGATCCCGATTCAGTTGCCGAAGGAAACGGCTCTAACATTGATGCACGCAAATTGCGTTTTGTAGAAAAATTCTCAGGCCTTACATGGGAGCAGCTTGGCATGAAAAATATTGTTGGCCAATTTGCGGCGCTCGATATCAAAAAAGCTTGGGATGGAATTTTTAATGAGACGTTAACACGTCTTTCAGTTCAAGGCCCGCTACAAGAAATTTTTACCGAAGCTACTTATGATTTTGCTGCAGATAATATTTTATTAAACATCGATTATCAAACAATCATAAATCGTGTGGCAGAATTTGATTTAAAAACCACCGATTTTGCAATGCAAATCGCTCATATAATTTATTCAAACAAAAATGAGCTAAACATTGATTTTGCGCGCATCAATCAAGATTTTAAAAATATTTTTGGCCAAGATTTTAAACTAAGCGATGAAACCATCAAAATCAATTGGGGCACTGAGAGATATTATGACGATCTAGAAAAAGGCTCAATTCAAGCCGTTGACGATAACAATGTTTTAAAATATAATGGCAGTGATACATCCGAAACCATCAACGCTTCAAATATTGGTGATTATATTTTTGCCAAAGGTGGTAATGATACCATAAATGGCTCAAGTAATGAAGATTATATCGATGGTGGCGCTGGCAATGATACATTAATTGGCAATGCCGATAATGATTGGCTAGTTGGCGGTGAGGGTGATGATATTTTATACGGCAATGACGGCCATGATCGCTTAAATGGCGGCTTAGGCAATGATAAATTATACGGCGGCGCACAAGATGATCGCCTTGAAGGTGGCGCTGGTGCTGATTATATCGATGGCGGCGATGGCATTGATGGAGCAACTTATATTGATTCACTCAAAGGTGTAAATATCAATCTAAAAACTGGTGCAGCTAGCGGCGGCGACGCTGATGGCGATACAATTCTCAGCATCGAAAACATCCAAGGCTCGCAATTTAACGATATCCTGACTGGAAACGATAATAACAACGTCATTCACGGCGAATTTGGCAATAATATAATTTATGCTCAAAATGGTGATGATATAATTTTTGCTGCAGGTGGCGCCAGTCAATATTATGGAGAAGCAGGAAGCGACAATCTAAAAGCATGGGACGGCTATGATTTAATGGATGGCGGCGAAGGCGAAGATCAAGTGGATTATCATCGCCCAGATATCAACAGTAAACTAGAAATCAACCTCAAAACCGGTATCACAACTTATCTCGATAAAACGGCAAATGTGCGTTATATTGTTCCTAAAGATAAATATAATGATTATTCTAATGGCAAATTTGCAGCGATAAAAACCTCAGATGTTGAAATATCTTTCAATATCGCAAGTGATGCAAATTATTACAATGATTACCTCGAAATCAAAGAAAAAGCCACCACAGAAAAAGTTATAGATACATTAAGAAGCATTGAAAATGTTGGTGCAGGCTATCTTAATGATAAAATCACCGGTGATGATAACAATAACATAATTTTTGCATATGAAGGCAATGATACAATCTTAGGTGAGGGTGGTAATGATTATTTAAAAGATGGCATTGGCAATGATCGTCTCACAGGTGGCGCGGGTCAAGATAGTTTTTATATCACGCAAGAAATCAATGCACGCGATACAATGACCGATTTTGATGTTAGCAATGAAAAAATTATTTTAGAAGAATTTAACTCACAATTCAAAAATTTTGCCGAATTACGCAAAAATATTACTCAAAGTGGCTCATCAACAATAATTAATTTTGGCGACAATCAAAGATTAACCCTAGAAAATGTTGTTGCTAAAGATTTATCTTACAAAAATTTTGTTGGCAATACATCAATAAACTCAGCTCCAACAATATTTAATTTTGCAGAAAAATCAGAAGAAAAATTCATGTTTTTTGATGTATTAAAATTTGCATCAGATGTGGATGGAGATCAGCTAAGGATTGGTCAAGTCAATACTCCGCAAAATGGTCAAGCCGAAATTGTTGATGGCAAAATAAAATACACCCCAAATGATGGTTTTGTTGGTACTGAAGAGTTTTTATATTCGATTGTTGATGCGGGAGGCAAATCAACAGTTGCAAAAATTACGGTTGAAGTTGGGCCGATTAATGATACTCCGGTTTTAGCTTATAACCCCGAAAACCAAGTGGCAAATTTAATTGAAGAATTTAAATTTCAATTTAGAGATGATTTATTTACGGATGAAGAAGGTGATCAATTAACCTATACAGCCACGCTTCAAAGTGGACAGCCATTGCCAGATTGGTTAAAATTTGATGCTGCAACCAGAACCTTCAGCGGCACTCCAACTGTAAATGATCAAGATATTCGTGTAGTATTAGAAGCAAGTGATGGCAATAGTTCGCGATCAACAAGCTTTGAAATAAAAATTCAAAAAGAAGAAAGAATTTTTGAAGGCGCAGAAGAATTTATCAATAACTCACAAAAAATCAGCAATGATAATGCTAACAAAATCTTGGTGACAGATTTTGACGGCGATGGTTCGCAAGATGTGATGGCTTCTTTTGCTGATAAAGGTTTATGGATCTACAAACAAAATAAAGGTTGGAACCAAATCAGCAAAGATGAAGTTAAAGATTTTAAAGTCACCGATTTTGATGGCGATGGAAAAAATGATATTATCTCAAGCTTTGCTAATGGCACCTTAGTAAAATATAATCAAGCAAGCGATAAGTGGGATTTTACTTTTTTAACAATCGAAAGTGGGGCTAATAATGCTTCTATTGAAGATTTTAAAACTATAGATATTGATGGTGATGGAAAACAAGATTTATTGTCAGATTTACAAACTGCTGGTTTGTGGCGATATCTTCAAGGAAACAACACTAATTTTAAACTTTCAGACACAAATTTCACTAATTTTAAAATTTATGATTATGATAATGATGGCCGCCAAGATGTGATATTTAATCTTAAGGGCAATGGTTTTTATTATTATAGTCCAGCCAAAAACATATTCGGTGCATTTCTTCAATCTGCTACTGATAATTTTGAAATTGGCGATTTTAACGGTGACGGGCTTGCCGACTTGGCTTATATAAATCCAAGTTTTGGTTTAGTTTATAATGATCATCTTAAAAATAGCATGACTTTCATAGGTTTCCAAACCAATGTAAAAAGCTTTGCTGTAGCCGATTTTAACAATGATGGCAAAAGTGAATTATTAATTAACCAAAATGATATATTATGGCATTATGATCCACACAAATCTTCTGGTCAAAAAACTCAACTTAGCAATTTATTTATCAAAAATTTTAAGATTGTTGATTTTAATGGCGATGGCAAACAAGATATATTGATTGACTCGGGTAATTCTCTGTGGATATATGATTCTGCAAGCAAAATTGAAACCAAAATTTTTGATGGAGTTGCTGAGGATTTTTACATAATTTCTGAGGCTGGTCAAGATGGCAATCGCAAGCTGGTTATTGATTTAGGCGATAATGGCTTATGGATAAAAAACACTACCGATTTATCAAACGAAACCATCAATGGATCACAATCTCACGATCAAATTAGGGCAAAAAATGGCAATGATATCATCAATGCTAATGGCGGAAATGATACTGTCTACGCTGGTGCGGGCAATGATATCATTAATGGCGGTGATGGCGATGATATTTTATATGGTGAGTCAGGGATCGATACCATCAGCGGTGGCGCTGGCAATGATACAATCTTAGTTGACGCTGATCTTGATACAATCAATGGTGACGCAGGCAATGATCTCTTTATCGTAAACCAAGATTCACAAGGCTTGATCAATGATTTTGAAGCGGTCAATAAACAAGAAAAAATCGACTTAACGGCTTTCAAAAATATTCGCGATATCAGCGATATAAAATTTGAAAATTATACCGAAAATGGTCAATTAATCACAAAAATTTTATTATCAAACGCGCAAAATTATTTGATATTAAACAACGTTGATAAAAACCAACTTACCAACGATAATTTTATTTTCTTTGACGATCAAAAGCCAACAGCCGCAATCGATCAATTTACTACGCAAGAAGATCAGCCCATTCAATTTACGCTAGATCAAATATTGCAAAATGATTCTGATCAAGAAGATGGCGCGCCACAATTTGATAAAATTTTATCAATGCCACAATTTGGTATTTTAGAAATTTCTCCAGATGGTTTATCTTATAATTATAAACCAAACGCCAATTTTAATGGCTCTGATAGTTTTGAATATCAAATTATCGATTCAAATGGCGCAACAAGCAAGGGTGTTGTTACTTTTAACGTTGAGGCAGTAAATGATGATCCTTATTTTATTTCGCAACCTCACGAAACAACATTATATGAAGATTCAACGTCGCTGATTGATATATTGGCAAATGTTGCCGATATTGATGGCGGCAAGTTTAACATTATTATAAATTCTGCTCCAAGTAATGGTGTGGTTGAAATTGTCAGAAATGATAGTGGTTATCAAAAAATTCAATATAAACCAAATGCCAATTTTAACGGTGCTGATCAATTTGAATATAGTGTTGTCGATGAAAATGGCGCCACAATAACCAAAAAATTGGATATTATAGTTAATTCGCTTAACGATGCTCCAATTATTTCACTGCAACCGCAATATCAGCAAACCAAACAAGGTTTCTCAATATCATTGGAAAATCTTATAAGCGATGTTGATGGCGATGTTTTAACCATAAATTTAAAACAATCAAACGGCGACGCTTTGCCTGCTTGGCTAAAATTTGATGCAGCAACAAAAATACTTAGATTTTTACCAATAGATTATAATTTTGCTGATCAAATTTCTTTAAGCCTTACCGTGTCTGATTCGCAAAATCAAACCAAACAAGATTTTGTGCTAAAATTTGATCGCAATTTAAAAAATCCAATCACACTAGAAAACGACACTAACGATTTTGTAAAATCAACAATCTACAATGATATAATCACTGGCAGCGTTGATGATGAAACAATCTCTTTGGTTGCTGATGGCAATTTTGGCAAAGACAAACAAATGTTTGATACCAAAAGCGCCAATATTGGCTTGGTAAATTTGGCCAACAAAAATTTCTTCAATGATACAATTTCTGACAATCAAGGCGTTGATACGGTAAGCCTAACAATTGAAAATGATGCTTTTATCTTTGATGATAACTCTACATTATCAATTGCGGGCATCGAAAAAATTTCAAGTGGCAGTGGTGGTGATTTGATTTTGCTCAACACCAATCGCATGACAAATGGCATTGTTATTGATTCGGGCACCGGAAACGATATAATCGTTGCCACAAAATATAATGACGAAATTTTAGCTGGCACTGGTAATGACATAATTGATGCTGGCGATGGTGATGACAAAATCACTGGCGGCTCTGGCAATGATCGCATTTATGGTGGGCAGGGTGCCGATAATATACAAGGCAATGACGGCAACGACAAAATCTATGGCGGATCAGAAAATGACATCATCACAGGCGGATTTGGTAATGACGAAATTTTCGGTGAAGCTGGCAATGATCGTATTGACGGAGGTACCGGTATTGACAAAATCAATGGTGGTCTTGGTGCGGATAGATTAACCGGTGGTGCTGACGGCGACATCTTCATCTTCAGCAATTTTAGTGATTCTAGCGTTTTTGCAACCGATCTAATTGTCGATTTTGTGCAAGGGCAAGATAAAATCGATATTTCAGATTTAGGCTATAATCAAGCATTAACAGAAGGATTATTCAGTGCTGAAAATATTGAAAATACATTAGAATTTTCTTATTTTAAAAACAGCGGCTCTTCTGGCGTGATCGTAAACACAATAGTTCGCGATCCACATTCTGATTTTACAATTAGATTTGCAGGCGAAATAAAATTAACAGTCGAGGATTTTATCTTTTAAGCAGTCTGTAAGCAGTCTGACGTTGCGCCTATAATGTGGGTTACAAAAGTAGTTACTTTAAAGTAACTACCAGAATTATATTTTAATGTGATGCAGGCGGTTAGTGGCGATAAAGGTAAATTTCTTCTACGCCGCTTTGCTCGCAATATCCTTGCGCACAAAACCATCATCCCAATCAATCAAATCAATCACCTGATAAGCATTTTTGCGTGCAATTTTAAAATCATTATCACCAGAAACAATATTTAAAACTCTGCCACCATTGGCCTTGAGATCTTGATTCTCTAGGGTTGTGCCGGCATGCAAGATTTTTACATCCAGATTATTTTTAGCGATAAATTGATTGGCTTTAGCCAGATCAATCTTGCTACCTTTTTTATAATTCTCAGGATAGCCACTGGCGCACATCACAACACAAACATATTTTTTATTTTCATCAAATTCAATTTTAGTTTGATCAAGCTTTTGATCGATGGCGGCGTTGATTAAATCAGTAAAATCAGTTTTAATGCGAGGTAGGATCACTTGTGTTTCAGGATCGCCAAAACGGGTGTTAAACTCAAGCAATTTGGGTCCTTGGGCGGTTAAAATGATGCCTGCGAATAATATTCCTTTAAAGGGATGACCTAGCTTATACATTGCATCCAGTGTAGGTTGAATCATATTATGGATAATTTGCCGCTCAATTGCTTTACTTACAAAAGGCGAAGGGCTAAAACTGCCCATGCCACCAGTATTAGCACCAGTTTCGCCCTCGCCAACTTTTTTGTGATCACATGCCGAGCCGAGACTCACAAAATTTTTGCCATCGCAAATGGCAAAATAGCTGACTTCAACGCCTTCTAAAAATTCTTCAATAATCACTTTTTTTGAGGCTTCGCCAAATTTTCCACTAAAAAATTCTTGCAAAGTTTTTTTGAGTTCGTCTTCACTTTGTGCAATCACTACGCCCTTGCCAGCAGCTAGTCCGTCGGCTTTTATCACGCAAGAAAATTTATTGTTTAGAGTGCCAATTTTTTTACCAAACTCAAAAGCTTTTTCAGCATCAACAAAAACTTCGTAGATGGCAGTAGGTATTTGATTGTCTGCGGCTATTTTTTTCATAAAAGCCTTAGAGCCCTCTAGTTGTGCAGCAAATTTAGATGGTCCAAAAGTGCGAATTTTTGCAGCCTCTAAATCATCGACTAAGCCATCAACTAAAGGTTGTTCGGGACCAACAAACACAAAATCTATTGCATTTTTGTGGCAAAATTCGATAATTTTGGTATGTTCATTGGTTTTAATTGAAGTGACGGTTTCAGCAATGGTACTGATCCCAGCATTTGACGGTAAGGCAAAAATTTTGCTAATTTTTTTAGATTGTGCAAATTTGTCGCAAATAGCGTGTTCTCTGCCACCTGAGCCAATTACTAATATTTTCATTAATTGAATTTTAAATTAAAATTATTATATTATAATCATAACATGGTTTTTTTAAAATTCAAAATTAATCAATTATGGGCCTAAAAGAGCACACAGTTAAATCATATGATAAAGATCTGCAAGCGGTTGCCGCAAGCCTTGATGACATGTCAAACTTGGTTGCTCAATCACTTGATTTAGTTTCGAATGCTATCAAAAATGCTGATGAAGAAACATTAGAAGAAATCATCGCCCATGATTATAAAATAAACTCGCTGGATTTTTTAATCGAAAAAAAAGTCACCGCAGTACTTGCAATGCGCCAGCCTATGGCGGTTGATTTGCGTTATATCGTATCTTCACTTAAAGTATCTTCAAACCTAGAGCGAGTTGGTGATCAGGCAAAGAGTATCATCAAAAAATTATTGCGTATAAAATCAGATAAATTTGAAAAAAATGTGCAAGAATCACTAATAAAAATGTTAGAATTATCAAAAATTATGGTGCATGATGCGGTGCTTGCTTTCAATAACCACGATGCTACAGCGGCTGATTTTGTTTTGCAAAAAGATGATGAGATTGATAAAATTTACAGCGATTTATTTGAGATTATTGAGCAAGATAAATTTGATCGTGAACAAGTACAAAATATCATCAATATTTTATTCATTGCTAAAAGTTTTGAGCGCCTTGCTGATCATTCTACAAATATTGCCGAAATCACTAAATACGTAGTTACGGGAGAAACAAAATAAAATGCAAACACGCGAGGAAAAAAAAGAAACAGGACAGATCGCCAAGCTTGATAATAAAGACCTCATGGGTTTTGCGCAGTCTGCACCAAAAGATCAAATGTTGCGCAAGCCAGACTGGATAAGGGTTAAAGCTCCTGTGTCAAAAGGTTATTACGAAACCAAAGAAATTCTCAATCAACGCAAATTGCACACAGTATGTGAAGAGGCGGCTTGTCCTAATATAGGCGAATGTTGGGCGCAAAAGCACGCTACAGTAATGATTTTGGGATCGGTATGTACGCGTGCTTGTTCATTTTGTAATATCGAAACTGGCAAGCCTGACGCGGTTAATCCACATGAGCCAGATAATGTAGCTGAAGTCGCGGCGTCAACGGGTTTGAGGCATATTGTGATTACATCGGTTGATCGCGATGATCTTGCAGATGGCGGTGCTAACCAATTTGTGCAATGTATAGAAAAAATTCGTATTAGTGCGCCTTCTACAACCATCGAGATTCTTACTCCTGATTTTTTGCGCAAAGATGGTGCAGTTGAAAAAATTGTTGCTGCAAAACCAGATGTGTTTAATCACAATATCGAAACCGTTCCTGCTCTTTATACTACAATACGTCCAGGTGCGCGCTATTTTCACTCACTTTATTTGCTAAAAAAAGTTAAAGAGCTTGATCCGTCAATTTTTACTAAATCAGGTTTGATGGTTGGCCTTGGAGAGAGTAAAGACGAGGTTTTGCAGGTTATGGATGATCTGCGTATGGCTGATGTGGATTTTTTGACGATTGGGCAATATCTACGTCCAACCTTACGTCATGCGCCAGTGGATCGTTATGTCACGCCAGATGAGTTTGAGTTTTACAAAAAAATGGCTTACAATAAAGGATTTTTGATGGTGGCGTCAAGTCCGCTGACGCGCTCTTCTTATCATGCTGGCGATGATTTTGCTAAGATGCGCGATGAGAGAAATCGGCGTTTAGGGCGCGAAAAAACTTGATCTATATTGTTAAATTTATATTTCTTGTTTGTGTCCCAAGTTTTTGTGCTTCTGGATTTTTAACTGTTGATTCTGGTTTTTGTATTTCGGGGTATGTCTTTGTAGAGCAATTAGATTTTGCAGTTATTGATTTATTTGATTCTATATCTTGTTCTGGATTAAACATATTTTAATTTGGATAAGTTAATTAAACATTCTAGCATCCAGAGTTTTATAGAAGTTAAATTTGTTATTGTTAAATATTATTTATTTTAGCGCATTAACGCTACAGTTTTGTTATATAATTCTTTAGTGCCGGCCGCGATTAGCTTTACGCCTGATTTTAAGCCAAGTTCATTGCCTTGCCAATCCCCAATATAGCCGCCTGCCATCTTGATAATAGGCACTAAGGCCGCATAATCATAAATTTGAAGTTCTGGTTCGATAATCAAATCCAAATACCCTGATGCCAACAGCGCGTAAGCATAACAATCTCCACCATAAATTACGCCACCAAATTTTGGGTATTTTGCGCTAATACATAATTTTTGAAATTTTTCAAGATCATGTTTAGCGAAGAAAAAAGGTGAAGTGGTTGATATTACCGCATCTTGGATATCAAGGCATTGACGTGTTTTTATCGCTTTGTTGTTAAACCATGCGCCTTGGTTTTCAATGCCAAGCCAACGCTCGCCAGATATTGGTTGGTTGATAATTCCTAAAATTGATTTACCTTTGTAAGCCAATGAAATCAAGGTTCCGAAGGTGGGACGTCCGATAATAAAAGATGAGGTGCCGTCGATTGGATCGATAATCCATTGATAGTCTGAATCAGGATTATGTAAGCCAAATTCTTCACCAATAATTCCGTGATTAGAAAATTTTTTTATAATTTCGTTGCGTAAAACTTCTTCAATCTGTTGATCTGCAAGGGTTACAGGGCTTTTATCATTTTTTACGATTTCACCATTTTCTTGGCGAAAATATTTTTTAGCGATAGAAGTACTAAGATCAGCTAAATGATTGGCAAAATCGATGATAGCTTGATTTATCTGGCTCTGGTTTGTCATAATTTTATTATACAGATTTTTTTAAATTAAAGTCCCTATATAACATGATTCTATATTTTTAATCAAAAAATTTTTTTAAGCAAAAATTGATTCAAATTCTATCGGATGATGTTAAATAAATCAGGCTTTAAAACTCTATTTATAAATCATATAAAATAAAAATTCTGACTCATTTTTTAAAAAAATGTGATTCCAGATTGTAATTATCTTGATAATTGTTTAAAATGAAATCGATTTCGTAAAAAATTTTTGACGTATAAAATGATTAAACTTTAGTGGTTAAACTTTTAAAATAAAAAAAATGCAAGAAAGAATCGCAATTATTGCGGGATATAGATCTGCTATGGGCAAAGCTGGTGGAGCTTTTAAAAATTTAAGTGCACATGATTTAGGTGCGCGTGTTGCTAAAGAGGTTGTGATCCGCTCTGCTATTGATCCTAACCTGATTGACGAAGTAATAATTGGCAATGTCGCACAGCCTGCAGAGGCTGCCAATATTGCTCGCGTGATTAGTTTAAAAGCAGGATTGCCGGAAAAAATTCCTGCTTATACTGTGCACCGCAATTGTGCATCAGGCATGGAGGCAATGACAACAGCTTGTGCAAAAATTTTAAATGATGAAGCACAAATTATTCTCGCTGGTGGCGTAGAATCTATGTCAAACATCCCTTTTATTTTTGGCAAAAAAATGGTCGAATTTTATACGCAACTCTTTAAAGCCAAAAATTTACAACAAAAAATTGTTACTTTTTTAACATTTAGATTAAATTATCTAGCGCCTATTATTGGCTTGCAGCAAGGTTTGACAGATCCGGTTTCTGGCTTGATCATGGGCTGCACGGCCGAAAATGTTGCTCGTGATTTTAAAATTACCCGCAAAGAGCAAGATGAATTTTCTCTGCAAAGTCACCAACGCGCTGAAAAAGCTATTGCTGAGGGTATTTTTGCAGAAGAAATTATCCCAGTTTTTAATGATGATGAAAAAAACAGCAAGATGATTGATGAAGACGAAGGTGTGCGTAAGGGTCAAAAGATTGAAGATCTTGCTAAATTAAAACCATATTTTGAGAAAGGGACGGGTACTGTTACGGTAGGCAATTCGTCGCAAGTGACGGACGGAGCGGCTTTTGCACTTTTAATGCGCGAATCGAAAGCGCGCCAATTGGGTTGTGAAGTTTTGGGTTATATTAGCAATTATGCTTATGCAGGGTTGGATCCTTCGCGCATGGGCTTGGGTCCGGTTTTTGCTGCGGCAAAAGTTTTTGATAAAACTAATTTAAGCCTACGGGATATTGATTTGATTGAGTTAAATGAAGCCTTTGCTGCACAAGTGATTGGCTGCGAGCGTGCATTTGCCTCTGATGATTTTGCTAAAAAACACTTAAATCGTGATTATGCCTTAGGTGAGATTAATCGCGACATTCTCAATGTCAATGGCGGCGCAATTGCGCTTGGTCATCCAGTAGGTATGACAGGCGCTCGTATTATAATCCACCTGCTTCGTGAGCTAAAAAGACGTGGCAAAAATCGCGGTCTAGCAACACTCTGCATTGGCGGTGGACAAGGAGGTGCGATAATTTTAGAAGTAAATTAAAAAGGATAAATATTTGATTAATTAGTCAAAGCTTATAATATCAATATTGTAAAAAATATGTCGCGCGAATTATTTATTACAATATTTATTGCGAGGCCTAAAAATATAGTAAAAATTGTAAAATAAATATGATAAATGATCTTACAAATAAAGCCAGAAAAAAAATGGATGATACTATGGTGTCGTTAAAACGTGATTTAGATAGTATTTCAACTGGTCGTGCAAGTCCTAATTTGCTTGATCACGTGCGTGCCGAGGTTTATGGTGCATTAATGCCGCTTTCGCAATTGGCTACAATTTCGGTGGGTGATGCTACAACTCTTACAATTCAGGTATGGGATCGTGGCAATGTTAAGGCGGTTGAGAAGGGTATTATCAACTCAAATCTAGGTTTTAACCCGATGGTTGACGGTCAACTGATTCGTATCGCTATTCCTAAGCTTAGTGAAGAGCGTCGCAAGGAGTTAGTTAAATTGGCTAAAAAATATGGCGAAGATAAAAAAATCGCTATTCGCAATGTGCGCCGTGATATTTTGGACGATTTTAAAAAACATGAAAAAGAAATTGGCAAAGATCAGGCTCATTCATTTAACGATATAATTCAAAAAATTACCGATGAATTTATTAAAAAAATTGATGATTCAATTATTTTAAAAGAAAAAGATCTAATGAAAATTTAATGTTTTTCTTTAAAAAACAAACTAAGTTCGATACCGCCAATCTAAAGGTGCCACACCATGTTGCTATTATCATGGATGGCAATTTTCGTTGGGCTAAAGCGCATAATCTGCCGGCGAATATGGGTCATAAAAAGGGCGTGAATAATATTGAAATTATTGTTGATGCTTGTATTGATTTTGGTATAAAATATCTTACTTTATATGCTTTTTCATCTGAAAATTGGGATCGGCCAGTCGACGAGGTTTCTTATTTGATGAAACTTTTAGATGAATATCTTGATAAAGAAACTCAAAAATTGCATGACAAAGGAGTTAAAATACTAGTTTCGGGCGATTTGACTAAATTACCAGAAAAAACTCGTCAAAAAATCACAAAAATTGAAAATGAAACTAAAAATAATAATTATTTGGTTTTAAATGTTGCCTTTAGCTATGGCGCGAGGCAAGAGATTGTAAGTGCCGTCAAAAAAATAATTAGCATGCCAAATATTGATATCAGCGATATCAATGATCAAATGATTTCACAAAATCTTTATCAGCCGCAAATACCAGATCCGTGCCTCTTGATTCGCACCGCTGGAGATTTACGCATTAGCAATTTTTTATTGTGGCAAATTGCTTATAGTGAGTTATATTTTGTGGATATATTATGGCCGGATTTTTCAAAAAAAGATTTACATCAGGCTATAATCAACTTTAACCAACGCGAAAGAAGATATGGAAAACGCTAACAAAACCTGTGCCATCAAGGGCGCAATTTGCAATATGGTTTTATTTTTTAATCAAAAAATAGATTTGTTAATTGAGAAATTTGAAAATATAGATTCGTCGCGCAACCTGAGACAGCGCGTGATCAGCTCGCTTATTTTGGCGCCAATAATGCTTTATGCAATTTTTGTTTCTGAAGATTTATTTTTATTTTTAACTATTGCTTTAGCTATTTTGATGACGATTGAATGGCTGGATATAATCCGTGACAAGCCGCATGAAAAGCGCTGGCGTGTGATTGGTTTTTTATATATCGCTATTCCGCTTTATTCGGTTTATAAATTGCGCATCATGGATGTTAATGTCTTATTTTGGATGTTTGCTATAATTTGGGCTACTGATATTTTTGCTTATTTTGCAGGACGTAAGCTTGGAGGGCCTAAATTAGCGCCATCAATTAGCCCTAATAAAACATGGTCTGGTCTGGCGGGTGGTGTGATTGCTAGTGCTATCATTGGCTTAATAAGTTCGTCAATGTTTATGGGTGGGGCAATTTTCTTTATGTTTATAAGTGTTTTGTTATCTTTGGTTGAGCAAGTAAGTGATTTACTTGAAAGCAAATTTAAACGAATTTTTGTAGTAAAAGATTCTGGTCGCATCATCCCCGGACATGGCGGAGTGCTTGATAGACTTGATGGCATGATGCTTTCAGCGCCATTTGTATTGTTTTTGGTAGTGGTGTTTGCCAAAAAATTTATAGTGGTTTAGTATAGAAGGTAGAATTTTGGCTTGTATTTTGATAATAAGAGCCATAGTTTATTGATGATCTTAGATCTAAAAAAGATCTTGTGTAATTTAATCATGGTAATTTATTTATGAAAATAAATATAGAAATGTCGCCAGCATGGATGATTAAAAGAAAACATGAATCTTTGCTTTTTATAAATCACATCGAGCAATTATCTCAGCTTGTTGGATATAAGCCAGAAGAAGAAAGAGAAGTGGTGTTGGTTTTTAATAAAAAACTTACAGAATATCCGACAAAGAGTTTGAAAAGGATTGCTAATCATATTCTTAAGAGTCCTAGAAAATTAAATATAAAAATATCGCTTGATTTTTCGCTATGTACCAGAATTTCTGAGGAAAAAGGTGAAGAATTGTTATCAATTCTATCGGGATTTGCTTCATTATCTTCGCAAGTAAAAATAATTTTACCAAAACGTGAATCTCATCAGTCTCATTCTCAACCTTCCTTGGATATTGCGGAGCAAGAAAGTGTTAAAATTAAAGATTTAGAAGCGAAAGTTAAAGATTTAGAAGTTAAGTGTAGAGTTTTACAAATGAGATGCAATGTGCAAAATTTACGTCCGCGTGATCATCGTTTGCAAGATCTGTGTGTAGTTCTTGCTAAAGATGATGAAATTTTAGCTAAAAATGCTTATAATATCTTAATTTGCTGTCAAGAACAAACGAAAGATGCGTTTGCAAAATTTGCTGATCGTCTTCTAACAGAATTTAATCACCCAGATGAAGAAAAAAGGCCTGGAATTAAAGAAAAATTCTCCAGAAGTTTTTTTATTGCATTGTGTATAACTGAATCAGAGAAAAGTGAAGTGGTGATGCCTAATTTTAAATTGTTAGAATCATCAGTAGCAAGTCGCGGAGATAAAATTTTAAGATCGATTCAAGAAAAATTTAAAAAAATTAATAGCGATTCCAGTGAAGAGTTTCTAGAAGAAATTTTTAGGCTTGATGATGAAGCGGTAGGATATAGCGAACAAATAAAGTGTTCTGAAAAATGTTTTGAAGAAGAGATTAAAAAATTTATGGAATATATTGGATCTTCTTTAGGTGTTGGTGAAGGTTCTGATAGTATAACACCTTTATTTTCAGGGTTTATAAGTCAACCTAAATCTATGCAACCTGATTTTTATACTTTACAAGCTATTCAAACTTTTAATTCGAGTATTAAGAATTCTTCAGAAGAAGTACGCTGTGAGATCATTAATAATATTAATCATAGTATGCATGAACATTATAAAAAACATGAAACTGCTGTAAGTTATCCCGACAAGCTATTTGTTTTTAATACTGCGACTTGTGAATCTTTTGTTGCGGCACTAATAAGGCAAGGAGATAGGCCAGATACCGCAACTCATCCTAGAGGTGTTGATCCTAGAGGCGTTAATACAACTGAAGAGCGGCATTATACTGGCAAATAAGCCAGAAATTATAAATATTAGGGCATTTTTGTGCCATATAGAAACAATCAATTTCAAGTCAAGATTCTTTTGTTTTTATTGACTTTAGGCAAATTTTTATTAAAATCTTACCAAATCTTTGTTGGTTTTTTGCTTTTTTGGGCTTTTGCCCTCTATTGGCCTTGCTTCTTGCCATTTTTAGTAAAAATCTAGCAATTATAAAATCCTCAATTTTTAATAAAATGACACAAAAAAAATTCGTGTATTCTTTTGGTGATGGCAAGTCTGAAGGCGATTCGTCGATGAAAAACCTACTTGGTGGCAAAGGTGCTAATTTGGCCGAAATGTCAAATATGGGATTGCCTGTGCCTCTAGGATTTACCATCACAACCGAAGTTTGTGATATTTATTATAAAAACAACAAAGATTTTCCTGATGAGCTGCGCAATCAAGTGGTTCAAGCCTTGCTAGTGATTGAAAAAAAGCTTGGCATAAAATTTGGTGATGAAAAAAATCCATTATTATTTTCGGTGCGATCTGGTGCGCGCGCATCAATGCCTGGCATGATGGATACTGTTTTAAATTTGGGCTTAAATGATAAAACAGTTTTAGGATTGGCTGAAAAATCAGGTAATCGTAGATTTGCCTTCGATTCATATCGCCGCTTTATCCAGATGTATTCTGATGTGGTACTTGAGGTTGATCACTATAATTTTGAAATAATCTTAGATGAAAAAAAACAGGAGCTTAAAATCAAGCAAGATACTGATCTAACGGCTGAAAATCTTGAAGAAATTGCCAATTTATTCAAAGCAAAAGTAAAAGAAGAAACTGGTAAAGAGTTTCCTCAATCTGTGGATGAACAGCTTTGGGGCGCCATTCGTGCAGTATTTGCATCATGGATGAACGATCGTGCTATCACTTATCGCGCACTAAATAATATCCCAGCAGAATGGGGCACGGCTGTCAATGTACAATCGATGGTATTTGGCAATATGGGTGAAGATTCGGCCACTGGTGTTGCCTTTACGCGCAATCCATCAACTGGTGAAAAAGAATTATATGGCGAATATCTAATCAACGCACAAGGCGAGGATGTGGTTGCTGGTATCCGTACACCACAATCAATCACTAATGCGGGCAAAAAACAATTGGGATCAACGCTGCCTTCAATGCAAGAAACCATGCCAGAAGTATTTGCCGAGCTTGAAACAATATACAAAAAGCTTGAGCTGCATTATCGCGATATGCAAGATATCGAATTTACAGTACAAGATAAAAAATTATGGATGTTGCAAACCCGCAACGGTAAACGCACGGCGCATGCAGCGGTAAAAATTGCAGTTGATATGGTGCACGAAGGTTTGATTGATAAAAAAGAGGCCATTAGGCGTATTGATCCTGAGAGTTTGGATCAATTATTGCATCCAACTTTAGATCCTAAGGCTAAAGTACAAATTATTGCTAAAGGCTTGCCGGCCTCTCCGGGCGCGGCTTCTGGTGTTGTAGTATTTTCTTCACAAGATGCCGAAAAACGCGCAGATAACGGCGAAAAAGTGATCTTGGTGCGTGTTGAAACTAGCCCTGAAGATATCAAGGGCATGCATGTTTCGCAGGGCATCCTTACTGCACGCGGGGGCATGACATCGCATGCAGCCGTTGTAGCGCGTGGCATGGGCACTCCTTGTGTATCCGGTGCATCAAGCGTGCATGTTGATCATGCGGGCAAATTTTTTACATCGGAAGGTGTTAAAATAAAAGAGGGCGAAACCATTACTATCAATGGTTCAACCGGTGATGTTATTGTTGGTGTTGTGCCAACTCTAAAGCCAAATTTGTCTGGTGATTTTGAGCAAATTATGAAATGGGCCGATGAAATTCGTACTCTAAAAGTGCGTACCAACGCCGAAACTCCGCAAGATTGTCAAACTGCGCGCGATTTTGGTGCTGAGGGCATTGGCCTATGTCGCACTGAACATATGTTCTTTAGTGAGGATCGTATCATATCAGTGCGTGAAATGATCTTGGCTGAAAGTCTTGAGGGGCGTAAAAAAGCCTTGGCAAAATTGCTTCCGATGCAGCGCAAAGATTTTGTTGAGATCTTTAAAATCATGGCGGGATTGCCTGTTACTATTCGTTTGCTCGATCCACCTTTACATGAATTTTTGCCACACAAAGATAATGAAATCGCGCAAGTGGCTGATGTTGTGGGCGTTGATGTTAATTATGTAAAACATCGCATTTCGCAACTGCATGAGCAAAATCCAATGCTAGGACATCGTGGCTGTAGGCTTGGTATATCTTATCCCGAGATTTATGAAATGCAAGCCCGCGCCATTTTTGAAGCTGCAGGTATTATAAAAAAAGAAACCGGCAAAGATGTATTGCTTGAGATCATGATTCCGCTGGTTGCAAGTAAAAAAGAAATTGAAATCCTAAAAAAATTAGTGATAGCAACCGAGAAAACAGTTGAAAGAGAGCAAGGTGTTAAATTGAATTATATGGTGGGTACTATGATCGAACTGCCACGCGCTGCATTGATGGCGCATGAGATAGCTAAGGAAGCTGAGTTTTTTAGCTTTGGTACTAATGATTTAACGCAAACAACTTTTGGTTTATCGCGAGATGATTCGGCCAATTTTTTGGGTCATTATCAGAAGGCTGGTATTTTTGAAAAAGATCCATTTGCAGAATTAGATCAAGAAGGAGTAGGGCAATTGATTAAGATTGCAGTTGAAAAAGGAAAAACAACAAGGCCAGAGATTAAACTAGGAATTTGCGGAGAGCATGGCGGAAATCCGAGTTCGATTTATTTTTGCCATAAAGTTGGGTTGAGTTATGTTTCGTGCTCGCCTTTTAGGGTCCCGATTGCGAGGTTGGCTGCGGCTAGGGCGGGATTGTAAATATGCGATTAGTTAATTAGCGCGGCGTTGCCAGGGTAATTCTAAATCTTGCTGATCATCCTTGCAAGAAAAACCACCCCTAAATCATAAGATTTAAGGGGTTTAGGATTTTATTCAAAAAATCAACTTATTGGCAAGCTAAACATTCTTCATATTTAGGCGCTTCTTCTTGTGTAGATGGGGTGTCCGCGGCAAGTTTAAACATTGCATCACTTTCAACTTTATTTGAAACTTTATCCGCACGTTGAATTGAGGTTGAGCGGCAATAATAAAGGCTTTTTAACCCTTTTTGCCATGCCCTAAAGTGAATTTCATGTAATTCTTTTTTCGATACATTTCCTGGTACAAATATATTCAAGCTTTGTGCTTGGCAGATATATTCTTGGCGTTCGGCGGCCAGATCAACAACCCATCTTTGATCAAGTTCTTGCGCGGTTTTAAATACAAGTTTTTCATGTTCATTTAAGAAATCCAAATGTTGTACAGAGCCTTCATTGATAGTGATAGAAGACCAGATATCTTCAGTGTTGCGGCCCTTTTCTTCAAGTAATTTTACTAAATTTTTATTGCGTACATTAAATGATCCAGTCAAAGTTTTTTGTGTAAAACTATTTGCCGCAAATGGCTCGATCCCAGGGGATGAATTGTTGGCGATGATTGAAATTGAAGCGGTTGGGGCAATCGCAATTTTACTTGAAAATCTTTCCATTACACCGGCATCAATGGCATCAGGGCAGGCACCTCTTTCTTGCGCTAGGCTAACAGATGCTTGATCCACTTGCTGTTTAATTTGTTGGAATATTTTTTTATTCCAAACTTTTGCCATTGCTGATTCCATTGGAACATTCTTGCTTTGCAAAAATGAGTGAAAGCCCATCACGCCCAATCCAACACTGCGTTCACGCATTGCCGAATAGGCTGCTTTTTCCATTTGTACTGGTGCTTTATTGATAAAATCTTGTAGCACATTATCCAAAAAACGCATCACATCTTCGATGATTTGTGGATGATCTTTCCACTCATCATAATATTCAAGATTAAGTGAGGATAAGCAACACACGGCAGTGCGATCTTTGCCCGTGTGATCAATACCGGTTGGCAAAGTGATTTCGCTACATAAATTTGATGTTTTGACTTTTAAGCCAAGTTTTTGATGATGTTTTGGCGTAGCTTTATTTACATGATCGATAAATAAAATATATGGCTCACCAGTTTCAACGCGTGCGGTCAGAAGCTTGATCCATAGAGCACGAGCCTTTACTTTATCTAAAGTTTTATTAGTGTATGGGCTTTTTAATTCAAAATCCTCGTCTTTTTCAACTGCGCGCATAAAGGCATCCGTAACCACTACACCATGATGTAAATTTAGCGATCTGCGATTAGGATCGCCGCCAGTAGGGCGACGAATATCGATAAATTCTTCAATTTCAGGATGATCTATTGGTAAATAAACCGCTGCCGAACCCCTTCTAAGACTGCCTTGCGAGATTGCTAAAGTTTGCGAATCCATTACTTTAATAAAAGGCACAATACCAGAAGTTTTGCCATTGCCTTTAACGGGCTCGCCAATTGAGCGCAAATTACCCCAAAAACTGCCAATACCACCTCCGCGTGCCGCTAGCCATACATTTTCGTTCCACAAATCAACTATACCATGCAAAGAATCATTAGCTTCATTTAAAAAACATGAGATTGGTAAACCGCGTTCAGTACCGCCATTGCTAAGCACGGGTGTTGCCGGCATAAACCATAAATTTGAGATATAATCATAAATGCGGTTGGCATGAGCCTGATCATCGGCATAATAACATGCTACGCGTGCAAATAAATCTTGATAGGTTTCATTAGGCATTAAATAGCGATCTTTTAAAACAGCTTTGCCAAAATTGCTGAGTTTTTCATCTTTTTTAGGGTCAATTTTTACGGTAAATTTAGTTTTTTTATCAGGCTGATGAAGAGGGATAACATTAGGTGCGTCAAATAAGCTGTTATTGTCGTTAACACCATTTATAGAGGTTGAATTGCTGTTGTTGTTTTTTGAAGATTTTCTTGCCATAAATACATTTAAATTGCGATTTTTTCTAAATTGATCTAAAAACGCTATAGAGCCATGATAAGTCAATTCAAAACTATATTTAGTAAATATTTTTAATAAATGCCACCATATATAGTTTTAATAACTTATAGTTTTGATAGAAAAAAATTAAATGTAAAGAAAGAAATTTAACTTTTTTAATATTTTTTTATATTTATCGCCAACCCTTTATTTTGTAAGGAAAAACATAAGACACTAGATCTAAATTACAGGAAATTATAGTCCTAAAAAATACAATATTTTACGAAAGCTAGAAAAATATAGATCTGTAAAGATTTTTTATAGAAATCTATAAAAAAATCATTTAGATAAAACTGTAATTTTGTTTTATTTTTTTTTAAAATAAACTTGTAATTGAATTTTTTAATTATTATAAAGATGAAACTGTATTATTATAATACAGTTTCAAGAGATAAATTAATTTTCAAGAAAGATGTCGAAAGATAAAACTGCTGTCGCTATTGCAGGGATGAGATCCAAACAAACAGGTGAAGCTGGTAAAAAATCGTTGTTAGAATGTGTTGTGCAAGGCAATATTGAGGGAGTTAAGAAATTATTAGACGCTGGAGTAAGTCCAAACACTTATAATCATGATGGTATTTTTCAAAGACCGGCAATATATTATGCCATCAAAAACAACTCTATGGAGATCGTTTTATTATTTATTCAAAATAGCAGATTTGATCCGAGTTTTAAAATGTTGAGTTTTAATTTAAATGTTCTTAAATTTTGTAAAAAAGATGTTTCTAGTTTTGAGAGGGAGCAAGATGTTGGTGATAAATATCTAATAAAATCATCGCTACTTGATGTCATTATTGAAAGTGACAACGCTGAATTATTTGATGTTTTTTTTAATTATCTTCTAACAAAAGCTAAGGCCCCTGATGGCACATTAAAATTTGATTTTACATCAGCAGTTTTTACTGTAATAGAAAAAAACAAACCCCAATTTCTTGAAAGAATTTTAAAAGCAGATAAGAGATCTGTAGATCAAGCTACAGAAAGATTTGCGTATAATATAAACAATCCAGGGTTAACGCCACTAGGATTAGCGGTTATAAAGTGTAATATGGGAATGGTAAGATCTTTGATTGATTATGGGGGCGCAGTTAAAAAATGTATGGATGGAATTTCTGCGTTATGTCTTGCTGCTTATTATAGTCGAATCGAAATTGCCGATTTTTTGTTAAGCCGAGGTGCTGATCCAAATGAATTGCAAACCGTCGTAAGTATTGGTACCAAAATCGAAATACTTAAATCAAGAAAAGAAACGATAGAAACTTTTCAAAAAAAATTAGAACAAGGTTTTGATAAAGATATTGTTAAGCGATACCAAGAATATAAGCTACAGGAAGGTCAAATATGTAGGATTGAAACTCAAGAACAATTTTTAAAGCTTTTAGAAGATGATTTGCACAAAAAAACTAAGCTTTTAAAAGAACATGAGAAAAGAGAGGAGGGGGATGTTAAAAAAAATCAAACCATTTTTGAAATATTAATTTCTCAAAAAGATATTGAATCTAGATATCAAATGGCTGATTTATTGATAAATTATAATGTTGAAATAAAAGAGGATTATTTTTATTTAGCGATTCAGTTTGGGGAAATATATTTTATGAGAATTCTTCTTGCGCGCGGAGAGTTTATATTTGATGATGAAAAAATATCGCACGCTAAAGATCTTTTTAAATCTAGATGCGGTGAATGTGAAGAATCTGCAGCAATGTTGAAGTTAATGGATAATGAAATAAAAATTTTTAGAGAAGTAGAAAAAGAAACTCCTGAAAACAAGCAAAAAGTTTTTGTCTATGCTCTTAAATATGGCGATTCTAAACGAATTGCCGAAATTGCCGAAATTGCCGAAATTGATTTTCAAGCCGATACCAAATTTAAATCAGATGTATTTGTTAAAGAAGGGATAGTTAGAAAATCCGATACCAAATTTAAATCAGATGTATTTGTTAAAGAAGGGATAGTTAGAAAATGCAATTCTGATGAATTTCATTTAACGGAATATGCGGTGGAATTTGGTAACGTAAGAGCAATAAAAGTTATGTTTGACAAACAAGCTTATTTTAGTGGTCAGACGGATTATTTAACTCTTGCATTAAACCATCATAATCTTGACGTGATAAAATTATTGTTAGATAATGGTATAAAATTAGTGCGTGATCATAGAGGGCAAGGCGCTATTCATTATGCTTGCACGCGGGGTAATATTGAACATCTAAAAATATTATGTGAAAAATTTAATGAATGTTTATCGGAAATAATGTATGATGTAGAAAGCGAATGGACACCAATACATTTGGCAATTATATGTGCAATAACTAAACAAGATCCAAGAATCTTGCAATATCTTATAAAAGAAAAAAAGAGTGATAATATTGATAACATAGATCAATACACAAGAGATAAATTGAATAGGTTTGATTCAGAGTGGAAATTGCATCTATTTGATGATAAAAAAACTGTTTTACAAAAAACAGAAGATGATGGTGCGGCAGCGGCAGTAGTAGATTCATCTTCTGAACAGCAAAAGCGCAGAGATCAAAAGACGGATCCAGAGAGCGTTTCACAAGAAATTAAATCTTCTGATGCCAAAGGTGAAACTAGCAAAAAAAAGAAAAAAAAGAAAAATGGCAAGAAAGCGGTGGATTCTGAGGGTGTAGCTGATAAAAAAGAAATATCTGATATCTCAAAATTTCAATTAAGATTGCAAACAATAAGAGATGAATTTTTCTGTCTAGTGAAAGAAATCAAGGAAAAATGTGAAAAATATTCCATTGCTATAAATAGCTTAGAAGAAGATGTGCCATTAGCGCATGAGAAAAAATTGCACGAAGAAGGGTCTGGGTCAGTGCAAAATCCGGAAGCGAAACCGTTATCTAAAAAACGTACAAAACAAAAAGAATAATTTTATGCCTAAAAAAAAGAAAATAGCGGGCACAGATAAAGCGAGTGCAATGTTTGGTCATCTACTAACCTCACCAGAAGAAGGTGTTATTCTGATAGGGAATTTTGATCTTCAAACCAACCTAGATTTGCTAGATCACATTAAGGATAATTTTGCAACACTTGCTGGTAATGAAGAAAGTGGGTTAAGTCAAGAAAAGGTTTTTGATAAAAAAATCAATGATCTAATTGTTGCAATAGCAAAAGAAATAGCGAAGCAATTAAATAAAAAAGAACACATAAAAGAGCTTGAAACTTTGCAGAAACTAATGATGTTTTTTGCAGGACAGAATTGCGTTGCATTCATAAAAATCATGTATCAAGAAGGTTTTAGTTTTGATGAAAAAAATGAGGCAGAAGTTCTTAAGTATCGTTGTTACGATGTCAATTGTTTTATCGGCGAACAACGTGATAAACAAAAAGAAATTGCTTTGCAATTACAAGAAGATGAAGAAAATAAAAAAGGATATTGTCTGAATATTGATTTGTTAAAGCAAAATGGTTTTACTGATAAGCAAATTGAATCATGTCAATCGCAAGACACATATGATGAGGCAAGAAAAGAAATTTTACGTATAGCTTTGCGTAAGAAAAATGAAGAAGGAAGAGGTGCAAAAAAAGTACAAGATACTGGCGTGCAAGATATCACTAAGGCAATAGAAAAGCCGTCACCACCTTTGCATTTAGCGATAAAAGGACAAAGGCTCAAGAAAGTCGAAGAAATTTTAGCTGCTGGTGCTGATTGTTGCGAGCTTGGAAATGATGGAGAAAATGCTTTATTTTGGGCAATTGTATCGAAAAATCTTGACATGGTAAGAGTTGTTTTGCGATCAAAAAGCGCAAAACAAAGTAAGTTAATAAATATTAGATTTAATGGCATTGAACATTTTAAGTCATGTGCATTAGGATTTGCAGTGTTAGGATCCAATTATAGTTTAGTTAAATTATTAGTAGAGGAGTTTAAAGATGATATCGATATAGAAAATGGCTCTATGGATGATACAAATACTACCGCTCTATCTTTAGCGGTCATGAAAGGTGAGATTGAAATTGCAGAACTGCTTTTGCAAAATGGCGCTAATCCCAATGTAATAGTTGTAAGACCAAGTCCTCAAACGAGAGTCATGTATCTTAAGCACGAAATAGAATTTCGTCAAAAAAAACCCGCGAATACAGAGGATATGAGTTCATTAAAACATCACTTAAAAGCAGCAAAAGCTGAGCTGAGTAGTGAGCATAATGAAAGGCCTAGATATTTATTAAAAATATTAATAACTGAGTCAGAAAATGTCAATAAAGTTGATATGGTAAAATTGCTTGTTCGGCATGGAGCTAAACTCGAAAATGATGATTATCTATCAATTTCGGCAGAAATTGGACATAATGAATTATTTACTTTTTTTCTAGCTCATGGCCTCAGAATTGAGCAACAAAAACTTGAGGATGCTATTTCTCGCTTTGAATCTGAAGTAACAGAATTTTTTAAAGACAATCCGGATGAGGCCAAGAAATATAAGGTAAATACTGTTATTATTAGAAATAATTATAATTCTTACACTAATCCCAAAGATGATGATATTGATGATATTATAGCACATGGTATCAGAAGTGGAAAAGTGAATGGGCTTGATAAAACTAATGTTAATAAATTAGTTTCTGTAAAAAGAGTAAATTCTGACCCTTTTATGCGCTACCCTTTGGCGATTGCACTGATTCATGATGACGTCAAGATAATAAGAGAAATAGTTGACTTAGGGGGTGCGGATATCAATTCACTTCTCTGGGTAATTAGAGAAAGATCACAAGCCTTTGTTTTGTTGCTTAATGAAAAAATGATTGATATAGATCAAGAATATGTCGATACAGATTCAGAAGGCGTAGAAACTAAAAAAACTATATTAGATTTAGCTATTGAAGAAGGAAGATTGGACTTAGTAAAACTTTTTTTACAACATAATGCAACAAAAGTTAGCGAGGCATCTTTAGTAAAGGCAATTAAAATTAAATCCGATAAACAAATCTCGCAAGAGCAAAAAGAGTCATATTTACAGATGTTGGATCTAATAATTTCTGTAAACAGATTTAATTTTGAAAAGTTAAGTGGTTTTCTAGAATTAGTCATGCAGTTAAGAGAATTTCATTTGCTCAGAGCATTGCTTTCAAATGGATTGAATCCAGATATAGCCCAGAAATATTTACAGCAGCAACAAATACAAGCTGATGATGAAATGTCTTTAGTGGTAGAAAGATTCGTCTCCCCAGGTTGTCACAAAGAAACCAAAGACAATGCTTTTCATTTTTATGCATTCTGGTCTCATAATCCCGACACTGCTCACGCTCTTGTGCAAAGAGGTCATAATATAAATGCAACAAATGCTTTGGGATTTACGCCACTCCATGTTGCGGCCAATTCTATTAAAAATCCACGGGCTATTATCCGGGCATTGATTAATAAAGGTGCAAACATTGATGACGAGTCAGGATTAGGTACAGCACTTTGTATAGCAGCTATGCGAGGTATGAGTAAAGCGGTTAAAGTTTTGGTTGAGGAGGGGGCTAATTTAAATCTAAAAGATAAGGATGGTAAAACAGCATTACATCTGGCGGTTAAATTTCATGATAGCTTATCGGTTGCAATTTTATTAGCAAACGGAGCTGACTCAACAATATTAGACAAAGAAGGAAAACGGGCGGTGGATTATATAAAGCCAATCATTGATAATCTTACACAACAATATTCGCAAGAAAGAAGTCAGGAAAAGCGGCTGGGGATTAGTAAAGAAATAAAAAAAATAGAGAAGGTGCAATTTATGTTTGCAATGTTTCATTCTGTAAACAAACCTCATCCTGAATATAATGGTTATTATGCAATTCATATTATCGCGCAATATGGCAATGTAGAGCAATTATGTAAATATTTAGACAAAGGGGCTACCTTAGACTGCACAGATTACAAAGGCCAAACACCTTTAGAAATTGCAGTACTTGGTTGTAATTTTAAGGTTTTTGAGGCAATTTATGAGCGTACATTATTTTCTTGTGACAAGCAAGAGATAGATCGAATTTTTAGCAAATTATATTCTAGACGTGGAATAGATGTATCTTTATATAAAGGCGTTATCTTAGATTGTAAAGATTTTGACGGCCAAACATTTTTAGAAATTGCATTACTTGGTTGTAATTTGAAGGTTGTTGAAATAATTCTTGAGCATGAATTAGGTATTTATGGCAAGCAAGAGATAGATCGAATTTTTAGCAAATTAGATTCTAGATCTGACGAGAAGAAGCCAAAGGAAGATGTTAAAGAGAATCCAGTTGCGCAGGCAGGAGAAGATAGCGAGCAGAAATTAGACGAGCAGACCAAGAAAATGCTAGAATATACCAAGAAGAGAGAAGAGGGTAGAAAAGAAAAATTATATAAGGAGGATCTATTTGTTAAGCTTTTAGAAAAAGAAATTTTTCATGTAATACTGGATTCGCTGTTAAAAAGTGGAGTGGATATAAATGGAAAGATAAGTCTAGGACGTCACAGTCGCTTCTGTGAAGAGTGGCATCTGGTTACATTTCTACATTTGGCATTATATTTTGAGTATCCGGCATCGGCTGTACAATATCTACTTGATAATGGCGCCAGAATTGACATACAGGATTTATTTGGGTATGATGTGTTGTCACTTGCTACAAGACTTTTGCAAGTGCCCGAGAAATATGACGAGGAAAATAAAGAAAGATACGAAATTGTTAAACTAATACAAAAACATTCTCAAAGGCAAGCAAGTCAAGCGCAATCCCAAGATCATCCACAAGAGCAGACTGCAGAAGATCATCCACAAGAGCAGACCGTAGAGCAATATCACCCAGAACAACCATCGGAACATCCTCAATCCCAAGATCATCCACAAGAGTGGACTGTAAAATCACCAAGTACCGCTCCTCGTCCAAGCGAAAATAATCCTTTAGAGAAAGTGAATGTAGTAGGGTTGGAAAGTTGTCTATAAACTATAAACCAAGCACCTGCAATATCGCGCGAGCTTTATGGTAAGTTTCTTGCAATTCAAGTTGCGCATCTGAATCATAAGTGATAGCACCTCCAACTTGAAACTCAAACTTGCCTTCCTTGCAAATTATAGTACGAATCACCACTGAAAAATTGGCCTCATATGTGCTTAAATAGCCAATCGCACCACTATAAATACCGCGGTTAATTTTTTCAAGAGCGGCAATTATTTGCATAGCTTTAATTTTGGGTGCACCCGTCATAGACCCAGGCGGAAAAAGGGCTGCAATTACATCTTTAATATCGAACCCAAGTCCAATTTCACCTTTAATTTCAGAAGACATGTGATGTAAAAGGCGATAACTATCAATCTTAAATAAATTATCAACTGCAACTGATGAAGCCTTACAAACTCTAGATAAATCATTACGTACCAAATCGACAATCATTAGATTTTCTGCTTGCTCTTTCGGGCTTTTTTGTAGATTTTCTTTATTTTGTAAATCTTGCCTAAAATCAGACGATCGCGGAGCGGTACCTTTAATAGGTCGCGATATCACATGATTATTTTTAACGGATAAAAATAATTCTGGGCTAGATGAAATCACATAATTTTGATCAAACTTTAAAAATGATGAATAATTAGCTGCGCTAGCATTAACAAGCTTTAGAAATAGATCAAAATATTGTTTTGGGGTTGTAATATTAATATTGCCAAAGAATTTTCTTGTTAAATTTACTTGATAAAAATCACCATTTTCTATCAGTTTTTTTATATGCTCTACGGCCTTGATATAAGAGCTATCAGAGAAATTTGAGGAATATTTTTTAACAAGAATATTTTTTTCTTGACAAGTCTCGCAATTTTTAAAATTTAAAATTATATTAAGATAATTTTCGTCATAAAAATTAGCGGTCAAATTTTGTGTTTGATGATCAAATTCAAGTACTAAATTAAATTCAGCAAGCCAAATTTTTGGTAGATCGATCATCGATTTTTGAGTTGAGGGTATTTTTTCAAGATTTTGCCCATATTCATATGAAATATAGCCAAAATAACGTTGATTTTGCTGAAAATTAAGTTTTTTTAGATCGTCAATAATAAATTTATCGCGCAAAAAAATAGCGATAAAAGATCTTGAATTTTTGATTTCAGAATTAAGGCCAGAATATAAAAAAACCCAATCTTCGCAATAATTAGCGGCAATAATTTTTGCTAATTGAAGTGGATCAATCCAATTTATATTTTTTGTCTTCATGATTTTTCCTCAAGCAAATCAAGTATTTGCAAAGATGTCTTTTTGCAAAATTTATAAATTTTATTTTTATAACATAATTCATCAACTGGCAAAATTAAGTGATTTGAATTAGTCAAAAATATCTCTTCAGCATCTAAAATAGAGGGTGATCGGGCTTTTATTTGATGTATTTTATAAGGTAATTTATCGATAATTTTTTGCCTAACTGTACCAAACAAAATATCACAAGCAGGTGAGGGGGTATAGATTTTGCCCGCTTTCAACCAAAAAATATTAAAAGACGAGCATTCGGAGATGTAATTTTCTTCGCTAAGTAAAATTTCATCAAAATGGCCGTTTTTCTTGGCGTTAATCTTAGCTAAAACATAATTTAGTACTTGCATCGTTTTACATTTCTGCAAAGCACGTGATCGCTTTGGAGCCTTGATTTTACTGAATCCAATTCTAATTTTAGCGGGTTTTTTTATTTGCCATTCAAATGCTTCAATCACTAATAATGGGCAGATATTTTCTTGAGGAAGATATCCCATCGAGCCCGCGCCTCTGCTAATTGAAATACGCAAAACACCATTTACAATTTTGTTTTTTGCAATTAAAGTCAGGCAATTTTTATATAAATCAATAATTTTAAAATTTATTTGCAAAGCCTTTAAACCTCTCTTGATTCTGGTTTCGTGGGATTTATAATCATAAATTAAACCATTGATTATTTTACAAGTTTCAAAAATGCCATCACCAAAACGACAAGCCCTTTCATTTATTGAGATTGAAGCATTATTTTGTAGCAAAAATTTGTGGTTTATAAAAACATATTTCATATAAAAAATGTTTGCGCTATCTATTTATTTAGCCATAAGACATACAATATAAGCTTTTTTAAAAAATTCCAATGATTAAATTTATTTTAAAATCATTTTCTATAATTTTTGTTATTGGCTTAATCATTTTTGTTATTGGTTTTTCATATTATTATCAAGATCTGCCAAACATTGATAGTCTAGGCAAAGAAGGTGATGAGCAAATTATTGAAATAAATTATTCTAATGATGAAAGAATTGCAAATTTTGGTGATATATATCATGACGAAGCTAGATTTTACCAACTTCCACAGCATTTGATTAACGCAGTTGTAGCAACGGAAGACCGTAAATTTTTTAGTCATAATGGCGTTGATTTATTGGCTATAATTCGTGCTTCTTATATAAATCACCGAGCTGATCGTATAGTGCAAGGTGGGAGTACAATTACACAACAATTGGCAAAATTATTATTCCTAAAACCAGAGCGCACCTTTAAACGCAAGGTACAAGAGCTTATTTTGGCTTTTCAACTCGAAAAACGTCTATCTAAAGAACAAATTTTAGTTACTTATTTAAATCGTGCATATTTTGGCTCAGGTAGCTATGGTATTAGTTCGGCGGCTAAATTTTATTTTGATAAAAAAGTATCGGATCTTAATTTGCAAGAATCATCAATGCTTGCAGGCCTTTTAAAGGCGCCGTCAAAATTTTCTCCAAAGAATGATAAAAAACTTTCCGAGAATCGTACCAATATTGTGTTGCGCAATATGATAGATGCCGGATATATCGATGAAAAATATATTGCTGAAATTGATAATGATATAGCATATAAAACTAATCGCTCGCAAAGGCTTTATTTTGCTGATTTTGTCCATGATCAATTTAAAGAATTTTTAAATAAAAATGATCTTGATAAAAAACTAATTACCGTTACCAGCACTCTAGATTGCAGGTTGCAGCAACATGTTGAAGATGTTGCTAATAAATTTGTTGACGAAAATAAAAAAAAACTTAACAAATCGCAAATTGCAGTTGTGATTTTAAATCGTCAAGGAGCAGTACTGGCAATGATTGGTGGCATTGATTATCAAAAAAGCCAATATAATCGTGCAATTTATGCTAAAAGACAAATGGGATCGCTCTTCAAAACCTTTGTTTATTTAACTGCATACGAAAATGATTATGAACTAGATGATGAATTTGAAGACAAGAAAATCAATATTGGCGCATGGTTGCCAGATAATTATAACAATAAATATTTAGGTAAGGTAGATCTTAAAACCGCCTTTGCACAATCGCTAAACTCGGTTTCAATTCAGTTGGTGCAAAAATTGGATCGTAAAAAAATTATTAATACCGCAAAGAAACTAGGAATCAGCTCTGATATCAACGCTAATGATCTTACAATTGCCCTTGGCACCACCGAGAGTAGCCTATTTGAGCTTACCAGCGCTTATGCGGGCATTGCCAACAAAGGACATCCAGTAATGCCATATTTTATCGAAAAAATTAGTGATAAAAATAGCGATATGCTTTATCAACATCAGTCCTCAGGTTTCGAAGCTGTTATTTCTGATGATGCGCTTAAATATATCCAAGAATCAATGCGCGCTGTAATCACAGATGGTACGGGTCGCAAAGCTAATATAGCTAACGATATTTATGGCAAAACTGGTACCAGTCAAGATTTTAGAGATGCATGGTTTATTGGTTTTAATGATCAATATATTATTGGCGTCTGGATTGGCAATGATGACAATTCGCCAACAAATAAAATTACGGGCGGGTCTTTGCCAGCAGAGTTATTTGCGCAAATTATAAAAAATTATTGATAAATTTGAATTAATAATTATTAACAAAAATTAAAAAGATGAAATCTTTATCAAAAAATATATATATCATATTTTTTCTTGTAATTTTAAGTCCTTATGTAGCGCTATGCGACGAGATTTCAATCAAAAAAATTGATTTTGATAATGATGATAATTTATCAATTTATGTCGATAAAAAATCCGAGTTTAAAACTTATAGCCTAAACTCACCAGACCGCTTGGTTGTAGATATAAAATCTGCAACAATTGAAGAAAATATTCTTAAAAAAGATTTTCCGCCTTTTGTTATGGCAATCCGTAAAAATCGCAATGGCGATATGCTTAGAATAGTGTTTGATCTTAAGCAAAAAATTTCTGTAAAAAGAGCGGCTTTTCAAAAAAATAAAAATGAAGAATTAGGCAAGATTTTTATTGTTACAAGCCTTGATTCTAAAGCATCTCAGGCTTTTACTAATAATACAAAAGATGGCAAAAAATATGTTATCAAAGAAGAAATTACTAAAATGCCAATAATTGTGATTGATGCGGGCCATGGTGGTAAAGATCCAGGCACTATAGGTGATTATGCTCGTACTAAAGAAAAAAATATTACTCTATCTTATGCTCGCGAGCTTGCTAAACACTTGCGCAATACCCAAAATTATAAAATATATTTAACTCGCGATTCTGATATTTTTATTCCCCTTCAAGATAGGGTAGCAAAGGCGCGCAAACTTAATGCTGATTTATTTATATCGATCCATGCAGATTCAGCTTTGGATGGTGATACCAAGGGTTTGTCGATTTATACTTTATCCGAAAAATCTTCAGATAAACAAGCCGAATTATTAGCTCAAAAAGAAAATCGCTCTGACATCATCGCTGGTCTTAATTTTGAAGATACCAGCGGTGATATTCTTAAAACATTGATTGATCTATCGCAGCGCAGCTCCATGAATAGCTCATCGCATTTTGCTAATTTAGCAATTAAGTCGATTCAAGAAAATGATATAAACATATTGCAAAATACCCACCGTTTCGCTGGTTTTGTAGTGCTAACGGCACCTGACATGACATCGATCCTAATTGAATTGGGTTATCTTTCAAACCGCAAAGAAGAGGCCCAACTTAACAGCTTGACACATAAACGTAATATTATAAAAGCTTTAGTTGACGCGATAGATGAATATTTTAAAATGGGTAAAATAAATAAAAAATCGATTGTTCAAAAAAAGTGAACAATCCAATTACATAGAAAATGAGAAAAACATTAGGTTTTGCATTAGCATTTGGATCAATATTTGCAATATTATTGACTTTTGCGATATTTTTATTCTTTAAAAAAAATAGCGAAAATCTGCCTGATTATCAGCAACTTAAAGATTATGCGCCAATCATTACGACGCGCTTATACGCAGTTGATGGCAATTTGATTACTGAATATTCAAAAGAAAAGCGTGTTTTTGTGCCAATTGAGATGATCCCAAAAAATCTTAGCAATGCCTTTATTGCTGCTGAAGATTCAAGTTTTTATACAAATTCAGGTATTGATTTTTTTGCGATTTTTCGTACTTCTGTTCACAACGCGATAGCTTTAGTTAAAGGTGAAGAGGGTCTTGGCGGGGCTTCAACCATCACTCAACAGGTAGTAAAAAACTTTTTATTGACACGTGAGCGCACCTACGAGCGTAAGGTTAAAGAGGCTATTTTAGCTTATAGAATGACAAAAGTTTTTCCTAAAGAAAAAATTCTTGAACTTTATCTAAACCAGATCTATCTAGGGTCGGGCGCTTATGGCGTTGCAGCTGCTGCACAAGTTTATTTTGATAAATCAATAGATGATCTTGCAATTGAAGAAGTGGCTCTTCTTGCTACATTGCCTAAGGCTCCTTCACGTTTAGATCCGCGCAAGAATATGGAAAAAGCCAAAATCCGCCGCGATTGGGTTATTAACCGCATGATTAAGGAGGGTTTTATTACACAAGAAGAAGGTGATGCGGCCAAAGAAAAACCGATCTCATTAAAAATTAAAACCGAAGAAGACGGGGATGTTACTCGTGCCAATTTTTTTGCTGATAGTGTAAAAAAAGAACTCACCCAACTTTATGGCTCCGATAATGTTTTTGAAGAAGGTATTGTAGTGCGCACTACGCTTGATTCGAGGTTGCAAAAAATCGCTGCTGCGGCTTTTAACGAAGGGATAGAAGAATATGATCAAAAACATGGCTATCGTGGCTCTCTTGGTAAGATAGACGAGGCGGGCAATTGGCAAAAAGATCTACAAAAATTCGAGATCAAAAAATTATACAAAGAATATTGGCAAAAAGCTGTGATTTTATCTATAACCAATGATATCGCCACAATTGGTGTTGAAAATGGAGAAATTGGTACTATCGCTTTATCCTCATTAAAATGGGCGCGCAAATATATCAGTGTAGATAAAATTGGTCCTGCGGTTAAAAAAGTGCAAGATGTATTGCAAATTGGTGATGTGATTTTAGTTGAAAAAGATGGGCAGGGCGAGCATTTTGTCTTAAGGCAAATTCCTGAAGTTAATGGTGCTTTTATTGCTATGGATCCTTACACGGGACGCGTTTTGGCAATGATGGGTGGTTATGTCGATGCACCAAATCAATTCAATCGAGCCACTCAGGCGATGCGGCAGCCGGGATCTACCATGAAAACTTTTGGTTATATTGCTGCGCTAGAAAATGGTATGACTCCAGCCACTATTATCATGGATGAGCCAATTTCTCTTAATCAGGGCTTTGGTTTGCCGCCATATAATCCCACAAATTATTCTGGTGAATTTTATGGACCAACCACGCTTCGCACAGGGTTAGAAACTTCACGAAACGTTACTACAGTAAGAATGGCGGATCAAGTTGGGTTGGATAAAGTGGTTGATGTTGTAAAAAGGCTTGGGGTTAATGATAGTCCATCTAAGATTTATTCTTTGGTTTTAGGGTCAACTGAAACAAGTCTCGTGCGCCTTGTCAATGCTTATGCGATGATGATTAATGGTGGCAAAAAAATTACGCCATCGATGATTGAGAAAATCCAAGATCGCAACGGTATTACAATTTATCGCCGTGATCAACGCAAATGTCCTGAATGTTTGATTGCAGAAGGTCAAGCATTATCTTCAATGCCGGTTTTAGATGATAGTAAAGAACAAATAATCGATTCAGCAACTGCCTATCAAATCACATCAATGATGCAAGGAGTTGTTGAACGTGGTACTGCGGGTAGGGCTAGATCAATCGGCAAAATCATTGGCGGTAAAACCGGGACCACAAACAATTCGTTTGACTCCTGGTTTGTAGGCTTCTCGCCAGATTTAATTGCCGGCGTCTATGTTGGTTTTGATACCCCAAAAAGCTTAGGGGATGATGAAACCGGAGCTTCGGTAGCTTTGCCAATATTTATAAATTTTATGAAACAAGCACTTAAAGATACGCCATCAACGCCTTTCAGGGTGCCAAATAGCGTTAAATTTGTAAAAATCGATCGCACAACAGGCAAATTTGCTAATCCAGCAACTCCTAAAGATCATTTATTTTTTGAATCATTTAAGGCTGATGACGATGTAGATAATATTCTCAACGCCAATAGCGGATTTTTTGGATCATTTGGGTCTGGTGATGAAGGCGCAAATTCTAGCACTAATGGCGCGAATGGTGATATAAATAATCCTGAGCGAGAGCAGTCTGATCCTAGCGGGATTTATTAGAAAATGAGTTTACAAAATTGAGGTATAGGCATAATTAAAAAATTTGAGAAAAAAAAGTCCCTCAAGTCTGACAAGATCTGACAGCCTTTGGTAAAGAATCAATATAATACCCATTAAAGACAATATATTGAGTTACTTTACATAATATATATTATAAGACATTACTATTATGCCATGTGCCTACAATGCACCCGCATACACAAATAAAACTTTACTAGATTATAAGACTAAGACTACTTTACTAGAATCACAAAATACTTGAATCGCAAAAAAATCATCAAATCATTATTATTCCCCAACGGCAACCTTAGACTTCGCATCTTTCGCCCTAATAGATTGTGCACCGCTAATAAATCTAAATTTAATTTTTTCTTTATTATTATCAATTACAACATTGGCTGTGGACTGGCTTTCTGGATGGTCTTTTGCTTTTGATATATCCGTATCCGAAGCAATGTTGCCGTCTATATTTATGCTGTTACCAACAGCTGCAACATCTTCATTATTAGCGCTGACGCTAGTAGTACCATTAGCAACAGCATTAGCAACACCAACCTCACCTGTTTGCACCGATTTATCTTCGACTGATTTAAAATTATATTTTATTTTTTCCTCTCTGGGTTTTTTTCCTAATAAGATATTTTCAATTCCAATTTTATCTTCTTCGATAATATATCTATCATCAGCAGCAGATGCTGCGTTAGCGTTAGATATAGGTGCGCTAGCGGTAGTGTCTTTAGTGATATCAACCGCTTCATTATTAACTACGATAATTTTTTCTTCTTGTGAATTTGGATTTTTAACAATTGTTACAGCTGTTGCAGCTTTTTCATCTTTAAGAACATATCTGATCTTTTGTTTTTGGCCATTATTATCAACCAATTCTGCTATATTGCTAGATTTGTTATTTAAGTTTGAATCCTCTGCCGGCTTGATTTCAAGGTATTTTTGCAATATGGCTTTTATTTCTTCGTTTTGACGATTTATTGCTATTTGGTAGGATGCAGATAATTGATTTTTAAAACTAGTGACATTTGCCGAATTATTTGCATTATCAAGCATTAATTGCAAACAAGCCGCGCAATCAAAATTTGACGCATAAAAAATTGCCATTTTATTTTCATTATTTTGCTGATAAATATCAGCCTTATATTCAAGTAAAATTTTAATTAATTCGGGATTGCGTATTATGCTGGCGCGCATTAGGGATGTCCATCCCTCATTATCAGCGACATTTGCATCCGCACCACTTTTTAGTAATATATTGGCGATTTCTTGATTTCCGTTACGACTTGCAATCAATAACGCAGTGGCTCCACCGATATTTTTTTGATTCAATTCATTTATGTTGCTTGTTTTAACAAAAAAATTTACACCCTCAACATCATCCTCCGCAACTGCTGACATTAATGAATTAACGCCTGCCAAATTTTTAATACTATCATTATCATTATTAGAAATATCGATATAATTTTCAATTTGCGCCTTGGCGGATAAAGCCATCATCAGCAAAATCAATGTCAAAAGCGTAAAAATTTTTCTAACTATCATATAATAATATTGACTTTATGGCTGTTTTTCTTGCATTTTCCATTTATTTTCTAACTCTTTAATAAGTGGTATATCTGGTGCCGAAGCTGGTTTTTGTGCCCAATTTTTAGCACCATTTTTTAATAAATATTTAGCTATCATTTCTTGTTTATAACGATAAGCGATTGACAAGGCCGTGTTTCCTTGCGAATCAACCGCATTTATATCGGCGCCTCTTCTAACTAAAATATCTACAGCTTCAAAAAATCCCACTCGCGCAGCACGCATTAAATAAGTGTGACTTAATCCATCTATATAATTTATGTCAGCATTCATATCAATCAAGATTTTACATGCATTTATATTGCGCATTTCAATTGCGATATCGAGAGGGGTATGACCTAAAGAGTTCGGCAAATCAGGATCCGCGCCCTTTGACAAGATAGAAGTCATAATCGAATATCTTTGCAACATTGTAGCGAAAGTTAATATCGTTTCACCTTTTTCATTGGTAATATTGGGGTCTAAAATTTGTTGATAAGCACTGTGAAACGCTGAAGGATCGCTTTCAGAGCCGGTAGAAATTATATTAAATAATAAATCAATTTTTTCACGTGTAGATGCAATTAGAGGAATATGCTTGTTTTCATTGCCACGATAGCGATCAAGCAAAGGTGCTGGCGGTGTATCATATTGCAAAAATCTTTGCGGCCATGACAGATTTTTTTCGTGAGGAATTAAATCCTGCGATTCAGCATCCAGAGCATCTTGAGCGTCATCTTGAATATTTTTTTCTTCATCTAATTTAATCAAATATTCGTCACGAAGTTTTTTTAATTTTTCTTGTTTTTTTTGTTTAGAAATTTTTTCTTGCGCAAGATTATTTTTTTCTTTTTCGCGCTCAATCCTTTTGCGTAGTGATTGTTTTTTATTTGAGCCAAGATATTGCTCAAATGGTTTTTTTGTTTCAGACTCAGTAACCGCCGCATTTGCTGGCGCGTCAACCAAATTATTTTGTTGATTTATAGTGCTATCTTTTATTTTTTGATCTTGATTTTTTGCAGATTCTGTATCTGTAGTAATAGAAGACGGTGTTTGTAATTGAGGTTTTTCTACATCATCAAGGTTTTTTTCAAGTATTTTTACTTTTTTTTCTACCACTTTTTTTTCACTTTCACCTTCTTTTTTTGAAATTTTTAGCGCAGCTATATCTTTGTCAATCGACTTATCATTGGCCTTATCACCAGAATTTTGATTAACTTGATTGGTGCTCACAGAAGTCGAATCTTTTTGTTTTTCTTCGACGTCATCCAAGCCAAGAGAATGTACATCAATTTTTATTTTTTTTGGATTAAATGGTTCTGCCTTGGCCTTACGATCCTCTAGGTCGGCAGCGATTTCTTCGGCAGTTTGGATTTTTTTATTGCCGCGAATAATAAGTGATTTTTCTTCTAAAATAGGCGCAGCCTCTACAACCAAGCTTATTGAGAAGCAAAATAAAATTGTATTAAAAACTATTTTTAACATTATTTTATTGGATCATAACCACCTTCACAGAAAGGGTGGCATCTTAATATTCTTTTTGTGCCAACATAAATTCCTTTTAATATGCCATTTTTTGCAATTGCTTCAATCATATATTGTGAACAGCTTGGATTAAAGCGACATTTGTTTGCACCAAGTAATGGCGAAATTAAAATTTGGTATAATTTAACCATATAAATAAATAATTGGCGCAGTATTTTGTCTATTTTATTAACTCGTCCCATTCATCCTCATTTAATATTTTTATGTTAAGCTCTTTTGCCTTTTTTAACTTAGAGCCAGAATCTTCTCCGGCTACCACATAATCAGTTTTTATGGAGACTGATCCAACAACTTTCATACCTAAATCTTCAGCTTTTTTTTTCGCCTCAGAACGTGTAGTTCTTGCTAAACTGCCCGTAAATACAACAGATTTATTAGCTAATTTTGAATCATTTTTTTTAATTATAACATCAGTAATTTGTAATTCATTTTTAAGCTCAAAAAGCATTTTTTGATTGTTCGGATTTTTAAAATAATCAATAATTGTCAAAGCCATTTTTTCGCCAATACCGTCAATTGCCACAAAATCAAGGAAATCTTGGTTTTGTAAAATTTCTTGATTAGATAATTTAGACATTTCTGTCATCTTAGCAATAAAATTTTGATAAGATATAAAATGCCCTGCGATCACTTTAGCTACAACCTGCCCCACATATCTAATTCCAATTGCATAAATAAATTTTTCTAAACTTATTTGTCTTTTTTGATTTATTGCAAGATATAAATTTTCTACTGATTTATTACCCCATCCCTCTTTTGTTTTTAGGGGTTGAAAAGAAATTATAGCTGCGGGATTTTGTGCTAAAATTTTATTATTTTCATTGTCACGTTTTTCAAGTGTAAAAATATCTGCAAAGCTACGAACACGGCCTTCTGCAAAAAAATTATCAATCTGTTTTTTTCCTAAACCTGCGATGTCAAAAGCATCTTTTGATGCAAAATGTTTGAGTGATTCTTTGAGTTGAGCCTCGCACGCATTGCCACCGGTACATCTAAGTACAATATCGTCTTCTGACTTTGTAATTGGTGATCCGCAAACAGGGCAGTTTTTAGGAAAAACAAAAATTTGCGCTGTATCTTTGCGTTTTGATAAATCGACCTCTAGCACTTGCGGAATCACATCTCCAGCGCGCTGAACCACAACTAAATCGCTCTCACGAATATCTTTTCGCATGATTTCATCTTGATTATGCAAGGTGGCGCGTGATACCACCACCCCTCCGATATTAACAGGTTTAAGCTGCGCAACTGGTGTAACAGCACCTGTACGACCAATTTGGATGATTATTTTTTCAATTTCGGTTTTGGATTTTTCGGCAGCAAATTTATGTGCAATAGCAAATCTTGGTGATCTGGCAACATAACCTAAGCGCTCTTGTAGCTTGAATTCGTTGACCTTATAAACCATGCCATCAATATCATAATCTAATTGATAACGCTTATCAGCAATTTCATTATATAATTTTAGAATCTGTGCTACATCGACACATAAGCGAGAATTTGGTTCAGTTTTAAAGCCAAATTCTTGGATTTTTTGCAATAATTCAGCTTGCGAATCGCATTTAAAATCTGCAGAAACTTCTCCTAAGCCATAGGCAAAATAACTTAAATTGCGCGAAGCGGTAATCTGGCTATCAAGTTGTCTTAGCGATCCAGCAGCGGCATTGCGGGGATTGGCAAAAATTTTACCATTATTTTCTTCTTGCCTCTGGTTTAATACAGCAAAATCAGTTTTTGACATATAAATTTCGCCCCTAATCTCAAATATTTGTGGTATTTGTTTTGTAAGTAATTTTTCAGGAAAATCTCTAATCATTTTTACATTTTGCGTTACATCTTCACCAATTTCACCATCGCCGCGTGTAGCAGCATGTTTTAGAGTACCATTTTCATAGCGCGCACTGAATGAAACCCCGTCAATTTTAGTTTCGCAGAAAAAACTAATTTTATTTTCAAAATCAAATAATGTTTCTTTTTTGTCAAATCCTAAAAAGCGATTTATGCGTTCAACGAAATCAATTATATCTTCATTAGCAAACCCATTGGATAGCGACAGCATTGGCTTGGCATGATGAATCTTTTTAAAAATATCTAGTGTCTTAGCACCTATATTATTGATAGTTTGTAAAAAAAATTGCGGATATTCATCATAAAGTTTTTCGAGTTTAATGCGTAATTTATCATATTCAGCATCTAAAATTATAGGAGAATCTAAAGTATGATAAGCGCGATCATGCTTAGATAATTCTGATTGCAAGGCTTTGATATCATTTTTAATTTTTTCTAAATCAGGCATTTTAAACTAAATTATCATCATTAATTTTAGGTAGAATTTTTTTGATCTTGTATAAATCAAAATCTTTAAAATAAATTTCATCAACTGCATGCAGCACAAAGCTGCTTTCCTTGATCTCGAGGCATAATAAACCGCATGAAAAATTAACAGTTGTCACCATTAATGCGGGATTAAATTTTTGCTGATAATCAAAATCAATTTGATAAATTAGAGGACGAATCATTTTTTTGCTAAAAGCTAATTTTGAGAGAAAAAACACTGATTTTATGGCATTTTTGGCATAAATTTTGATAAAATGGTGATAAAATCCTAAACTTAAAAAAAGCATCTCGCTATTTTTTTGCAACATTTTTATCTTAAAAGATATGAAGGCGACAAAAAAAGCAGAAAAAATGCCAAAAATTAGATAAATTATTGAAATTTTGCCGCTTGAAAACATCAAAACGACCCAAATTAGCAACAAAAATAGAAATAAGTTGAAAATATTGAGCATAATTGCTTTATTGATTGTTGCAACATCCTAGATTATTATATATCAAAAAAACATAAAGTTAATAAAAAAATGAAAAAAATTTTGATTGTTGAAGCGCGTTATTATTCGCATATTTCAGATTTATTGTTGGTAGGCGCAATAGCTGCAATTAAAGCTTCTAATTATGAATATGAAAAAATTACAGTAGCGGGAGCCCTAGAAATACCTGCTGCAATCGCAATGGCATCATATAAAAAAGATTATGTAGGCTATGTGGCTCTAGGCTGCGTGATTAGAGGTAAAACTTCACATTATGATATTGTGGCAAATGAAAGTGCCCGCGCTTTGGTTGATTTATCTCTCAAAAATCTCGCAATTGGCAATGCAATTCTTACCGTAGAAAACGACCGGCAAGCCATTGAACGTGCTGATCCTAATCAAAAAAATAAAGGTGGATTTGCCGCCAATGCTTGTATTGCAATGGTTAAGCTTAAAGAAAAATTCTGTCAATAAATGAAAAATCTGCGTTTAAATTATTATATTCATGCACATAAAATTTTTCTGTTTTCGTTTCTTTTATTATTTCTATGCCAAATATTTTTTTGGCTTCAGACCAATAATATCAAGACTAAAATCGAAATCATCCCCTCGCCTCCCAACATTAATACATTGAAAATTTTATCTTTTGGTGATAAAGAATTTTTGTTTCGTATTTTGGCATTAAGGTTGCAAAATTCAGGTGATGTTTTTGCAGGATTTTTATCGCTTAAAAACTATGATTACAGCCGCTTAAATGCTTGGTTTAAAGTGATTGATTCGCTTAATGATAGATCAAATTTAATACCTAGTTTAGCTGCATATTATTTTTCACAAACTCAAAATAAAAATGATATAAATTATATTATTGATTATCTTGATTGGCGCGCCTCAAAAGATATAAATGCTAATTGGTGGTGGCTTTTTCAAGCCTCTAATCTTGCGCAAAATGAATTAAAAGATGATAAAAAAGCTTTAGATTTAGCTCTTAAATTAGCGCAAAATACTAATCCCCAAGCGCCTTTATGGACCAAGCAAATGCCTGCCATAATTTATGCCAAACAGGGCAATGATTGCATGAGTTTTAAAATTATCGAAAATTTAATTACGCAAAATCAAAAAGGAATTCGCAAAATTAGTGTTGAAGAAATGAATTTTATGCGTCATTTTATTGATGATAAATTTAAGAAATTGCGGGCCAAAAATTTTGATCCGCGCAAATGCTAAAATTATGGCTAAAATTATGAAAGAAGAGTTTCGAAAAATTATTGATATTGCCTTGCAAGAGGATTGTGCTTTTGATGATATCACTACTGATTTAACCATTGATAAATATCATCAAGTTTCTTTTGCTATCAATGCCCGTGAAGATCTATGTTTATGCGGAGTTGAAATTATTAATTTATGTTTTGCGTCATTAAAAAATTCACTAAAATTTGCGGATGCCACCATCAATTTGCAAATTTTAGCAAAAGATGGTGATTTTTTGCCACAAAATACTGCAATCGCGCAAGGATCAGGCAGCGCGGCGCTTATTTTTGCTGCCGAAAGAGTAATTCTTAATTTAATTCAGCATCTAAGCGGCATCGCCACTCTTACTGCGCAATTTGTGCAACAATTAGATAATCCGCAAATAAAAATTCTTGATACCAGAAAAACCTTGGCCGGTCTGCGCGCAATACAAAAATATGCCGTAAAAATTGGTGGCGGACAAAATCATCGTTTTAATCTAAATGATATGATTTTAATTAAAGATAATCATATCGCGGCCAGCAATGATATAACTGACGCTATAACAAAATGCAGAAAAAATTCTGTATTAAAAATTGAAATTGAATGCGATAATTTATCGCAGGTAAAAAATGCAATAAAATCAGCACCAGACGTGATTATGCTTGATAATATGTCAGTAGAAGAAATTGCTGAAGCGATAAAAATAATTGATAAAAAAGCCAAAATCGAGATTTCTGGAGGAATAAATTTGAATAATATAAAAAAATATGCTAAACTAGATATTGATTTTATTTCGATTGGGGCTCTCACACACTCATCAAGGGCTGTGGATATTGGTCTTGACGTATTTTAATATAAATCTAACAAATATGAAAAAAATTATCCCACTAATATTTTTTTGTTTTATAAATGCTTGTGCCTCCTTTGTAGATGGGCTTATGCCAGATTTTATTTCGGCAAATGATTTTGTAAACCGATTTCCTGATAATAAAAAAGGCATTGTTATCCTAAAAATTAATTCTTATAGCCCTACAACCTCCTGGTGTCAAAGCTTGATTTGGATTGAAAAAAAACCGCAAACTTGTTTTGATATAAAGTCACAAAATCATTATCAAGCCTTGATGCTAGAGCCTGGATGGTATGAAATTATTGGCTATGAAACATTTAACACTTCATCTACAAGGATTTATCTGCGCAACCATCTGATTCAGCCGCAATTTTCGCCGATAAGCGGGCAAAGAAAAGGTTATCCTTTTATAGCTTTTGAAGTGGCAGAAAATAAAATTAACTTTATTGGTGATATCAAATTTAACGGCAAAATTAGTGGTGATATCAAAATTGTCGATGATGATTTTGAAACAATAAAAAACGCATTTAGAAATAATGATATTGAGCTTTTATGGCAATTTTTTGGCAAAAATCAGCAAAAAATTGATATTTTGGCGCGAAAAAAGCCAAATATTGGCAAAAATCTAGCAAAATCAAAAAATATTTTTAATGAAGAAAAAAAGATTAATGATAAAATCGAAAAAAATATCAAAAAACAGCAAAAAATGCGCGAAAAACTTCAAAAAATCCAAGAAAATCGGCAAAAATTTATAAAGCTTAAAGAATTTAAATCATGAAAATCAAGATCCTTATTGCTTTAATTTTATTAACATCTTGCCAAACAAAAATGCCAAAAAGAGAGATTTTTCCAGGCGTTTTTGATAAATCTTATCAAAAAAACATTAATTTAAACGAAAATGGTATTTTTAAATATTATCACGAATCATTAAGTGAATGGGTCGATTTAAATGGCAATCTAACTAAAAGCTATAGTCGTACAGAGCGCAACGGCTCTTGGTTGTTATACTTACCTGTGGTTAGCTTTTTTATTGATCGAGATTATGATAATTATGAAATTGTGGCTAATTTTGATAAAAATGGAAATGTTATTGATATTAAAAGTTTTTATCACAAAGCCAAACTTTATCCCGCAATATTTTGCGATAATTTTAGCGCAAATTGTATAAAAATGATCGAATTTGATCAATAATTGTAGCGTTTGAGGTCAAGTTTTTATAATAAATTTGACTTTTTGATTAAAAAGCTATATATAAATTCATCTTATAATTCGCGGTTGCATAATTTTATTTCATGAAAAACCTTTTAATTGTAGAGTCGCCTGCAAAGGCTAAAACGATATCAAAATATCTCGGAAAAGATTACGGCGTCTTGGCTTCTTATGGTCATGTGCGTGATTTGCCAAGTAAAAACGGCTCAGTTGAACCGGACAAAGATTTTGCTATGCATTATGAGGTTTCGGCCAAGTCTAGTAAAAATGTTAAGCAAATTATTGATGCAGCTAAAAATTCGGACAAAATTATTTTAGCTCCCGACCCTGATCGCGAGGGCGAATCGATTGCATGGCACGTGCTTGAAGTTTTAAAGCAGAAAAAAGCCATCAAGCCCACAACAAAAATCGAGCGTGTTGTTTTTAACGCTATCACTAAAAATTCGGTTTTAGAGGCGATAAAAAATCCTCGTCAAATTGATATGGATTTGGTGGATGCGCAGCAAGCGCGCCGTGCCCTAGATTATTTGGTGGGTTTTACATTATCCCCTGTTTTATGGAAAAAACTACCGGGAAGTAGATCGGCAGGACGTGTGCAGTCAGTGGCTTTGCGCCTAATTTGTGATCGCGAAGAAGAAATCGAAGCTTTTGTCAGTCAAGAATATTGGGATATAAAAATTAATCTTGAAAATGAAAAACATGTCGATTTTTTAGCATCTATAGTTGAAATTAATGGCAAAAAACTTGATAAATTTTCAATAAAAAGTGAGCAAGAAGCAACTAAAATCAAGACTTTACTTGAGGATAAAAAATATCAAGTCTTGGATGTTTCTAAAAAGCAAACAAAACGTCGTCCTTATCCACCTTTTATCACGTCATCCCTGCAACAAGAGGCTGCGCGCAAATTAGGTTTTTCAGCAAAAAAAACAATGATGATTGCGCAGAAATTATATGAAGGTGTTGAAATTGCAGGTGCCAATCAGGGTTTAATTACTTATATGAGAACCGATAGCATATCGGTGACGCCTGAGGCTGTAAAGGCAGTACGTGATTATATCCTAAAAACTTATGGTAATGATTATTTGCCTGAAGCGCCAAATCTATTTAAAAGCAAAGTAAAAAATGCTCAGGAGGCCCATGAAGCAATTAGGCCTGTGGATTTTTCGCTGCCGCCAGAAAAAGTTAAAAAACATCTCGATGAAGATCAGCAGGCTTTGTATGATCTGGTTTGGAAGCGTATGCTTGCATCGCAAATGGCTGACGTGATTTTTGATCAAATGACCATTGATATAGTCACTTTGCCATCTTATGCCAAGGCCCGTGCGGTTGGATCGGTGATAAAATTTGATGGTTTTTATAAAATTTATAATGAGGATAAAGATGATGATAGCGATGAAGACGAAGGCAAGCAGCAACTTCCCGAGCTTAAAAGCGGTGAAAATCTTGGCTTAATTGAAGTTAAGCCGGCGCAGCATTTTACCGAACCTCCGCCACGCTATTCAGAAGCTAGCTTGGTTAAGAAACTTGAAGAACTCGGAATTGGTCGCCCGTCTACTTATGCGGCGATTATTTCTGTGTTGCAAGATCGAGGCTATGTAAAACTTGATCGTAAAAGATTTTTTCCTGAAAAGCGTGGGCGCATAGTTACGACTTTCTTGAAAGAATTTTTTGCTAAATATGTTGAATATGGCTATACGGCATCCCTTGAAGATGAACTCGATATTATTTCAAATGGAGAAATGAATTGGAAAATTTTTCTCAAAAAATTTTGGGGTGATTTTTATAATGCTACAAATGAAGTATCGCAAAAGCCTTTTGGGGATGTTTTAGAAGTTCTTAATCAAAAGATTGGTGGACAAATTTTTGGTGTCAGCAAATTAGGAAAAGTGCAAAATACCTGCCCCGCATGCAACACTGGCACTTTAGGATTAAGGCTCGGAAAATTTGGTGCATTTATAGGCTGCTCTAATTATCCTGAATGCAAACATATAATGCAGATATTTGAAGAAGGTGTGGGTGCCGATTCTGATGGTAACGCCGATGGCTCTGGAAATGCCAAACCAATGTTTGAGCCGCGCAACTTAGGTAGAGATCCAAAATCTGGCCATGAAATCATCGTCAAAATCGGGCCTTATGGACCATATCTAGAGCTTCTTGGCAGTGAAATCGAAGCCGCAGAGAAAATTGCCGCTAAAGAAGCTGCAAAAGAAGAAAAATCCGCTAAAAGCAAAAAATCCACTAAAAAACCAATTAAAGAAAAAAAACCTGCTAAAGCAAAAGTGGCGAAGCCAAAACGCGTTTCAATCCCTAAAACATTGGATCCAAATATTATTGATTTAAAAACTGCAATTGGCTATTTAACTTTGCCCCGCGATATTGGGCTTCATCCCGAAAGTGGCAAGAAAATTGTGGCAAGTGTTGGCCCTTATGGACCTTATATTGCTCATGATGGTAAATATGTTTCGCTAAAAGAAGATTCAGTGTTAGAAATTGGCCTTAATCGTGCTATGGATTTAATTGCAACTGCGTTAGAAAAGGCAAAAAATGGTGGCAAAGGTAGAGGTAAAAGATTTGTTAAAAAAACCAAGTAAAAAGTTGGATTTTTATCTAAAAAAACGACAAAATGATTAGATTTTGGTTGTTTTTTAGTTTTTTTATTCTAAAATCGAGGCCTTATAAATCTTATTTGTTTTTTTTAGTTTTTCGCAATACTTCTTTTTTTTCCCCTTTTTTGTATGAAACCTGCTGTAAATCCTGTTTTAGTTGCTCCATCTTTTGCTTCACATAATTTTTTTGACAAATCATCTTTTACTGAGTCACAGACTGATGTCAGAGATATGTTATGGTCGAATGCTATAAGTGAAAAAATTGGAAAATTTATTGATGATCTTTTTTCAAAAAGCGATTATAACCAAGAGGATTATGATAAATTTATGCAAGATTTGGCCGCTTTTTTAAAAGAAGATTGTAATCTAACTATTGTATATGGTGAAGAAACTAGAAAATTTCTAGATAATTTTCATAAAAAATACACTAGTAGTTGCGAAAATCCTGCTGAGAAAGAAATTTTGCGTGAATTTTCAATATTATTTTGTAAAACTTTATTTTATTCTTCTCGACATAAAGATGGCAGTTTTCGCCACTCTTCTCACATCAATGAATTATTTGCAAAAGTCACGGCCCAAGCTGATCTAGAATATTGTATTCAGCAATCCAATTCTGTTTTAAACGAATTAATGAGTTTTGAAATTTTGAATATGAATTTATGGCAATATTCGCAAGACTCTATAATTCGCAAATATGCTCCAAACTGTAGTGAAGGAACTCAAGCGCATCTGCCTAATCTTTGTTTATATATTTTAACTGCTAATCAAGAGATTCTTGAGAAAGATCGATATTTATATGGACCAGTTATAGATATGAGTGAAAAACAACTTCAAGAATTGGTTTTAGATCTTACAACTAGAAGTTATCAAATGGCCGTAGTTGGTTTATGTGAAGTTGTGAAGAATTTTTTTTCAGATATTTGTAAATCTATTTATACAGAAGAAGAGGGTTATAAACAATATTCAGAAAATCTTAACAAAAATCCTTTTATGAAATTTTTATGCGATTCTATGAAGTGTAGAGTCGGTGATGTTTATGAAATATTTTTGCAGAAAGATGCAACTGATGAAGAGATAGATGAGGTAGTTAAAAAGACTGTAGAAACAGCAATTCAAGCTAAAGAAATTGAAATTGATTCAGATGAATCGGATAAGATGGGTATAATAACCGCAATTAATTGTGCCTCATTAAAAGATGGTCTTAAATATCACCACATAAAAGGTGGTCTTCAATATCACCACATAAAAAAATTAAGACAAGTTTTTGGTGAAAAAAGTTTAAAAGATATAAAAATTGAAATTGATCGCATCGCCGAAAAATTTAAAATCAACTTTTATTTGTCAGACAAATTTTGTTTCAAATTAGCTGATATTGTTCAGACACAATTGAAGGATGGTTATGATTTAGAATCAATTAAATTTTTGCTAGATTTATTTGATGAATCGAATTTGCCATTTACTGATGCGTTAAAAACCCAATATATCTTTGATTTATCTGCAATTATAAATCATCCCGAAAGAGATGAAATATTGGCGTTAATGGCTTCAAAAAATCTTGCGGTTAATGCATCAGAATATGTTTATTCTGCACTTGTTGATAAAAATGCAGAAGCTATATCTGCATTAAATAAGCATATGCCTGATGAATTAGGTGTTATGTTGACAGATTTATGCGAGGATCAAAGCAGCGATAATTTTTTAGCAGATTTGTCATTAGAAAAATTAGAATTATTGCTTAAAGCAATTAAAAGCACAAATAACTCGCAATTTATTAATGCACTTACACAAGCTTTTGCGAGAGATATGATTTTAGAATTCGCCGGCCATAATTCTGAAAAAATTATTAAAGAATCAACTATTTTTGATTACTTATTAATTCATCACAGGATCTCTTTTTTGGAGCTATTATATAAGCATTTTCCTGAAGCAATAGATTTGCTTATTATAAGAAAGCAATATTTTAAAGATATAAAAGGGATATATTATGATTCTGAAGTTAGCGAATATCTTGTTGCTCCTTTATATAAATTTTTAGAAGCGCATCCGGAGATAAAATCATGTTCTTCTGAAATAAATTTTTGTATTTCAGAATTATTATCCCAAAAATCTCGTGCTAAAGAAACATCTGAAGAGAAAAAATCTGAATATTTACAAAAAGCTTATGAATATTGTTTAAGGGCCACAACATATCAAGTTGAGGAGGCGACATTGTGTAGCTATCGAGCATTAAATAAAATTCTTAACGATCCATCATTTCAACAAAAAGAATTACCATGGGAAATAATTAAAGTTTTTTTAGATTATAGAAAAGATATAAGTGCCGAAGATTTTTTAGATATAGTTTTGTTATATCATCTTTGCGCGGTTGGTTATTGTAAAAAAGGTGAAAACCGTAAAGCATTAAAATGTTCCTCTCTTGCGGTTGATATATTAATAAGTTCGGATGATTTATATAAGGATAAAGCTAGCGATGCAAAAATTTTTGATTTTGTTGCAATGGTTAAAGAAAATGATTCAAGATTACAAGAATTTGCAGAAAAATTATCAGGCAAGGAAACCAGCTGTTTTTTGTTTAAATTATCTGGAGCCTTTATATCAAAAGATGAAATTATTAAATTTATGCAAGATTTGTATAAAGTATTGCAATCGCAATTGGTTCAGCAAGATCGATTATCAGAAGAAGTTTCAGACATTAAATCACATATAAAAAATGTTCTAGAATTAGCAGCGACACAAAATAACGCCAAGAATGTTGTTAAATGTCTTGAAATGATTGCACAAATAACAAAGGATAAAAATCCGGCAGCAATTGATATAGTTGAATTAAATTTTTTATCCGGTTTGTTATTATTGTCTATTGGAAATTATAAAGAGGCGCTTTTATCTCAGTATAATGCGATAAGACCAATATTAGATGTATATTATAGCGAAACTTGCTCAAAATCTTCAGATGATGAGATAGCTAAGAAATTTAAATCCATGATGAAGGATATTGAAAGCTTAAGCAAAGAAGAGAGGGTGCGAAAAATTACACAACTTCGTGATAATTTGAGTGAGAAAGATTATGATTTACTTTTATATAGGGGGGATGAATCTTTTGAAAAAATGCTTCGAAGGATGCATTCGAATATTATAAAAAATACTTCAGAAGAAACTAGTCCAGATCGAGTTTGTATACCTGAGAATGCTAATCAATTAAGAGAAAACCGCTATCAATTTAAGGTAATTTCTCCTTCCTTAGATTGATCAAAAACTATATTTAAGGTTTGTTTAAAATTCAAAAGAAAATAATTTTATATTGATGTTTAAAAATTAAATAATAAATTGTCAGAAAATTTCAATGCATTTTATTATTAATTTTATTCTCCTTAAAATTGTTAAATGATAATCTTCAAGCAGCAAGTGCTTTTTTATCTGTATTTGAGCAAAAAAGTTTTACCAAAACAGAAATCATTGATCGTATAAATAATGATACTACTACTGAAGAAATCTCTACTATGTTATTAAATTTTTCTAGAGAAGGCAAAATTATTACTGAAGAGTTTTTTTCTCATGTTATAACAAAAACTGATCCAGAAAAAAGAGTAAAACTAATTAAATCTTGCTTGACTAATCAATCTATAAATGAAAACTCTATTAATAAATTAGATTTAGATCTTCTTACAGAAACAAAAAGCGATGACTTAGTAAAATCATCTTATAAAAAATTTGTCAAACATATTGAAGAAATTCTTGCAAAAAAAGAAAAGGCTCCAACAAATAAACCTTGCGCTCCTTTTAGAGTTGATTTGTCTAAAATTCCTAAAATAGTAGATTTATAAGCAGCATAAAAAGTGGTTAATGTTATTTTATTTTCTTTTTTTTAAAAGATAAGGATAATTTATCATTAGCAATCACCAGACTATGAAAATGCCAATTTTCATCTTTAGTGGCAAAATCACTGCGATAATGAGACCCTCTGCTCTCTTTTCTTTCTAGGGCTGAATAAAATGTTGCAAATGAATTTAAAAATAAATTCTCAATTTCAAAATACAAAATTAATTCATCATTCCATAATAAATTTTTATTTTTTATCGTATAATTTTTATAATTTTTATAAAGTGCAATTAATAAATTATAGCCTTTCTCAAGTAGATTGTGATTTCTAAAAACGCCAAGATGTTTTTCGTTAATAGCTTGTAAGTCAATTTTTATTTGTGACAAATAATTTTGCTCAAAATTTTGTGAAGAGTTTTTATTAAGAATATTTTTAACATCGGCAAGTTTTGCATTAATTAAATTAGAAATATTTTTTTGTGGATTATTTTTTATTAATTGTGAAGATTTTTTGCCAGCAATTTTTCCAAAAATAATTAAATCCAAAAGTGAATTACAGCCAAGGCGATTTGCTCCATGCACTGAGATGCACGCTGCTTCACCTACAGCCATAAGACCTAGAACTGTATTGTCGTTAAAATCTACAACTTCGCAATCGAGATTGGTAGGGATTCCTCCCATTGTATAATGAGCAGTTGGGGCAACTAAAATTCTATCTTTACGCGCATCGCATTTGGCAAAATTTTTGGCGAGTTCAACAATTCCAGGGAGTTTTTGATTTAGTGTATCTTCGCTCAAATTTGTTAAATCAAGATAGACTGCATTTTTTTGTGCGCCCACGCCGCGGCCTGCAATAATTTCGCTGGCAATTGCGCGCGCAATAATATCGCGCGATGAAAGTTCCATCATTTTTGCATCATAATTTTTCATAAAGCGCTCATCATTTGCATTGAGCAATTGCGCGCCCTCGCCTCTAGCAGCCTCACTAATTAAAAAGCCTTTATTGGCAATGCCGGTGGGGTGAAATTGTATAAATTCCATATCTTGTAAGGGCAAGCCTATCTTAAACACAAGCGCCGAGCCATCTCCGGTGCAAATTAAAGAAGAAGTTGTATTGCGATAAATCTGGCTATATCCACCTGTTGCAATTATTGTAGTGGCACTTTCAAAGGCAACAAACTCGCCTTGGTTAAGATCAATTGCTAGGCAGCCGAAACAAGCCTTATTCTCGATAAATAAATCAGTTACAAAAAATTCACCAAAAAATTTTACGTCTCTTTTTAGTGCTTCATTATATAAAGTATGTAGAATTGTTTGACCAGTTTTATCCTTAGAATAACAAGCGCGATAAGCGATTGCACCTTTGCCAAAATCACTAGTTTGCCCACCATAGGCGCGTTGCGCGATTTTGCCTTGTGCATCGCGTGAAAAAACCACGCCCATTTGTTCAAGCTCAATTATGGCTTCTGCGGCGCCTTTACATAAGATATCAACTGCGTCTTTATCCGCCAAAAAATCCGAGCCTTTAATTGTATCGTAAGCGTGCCACTTCCAGTCATCTTTCGCAACATTGCCAAGCGCTGCATTAATGCCACCTTTAGCAGCAACAGTATGACTGCTGGTTGGCGCCACTTTGCTAATCACGGCAATTTTTTTTACACCCGCATCAAATGCCGAAATTGCCGCCATCAGACCAGCTCCACCGGATCCAATTATAACTAAATCAAATTGTTTTGTTGTTAGTTTAGAATTTAGCATTAAAATAAATTAAATTGGCCAAAAACCATTAAATTAAATATATAATATCATAAAAATATGACAACAATATATTCAATTTTAACTAAATTTTCTTGCATTTGATCAAAATCATTTTAAGCGCACTTAATGAGGCGCAAAATTTGACAGACTTATTGCCAAAAATAAACCTCGCTTTACTTAACCTTAAGCGTGAATATCAAATTGTGTTATGCTTGGATGGCACCAATGATAATTCTTATCAAGTCATTAATGATCTCAAAAAAACTGCGCCAATTTATGTTTTAGATTCTAAAAATCAGCTTGGGTTAGGCGTTGCTTTTAAAAGATTATTTTTGGATGTTATAAAAAATTCGCATGATAATGATATAATTATTTCGCTTGACGCAGATAATACGCATGATCCTGGCCAATTTACTCAAATTATTCAGCATTTTGAGCAATATAATCTGGATTTATTGGTTGTTTCTCGCTTTTGTAGAAATAGTATTGTTACAGGCTTTCCTCTTTACCGAAGAATGATCAGTAGGGCTACATCTATTGCGTTGCAAATAATTTTTGCTGTCAAAAAACTCGACAATAAAAATCTTAAAGATTATAGTAGTGGCTATCGCGCTTACAAAGTTAAGGCTTTAAAAGATTTATATATTAAATATGGTGAAAATTTTATTGTTGAAAAAGATTTTATATATACTTGCGAAATTTTAATAAAATTGGCAAAAATTGGCAAAAAACTCGATGAAATTTCTCTAAATTATGATTATGCTAAAAAAATTGGCGCTAGTAAGTTAAAAATTTTAAAAAATGCTCGTGCTTTGTTTTTCTTAATTTTAAATAATTGGGGTAAATAAAAACATTTACATCAAAAAAAATGTTGATAATATTAATGGGATAATTTTATAGATATAAATATTTGGAGAAAAAGTTGCTAAAATCAATAAAATCACTCAAAATTTCGGGCTTAGATTGTCTTCCAATTGTTGAAGGTGGAAAAGGTGTTGGAATCACAACTGGCTTTACCGCAGCTCATTTTGCTAAAGCTGGTGCGGTTGGCACTTTTTCGGGTGTTAATGCTGACTGGGTTGATGCCAATGGCAATATAATTCCCCTTGAATATAAAACCCATACCCGCCGCGAAAAACACGAAGAATTGGTGGATTATAGCATAAAAGGTGGTATTTCGCAAGCTAAAATTGCCAATGATATTGCTGGCAAAAATGGTAGAATTCATATCAATATTTTATGGGAAATGGGAGGTGCTGAGCGCGTACTTCATGGCATTCTTGAGGGCGCTAAAGGCTTAATTCACGGGGTTACTTGCGGTGCCGGTATGCCTTATCGCTTATCTGAAATTGCTGAAAAATACCATATTTATTATTACCCAATTGTTTCATCGATGCGCGCATTTAGAGCCCTCTGGAAACGCAGTTATCACAAAGCAAAAAATCTACTTGGCGGCGTAGTGTATGAATGCCCGTGGCGCGCAGGTGGACATAATGGTCTGTCAAACGCAGAAAGCCCTGATGAATTTCAAGATCCCTATCCGCGCGTGGCTGAATTGCGCAGTTTTATGGATTCAATTGGCTTAAATGAGGTGCCTATAATTATGGCTGGCGGCGTTTGGAACATCGAAGAATATGAACATTGGCTCGATAATCCTGAAATTGGTCCGATAGTGTTTCAATTCGGTACGCGTCCTATTTTAACGCAAGAATATCCAGTACCAAATGAGTGGAAAAAAAAGCTTCTTACTTTAAAAAAAGGAGATATTTATCTTAACCGCTTTAGCCCTACTGGCTTCTACTCTTCGGCGATTGAAAATGATTTTATCCGTGAGTTAAAAGATCGCGAAATCCGTCAAGTAGAATATCGTACTAAAGCTGAAGGCGAATTTAATACCGCCATCCCCTTTGGACAAAGGGGTCGAGTAGTTTATATCAAGCCACAAGATAAGGTAAAAGTCAATGCTTGGACCAATAGCGGCTTCACTGAAGGCATGAAAACTCCCGATGAAACGCTGATGTTTGTCGATAAATCAAAATCGATCCAAATTGTTACAGACCAAATCAATTGTATGGGTTGCCTAAGTCAATGTCGTTTTAGCAACTGGTCAGATAAAGAAGAGATGAATCATACAACTTCACGCCGCGCTGATCCACGCAGTTTCTGCATCCAAAAGACTTTGCAGGATGTAAGAAAAGGCATCGATATTGAAAATCAGCTTATGTTTTCTGGGCATTCTGCTTATAGATTTGCCACTGATCCTTATTATGCCAATGGCTTTGTACCAACAATTGGCCAATTGATTGAAAGAATCATGCAAGGAAAATAATAGCTTTTTTAATCACCATCTTATAATTTATCAAAATTATTTGATAAATTGCGAGTTATAAATTTGTAAATTTTAAAAGTGAAAAAAAGCAACAAAAAAACCAGATTTATTTTTATTACCGGTGGCGTGGTTTCGTCGCTAGGAAAAGGTCTTGCTTCGGCTGCAATGGCAAGCTTATTGCAAGCGCGTGGTTATTCGGTGCGTCTGCGCAAGCTTGATCCTTATCTTAATGTTGATCCAGGCACGATGAGCCCTACTCAGCACGGCGAGGTTTTTGTAACTGAAGATGGCGCTGAAACTGATCTTGATTTGGGTCATTATGAACGCTTTACAGGCGTTGATGCTAAAAGATCGGATAATGTCACTGCTGGTCAGATTTATTCAAAATTATTATCAAAAGAGCGTAAGGGTGATTATCTTGGTGGCACGGTCCAAGTAATTCCACATGTTACTGATTTGATTAAAGAATTCATCCTTAATGATATTGAAGATATTGATTTTATTTTATGTGAAATCGGTGGTACTGTAGGTGATATCGAGGCTTTGCCATTTTTTGAGACGATTCGCCAATTAGGATTTGAAATGCCTGATCGCTGCGCGTTTTTACATCTTACTTTATTGCCTTATATTGAAAGTGCTAATGAGCTTAAAACCAAGCCCACGCAACATTCGGTAAAAGAATTGCGCTCAATTGGCATTCAGCCAACTGTGCTTTTATGTCGCGCTGAAAGAAAAATTGAAAAATCCCATCTTGAAAAAATTGCCAAAATGTGCTCGGTGCCACAAAATAAAGTGATTGCAGCGCCTAATGTTGATAATATTTATGAGGTTCCGCTGGTTTATCATCAAAATGGTTTGGATACTGAATTACTTAAATTTTTTGATCTTGAACATGAGGGTAAGCCAGATCTTTCTAAGTGGCTCAAGATTAAAGATGCAATTAAAAATCCCCAAAAAGAGGTTAATATTGCCATTGTTGGAAAATATACTGATTATCGTGATTCATATAAATCACTGCTTGAAGCTATAGATCATGCAGCATTTTCTTTAAAGACAAAAGCCAATATTACTTGGATTAATGCGCGTAGTCTTGATAAAAAAAGTCTAACCGAGCTCAAGAAAGTGGATGCAATCCTTGTGCCAGGTGGCTTTGGCGTTGATGGTACTGAAGGTAAAATCGATATGATTGAATATGCGCGCACCAATAAAATCCCATATTTAGGCATTTGTTTTGGTATGCAAATGGCCGTAATTGAATATGCGCGTAATGTTTTAAAGATAACAGATGCCACTTCTAGCGAGATTTGTGATAATGGCACTTTTGTTATTGGCTTGATGAATGAATGGTTAGATAAAACTGGCGATGAAATCCATAAAGCTAAAAAAGATCTTGGCGGTACAATGCGTTTAGGCGCCTATAAATGCGAGATCAGCAAGGATTCGCTTGCAAATAAAATTTATCACTCGCAATCAATCAGCGAGAGGCATCGTCATCGTTATGAAGTGAATATCAATTTTAAAGATCAATTTGAGAAAGCGGGGTTAAAATTTTCGGGTCTTTCACCTGATGGTAAGCTTACTGAAATTGTTGAAATTAAAGATCATCCATTTTTTATTGGAGTGCAATTTCATCCCGAGTTAAAATCTAAGCCATTTGCTGCACATCCCTTGTTTGTTGAGTTTATCAAAGCAATGTTAAAGTAAAATGTTAAAAGCTATTCATATAATTTTGCTAGGTTTTTTAATGATTTTTTGCGGGTCTTGTGGGTTTCAAATTATTTATCGCGAAAATCAAGGAGATTCAATTTCTTATGAAAAAGAGTTGTCAACAATACGCATCAAAAAAACTGCTGGCCATTTAGCGCAAGAATTGCGTGCAGCTCTAAAAGATTCATTTAATCCGGATTATTTAGAGTCGGAGCCTAAATATTTTCTTGTGGTTAATATAAAAAAATCTGTAACGGGAACCTTTATCACTTTTACTGGTGCTTCGGGTCGAAATAAAGTTATTTTGGACGTAGATTATGAGCTGCGAGATATCAAAACAGGAGAGTTGTTGGCGATAGGAACCACTATAGCAAGCGATAACTATGATGTTACAAAAAATCGTTTTGGTACTTATACAGCCGAAGATTATGTTGGGTTAAATCTTACTAAAATTGTTGCTCAAAATATTCGCAATTTATTAGTAAATGATTTAATTGAAATTACCAAAGAGATCGAAGAGTTAAAAAGGCCTGAAAATAAGGATCGCAGAAGAAAAGTTATCGGTATTATTTCGGATGATAAAAGGCAAGAAATCAATAATCAACTTAATCAAAACAAGAAGAATGCTTTAAAAAATAACTTGCTTAAAAAAGATGATATTGTCGATGTGCCAATGCCAACAAACCAGTCACCTCAAGGGTTGATGGATATTACGCATCCTTAAATTAGGCATAGTCTATGTATAATTAAAAAAATGGGATGATCCTATCCCCTTTATAACCAGTATTATCAATCTTCCTCAAGATTTTTTTATAAAAAATTATAAGATAATTGCAGAAATTTAATTATGCCTAAGATCCTTAAAATAATCCTGCCTTAAAATAATCCTTAAATAAAAAATTTTGCCTTGTTAACGGTGTTTAAAGATGCAATTCTTTAATCAATTTATTGCGCAAATAATCTTTGTTGCGAGTGCCATTATATTTTAAAACCACCTCCCCTTGGCGTGAAATCAAGGCTGTAAAAGGTATTCTACCTTCATATTTTAGGCCTTTTTGCTTCAAAAAATCGATGAATCCATCCTTAAAAGCTAAAAATTGTGGTTGAAAATAGATATTTCCTAGTTGATTTAACTCGTTTTGTAGGATATTCTGGTTGATATCGCGATCAATAGCGATAGCGATAATATGTAAATCAGTGTTTTGAAATTCGCGCGCAATTTCGTTAAAATTGGCAAAATTCTTTTTGCAACTTGGGCACCAAGTAGTATAAATATAAAGCAAAATCGGTTTGCCGTCGTTTTGTTCAAACTCAGAAGCGATATTTTCGGTTGAAATTGCTTGCGGTGTTTGATCATTATAAGTTATATTTTTGGATTCGGGTATTTTTATATCAAGTTTAGCGGCATTTTCAACAAAATAATGCCAAGAAAGCAAACCAAATATGATGCCGAGGGCAATTACAAATAATAGCATTTTGTTATGTTTTTTAGATTTATATTCTTTAATAGAGATAATTTTTTCGTTATTCATTATATATGATCCTTAAAATTAAAAACTTTAAATTCAAAACTATTCTTGGAATTTATGAATGGGAGGAAAATTTTGAGCGCCAAATTATCATAAATGCCAAAATCGAGACTGATTTTGATCAAGCAAAATTTTCAAAAAATATCAAAGATACTATTGATTATGATGAAATTATCGCAAAAATCAAAAATTTATTATCTCAAAAAAAGTTTAAACTAATTGAAGAAATGACGCAAGAAATATTGGATCTGATTATGCAAGATTCTCGAGTTAAATCTTGCGAAATTGAGGTGGATAAAGTGCGCGTAGTTGAAGATATTGAATCATTTTCGATCACTTTAAAACAAGAAAAGAAAAATTAATATGGATTTGGCAACTTCAAAAGTATTAAAATCAATAAATTTGCATGGTAAAATTAAAAAATTTGCGAGTTTAATATGTTATTTTTTGATTATTAGTGGTGTTTTAACTTATATTTTTTATGCAATCAGTAAAAATAATGAAAAATATAAATTAGTAGCCGATTATACTAAAAATAAAGCGCAATATAAAACCGAGAAAATTATGATCAACCCACGTATTCGTTTTTTGCATAATGAAAAAAATCTTTATGATATTTATGCTAAAAAAGCGATTCATAAAGATGAACAAGAAGTTGTATTATATGATGTTGTAGCCTCTGGCGTGATTGGTAGAATCACTTCTGGTGAACTTAAGGTTAACCAAAATGGTAATCATCTGGTTTTTACCAAAAATCCAGTTTTAATTTTAAATAAATAATTTATGAGCAATAAATTTGGCAATAAATTTAGTTTTACCACATGGGGAGAAAGTCATGGACAAGCAATTGGATGTGTGGTTGATGGTTGTCCTTCTTTGCTCGAATTGACCGAGGATGATATTCAGCCATATCTTGATAGACGTAGACCCGGACAATCAAAATTTACCACGCAAAGACAAGAAAAAGATGAAGTAAAAATTCTCTCAGGTGTGTTTGAGGGCAAGACTACAGGCGCTCCAATCTCATTAATGATTGTTAATGAAGATCAAAAAAGCGGTGATTATTCTGAAATTAAGGATAAATTTCGTCCTTCGCATGCTGATTATACCTATTTTATGAAATACGGCATTCGCGATTATCGTGGTGGCGGAAGATCTTCGGCGCGTGAAACTGCAATGCGCGTGGCGGCAGGAGCTATCGCTCGTAAAATTATTGCACTTGAAGCTATCGAGATTTTTGGCTATCTTACCCAAATTGGCGAAAAAAAAATCAATCGCGATAATATTGATTTTAGTCAGATCAATCAAAATGATTTTTTCTGTCCCGATAAAATTGCTGCTGCTAATTTTGCTGATTATCTAACTGAAATCCGCAAAAATGGTGATTCAGTTGGTGCCATTGTTGAATTGGTCGCGCGTAATGTACCTGTAGGATTGGGCGAGCCAATTTACAATAAATTAGACACGCAAATTGCTGCTGCAATGATGAGTATTAACGCCGTAAAAGCGGTAGAAATTGGTGATGGTTTTGCTTGCGCAAATAAAAAAGGCAGTCAGGTTGCCGATGAAATGTGGATGCAAAATGGTGAGTTGAATTTTGCTGCCAACCACTCTGGCGGTGTATTGGGAGGTATATCATCAGGGCAAGATATTGTGGTGCGTTTTGCTGTAAAGCCCACAAGTTCGATCTTGGTTGAGCGAAAAACTATTGATATCTATGGCAATAATACCACAATTCAAACAAAGGGCAGACATGATCCTTGCGTAGGCATTCGCGCGGTTCCAGTTGGTGAGGCAATGCTCGCTTGTGTTTTAGCGGATTTTTTATTGTTAAGTTAAAAAATTTAAGGAAAAATAATTGAAATTTTAGAGAAAAAAGGCATAATTATGCCCCAACTTTAGTTGCCCTAATAATTTCATCTTCGTTATTAATTGCGATCGATTTCTTGTCTTTATCAATCAGCAACTCAATAAAATTATAAATATTGCGCGCATATAGTTTACTTGCATCCATTGCTATATGGCTGGCAAAATTATCATAAGCGATAATTTTAACATTATTGATTTCAGTGATATCGCCTACTTTGCTTAAAGCGCAATTTCCACCATTAATTGCCGCTAAATCAATAATCACTGAACCGGCCTTCATATTTCTAACCATTTCTTCGCTAATTAAAATGGGAGCCTTTTTTCCTGGAATCAGAGCTGTAGAAATCACCACATCTTGATTTATAATTGTATCAAAAATCAATTTTTCTTGGCGTTTTTTATAGTCTTCATCCATTTCTTGGGCATATACAGCTTTTGTTGCGATATTTGCTGTATTGATTGCTTGTGCGTTTTTAGGATCATCTTTGACTTCAACAAATTTGGCACCTAAACTCATAACTTGCTCTTTGGCAGCCGCGCGCACATCAAATGCACAAACAATGCCGCCAAGCCTTTTGGCTGTAGCAATTGCTTGCAATCCAGCAACACCAGCTCCCAAAATCATAAATTTAGCAGCAGCCACCGTGCCTGCAGCGGTCATCATCATCGGTACACATTTTTGCATATTTGCAACTGCACTAAGCACTGCAGCATAACCTGCCAAATTGCTTTGTGAAGATAAAACATCCATGCTCTGCGCCCTTGTGATTCTAGGCATCAACTCTAATGCAAAAGCGCTGGCGCCATTGCTGGTCAATTTTAAAATTTTATCTTTCTGAAAATATGGATTAAGCATTCCGATCACCAGAGCGCCGCTTTTGGGCGTAGCCTCAAACTCATTTTTTTGTACCGAAATTATAATATCAGCTTGTGTAATTATTTGGGTAACGTCATCAATGATCTGTGCTCCTGCCTTGATATAAGACTCATCTGTAATAGAAGATTTTTTTCCTGCGTCTTTTTCAACAAAAATTTCACAACCTAATTTTTGATATTTTGCAATCAGATCTGGCGTGATCGCGACACGATTTTCGCTAACGAATGTTTCTTTTAAAACGAGAAGTTTCATAATTTGATGCAATTTATATAACTGCTATGCCTAATAAAAGCGGCAATAACCAGCTTTGATTAATGGTGCGGTCGAGAAGATTTGAACTTCCACGGGTTGCCCCACAACGACCTCAACGTTGCGCGTATACCAATTCCGCCACGACCGCATTTATCCAAACTAGAATTTTTAACCAAACATCAATTAAAATAGTTTGTTAAAAAAACTTAATTTACCAAACATTTTAGCCTGTTTAAAGCCACCACAAACATAGACATATCAGGACTTGGGTGAGATTTTAAAGCTGAGATAAAATTATCATATCTTTCCATTAAGACGTCCACTGATTTTATCCAGTTTTCAAGCGCATCTAATTCACATTTTTCAACTTTTTTGCAATCATATTCAATAATATTTTGCGCCAGTTTCATTTGATATGAATAAAGATCTTCTTGCGTAGTTTTAATTGAAAGTTTTTGCCAATAATTATCAGCAGGCATCTCGCTAAGCTTGGTTCTAAGCCATTTAAGTGAAAATCTAGTGCTAATAGCAAAATAAATTTTGGCGATAGTTTTGATATCAAATTGTGATTCACCTGAAATTTCAGCGATATCAAAAGCTGAAGCTATTGGATCGATTGCAGAAAGTTTATTTGCTAATTCACGCGGTACATTATTTAAAATATAACGTTCACTTTTTCTTTCATAAGATTCACGTGAGGCCTTTGCTAGCACTTGCGGCAAAATTTTTGATAATTCTTTAGCAATTTTGCTAAATTTAGTGACCAAAGGTGTTAATTGACCAGCTGGACGGTTGCGCAACAACCATAAAATCGATCTTTCAAGCAAGCCATTTGCTGCCATAAACATTTGAGCCTGAATATGCGCCGCAACATCAGCATTTACATTTTCGATTTCTTCCCATGTTTGGCGTAAATCAAATGAATCGCAAGCGATGATAAAGCTGCGCACCACTTCAATCATGCTAAATCCACTTTCTTGTGCAATTTGTGAGATAAAATTTATACCTACGCGATTAACGATAAAATTGGTGATCTGCGTAGCAATAATTTCACGTCGAAGCTGATGATGCTTGATTTCATCAATAAATTTTTCTTGCATCAATTTAGGAAAATAAGCCATCAAATCATCACTAAAATATTTATCATCAACTAAATCAGAAGCTAAAAGTTGGTTATAAATATCCATTTTAGCATAAGCTAACATTACGCAAAGCTCTGGGCGAGTAAGGCCAATCTTTTCATTTTGTCTTTTAATGATTTCTTTTGAAGATGGTAAAAATTCGATTTTACGATTTAATAAACCGGATTTTTCTAAACTATCTAAAAATTGCGATTGTGCTCCTAAAGCAGATAGTCCTTGACTTTGCGCAATTGTAATTGCCTGAGTTTGCAATCTGTTATCACTTAAAACTAAGTCAGATACTTCATCTGTCATGCTTTCAAGTATTTTGTTACGCTCATCCAAGCTTAATTTACCTGAACGCATGGCCTGAGTAAGAGCGATTTTTATATTAACTTCGTGATCAGAACAATCAACGCCAGCTGAGTTGTCCATCGCGTCAGTATTGATGCGACCGCCATTTAAGGCATATTCAATACGACCTTTTTGAGTAAAACCAAGATTGCCACCTTCGCCTACAACCTTGCAGCGCAGCTGACCGCCATTGATGCGCAATTCGTCATTGGCACGGTCACCAACTTCTTGGTTATTTTCATCTGCAGCTTTTACATAAGTGCCGATGCCGCCGTTCCACAATAGATCTACGGGCGCTTTTAAAATCGCCGAAATAAGTGCTGTAGGAGTAAGTTCATCTTCTTCAATTGCTAAAATTTGTTTTACTTCGGTGGTTAATTTGATTGATTTTGCGCTTCTTTCATAAATGCCACCACCTTTTGAAATCAAGGATTTATCATAATCCATCCATGTTGAGCGCGGCAATTCAAACATTCTTTTGCGCTCGATAAATGATTTTTTAGCATCAGGATTTGGATCGAGAAAGATATGTATATGGTTAAATGCCGCCACAAGCCTGATATGCTTGGATAGCAACATAGCATTGCCAAATACGTCGCCCGCCATATCGCCAATACCAACGCAAGTAAAATCTTGTGTTTGTGAATCAGACCCCATTTCTCTAAAATGCCTCATTACTGAGATCCAGCCACCTTTGGCTGTAATACCCATTTTTTTATGATCATAACCAACCGAACCGCCAGAAGCAAAAGCATCGCCAAGCCAGAAATTATACTCTGCCGAAACACTATTTGCAATATCTGAAAAAGTTGCAGTGCCTTTATCAGCGGCTACTACCAAATATGGATCAACATCATCATGGCGTATCACATTTTGCGGATTAACTATTTTGCCATTAATCACGTTATCGGTTAAATCTAACATGCCGCGCAAGAAGATTTTATAGCATTCAACGCCCTCTTTAAGATATTCTTCACGCGAGATTTTAGTTGGATCTTTTTTTACAACAAATCCACCCTTAGAGCCAACTGGTACAATAACCGCATTTTTGGTCATTTGTGCTTTCATTAAACCCAAAACTTCAGTTCTAAAATCTTCATGGCGATCAGACCAGCGCAAACCGCCGCGAGCAACGCGCCCGCCACGCAAATGCACTCCTTCAACACGCGTTGAATAAACAAAAATTTCCGCATAAGGCAATGGTAAAGGTAGATCGGGAACTTTTTTGCAATCAAATTTAAACGATACATAGCCTTTAAAACCACCATTTTCATCGCTTTGATAATAATTTGTACGTAAAGTTGCATCAATCACGCCTAAAAATTTGCGAATCGTCAAATCGTGCGAAGCAACGCTAACTTTATTTAGAGCTAATTTTATTTTTGTAGAAATCTCAGAAATCAATTCAAATCTTTCATCTTGTTTAATTTTTAATTGTGGATTGAATTTTGCCTCAAACAGCTCAACTAAAAGCTTGATGATGTTGCTATGATTAACTAAAATACCTGCAACATATTCTTGATCATGTCTAAACCCTGCTTGATAAATATATTTTGCATAAGATCGTACCATGTAAATTTGTTTCCAATTTAAGTTAGCCGAAACCAATAGACGATTGAGCGAACCAACGCTGGTAACATCGCGCCAAATCAATGAAATTGTCTCTTCAAAATTACGTTTCAATTCTTCACTAAATCCAATTTCAGATTTACTTAAATTTAATTTAAAATAATGCACCCAAACTTTATTTTCTTCTACATTAACAACGTAGGTATGCTCATGTATAACGTTAAAGCCAAAGCTCTCTAGGATCGGCATCACATCTGATAAAAATAATTCTTTTTGCCAAGAATAAATTTTTAACTCAGAAACATCTTTTGGCGAGTTTGAGCCATGATATAAATTGAAAATAATTGAATTAGATTTTAACGATTCTTCAATACGCGAAATATCAATGGCAGCGCGACGTGCGTCAAATCTATTGCAATAACTAACCGAAAATGATTTTTTGTATTTTGCAAAATATTGAGCCGCTTCTTCTTCGCCAAATTTGAATATTAATTCTTCTTTAAGTCCTTCTGCCCATGGTTTTGAGATATCGGCAATTTCTTTTTCAATTTTACTCTCGTCAACGCTTGGTGCAGCTTGATCGGTGCGCACAATTACATGATAACGCGTAAGATTTGATTCGGTAATTTGTAAGAAGCTATCAACCACCACGCCATTATATTGTAGCGCTAAATAATTACGAATTTTTTCACGCAGGTCAGAGTTGCTAAGTTCGCGCGGCATAAAGATCAAACAACTCATAAAGCGTCCAAATTTATCTTTACGTGCAAAAAATCTTACTTGATTGCGACCACAAATCAGTACAATTCCTGAAGCGATGCGCAATAAATCGGATTCATTAATTTGAAATAATTCATCACGCGGATAGCTTTCAATTACCGAAACTAAGTCTTTGTAGTTGTGGCTGCCTTTTACAAAACCAGAATCTTCAATCACTTTAGCAATTTTGCCTTTAATTAAAGGGGTTTCGCTAGCACTTTGGCTATATGCTCGCGATGTAAATAGGCCCAGCAAGCGGTATTCGCCAATGGCCTCACCTTTATCAGAAAATTTTTGGATACGAACTCTTTCGGCGTTTGTATTGCGGTGAATCTGCGATTTATAACGCGATTTAAGAATTTCTACAACATATGGATTCTCGACACTATCAATAATTTCTTGTGACGAGGCATTCGCTATATTAGGAATAAAAGCTTTATCATCTGATCTAAAAATACCAAGAGAGCTTGAATCCACTGGTTTTATAGTATATTCACCCTTTTTATTTTTGTCATATTCAAATTCTTTTAACCCAAGAAAAATAAAGTTTTCTGATGATAGCCAGTTTAAAAAGCTTTTCATCTCAATAATGGTTTTATTTTTGCCTGCATTATCAAGTGATTTGCCAAGCGAAACCACGATTTTACTCATTTCTTTCCAATCTTCAAATACAACTTTGATATTTTGTAGCAATTTTTGTATTTTTTCTTCTAAGTCAGTAAAAATTGTATCACTGATTTTATTGATGTGAAAATGAATTAGCGATTCGGCTTCAAGACCTTCTTTACTCTCGGCCTCAACCGCAATTAGGTTGCCAGATTTATCGCGTTTGCAAAAATAAATTGGATGCCAGATATTTTTCATCTCAATTGACTCGCGATCAAACAGTGCCGCTATCGAATCCACTAAAAACGGCATATCATTATTGATAATTTCAATTATGCTAAAATGATCACAATTTTGGACTCTTATTTTTACCTCATTAGGGCCGCGTTGTTGAAAAAACTCAAAGCTTTCAATATTTATTTTATAAAGCTCTTCAGCTGAGTATTTCTTAAGATCGCGAACTTGCAATTCGGCATAAAAAATCTCAATAAAATCATGAAATTCTTTAGGCTGCTTTTGCTTTTTTGAAAGCTCAATAATTTCTTTGACCAATTTTTGCGTTTTTTGCATAATTTTATCTAAATTTATTTCTTAACGAGAATAGCGATGATTTGCATACCTTCTAACTTGGGGTTAGATTCGGCTTTTGCGAAACTTTCAGTTTGCTGTAAAACATCGTTTATAATTTGTTTTGCGAGATCCATATGTGTGATTTCTCGGCCTTTCATCCGCACCGAAACTTTTACTTTATCACCATGCTCAATAAATTTGGCGATATGTTTAACTTTTACATCAAAATCATTTTTTTGAATATTGATCGACATCTTGATTTCTTTGGTCTCAACCACTTTTTGTTTTTTGCGAGCATCTGCTGCCTTTTTTTGCAACTCATAGCGCATTTTACCAAAGTTTGTAATTCTGCATACAGGCGGCTCAGCATTTGGTGACACTTCAACTAAATCCAAACCGATATCTTGTGCCATTTTTATTGCCTCTGACAATGATAAAACCCCTAACATTTGTGCATTATTATCAATAACTCGCACCTCGCTGGCCTTGATTTGATCGTTAATTAAAAATGTTTTGCCCCCGACTGTTTGATCGTTGTTTTTTGATGCTTGTGGCTTCAAAGCTCTATCCGCAGGTTTAAAGCTTGGTTTGGTACCATAATTTGTTGGCTTATTTTGTGGCCCTTTATTTTGCTGTGGGCGATTTGCCGAACCTTGATTTTGCTGAGTTGGACTGTTTGGTCCACGATTATTTTGAAATTGCACGTATTATTAAGTTGTTAATAACTAAAAGCTGAATCTAAAAAAACAGATTCGTCACAATTATAACCAAATTATTCTGGATAATCAATGCTTTTATGTAAAAGCTATAAATCTAACAAAAATAATGAAAAATCGTTAAAAATAGGTAGTTTTTAGCTAAAAAAAGCCAATTTTACGGATTTTTTAGCTTTTTTATCAATAATTTCAGTTATTGATTCTGTTTGATTTAAGCGAAATTCTGACAATTTTTTAGCAAGTTTTTTATCCTCAATTGCTAAAATAGCGATTGCTAAAAGTGCGGCATTTTTAGCTCCTGCCTCGCCTATTGCCAGCGTACCTACGGGGATGCCAGCAGGCATTTGTGCAATAGATAACAAACTATCTAAACCCTTGAGCACCTTGCTTTCAACTGGCACACCTAATACAGGAAGATTTGTCATCGAGGCCGTCATACCAGGTAGGTGGGCTGCTCCACCTGCTCCGGCAATTATAATTTTGATACCTCTTTTTTCTGCATCACGAGCAAAATCGTAAAGGCGTTGCGGTGTGCGATGTGCCGAGACTATTTTGGTTTCATATTTTACGCCAAATTTATCAAGCATCTCGCAACTATGTTGCATAGTTGCAAAATCTGATTTACTGCCCATTATTATTGATATTTTCATAAATTGTAGTAAATTATATTTATTCCATACATTCAACGCCAAAAGTAACTACAGCGCCCCTTTTATCTATATAAGTATAGCCGCCATCAACTAAATAAGCTACTTTATTTGCTTTTTGAATTCCGTTTGGACCTAAAAATACGCCATAACCAGATTGTGCAGTCGAAATATATGAAGTCATTTGATTTTTAAATGGATCATAAACACCTCTACGAGCGCCACCAGATGTTGCAGAATAGGCGTTTGTTCTCCACCAATCGGTAAATTTAGTTGAGGTAATATTGGTCATGCTATTACTTAATGAATTATCCGTGGTTAATCTTTCTCCATTGTTACAATATTCGCCATAAGCCCAGCTAACGCATTGCCCCGATTTACATTCATATGCGGTAAAAGTAACCGATTGTCCATGTTGTAAACTATGATCGTAGAATTTAAAATAATTGCCGTCACCACTACTTCCGCTTATATCAAGTCGAACATTTGCATGGGCCGCAAAATCACAACCATGTTTGCAATTTCCTTCGTTTTTAGGTTGAGACCAAGTTCCATCTTCTTGACATACAAGAGTTGGCGGCACCAAACCTTGCGCTAAAGAAGTAAATATTGTTTGATTTGAAGAATTTTTTTCATTATTAAGACAAGTTCCTTGTAATTGTCCATAATTTGGGGCGCCTTCAATTTTAATGCGTACGGATGAATTAAATTTAGATAACGCTCCGCGTTGATTAGAAACTGCAGGACAAGAAACTAGCTCGCAATCATTGCTTCCAGCAACAAGGTCAAGGTAAACTTTGTCAATATATTGATTGCTAGATTCGAATAAGCATTTGCGTGCTGGTGCTGCAGCGGTATTGTTATTGTATTTCCAATAGCGAGGCTTACAGATTCCTGAAATTATACTATTGTCAGTGGCAATAGAATTTTTGTAACCTGGTACAACTGTAGGCACTAAGTAAGAGGCGTTATCCAATACTCCCGCATTTGCCGAACACATTGGAGACGCATAATTATATTTTTTTTGCGGATCGGCAACATCCTCGCTGCCCAATTCCCATCTGCCATCTAAGCCACATCGACGGCGCAATAAATAATATTTGTTAGTGCGACCTTGTCTAAAATATGATGCGTTGAGATTGGTTTCTTTTTCACCCCAATTGCTAATGTAAGCTTCTTGTCCAAGAGGGGTTGATGGCCAATCGATTACTACTTGTCCTGAGCTTGTTAGATGTGTGGTTCTTCCGACTCCGATGCGGGGATCTGTATCGGCGCCTGGGCATTGATTGATGCAGCCATTGACCGCGACTCCCCAAACGCTACTCGAGACATTTCCTGCCATATTCCCAGTTTTACATAATCTTTTAGGAGTCTCAGCGGCTCTTGTTAAATCATTAGCATTAGATAATAGATTTTCATTAATATCATATCTTGGAGCATATGGATTAGTAACATATCCTGCAACACATCCATCAAATTCCCCTGCTACACCAGCACCGTTTGCAGCCACTGCTGCTTTTTTCCATTTTGCAAAACCATTGTTAAAATTGGACGCTTCGGTTTCTGAAGTTATAGCGTTGCATTGTGTGGTGCATGGATTTTTAACGGTGCCCCAATTGCCCAGATGGTCACATTCGCGAGTCGGTGGCAATCCTCCAGGGCTTTGGAAAAATCCCAAAGATTCTTGACAAACCCCAATTGCTACAGATTCATTTTGCACTCTAATTGTGCTGCGAGAAGCTGGCGTTTCAGCAAATCTGGCACCTCCAGATTCAAACCATGTTGCCCATTTATCCATTTGAGTTGAAGATGTAGGCAGTTCTTCATTTGCAGGGTGAATTGCTGCACATGTTATGCGTTCACAAAAATTATTTGGTTGATACCAATTGCCAGTTTGATCACATGAACGCGTAGGTAGAACGCCATTTTTTGGCTTAAAACCAGCAATGCAGGAGCTTGCTGATACTGTTTCTAAGAAATCATTAATTTTGGTATATTTAGGCCATATGGCATATCCATGGGATAAACCCTTATTTTCGCCAGTCTCTAGTGATCCGCTTGAGTTAATATCGTAACCTCCTTGATATAAACCACTCATATTTGGTCCGCTTGTTTTGATTTCTTTGCATGAATAACGAATACAAGGATTGGAAAAATCACTTCCCCATTTCGCCTTTCCATCTTCATTAATACAGCTTAAGGTTGGAATCATTGCAACTTCTGCAGAATTTGTATTATATGTCCAAAAACCTTTACATTCGCCTCTTACTTGGTTGGTGCCAATAAATGCCGATGGAAATTCGGCATGAAAATTATCATGACCGGCTAATATTGTGTTTTGTCCATTCTGAATTGGTTTTCCATCGCGCCGATATTGGTGTGAAATATGTACGCCATTGATATTATTATATTCGGTTTTACCAAGTGAATGTGTTAGATAATCGGGATCATTTAAATTATCCAAATTATTAGTATAATCAATAGCTGGACATAAGCCGGCCCTAGGAATATCAACGCATAAACCAGCTTCACGCGTGGTTTCGCTGCGTATTTCGTAATTAGCATCGGTATATGTGGTTCCTGCGACTTTTTCTTCGAGACATAAGCAATTTGGCGCTTTTCCACCTTTATCACATTTTGTTAATGGATTATTATCGGTTAAATAAGGACTAGTTGGATCAAGAACGCATTTTCCAAGAGTACCATTGTCGGTTTTATAAGCGATCACTTTTTTTAATTTACCTTGAAAACCTGAATTAATGCATATTTCATTAAACCAACCGTAATAAAAATTTGGCTCTGCAAGGTCAAAATTTTCTTCATATATGGTTTTTGGGCCGCTATTTTCAATGCCTTTTTTACGATTACATTTTGGTAATAATGTATTATTGCAATAATTGCGTTTTTCGTCAAAAGCTGAAATCATTTCGCCCTTATTTATAGCATCTTGGCGGTTAATTTCGTTTTTTACACATTCATTATATAATTGAGAACATTCTTCTCTTTTAACGCAAATAACATAATTTTCTTGCTCTTGTGTACAAGATTGCGTCTCGATATCGGGATTATTTAACACGAGGCTCGGCATGCAATTATCATCACTTGAGCAATTATCAAATTTTTTATTATCACCAAAGCCCAAAACATAACGAAAAACTAAAAAAGGATTATCGTAACTATTATTTTCTTTAGCTTGAACAAAAATCTGCCTTGTTGGTAAAGCTATATTTATGGTTCTATCAAACAAATTATTGATATCTGGGGCTCTACGTTTAACGCAACCTACGCGCACGGGATCAAGATATTGCCCATGTTGATCGCGAAATTTATGATATAAACAAAATAATGGGCTTCTGCTTTGTTCTTGATATTCTTTTCTAACAAAAACCTCCGCTTTATGTTGGCGTCCTGCAAAATTTGTTTCAATTATTTGAGTTGATTCAACTTTATTGCATGTTGAAGTGGGGGTTGATTCATAGCCAGTACAACCTGCTTCTAGGCTCATGGAGTAAGTATTTAGACCAAATTGAACTTTTATTTCAGGAAGATGAAAATCCGTTTGTCCATATAATGCTTCGCCACTTAATATATTAGCTCCGCTTGCGCTATCAGCAGGGGATTCTTCGCCGCCTTTAATAATATTGGCAGACCTTATAAATAAAGGTGGCGTAAATAATTTATCAGAATTGCTCATTATTGCCAGATTATAAAGATCGGGAGGTGCGATACGCAAAGTAACCTTAGGGCATTCTTGCTCAGGATAAAATCGACCATTTTTATCAATATATCCCCTTCTGCCGCTAGGACGATTATTATCAACATAATGAACCTGCCTAAGGGCGCGCCACACAGATGCACTTGATTTATTGCTATTGCTGTCATGACCTTTACAATTGCCATCGCTTGACAAAGGGTCATTTACACAAGCTATTTTATCGTCTAAATTATCTATAGAATTAAGTGTTTCAGTGCCATCCATAAACATATGGTTGTAAGCAACTTGACCTTTAGAATCCAAAAAAGAACATATTCTTGAGCCATATTTTACTGCGCGAAGTCTTATAAAATTATCAACCGTTCTTTCGCAGCTAGAATTCATATCACCACCATCGCGCATCATACATTCGGTTTCATTGGCTTCGTCGATATATAAATCGCGACAAATATCATGTCCGCAATTTTTGGTTAATATTTTTTTTACTCCAGTCGAACTGCATTCGCGTTTTCCGCAGGCGCGATTATCCATAGTATTGTTAAATCTTGTGCAAACCGTAACCTTATGTCGCGGATAGCCTTTGGTAAAATCAGTTGTGGCATAACCCCTATAATATGTAGAATATTCATTTGCTTTGTTGTAGATATTTCCTGAAGTACCGCAAAGAGATCCATATTCTAAGCCACGATTTCCGGTATTTGTTCCGCTGCAAGGACCCGGAGATCTGGGGTCGTCCCACCAATAAAACCAATGCAATGGCCAAATATATGTGGACCAGCCATGATCTATCATATCTTGGTTGCTATAACATAATTGATTCTGCATTTGTTTCAACAGGCCGGTTTTAGAATCAACTGCTTTACTAAGTGGCTTGGGACGATAAAACCAGGACTCAAATGGATCTGCTACAAAAATTTCTGGATCATCAATATTTGTAGCGCATTCATATTCATTTTTATTTTTAGCTTCGGAGCAATCGATCTTTTTATAGCAATAATTATTCAAGCATGTTTGATCTTTATTATCGTCATCTTTAAGATCGCATTCTGAATTAAGATATATATCTTTATCATCATCACCTGTCATTGTTTTATCTTCTGCAACGCAGCGATAATGACGACGAGCAACAGCGGGACACTCAACGGGACGGCATATTGCAGAGGTATTGATATCAAAGCCGCCATTTATAAAGCGCTCATATACCGAAGTATAGCCCGAGCCTTTTTCGGTAATTTTATGAACTTCGCCGTTACATTTATCATTAATGTCTTTTGATTTGATAGTAGGGCTGCAATCATGAGCTATACAAGTTGGATTATCCTCTCTGAGTCTCATAAATGGCAATTTTTCTTGCTCAAAGTCAAAACATTTTAAATTCGAGCCTTCACAATATTTTTTTGTATCATCGTCAAATTTACTTTTATTTAATTCATCGGTAGTAAGTAAATTGCAGGCTAATATTGAGCAATTAGTGGGATTATTAGCTGGGGTTGGAAATATCAAGCTAGGCAATTGGTGGCATTTTCTCGTAACGCAATTTTTGCTGGTAAAAGGTTTTTGATTTCCATCGATACTACTATCATTAATTTCTTGGATTTCATCCCCCACAACATCGCAAAAGCGGATACAATCAGTGTTTGAAACTGCATAATTTATGTCTCTTTCATTGTTTGGATTTGTTGGGTCAGGATTATTGTGTGCAGGATCTGAACATAAATTGACACAATTTTTTCCGGGTTTTGCAGTAATCCCACCACCAACCACAATATCGCGACATAGTGGCAAATCAACAATATCAGCGCAATTAACGCGATGATCGGCGGCTGTATATTTGTTGTTGGTTTTACATTGATCAAGCCCAAAATATAAGCAATTTATACCAATTTGCGCCGTAATATTATCAGCAAGATTGGCGCAAGATGGCAGGCAATTTATACCTTCGACAGGCACCATCCCTTGAGGCAAATTTTTGCACGAACCTTTGCAATTAATCCCTGGTTGGGCTACAATATTAGAGGCGAGTTGTGAACATGGCGTCAATCCAGTATTTTGAGCATGCGGCTCTTGTCCTTTAAATATAAAATAACTCGCCAAAGCAATAATAAGAAGGCAAGACAAAGCTTTAACTATTTTAGAACATAGCAAAAACCTGTTTTTAAGCTTTGTTAATTTCATCAAAAGATTTACAAAAGTAATCCCCGCGCTCTTCAAAATTTTTCCATTGGTCAAAAGATGCGCATGCTGGTGAGAGTAATATGTTTTTTTCTTTTAAGCCAGAATTTTTTGCATCTAAAAATGCTTTTTTAAATGCTTTTTCAAGTTTTTGGCATTTTTCATAAACAACGCCGCTATTTTCTAGTAGTTGTGCAAATTCATCACTGGCTTGTCCAATCAAATAAGCCTTAATAACCTTAGAAAAATAAGGTTTTAGCATGTTGATACCGCCTTCTTTTTGCTTACCTCCTAAAATCCAGAAAATATTTTCATATGATTTAAGAGCGTTTTCACTAGATTCGGCATTAGTAGCCTTGCTATCATTGATGAAATTTATATTTTCAACTTGACCTAAATATTGCATACGATGTCGCAAACCCTTGAAAGATTTGATTATATCTATAATTTGCTTGGTAGAAAAATTGATAATATTTTGTTGCAAAAAGTGACAATATATATTTGCAAAAGCTATAGCAATATTTTGCATGTTATGTTCACCCTTTAAAATCAAGCCATCAAGCATTATGACATCTTGTGCAGCATTGATTTTATTGTATAGCATTCCATTAATAATTGTAACGCCGTCTTCTATAATTTTTTGTGTTGAAACTCCTATAATTCTAGCTTTAAAGGATTTATCTGCTTTTAATTCGTCATAAATTTTGCGCGAATCATTATTATCGACACCAATAATTGCAAAATCACCATTTTTCTGGTTCTTAAAAATTGATTTTTTTACAGCAATATAATTTTGATAACTGCCATGGCGATCGATGTGATCAGGTGTGATATTGGTTAGTGATGCAATGCTAAAATGGCTTTTTTTAATTAAATCTAATTGATATGAAGATGTTTCAAAAACATACAATGGTGATGGTGGCAAATCAAAACAAGGCTTACCAATATTGCCACCAATTTGGACATCAATTTTTAGTTGCTCAAAAATATATCCCACTAGGGCCGTGGTGGTAGATTTGCCGTTGGTTCCAGTGATTGCTAAGAATTTTTTTTCTTGATTCAGTAGATAGAATAATTCGATGTCACACATCAATTTTGCCTTGGTTTTGCTAACAATATCAAGAATAAAATGACGCTTTGGATAATAAAGTGGAATCCCAGGGGAAAAGACGATTATTGTGTTTGCATCGCATTTTTCTGCAATTTTATCTGCAGTCAAAAATTGTATCTTTGCTAATAAATTATTATTATTTTTAGAAGATTGATCAATAGCCTCAGCCGTTTGATCCGTTGTTATTAAGCCTTCTTGCAATAATTTAGCTTTTGTATTTTTAATTGTCACTTCATTATCATCAACAATAATCACATTGTGACCATTTTTATAAAAATAACGAACTGCCGCCAAGCCAGATATACCAAGACCATAAATGATATATAACATTTTAAAGAATAATTAATTTTTTAGAAATGTTATATATTTAATTTAAGTTTTGCAATCTATTGATTATTTACTTTGTTCTTGTGGTGTTTTTTGCAAAGATTCGTATTTAGGTTTTGATAAAATTCCTTTTAACTGCGCTTGAATAGAAGCTTTAGATGGAAGATTTTCTGAGAGTTGCGCAAAATTAGTTCCTTGCAGTTGATCAGGTGTTACTGTCTTATTTGGCAAACCTTCCGAACTTTTATTGACATTTTTTGGTGCCATAAATTTATAAATTTTCAATTATTACAATAGCTTGCGCTAGCGGTTTTTCATCGCTTAAAGATAAATGTATAACAAATTTTTTTTGAAAAAAGCTTTCTAAAAAATCATTTTTATTGTTTAAAATCTTAATTGACGGCTTTCCGCGACTATCATTTATAACCTCGATATCTAGAAAGTCAATACCCCGCCCTATTCCAAGTCCACAAGCCTTAGAGAAGGCCTCTTTGGCAGCAAATCTTTTGGCATAAAAAAGAGATTTATTGGCATCAATAATTTTTGCCGCCACTTCATTTTCATGTTGGGTAAATATTTTTTGTGAGAATTTTTCACCAAATTGTTGCATTAAATCTTCAATACGTCCAATGCTAACGATATCTGTACCAATTCCTAAAATCATTTTAAAAAATGTTGATTATATATAGTTTATGTTGAAAATCTTTATCAAGTTTTTGTCGTGAAATAGTTTTTTTATAAAAATTTATTCTTAATTTTAGATGATAGCAGAAAGTGGCTTTGTCATTACAATAGGAGATCACGGCGCCGTTGTTGCTCTGCATAAAAATAACGAAATAAAAAACAAAATTTTTCTTAAAAAACTCACTGATGATATCAAACTTGAAATAGCCAAAGTTTTTGCAGAAGATAAAATCGCACCAGTCTATATCCTGCTTGATACCAATGATCAAAGCTATCGCAAAAAAACTTATCCTTTTATCAAAAAAAGTGATCTTTTGCACTTAATCAAGCGTGATTTGGCACCTGAAAAAACTGACCTCATGCCTGACGAAAAGCCAAGCGAGGCTTTGCATAATTATCTTATTTTAAATGAACCAAAATTTGATTTCAAGCTTAATCTAAAAAAACAAAAACCCGCTGAGGCCAAGCATTGGGACTGTTTGTTTATATCGGCAACCATAAATGATGAAATTCAACATTGGCTTGATTTTCTGTCGGAGATCAACAACCGCTTGGTTGCAATCTATATGTTGCCAATTGAAGCTTTTACATTATATAGGCTTTTAAAAAAAGATATCAAACAAAACTCTAAAACTGTTGCTAAAAAAGAAGATTTATGTTGTATAATCACGCAAAATAAAGTTGGCGGAAGTAGGCAGATTGTGTTTTCATCTGAGGGAATTCTTTTTACTCGATCGGTAGATTATGATTTTGAAGATCCTGCTTTTATTGAAAAATATGAGCAAGATATTTATAGTATTTTTGAATATCTAAAACGTCCATTCGCTGATTTGACACTTAAAGATTTGCAAATTGTAAATATTTTTCCGCAAGAAATTCTTGCCAAAATTAAAAATACCACCAATGTTGATTTAAATTTTATTAATTACACGCCATTTCAGGCCGCTTGCAACGCGGGTTTTAACTCATTAATCCCGCAAAATAGCCATTATTGTGATTTATTAATTTCGAAAGCTTTTTTTAATTCTAAAAAGAAAATTCTTAAATTTAGCACAACAAAAATCGCACTTTTAGAAAAATTATTTATAATAACGCGTGGATCATATTATTTAAATTTGATTATGCTATTATTGATTGCGGCAAGCTGCTTGTTGGCAATTTATAGCTACAATTCTCTTGAAGAAGAAAAAACAATTGCTGAGATCGAAAATTTGAATATTGCGCAATCGATTAATAAGGCAAAAATTAATTTGCTTGACGGAGAGCAAATTCTTGACGCAGAAGGTGAAGTTATTGATATTGATCGTATTTTAGATGTTGGTAAAACTTACGAAACCTTTACTGCTCTAGATATGGACATATCTTCAATTTATGGTAATCTTAAATTTATTAGAGAATATGGTGTTAAATTGAGTAATTTTTCATATGTTTTATCAAATTTTAATCCGCTATCGCCTTCAAAAAATACCGAATATAAAATCGTTATTGATGGTAATATTTATAATAAAAGTGGTAATATAGAAGAATTACTTGAAGAATTTGACGCGCTCACTGCTGAATTTAGAAAAAATTTTAGTGGTAAAAAAATACAATCAAATGAAGTTCCAAAAAATATTGATTTTACGAAGAAATATTATGATTTTCCGGTGCAATTTAGTGTTTTAAGTTCAAATGCCAATGATAACTAGATGAAAAAAACTGTCGAATTAAAAAGGAAAATAGCCATCAATCTTACGGTTTTAACGCTTTTGTCGGCGATATTTGTTTTAATAATTTATTATATTTTTGACAGCAAAAATATATCCGAACAAAAAACTCGTAATATAAATGCTAATAATCTGGCCTTGCGCACGCAGTTATCTGAGTTAAATAGTAAAGTGATTGATATTAAAAAATATCGTGAAATTTGGAAAAATATCGATAACAATAAAAGAAATGATAAGGGTATCAAGATGGATGATATCAATAGTCACATGGCCTCAATTGCACAAGCTCACTCAATTATTAATCCGTTATTTCAAGCATCTTTGCCCACAAATCTTGAAAATAATCCATTTAATTTATTATCAATAAATCTATTGCAAACCACTGGAAACCTTTCATTTAGTGCTGTTGACGATCTTAGAGCCAACATGTTCATGAGTGATTTTTTTAGCAAGTTACCTGGTTATATAATCATCACCGAGCTTGATATGCGGCGTATAAAAAAATATAGTTCTAGCGACTATATGGCGATTAGTGCAGGCACTAGCATAAGTGGCGTAGATGTTAAAGTAATTTTTGCTTGGTATGTTTATAAAAAGAAATAATTTTATTCCTTTAAATTTTATGAAACTTTCTAAGTTCTTCAACCAATGTAATATAACGTACAGGCACAGTTTCTTTATCTAAAATCCAGTCATAAATCAACAAATCATCTTCTTCGATAAGTTTTTTAAAAAGTTGTAATTTTTCTTCGTCAAAAGTTTCGATTTTAGCCTTGGCAAATTCGCCAATCAAAAAATCAGTTTCTTTGCAGCCACGATGAATTGATTTATATAAAACTTGTTTTTGCAGCCGATCTAAACAAATAATTTGATTTGCAGGATCTTTATCTTCAAGCATTTGGTCAAGCATTTGGCGGATTTGCAGGATTAATTTTTGAGCATCATCATTTTTATAATTCTCTACAGCCTCACCCCACACGGGGCGAGGGAAAGCGGCATCATCCTCAAAACGCGCAATCACATGAATATGAAGCTGCCGCACCACATTGCCCAAATTGGCGATGTTGAGTTTATATGGTGAAAATTTTTTTTGCAAAATTTGCGCAACCAGATTTATTTCATGCAAAATTTCACGCTGCTTTTCGAAAGAAAGATCTATCAACTCAATTAAACCTTGTTCGCGCGGCACCAAAATAAGCCATGGATAATTGGCGTTGTTCATCAAAAGCACGCGGCACAATTTTAAATCGCAAATAAAAAAACTATCTTCAGCAAGCTTTTTATCTAATTCAAACATATTTTCTTAAAATTTATTTTTAAAAATCAATTATAAATGCATTTGAATTTATAATTATTTTTAGTTATATTATATAAATTGTTGGTTGTCTAGTTTTCAATTTTATTTTTTAGATTTTTTGCTAAAAACACTCTTAATTCAAAACATTGTCTTGATTGACAAAGCTGAAATTGATTTTTCATCATGCCAAAAAGGCTTGTGTATTCTAACTGGCGAAACTGGCTCGGGAAAATCCATTCTGCTTGATGCTTTTGGCCTTGCAATTGGCTTTCGTTCAAACTTACGACTTATTGGCAGCCACGAAAACAAAGCTTCGGTGACTGCAGAATTTGATATTACAAATAATCCCCTTTGTCAAGCAATACTAGAAGAGCACGGATTAATTGACTCTGAAAACCCCGCAAGCCTTCGTATTCGGCGCTTAATCCAAGAAAATTCATCAAGCAAAGCATTTGTAAATGATCAAGTTGTGGGTATAAATTTACTTGCGCAAATTGGTGAAACTTTGGTGGAAATTCATGGACAACATGATCAGCGCGGCCTTCTAAATCCTGCATTTCACGAGACAATTCTTGATGATTTTTCTAAAAATGATGAATTGCTTGCCAAGCTAAAAAAAATCTATGATGATCTCAAACATTGCGACAATAAAATTAACGATTTAGCCCAAAAAAAAGAGCAAGCTGAAAGAGAAAAAGATTATTTATCTTATGTGGTGCGCGAGCTTGAAAATGCTAATATCAAAATCGATGAAGAAGATGAATTAGTTGCCAAAAAAGATCAATTAACGGGCAAAGAAAAAATTATAAATTTTTTAAGCGAATTAAAATCAAATTTGCTTGAGGTCAACTCGCAATTGATTGCATCGCAAAAAATTACACTAAGAAATCAAACCATTATCAATAATTATCTTAAAGATAATAAAGAAGAATTTGAAAAATTAGCCGATGAAATTGATCATCAAATAACTGCGCTAGATCAACAAATTGAAGTCATTGAGGCAATTGAAAGAAATTTATATAATCGTGATGATAATCTTGATGATATTGAAGAAAGATTATTTTTAATTAGAGGATTAGCACGCAAATTTAATGTAAAAATCAATGATTTGCCTAATATTATCAACGATGCGCAAGAAAAATTATCTTTACTTGATAAACAAAGCGCAACTGCAGATAATCTAATTTTAGAGCGTGAAAAATTATATAAAAAATATCAAGAATTGGCAAGCCAGCTTAGTGAAAAGCGCAAAAAATATGCTTTAATTTTAGCAAAAAAAGTTGAAGAAGAATTACAATTTCTAAAAATGGAAAATGTAAAATTTCTTGTTGATATAAAAAATATTGATACAAACAATGTTGATCTGCCTTATGGGCCAACTGGTTTTGATAAAGTGCGCTTTTTCGCTTCAATTAATCGCAATAATTTTGATGAAATCACAAAAATCGCTTCAGGCGGTGAGCTATCTCGCTTTATGCTAGCTTTAAAAGTTGCATTAATGGATATAAAATCAGTGCCTGTTATGATCTTTGATGAAATCGATACAGGTGTAGGTGGAAGCACAGCTGACGCGATTGGAAAGCGTTTAAAGATATTATCAAAAAACTTGCAAATTTTTGTAGTAACACATCAACCACAAATTGCTGCAAAAGCTGATTTACATTTTAAAATTTCTAAGTTACAAAATAAGGATAAAATAAAAACCGTGATTCAAAAATTATCTTTGGATGAAAAAGATCACGAAATTGCGCGCATGATTTCAGGTGAACAAATCACCAATGAAGCCTTAGCCGCAGCTAAAATTTTACAAAAAAACTAAAATGGCAGCGCCTCATGATAATCCAGTTTTAAGGCATTTTCGCAACTTTGTGATCATAACTTTTTTGATCACATTTGTTTTAATTATATGCTTTTATGCTACAGGTACGCTAGTAGTGGTGACTGTTAGTGGCAAATGGGAGGTGATAAAAGCCTATTCAGATTTACCTATCCAAAAACAATTTATTTACCTTACTAATGTAATGGTGACTTATTGGAAATTTTATCTTGTAAATTTTACAAAATTGTCAATGGATAGTTATAGTTATTTTCCTGCTAAATTACTAATTAGCACTTTCTTGCCTTATACACTTTTAGCAATTCTGGCTTGGATTTTTAGGGCTCCGTTAATGGATTGGCGGCCCTTTAAAAAACCAGAATCAATTTTTGGTGATTCAAAATGGGCTGATACTCGTGATATAAAAAAGATGGGATTACGCAGTAAACACGGGGTCTTATTAGGAAAATATAAAAAGAAATTACTTGTCACTGATGGCTATCAACATATCTTATTATTTGCACCAACAGGTTCGGGTAAAGGTGTGGGATTTGTTATTCCCAACCTACTTTTTTGGCGTGATTCAGTGATTGTGCATGATATCAAATTAGAAAATTACGAACTCACCTCCGGCTGGCGGCGCAAAAATTTTAAGCAAAAAGTATTTTTGTGGAACCCAGCCGATCCTGATGGTATAAGCCATTGTTACAATCCGATGGATTGGATCAGTAAAAAACCTGGACAAATGGTGGATGACGTACAAAAAATCTGCAATTTTTTACTTCCTGAACAAGAATTCTGGCAAAATGAGGCCCGCGCCTTACTTACAGGCGTAATGCTTTATTTGGTTGCTGATGAATCAAAGCCGGCAACACTTGGCGAAGTTGTGCGCACACTTAGAAGCGACGATGTGGTTTACAACCTCGCAGTTGTGCTTGATACTATGGGCAAAAAAATCCACCCTGTTTCTTATATGAATATTGCTTCTTATCTACAAAAACCAGATAAAGAGCGAGGCTCAGTTACTTCTACAGCCAACTCGTCTCTCGAGCTTTGGGCCAACCCGTTAATTGATACTACAACTGCAACCAGTGATTTTAACTTGCACCAATTTAAAACTGTTACGCACACTGCCTATATTGGTTTGACCCCTGATAACATCTCACGCCTAAAACCGCTAATGGGTATGTTTTATCAGCAAGCGGCGGCGTTTTTTACCGCTAAATTGCCACAAAAACACGAAAAATACGGTGTTTTGATGATGATGGACGAGTTTCCAACTTTAGGTAAGATGGAGCAGTTTCTCGCTGGTATCGCCTATTTTCGTGGTTATCGTGTGCGTTTATTTTTGATTATTCAAGATACAGAGCAGCTAAAAGGTATCTATGAAGAAAGTGGGATGAACTCATTTTTATCAAACTCAACTTATCGTATTACTTTTGCGGCCAACAATATGGAGACCGCAAACCTTATTTCGCAACTTTTGGGCAATAAAACCGCCGAACAAATTTCTTACAACAAACCAAAATATCTTGATTTAAACCCAGGTGCGCGTTCGCTTCACGTATCAGGCACGCAGCGTGCGTTGCTATTACCGCAAGAGGTTATCCAATTGCCGCGCGAAGATCAAATTATCCTAATTGAGTCGCAGCCACCAATTAGATGTAAAAAAATTATTTATTTTGAAGATAGATTTTTTACACGTCGTTTAATTAAGCCGGTTGAGATTCCTAAGCAAGAGCCTAATATGGTGCAGCGTCCTGAAAAAAACGCTGGACCTGAAAACGCTAAAGACGCCACCCCTCCAAGCAATAGCGATAATAATACTGATAATGCTTCATCTGAAACAGCTGGTGCAATTGAGGGTGAAACCGCAAATTAAAAACATGAAAATCGGCCGCATTGTAAATTATTTTGGCAATCATAAAAAACATATTCCTAGGGCCGCGGTTATTGGTGATCCAATTAGCCATTCGCTATCACCAAAATTGCATAATTTTTGGCTTAAAAAATATGGTGTAATTGGTAGTTATGAATCGGTTCTAATCAAGAAAGATGAACTTGTAGACAAAGTCGAGTCAATGATTAATGAATTTGTGGGATTCAATGTCACAATCCCGCATAAAGAGACAATTTATCAACTAATAAAATTACAACATGGTGATTTAACTCAGGCCGCCCTAGCCTCATCAGCCGTAAATACAGTTGTAATTAAAAAAAATGGTAAATTAATCGGCGATAATTCTGATGGCGCTGGTTTTTTTAAAAATTTGCTTTATACGCAGCCGGATTTTGATTATAAAGATAAAAATATTTTTATCATCGGCGCTGGTGGTGCCGCGCGAGCTATTATAAATTCTGCCTTTACAGATCTTCAAGCTAGAAATATTTTTATCACTAATCGCAGCGAAGATAAATTTAAATCAATCTATGAAGATTTTGCCAAGCTACGCCAATCCTACTCGCAAACCGCAATAAAATTTTTTAATAAAAGTGATTTTGAAGAAAATTTACACAATTGTGATTTGTTGATAAATTCGACATCTCTTGGCATGCAAGGGCAACAGCCACTTAATCTTAATCTTGATAAACTCAACAAACAAGCGTTAGTCTATGATATTATATATAAACCGCTAATGACAGATTTATTGAAACAAGCACAATTGCGTGGTAATAAAATTGTTACAGGGATTGGCATGTTGGCATTTCAGGCGGCTGTTGGTTTTGAGCAATGGTTTGAGAAAAAGCCGGAAATTGATGAAGAATTATTGCAATTTTTGATTAAAGCTACAAATAATTAGTGTTGCGATTTGCAAAAACTATCCTTTTTAACAAAAATTTAGTTATAAATTTGTTTTATTATGTTATAATTTGTTTTTTATGCCAAAATTTGCCAAAATTTGATTTTTTATGTTAAATACCCTAAAATCCATGTTAAAATTCACAAAAGCGATAATTTTAGCGATAATTTTGATTTTTTTGATAGTTTTTATGGTCAATAACCGCGAAATTATCACCATTAATTTTTATCCATTGCCTTTTATTATAGAAACTAGGCTATTTTTTATGATGATAATCTGTTTTTTGGTCGGAATTATCTTTGGATTGCTCATTTTTTCACAAAATATCCTCAAAAACAGCTATTTTGAGTTTAAAAACCGTAAAAATATAAATTTAAATAAAGAGCTTGATTTAAAAAGTTAGATCTATTAAGATTTGCAAAACCTCAACACTATTTTAGTGTAGGATCTTATCTATTTTAAAATCATTAACAATATTAATTAACCAAACTAACTAACGATGGCGAGTAATTTGAGCGTAATGGGCAATAAGGAAATACTTTTAGTTGCTGAAAATATTGCCCACGAAAAAGGCATTTCACCTCAAGAGGTTGTAAGTGCGATGGAAGAAGGCATTAAAGCTGCAGCTAAGAAAAAATATGGTCACAATTTAGCAATTGAGTGTAAAATTGATAAAAAAACTGGCCAAATCAAATTATTTAATTCACTTAAAGTAGTTGAAGATAAAGTTGAAGATTTTGATGCTAAGCTGCATATCACTTTGTCGCACGCAAAACAAAAAAATGCACAAACTCAAATTGGCGATGACGTGGTACAAGAATTGCCTCCCATCGATCTAAACCGAGTGGTTGCGCAAGTAGCAAGAAATGAAATCATCAAAAAAGTTAAAGAAGCTGAAAAAAATAAAGAATATAATGAATTTAAAGATCGTATTGGCGATATTGTTAGCGCTTCGGTCAAAAAAGTTGGTCTTAAAAATATCGTTATGGAAGTTGATGGCTATGAGGCTGTTATCCATGAAAGCGGCCTGATTTTGAAAGAATCAATGCGCGTTGGTGATCGAGTTCGCGTTTATATTGAAGATGTTAAAAAAGAGCCATTTGGCGCACAAATTTTCTTATCACGCACCCATCCCCAATTTTTGGTAAAATTATTTGAGCAAGAAGTTCCCGAGCTTTATGAAGGCAATATTGAAGTAAAATCAGTAGTTCGTGATGCAGGTTCGCGCGCGAAAATCGCGATTTATTCTCGCCGTGATGATATTGATATTATTGGATCATTTATCGGCATCCGCGGAAGCCGTGTCCAAGCTGTTAGCGCTGAGCTTCGTGGTGAAAAAATCGATATTATAAAATGGTCGCCGAATATTGCTGAATTTGTTATCAATGCACTTACTCCAGCTAAAGTAAGCAAAGTTATCGTTGATGAAGAAAATAATCTTATTGAGGTTGTTGTGGCTGAAAACCAACTCAGTCTTGCAATCGGACGTGGTGGGCAAAATGTTAAATTAGCTTCAAAATTAGTTGGCTATAAAATCGATGTAATCACTGATGAAGAAGAATCAGTACGACGCACATCTGAATTTAACCAAGCTTCAAAATTATTTGTTGAAGCACTTGATGTCGAGGATATAATCGCAAATTTATTGGCCTCAGAAGGTTTCTTGACTGTAGAGGATTTGGCGGGTGCCGAAATTTCTGAAATCCAGTCAATTGAGGGCTTTGACGAAGATGTCGCCAAAGAAATCAAGAAAAGAGCAGAAGAATATTTGCAAAAAACTGCTTAAGATGGTTTTGAATTAAGCGTTTAGCACACGCTTTTTGGATTTGCCAAGACTTGTGTTGATTGTAGGGTTTTTTGCAAAAATATATTTATTAAAATCGAGAATCTAAAATTCGTTAAATGACTGATACAAAAGATAATACAACTACAAGATCAAAACTGACTCTTAAAATTGCTCCTAAGGCTGGTGGATCTGCTTCAGCAGTTACTACAGCTCAAAAAGGTGAGAAAAAAATTGGTGGTAGTGCTGTTCAGGTTACGATCAAAGGCAGAAAAACTGCTGCGGTGGCCGAAAAATCCTCTTCAGCCTTAAGCAAAAGCGAGCTAGAGGCTAGAATGCGCGCTATTGCAACTATGCAAAAATCTACAGAAGAAGAAGTTAATGTTTTAGAAAAAATTGCCAAAACAACTGCTTCTGCACAGCATAAAACAACAATAATAGAACCTGAGTTGCAAGAGAAACTCATTGAAACTACAGAAAAAGAAATCCAAGAAGAAGAAAATATTGTTAAATTTGTCACGAAAGAAGAGCATGACTCTATCGTTCCAAAGGTTGAAGCTGAAAGTTTTGCGGTTGATGAATTTGACGTTCGTAATAAAATTCAGCAAAGTTTAGAAATTTCTAATCGCCAAAAAGCTGAGCGTGAAAAAATGCTTGAAGAGCGCCGCAAACAAGAGCAAGAACGCCTAGAAAAAGAGCGCGAAGCTAGAGCTAAAAACAAAAAATTTACCGATGATTTTGAAAATAGCGGCTCAAAAAAGAAAATGACCTTCAAAGAGAGTAAAATCAATACTCGCAAGCTAACAACCTATATTATTGATGATGAAAATTCTGATTTTGAAGGTGGATTTTATCGTAAAAAGAAAAAATCGAAAGAAATTCAAGAACAGCAGGTTCCAAAAGAGTATAAAAAGCTGGTGCGCGAGGTTGTTTTGCCTGAATTAATCACGGTCTCTGATTTGGCAGAACGTATGGCTGAAAAAGCTGGTGACGTAGTAAAAAAACTATTCACGATGGGGATGGTTGCTACTTCTAATCAGGTGATTGATGCTGATACCGCAGAGCTTGTTGTTGCCGAATTTGGACATAGTGTAAAACGAGTTACTAGCTCGGATGCCGAAAATATCTTAAGTGAGAATATCGATTCGGATCACGAAAAATTGCCGCGAGCACCTGTGGTTACTATTATGGGACATGTGGATCATGGTAAAACTTCATTGCTTGATGCGATAAGATCGACTAAAGTTGTAGAGGGAGAGCACGGCGGTATTACGCAACATATTGGCGCATCGCGCATCAAAACTACAGGTGGAAAATTCATCACTTTCCTTGACACGCCAGGGCATGAAGCTTTTACCGAAATGCGTTCTAGGGGTGCTAATATCACTGATTTAGTTGTTCTGGTAGTTGCAGCTGATGATGGTGTTAAAGAGCAAACAATTGAGGCGATTAGTCACGCTAAAGCTGCCAAAGTGCCAATCATTGTGGCTGTAAATAAAATCGATAAAGCTGGTTCTGATCCTAAACGTGTTGAAAATGAGCTTTTGTCGCATGAAATCGTATCTGAAGAATTGGGTGGCGATGTAATGTTTGTACCTGTTTCAGCAAAGCAAAAATTAAATTTAGATAAATTAGAAGAGGCGATTTTATTACAAGCAGAAGTTCTTGACCTTAGAGCTGCTTATGAAGGCAAATCTTCTGGGGTGGTAATTGAATCGCGTATTGATCCATCAAAAGGTGTGGTTGCATCTGTATTGGTGCAAAGCGGAACCCTTGATATATCTGATCTGGTGGTGGTTGGTACTTCATTTGGACGTATCCGTAAAATGACTGATGATAATGGTAAAAATATTAAAATTGCAACCCCTTCAATGCCAGTTGAGATTTTGGGCTTAAATCAAGCTCCTAATGCAGGTGATAAATTTTTTGAAGTATCTGAAGAAAAGCAAGCGCGCGAAATAATTTTATATCGTGAGCGCAAAGAGCGTGAAGAAAAATCACTTAAAAATTCAGCAAGATCAATTAATGATATCTTCAAAGAATCTGGGAAGGGTAAAGTTAAAAATCTTAATGTTATTGTTAAGGCTGATGTACATGGATCGGTTGAGGCAATATGCGGTTCTATCCTTAAATTGAACAATGAAGAAGTTGCGATAAAAATCATTCATCAAGCCACTGGTGGTATCACTGAAAGCGATATCAGTTTGGCAACTGTTTCAAATGCAATAATTATCGGCTTTAATGTGCGTAGCAATACCGCCGCTAAAGAGAGTGCAAAAGCTAAAAATATCGATATGCGTTATTATTCGATAATTTATAATGTGGTTGATGATCTTAAAATGCTGCTTTCAGGTATGCTTGATCCCACTAAGACTGAAGAATATCTCGGTCAAGCTACGATTAGGCAAGTGTTTAAAATTTCTAATTCTGGTAAAATTGCAGGAGCTATCGTTAATGATGGCTTGATTAAACGTAATGCTAAAGTTAGATTATTGCGCGATAATGTGGTAATCCATGATGGTTTGCTAAAAACCCTAAAACGCTTCAAAGAAGATGTAAAAGAGGTTAAAACTGGATTTGAATGTGGTTTTTCTCTTGAAAATTTTGAGGATATCAAAGAAGGTGATGCTATCGAATGTTATGAAATAATCGAAAAGCAGCGTTCTTTATAATTAATTTTACAAAATTATGACGCAAAAATATCATATTTCTTCTCGTATTTTACATTGGGTTATGGCTTTGTTAATTCTTGTGGCTCTAGCTTTAGGGATTTATATGACCGACTTTATTGCAGAAAGTGCTACCAATAAATATACAATTTATGATTTGCACAAATCAATTGGCGTGATGATTTTGATTTTGATATTTGTTCGTGTCATAAATCGCTTTGTGCACCCTGCTCCCGAGCTACCGGAAGGCATTGCTAAAATTGAAAGAATTGCATCTCATTTTACTCATATCGCGCTTTATATTTTGATGATTTTAGTACCAATTTCTGGTTATTTGATGTCAAATTCATATGGATTTGCCGTGCATTTATTTTATCTGTCTTTGCCAAATTTAATTGCACCTAATCCTGAATTGGGGCGCTTTTTTGCTGAAGCGCATGAAATCTTGGCTTTTACATTAATTGCAGCAATAACCCTACATTTTATAGGGGCTTTAAAACATCGTTTTTTTGATAAGCCAGAAAATGATGTTCTTGGTAGAATGTTATAAAACACCAAATTTATGTTGAAGAACCGAATCATTCCTTGCCTTGACGTCAAAGACGGTCGTGTTGTAAAAGGTATTAATTTTGAGAATTTAATTGATGCTGGTGATCCCGTAAAACAAGCTGAATATTATTATCATGAAGGAGCGGATGAGCTTTGTTTGCTTGATATTAGTGCCACTAACGAAAATAGATCAATTATTTTTGACGTAATAACTCAAGTAGCCGAAAAATGTTTTATGCCATTAACAGTTGGTGGTGGCATCAAAGATCTTGGTGATTTTCAGCAATTAATGTTATGTGGTGCTGATAAAGTTTCAATTAATAGCGCGGCCATTAAAAATCCTGCTTTAATCAGCGAGGCTGCCAATAAATTTGGTGCTCAAGCGGTGGTAATTGCCATCGATGCCAAAAAAAATGCTACCGGTGAATATGAAATTTATAGCAATGGTGGTACTAAAGCTACAGGTGTAAATGCGGTTGAATGGGCAAAAAAAACACAACAATTAGGGGCTGGCGAGATTTTGCTAACATCTATGGATAAAGATGGAACTAGGTCTGGCTATGATTTAGAGTTGATAAAAAAAATTACTAGCAAAATTTCAATCCCTTTAATTGCATCAGGTGGAGCTGGAAAATTAGAAGATTTAAGTCAAGCTTTAAAAGCTGGAGCTAATGCTGTATTGGCGGCATCGATTTTTCATTTTAAAGAATATTCAATCAAAGAGGCTAAAGAATTTTTATCAAAAGAAGGGTTGCCTATAAGGTTAACTTAATAAAGATTGGCCTAAAATTTATATAATAAGCCCAATTTAACAATGCTTAAATAGCTTCTGATATTAGCATTTTCACCAGCATAATTCATGGTAAAGCTCTGAATATCATAACTTGCTTTTAACGCAAGATCAGTTATAGGAAGATCAACTAAAATACCAAAACCGTAAAGTGGGCTAAATTCAGTTTTTGAAACCCTTTTATCGCCTTGTTGCAGATTATTTTGATAACGAATATTAACCAAGCCATAAGTAATAAAAGGTGCTATTCCGGGTATGAAATTTAAACCCATATTAATTTTAGCACCATAACGATTTTTAATGTGAATTCGGTCGGAGGGATTGATTTCTGTGGAGTTAGAAGAAAAATTGTGAGAATTAATATCAAGATTGTCATAAAAAAGTTCAGCAAAAACGACAGCTGGCAATGGGTCAATCCTATAGCCAAGATTTACACCATAGTTATATTCGGTATTGTTGCGCTTTTCTGAATTATGAGGAAAGCTATCTCCCCCTGTAAAATTGCGTACGCGGTGTTTGGCTTGCGCGCGCAAGGCATCAAATCCTATATATAAACCTGATTCTGCATAAGCTAATTGTGAAAAACAAAAATTAACAAATAAAATTAGGGGTAAAGCTGTAATAAAACGGATTTTATTCATAAAAATTACAGATTTTTAGTTTTAAAAGATCATTTTAGGGGATTTTTATATATAAACAAGTAAATTATTTGATTTGATAACCAATATTGATTATTCTTGCATATTTAAAGGCCTCATCATCTTCAATTTTGCGATTTAATACAAATTTTACTGATAAAATTACCTCTTGACCCGCTTTAATTTTATGTTCGCGATCACACAAACATTCGTAAAATTTTATATATTGCTTAGCTTCCTGTGGCTCTATATATGGGCGCGGACGAATTTTTATATCTTGTTTTGAATTATTTACAATACGATAATTTATGGTAGCTTTTTCGCCAGCAAGTAAGATAGCTGAGCGTCCCAAAGGTTCAATAATAATATTATTTTGTGATGATTTTGTTTCAAAAAATAACTCAAAATTTTCAACCCCTAAATTTTCAGGAAAATAATAAGATAAAATAATAGGCTGACATTTATTTGTAGTTCTGCAAAATATATTGAATGGCTGGATTAACAGGAGGCTTGTAAAAAGGCCCGCAACCAGAAAAATCAAGGCTTGTTTAGTGTTTTTATTATTCGTCATATTTTATGCAAATAGTTGATTATAAAATCCCATTTGATATGTTTTCAGAATGGTTTAAAAAAGCAAATGCAAAATCAGAGATTATTGAGCCTACGGCCATGTGTCTCTCAACCGTTGATGAAAATAATCATCCATCATCACGTATGATTTTGCTGAAAAAATTCGATGAGCGTGGATTTTGTTTTTTTACTAACCTCACCAGTCGCAAAGGCCGTGAGCTAGCGCATAATCCCAACGTATCCCTGTGTTTATATTGGGGAATTTTGGGTTATCAGATAAGAATTGAAGGTAAAATCGAAAAAGTCACTAATAAAGAGGCTGATGATTATTTTATAACACGCCGCCGTGGCAGTCAAATAGGGGCTTGGGCTTCAAAGCAATCGCATGTTATGCCAAATGATGAAGAATTTCAAGCTCGTATTTCACAAATCACCGAAGATTTTGCCAATCAAGACGTGCCGCGTCCGCCATTTTGGTCGGGTTTTAGGGTTGTGCCTGAAAAAATAGAATTTTGGCAAGAAGGAGAATTTAGAATTCACCGTCGCGATTTATTCTGCAAAACCGCTGATGGCAAGGCTTGGCAGCTAACAAGATTATATCCATAAATTATGTTTTCATTTTATAAATCTTCTGAAGAATTTTTAATTAAGCTAGCTGATCAAATAGAGGTGGCTGATGATAATTCAATTTTTGATGTTGAATATTCTGACGGAATATTGAAAATAGAGGTTTATGCAAGCAATCAAGAATATGTGATTAACCGCCATAATGCCAATCAAAAAATTTGGTATTCATCGCCGATTAGTGGTGCGGATTATTTTTCATATGATGAATCAAGCCAGCAGTGGCTTAATTCAAGGCATGAAGAGCTAGAAAAAAAATTATTAGCCGAACTTGCAAATTTTAAATAAATTAATCAGCAGATTTCTGCGTAAATTGTTATAAATTATGACTAAAAAAATATTATTGATCGCTGGCGATGGTATTGGCCCCGAAGTAGTTTTGCAAACTAAAAAAATTATAGATTTTTTTTCTCAAAATAGTGATAAAAAATTCGAAACCGAAAATGCGTTGCTTGGCGGTTGTGCTTATGACCAAATGGGCACGCCTTTTCCTCAAGAAACCTTAAAATTAGCGCGCGCGTCTGATGCTATTTTGCTTGGTGCTGTTGGTGGCCATAAATGGGAGGCGTTAAAATATGAACACCGCCCTGAGCGCGGTTTGCTTGGTATCAGAAAAGAGTTAGAACTTTTTGCTAATCTTCGCCCCGCTAAAGTTTTTAGTGCCCTTGCAGATAGCTCAACGCTTAAACGCGAGATCGTTGACGGTCTTGATATTATGATTGTGCGTGAATTAACTGGGGATCTATATTTTGGTCAACCACGTGGCGTTGAAACCTTAAAAGACGGCACGAGGCGTGGATATAATACAATGGTCTATACCTCAGCTGAAGTTGAGCGCATCGCTATTGTAGCTTTTGATTTAGCGCGTCAACGCGGTAAAAAACTTTGCTCAATTGATAAAGCCAATGTTATCGAAACTACTGAAATGTGGCGCGAAGTAGTAAGTGAAATTGGTGCTAAAAATTATGCCGATGTGGCTCTATCGCATATGTATGTAGATAATGCTTCGATGCAATTGGTGCGCAATCCAAAACAATTTGATGTAATGCTCACGGGCAACATGTTTGGCGATATCTTGTCAGATACCGCTTCAATGCTGACAGGTTCTCTGGGTATGCTACCATCAGCCTCATTAGGTGCTAAAATTAATGGTGTTCAGCATGCTTTATATGAGCCAATCCACGGCTCAGCTCCTGATATTGCTGGGCGCGATATAGCTAATCCAATTGCTACAATTTTGAGTTTGGCAATGATGTTTAGATATTCATTCAATTATGAAAATGAAGCAAATATTATCGAAAAAGCGATCGAGAATGTATTAGTCAGCGGTATCCGCACTGCCGATATCGCTAAAGCGGGTGAAGAAAAAATTTCATGTTCGCAAATGGGCGACGAAATTTTGAAAGAAATCAAAAAAATTCATAAATAATTGATTTTTTTTGTTAAAAAAACGTTAAAAAATGTATTTTTTGGCCATTTTTTTATAAATTTGACCAAATCATAAAAATCAAAAAAATCAATTATGAAGAAGTTTTTATTGATATTTCTATTTTACATTTTTTCAACTTCTGTATTTGCCCAATCAAACCGATATATCTCATTTGATAATCGACAAATTTGCGAAAAAAACAAAGGTGTGTGGCGTGAATTTGGAGATGCTTGTGCTAATAGTTGTGAAAATAAATTTGATGAATATTCAATTTGCGCTAAGGCCCTTACTTATTCTTGTGATTGCGGTACATCGCGTTGCTGGTATAAAAATGAATGTATTGCAGCTTCAAAATATAAAAAAATTTATGATGAAGAGATACAAAAAATCAATAAAGAATTAGCAAAAAAACGCGAAGAGCGTGAAGAAAAATCGAAAAATGATCCTAATATGCGGAATTATTTGTTTAATTTATATGGACAAAAAAATTCAACGCAAAATCTTGCTAATCAGCAACAACCAGCACAATCGCAAATCGAAAAATCACGTATAATTACCCCTGCTCCTCAACAACCAATAAATCAAATTCCAGCGAATCAAATGCCAGTGAATCAAATGCAGGTGCAACAACCTATTCAGCAACCAGCACAACCGCAGCAGCAAGTTATGCCAGATCAGGTGCCGCCATTTTTCTTGCAGCAAGAGCAACAAAAACAAGCTCAAAATCCCGCCCCACAACCAGCTGTGCCATTAGAAATCAAGCCTGCTAATGATCAGTCCAAAGGCTTGCCAGCAGGGCTTCCTGAGATACCTTTACCTGCGGCATATTAATCAATAAAGTATCGCCTCATTATCTACTACCAAGCAACTAAAAGATTTTTCTCCTTCAAGATGTCCTGTTAAATAAGGCATGAGTTTTGCATTTTCTTCTTTAACAAACATCGCTAACATACTTTGTTTTTGCGGTTCATAATTATCTTGATCATCTTTATTCTTTTGCAAATCTTGCTCAATTAAAGCGCTTTTATTTTCAGCTGCGAGATATTTTTCTTGAGATTCTTGATAAAATGTTTTTAATAATGCGTATTGTTCTTCATTTAGATCGGACGTTTCTGCATGTTTCGATAACTCATCATCTGACAAAGTATCTTTTGTCTTAAGGTCTTCCAAAATCATAGATTGAGCTATGGAAAGTTCAAGTTTAGCATTAAATTCTTTGTTTAATTCTTCCTTACGTTTTCTAAATTGATCTGGAAAAGCAATATCACCCCAAATTTCAAAATGAGTTCCTTCGCAAATCATATCTTGTACTTTAAAAATATCAAATTTCATTACTTTCACAGCCTCCTTATAAGCTGCATTAATTTTTTCTTCATCAAGCCATGACGATACAGCATGCTCATAAGCAATATGATGCGAAATTCCAATCCAATCTATGTCTATATACCCTTCTTCTTTAAGTTTTTTATAAACTTCTCTAAATAGGGCATTCCCAGCTTCAACTTCCACGCCTCTACCCGCTGATGCTTGAGTAGATATATAGTTTTTTATAGCTTCTTGAACATATAGTCTTTTTGCCATCTCAAGCTTTTTTGTTATATTTCCTGCTTGCGAAATTTGAACTATAGCAGAAATTTCATTGATTCCAGCAACTGGCTGATTAACGCATGCCTCAAGATATGTTGATGCAATTTGATTCATCCATTCTATAGATGATGGTTGATTTTCTGCAAAATTTAATATCGGAATTATAATTGCTACAATTTCTTGCGCTCCACCTCTTTCTTCTACAGATTCACTCAGAAATCTTTTAAATAATTCTTTAATATACTTGGTTTGATTAATATTATCTTTGTAGTGCTTTTTAATTATTTTGTTAAGACGAAAATGGGCCATTTCTGTGCCTTTTGACATAAAGTGAGATGGGTAGTGTATTTGACACCCTTTGACTTCTAACTCTTGCAACTGAGTGAGTAGTTTTGAGGTTAATTCTAGGTTTTTACAGAAGGATAAATTTAGCTTTTCTAACTTAGATCCATCTGGCAGCTTACCTTCTATGGTTGTGATTGCAGAACCAAAAAGACTAAGTTCTGTAAGAGATATGGGAAAACATGATAAGTCGATAGAAGTTAGTTCTTTACAATCTTCCAAGTTTAGCTTTTTTAACTTAGATCCATCTGGCAGCTTACCTTCTATGGTTGTGATTGCAGAACCAGAAAGACTAAGTTCTGTAAGAGATATGGGAAAACATGATAAGTCGATAGAAGTTAGTTCTTTACAATGTGCCAAGTTTAGCTTTTCTAACTTAGATCCTTTGGAAAAAATGCTTTTTACGGTTGTGATTTTAGAGCCAGAAATATTAAGATCCTGAATAGATTCGGGAAAAAATAACGAATCAAGAGGGGTTGAAAGTTGACTACAAATCGCCAAATCTAGCTTTTCTAACTTAGACTCTTTAGGTAAGGCACCTTCTAGGGTTTTTATTCCAGACAAAGAAAGATTAAGTTCTGTAAGAGATGTAGAAAAACATGATAAATCCAAAGATTCTAACGCCTTACAGCCTGATAAAATTAGCTCTTTTAACTGAGACTCTTTAGGTAAAGCACCTTTTAGGGTTTTTATTGAAGATCTATTAAAATTAAGCCAGTCAACAGATTCAGGAAGAGATGTTAAATCTAGCTCTGTGATTGCAGAACAAGAAAGCCAAATCCCATTAAGAGACCTAGGGAGTAGTGATGAATCGAGATCAGTCAAAGCTTTGCAAGACTGAAAATCTAAAAATGTTAAATTAATAAATTTATTGAAAGAATCGCAAGCGAAACCCTTGAAAGAGCTTTTTGCATCTTTAGATATATCTATTCTAGATATATCTGTTTCCTTTATTTCTCCTGTTTTAAATTCTTCGCATAGCTCAATATCAAATTTTCCATCTTCTGTCAAATGCCGTTTAGTTATTGTTAGTTTTGTCATGATTATAATATTTGAGATAATTTTATGATAAGCTTAACAGTCTTTACAAATCTTGGATTAAAATGAAGCAAGTCAAATCAAATTAAATTAAATTAAAGATAAAATTTATTAAATCTTAAAAAAGATTTAATAAAAGCCTTTAAATACTGCTTTCATTTTATAATTTATACCATAAAAATCAATAAATTTATCAAAACGTAACATATGAACAATCAATCTGTTACTCCCTCAAAATATTAGAATTTTTATATAATTTCACCAACCAAGCTACTTGGGCGTGCATGCAGGATTTTTACTTGTGCGATTTTTCCTAGATATTTCTGCGCTTCATTTTCATCGCCAACTTCTACAATCACTGATTGCAACCATGGGCTTTTTCCCCATAATTGGATTTTTTCACCATTATATCTTGCTGATTTAGGGGCCTCGCGCTCAAATAAAACAGGCATTTGTGCATTATTAAATTTTTTGTTAAATGTAATTTGCTGCTCGGTTAATAATTTTTGTAATTTAGCAAGTCGCGCATCTTTGATATCCTCTGCAACCTGCATTTTAGCATCTGCGGCAGGTGTGCCTGGACGTGGCGAATATTTAAAAGAATAACATTGTGTAAAACCAACTTGACGTACTAAATCCATGGTTTGCTCAAAATCTTCATCTGTTTCCGTAGGAAATCCTACGATAAAATCAGACGATAAACCCATGTCTGGCCTAGCTTTGCGTAAATTTTCAATAATCTTAAAATAATCTTGACGACTATGTTTTCGATTCATCGCTTTAAGAATATTATTTGATCCCGATTGAATCGGCAAATGTAAAAATGGCATCAATTTTTTGATATTTGTATGTGCCAAAATCAAATCATCACTCATATCACGCGGATGCGAGGTTGTGTAGCGGATGCGCTCAATTTGTGGAATGGTAGCAATTTTTTCGATAAGTTTTGCAAGTGAAGATGATTGCCCTTTTTCATCCAAGCCATGATAAGCATTAACATTTTGACCTAGAAGATAAATCTCTTTGACGCCTTTATCCGCAAGGCGCAAAGCGTCATCATAAATTTTTTTCTCTTCGCGTGAATATTCAGAGCCTCTGGTATAAGGCACTACACAGAATGTGCAAAATTTATCACAACCTTCTTGCACAGTAACAAAAGCACTTGCACCAGTTCCCGCACTTGATTCAGGCAATAAATCAAATTTATCATTAGGAGTAAAATCAAGATTTATTTGACGTTTTTTGTCACGTAAAACTTTTCCAACCAGATCTGGCAAGGTTTGATAGCTTTCTGGCCCCACAATTATATCTACAACTTTTGAACGCTTAAAAATTTCTTCACCTTCGGCTTGGGCAACGCAGCCCGCTACAGCCACAATCATTTCAGAGCCTGATTGCTTTTTTTCATCTTTAAAAGGTCTTAGCCGCCCTAAATCTGAAAATAATTTCTCGGAAGCTTTTTCGCGAATATGGCAAGTATTGATAATTACCATGTCGGCATCCTTTGCTTCATCTGTGGTTTCGTAACCCACAGCCGTCATCAAATCTTGCATACGATCAGAATCAAAGACATTCATCTGGCAGCCATAAGTTTTAATATGTAATTTCTTCATTTTCTCTAATATTGCTTTATTTAAAGCCGCTAACCACTACAATTGCAAAAGTCGCTTTGATAGATCCATTGCTTAATGAGTGATTTTGTTGATAATTATAAATAAGTCTTTCTAAAAATCTACGGCTAAAAAATCTACGGCTGCGCGCATTTAATATATTGCCTTGCCCCATTTTTTGTAAATCTTGTAATAATTTTAAAGGATTTTGATAAACCAAATCAATAAATTCAACATTTGAAACGGTATTAACAAAACCTGCTTTTTGTAATAAATTTGCCGCAGTTTTAACATCAATTGTAGGGATCATGCGCGGCGACACGCCACCATATAGTTGTTGTTCAGTTTCAAAAATAGTTTGATGCAATTCTGGTAAGTTTTCATCACCAAAAAAACTTGCCATAAAAACGCCATTTTTTTTAAGCATAATATGACTTTGTAGCAAAAATTGTGGCATTAAATTGACGTGATGTATATTGAGATTACTAATCACTAAATCAAAAATTTTTTCTTTAAAAGGTAAAAATTCATCATCGGCCAAAATATCTAAATTTGATTCAAAAACACCATTTTTTGTTGTAATTTGATCATTTTTTATTGAATTTGGGTTAATTTTAGCAAAATCAATAATATCCATTTTTAGCATTTTTTGACAAATTTTTCTATCAATCAGCTGTTTTGACAAAAAACCGTCACGAGCACCAATTTCTAACCCAAAATTTAATGAATTTTGCTGAAATTGTGGCAAAAATTGCAAATTTTCAATAATTTCTTTTGCAATTTCATGATATAAAAAGTTATGATTAGCAAAATCTTGTATCGATCTTGCGCGATTTTGCTTTAATAATTTGCGATCAAATAAATTATTCATCACCAATGAAAATAAACCTTATTTTAAAATTTTTACCTAAAGAATTTAATCAAAAATTTGGCCAAATTAATTTAAAAAATTATATAAATTACTTCAAGCAATATACTCTTAGCCTTTTAAATATAATGTTCGGGCAACAATGTTTGCTTTGCGATAAAATCATAAGTCAAGATCAGCTATTTTGCAATGAAGATTGGCAAAAAATAAAATTTATCCCCAAAAAACAATGTGATATTTGCGCCGAACCAATTATTAACGATCTGAGCAAAATTAACGATTTTGATCAAAATTTACCCATTTTTTGCCTAAAATGCCTTAAAAATCGACCTTTTTTTGATAAAACTACCACAATTTTCATATATGAAAAAAATATAAAATCACTTATTGCCAACCTAAAATATGATGATGCTACTTTTTTAGCTAAAAAATTTGCTAAAATTATCGCACAAAAGCTAGAGCCCATTGCATCTAATTATGATATTATAACCGCAGTTCCATTAAATAAAAATAAATTACATATTCGCAAATATAACCAAGCCGCATTGCTTGCCCACTATGTTTATAAGCATTTTCAATATATGCGTTTTGTCCCAGATTTATTGATTAAGGTTAAAAATACTGTATCGCAGACAAATTTTGATCGCAAGCAAAGACAAATCAATTTGCGAGAAGCTTTTATTATTAATCCAAAATATAAAAATCAAATTATTGCTAAAAATATTTTGCTAATTGATGATGTGATAACTACTTGCTCTACAGCCAATTACTGTTCTAAAGTTTTAAAAGACAATAATTGTAACGAAATTAGGATTGTGACTATTGCTAAAACATTGCTACAAAATACCAATTAATATTTGTATTGTAAACATATGTTAAATCAGTTGTTGCAACAGTTGATCTAAAACCATCTGTGAGCTTAAATACCAACAATCAGCATCAATATTAAATTTTTGTGGATTATAGCGACGATTAAAAACCCTTACTAATAATTGCATTTCAATATCAAACGCATTATTTGATTTTGTCACTTTATAGCCAATTTTTGCCAATTTTTGCTTAATTTCGAGCAATTTTTGATCAGAATCACCTAAAAAATACAAAATTTCATCTTCTAGTAAATCAATTTTTGGATAAAATCCCACCCAATTTTTGGCTAAATATTGCCAATCAAAAAAATGTGACGGATCTTGTTTGCGGTCAAGTAGGCCATTTTGTGGATCGTAAGCAATATCGCTATGACCTACAATATTGTTGCTTTTAATATCATATTTTTTTATCAAATATTGACATAACTCAACGCCAGCAAGCATCTGAACATCAGTAAATTTTTGTTTAAAAGGATCTTTATTGATAAATTCAATACCAATTGAAACTGCATTTAATCCATTAAAACCATTCCAATAGCTGTATCCAGCATGATAAGCGATATCATTTTCATCTACTAATTCATAAATTTTGCCATTTTCATCAATCAAAAAATGCGAACTAACTTGATGTTGCTTGAATTGCTCAATTGCATGCAGTGCTGAATTGGCCTCAATATGGTGCAAAACTAACATGTTTATTGCTCTTTTTTGTTCAGATTTAGTAAAAAATTGATCAAATTTAAGATTTTTTTCGATAATTATCATGAGTTTGGTTTTTTTGCTTTAAACAAATTTAATTTGATTTTGACTTCTTAAGTTTGTGATAATATTATTAAAAAATCTATGAACTTTTTTTAATTTATGACAAATAAAAAAGATAAGACAAATTCTGTTGCCACTAAAGCTTCAAAAATGGAAGAAGCTCTATTATTTCACGTGCAAGGGCAGCCAGGCAAGGTGGCTATGCACGCAACCAAGCCGCTTAACACGCAGCGTGATTTGGCATTGGCTTATTCTCCGGGCGTTGCGGCTCCGTGTTTAGAGATCCAAAAAAACCCTGATTTGGCTTATGATTATACCTCAAAAGGTAATTATGTTGCGGTTATTTCAAATGGTACGGCAGTTCTGGGCCTTGGAAACCTTGGCGCTCTTGCTGGTAAGCCAGTTATGGAGGGAAAATCGGTTTTGTTTAAACGCTTCGCAGATATTGATTCTGTTGATATTGAGGTGGCAACTGAAGATACTGACGAATTTATCAATGCCGTTAAATATCTAGGACCAAGTTGGGGCGGCATAAATCTCGAAGATATCAAAGCGCCAGAATGTTTTGTAATTGAAAGTAAATTGCGCGAAATTATGGATATCCCAGTGTTTCATGACGATCAACATGGCACGGCTATTATCTCTGCAGCGGGTATTTTAAACGTGCTACATATGTCCGGCAAGAAATTTGAGCAAATAAAAGTTGTAGTGAATGGTGCTGGTGCTGCTGGTATCGCATGTTTAGAGCTTTTAAAAGCAATGGGATTGCCTCACGAAAATGCAATTTTATGTGATACTAAAGGTGTGATTTATAAAGGCCGCACCGATGGCATGAACCAATGGAAAAGTGCTCATGCGGTTGATACCAAGAAACGTAGTTTGGCTGAGGCAATGGATGGTGCGGATGTGTTTTTGGGCCTTTCAGTTAAAGGTGCGGTGACAAAAGAAATGGTAAAATCAATGGCTAAAAATCCTGTGATTTTTGCAATGGCTAACCCAGATCCCGAGATCACTCCAGAAGAAGTCTATGCCACTCGCGATGACGCAATTGTTGCTACGGGTCGCTCTGACTATGAAAACCAAGTCAATAATGTAATGGGCTTTCCTTATATTTTTAGAGGAGCTTTGGATGTGCGCGCATCGACCATCAATGAAGAAATGAAAATTGCTGCAGCTAAAGCTATCGCTGAATTAGCTCGCGAACCGGTTCCTGATGAAGTTATCAAAGCTTATGGTGGGCGTGATATGAAATTTGGCCCGCGTTATATCATCCCTACTCCATTTGATTCGCGCTTGATTAGCGTGGTTCCTGTTGCAGTGGCAAAAGCGGCGGTTGAAACTGGTGTTGCACGTAAGCCTATAAAAGATTGGGATGCGTATAAAAAACAATTGCAAGCGCGTCGTGATCCTACAGTCAACAGTTTGAGCATGATTTTTGAAAAACTAAAACATACTCCAAAAAATGTTATTTTTGCTGAAGGTGAACAGCCGGAAATTATTCAAGTTGCAGCATTATGGCGCGATAATGGTTATGGTACTCCAATATTGATTGGTAAAGAAAAACGCGTACTAGAAAACATGAAAGAAGCCAATATTAGCCCCGAAGGTATCAAAATTTTTAATGCAGCAATATCGGATGAAAATAATAAATATGCCGATTATATGTATCAAAAATTGCAGCGTAATGGCGTGCTTTACTCTGATTGTGTGCGCATGGTAAAAAATGATCGCAATGCCTTTGCCGCCTCAATGTTGGCTTGTGGTGATGGTGATGCTTTGATTACTGGCCTTACTCGTGGCTATCGCAAATCTTTAACCGATGTATGGCAAGTTATCAAAAACAAAAAGGATAAAATTGTTCTTGGTGTTTCGATGGTTATTTCTAAGGGTCGCACGATATTTATTTCGGATACGGCATGTTCAGAGCTTTCATCTTCTGAGCATCTAGCGAGAATTGCTGTGCAAACTGCTAAAAAAGTGCGCGATATGGGTTATGAACCTCGGGTGGCTTTTTTGTCATTTTCAAATTTTGGTAGCGCTCTTAAAACAGAATCTTCACGCATCAAACATGCCGTTGAAATTTTAGATGACATGAAAGTTGATTTTGAATATGATGGCGAAATGACTGCTGACGTGGCTCTAAATATGGAAAAAATGTCGCGTTATTCTTTCTGTCGCTTGACTGCTCCTGCAAATATCCTAATCTGCCCTGGATTACATTCAGCTAGTATCGCTACAAAATTGCTTGAAGAGGTTGGAAACTGTACAGTTGTGGGTCCAATTTTAGATGGTTTTGAAAAATCAGTGCAAATTGTCACTATGAGTTCGTCAATTAATGATATAATTAATATGGCGGCTATTGCGGCAGTTGATAAATAAAAATTTTTTTTATGTCGTCTATACCTGATCAAAATGCAGCGCAGCAAGCGCACCTAGCTTCTGTAAGATCTTTACAGCAAAATAACTCGGCATCAGGAGGGCATCATCCCGAAAGCTCGCTTTTGGCGCAAGCTGGAGAGGGATCGATCAAAGGTTTAAATTCTGGACTTTCATCATCGGGCGGTGCTGGCATGGCTGGATCTATTGGTGGTGGCAATATGTTGCAAGCTCTTGGTGATGCAAATTTAGATACACGTTTTTCACATGGCGGGATTAGCCCAATAGATTTGGGTGGTGGTGGGGCTTTTAATGGCTCACCATTGGATTTTTTTGAAGGCAATATGGCTCATATCAACAGCCTTAACGCCATTGGCAGCGAATTGCATGCCAACAATATTGGATATGGAAATATAAATGCCGGAGAAGCCTTTGGTGTTGCTGGTCCTAACCTTAATCTACCGGCAAGCTTTAATGCGACAGGCCTTGGTAATAAAGGCGGTGGACCAAGTGCTGGTCATTAGATTTATTGTAATTGAGAGTTCAATTTATCGTAATCCATCACCTCTTTCACTTTACCAATCGCTGAAAAAGTAGGTTTTGAGCCGCTAAAAATCTTCTGAGCAATATCAATCACATCTTTTTTGGTTACTGACATCACTTTTTGCAAGATTTCATCATCAGAAATTATGCGATCATAAGCCATGATATCTCCACCTAATTTTTGCATTCTGCCGCTAGTGCTTTCTTTAGCCATCAATAAACTTGCTTTAAATTGGGTGCGTACTCTTTCTAATTCAACATCGGTGATTGATTGACAGATCTTCTTCATTTCAAAAATTGTAGCACTGATTAATTCATTGGTTTTTTCGGGAGTGGTGCCGGCATAAATTCCAAAAATACCTGAATCATAATGATTATAATTAAATGCATAAATAGAATAAGCTAGACCACGATTTTCACGCACTTCTTGAAATAAACGTGATGACATACCGCTGCCTAAAATCATAGCCAAAATTTGTGATTTATAATGCTGATCATCCATATATGAAAAGCCTTTAAATCCTATCACTAAATTTATTTGCTCGAGTTTTTTTTCTTTGCGAAAATCCCCACCAATATAATCTGCTTGCTCAAAAGGTTTTAATTTATTTTTGCCCAATTTATTAAAATATTTTTCACTCCAAGCCACTAAATCAGATTGTTTTATATTGCCTGCGGCCACAACTGCCATATCTTTATAATTATATTGTTTATTCATATAATTAATAAAATCTTCGCGACTAAATTTTTTGATATTGCGCGTAGGCCCTAAAATAGAGCGTCCCAAGGCTTGTTTTGGATAAGCGGCATCTTGAAAATAATCAAATACAATATCATCTGGTGTGTCATTGGTCATTGCAATTTCTTGTAGAATAACTCCGCGTTCTTTTTCTAATTCAACTTGATCAAAAGTTGAGTTTTGTAAAATATCGGCTAAAAATTCAACTACAAATTCGGCATGTTGCTTTAAAACTTTGGCATAATAAACGGTTTTTTCTTTTGAAGTATAAGCATTAATGCGGCCGCCAATCCCTTCAAATTCTTCAGCAATTTGGCGTGCAGTACGGGCTTGTGTGCCCTTAAATGCCATATGTTCAAGAAAATGCGAAATACCATTATTGCTTTTGTTTTCATTGCGGCTTCCAGTATTAACAAAAACACCAATCGAAACAGTTTCGATATCTTTCATTTCGTCTGCCGCAACGCATAAACCATTTTTTAATGTAATTATTTCTTGTGTTGACATTGTTTTAATTATATTATGGTTTTATAAAAAAATCTAGTTTTAGAACTTATAATTATATATAAAATATTTTTAAAAAAGCCTAAAAAAAGCCCGTAAAACAAGATTTTCTAAGTTTTATAGTTATATATCATGCCAATTACACCTTTATTGTCAATCCGCGATGCAACAATTTCTTTTGCCAAGAAGGTTTTGTTTGAAAATCTTAGCTTTAATCTCTTTGAAAATGATCGTATTTGCTTGATCGGTAAAAATGGGGCTGGAAAAACCACTCTAATCAATGCTGTAGCTGGCTTGCTTGAATTTGATAATGGTGAAAGATGGGTGATGCCGAAGGCTAAAATAGGCTATTTGGCCCAAAATGAGAATAACCATACAAATTGTAAGGTTATTGATTATATCCTTGATGAACTCAAGCTAGATGAGCATAAATCTTATTTGGTGGATATTATATGTGAAAAATTGCAAATTGATAAAAACGCCCTCACCCAGAATTTATCAGGTGGACAGAAAAGACGAGCCCATCTAGCTAAAGCTCTGCTACTTGAGCCAGAAATCTTGCTTTTAGATGAACCCACGAATCACCTAGATTTAAGCATTATTGAATGGCTTGAGACTTACTTAAAAAGCTATCAGGGGGCGGTTTTGGTTATCAGTCATGATCGCAAATTTCTAGAAAAGGTATCAAATAAAGTTTTTTGGTTGCGCGCTGGAACCATTAAAATCAACCATCAGGGCTATAAAAATTTTGATGAATGGGCCACTAATATCATTGAACATGAGCAACGTGAGCTTGATAACTTACAAAAAAAGGTTGAACTTGAAAGTGGCTGGCTTCAGACAGGTGTTACTGCCAGACGCAAAAGAAATATCGGACGTTTGCATTATTTGGGTGAATTGCGGCAAAAGTTAAAAATGCAAAAAACCTTAGTAAATGCCAATAAAAACCAAATCAAAATTTCTGGCGATCAAAAATTTAACCAAGATGCGCCACAAGTGATTGCATCCTTTAATAATGTTAGCAAATCTTATGAAAATAAAATCCTAATTGATAAATTTTCACTTAAAATTTTACGCGGCGAAAAAATTGGTATAATTGGCAAAAATGGCACTGGCAAAAGCACTTTCTTAAAGATGCTAGTTGGTCAATGTGAGCCAGACACAGGCACTGTAAAGCTGGCACGCGATTTAGAGTTTTCATATTTTGATCAACAACGAAGCGCCATCAAGCCTCGCGCCACTATCCAAGAAATTTTATGTGAAACTGGTTCAGAATATGTAAATCTACCAAATGGCAAAACGCGCCACATCTGTAGCTATCTCAAAGATTTTATGTTTGATCCGCAAGATACTAAAACGCTGGCGGGCACGCTGTCGGGAGGTCAACAAAATCGTTTATTATTAGCTAAAACATTGGCCAATCCTGGCAATTTCTTGATTTTGGATGAGCCAACCAATGATCTAGATATGGATAGTCTAGACATGCTTGAAGATTATCTTGCCGAATATAAAGGCACGCTTTTGGTAGTGAGTCATGATCGTGATTTTCTTGATAATGTAGTGACTAGTATTTTGGGTTTTGAAGGTGATGGAGTAATTATCAGTCATTTGGGGGGATATAGTGACTATATTGAATATATAAATAATTATTTGCCAATAAAAGCAAAAAATGATAAAAATAAGGCAAATTTAGGCAAAAAAGAGGTAAAAATCGGTGATTTTAGTGGTAATTTTGGCAAAAATCGTAATTTTGATTTAAATATTAATAATACTACAAATGCCAATAATCAAAATTTTGATAAAAATGACGTTTTTTTAGCTAAAAATGGTGATTTTTTGGTAAAAACTCCGCCAAAACCGCGTTTTTTAGGAAAATTGCAATCTGAACTTGATCGTCTACCTGATAAAATTGAAAAGCTTGAAAATAAAATCCTTGAATTAACAAATGAGTTAAACGAAACTGATGATCGCAGCGCTACTAATTTAGCACATATTTCAATTGAAATCGCTAAATTACAAAAAGATTTGGACAAGCTTGAAGCGCGCTGGTTTGAGCTTGAAGAAATGAGAAAAATTAAATAGCTATGCCTATAGTTGTGAAAAAAGCAATTATTGATTCTGGGGTTTGTGAAGATCTTTTAAAAGATGGATCTTTTATACCTGAAAAATCTGAAGAGTTAAAAGTTTTATTAGAAAAAATTAAAAGTCAAACATCAGAAGAAATTCCTGAAAAAGAAGTGAATGTGGCGCTGGATTTAAAAAGAATAATTTACTATGTCAGATCAATATTTTCATCAAGTATTGTAATTTCAATAGATAAAACAATAAAAGATAAAGTTAATGAAAAATTGATAAAAGAGATATTTACAAAAATTATAGTTTTTCTTGAAGATCCTGAAAAAGTTACCTCTTGCTTAAAAGAACTTGATGATAACCTTGGAAAAAAAAATAATGGTTCATTAAAAGATATTAGGCCTAGATTTTATTATGAAAGAAAAAAATTATTGTTTCCTGGCCCTCCTCTAGAAGATTATGCGCCATGCAAGAAACACGGCGCTTTGAATGAATTATTATTAGAAACAGAAACAAAAAATAATATAAATCGTGAAGGAGTAGCTAAATTTATGGGTTTTGTGGATTCCTCTACGGCAGATGAGCATGTTGCTAAAGCAAATCTATTTAGAGAGGGGGTGAAATTTACATTTCATGGAAAAGATATTCACCGCCTGCAATTTAATGCTTTAATATATGCAATGCAAAATGAAAAATTAGATCTTAGATATGATGATGGCTCGAAAATAACGGCGGAAGATTTATTGAAAATTTTTGTTCAAGTAAAATTTGAAGAAACAAAATTTGAAGTAAGAGTAAAAAGGTCATTATGGGAATTATTACTTGACAATGAATTTGATGATAAAGGCGGGGATTATTGCTTTGGATCTTCATCCCCACATTCTCTAAATCTAATGATTATGAGTTTTGGAGAAGAGTTGGGACTTCCTAACTTAAGAAATTATCTGATCGATAATCACTATAAATCAATTTTTAAACTATCTACACGTTTCTGTCGTGATCGTGATATTGATCAAACAGAGCTTGATTCATTTCAATTATATCAACTGGTAATGTTGTCTATGTTACCTACTTTTATATATTTAAAACATGATTCACTTTTTTTTTACGAATCAAAAATATCAGATGAATCAGGTGAATATGAATCTGGTATTTTATTAAAGAAAGAAGAAGAGCCGACAAGTCCTCATCATTACGAATCTTATGAATCAATTAAAAAATATTTAGAGAAAGTTTCTGAATTTTTGGAAAAACAGCCGGTTCCTAAAATCATACCCCAAGCATCAGGATTATCTAAACTAAAAAACATCGCAAAAAACACCGATACAGAAAGATTAGATTAAAAAATATAAAATTATCATATTTATGGATCAAGAAAATCAAAACCGCCTAAATCAATATATCGAACAAGTAAAATTGCGTGGCAAGCAGATGCTGGGCTATCCCATTTCTTTTGATTTTGACTATTCTGAATTATATCCTCTTTTGCAATATCCGCTCAATAATTTGGGTGATCCGTTGATTGAATCTACTTACGACTTAAATTCGCGCTCGCTTGAACGTGAAGTGGTGCAGTTTTTTTGCGATTTGTTTAAGGCATCCGCGGATAATTCATGGGGATATGTGACTAATGGGGGCTCGGAGGGCAATCTTTATGCACTTTATGTGGCGCGCGAGCTTTATCCTAATGGCATGGTATATTATTCGGAGAGTACGCATTATAGTGTACAGAAAAATATCGGACTGCTAAATATGCCAAGTATTATGGTGCGTAGTGACGACAAAGGTCAGATGGATTACGAGGATTTAAAAGACGCAATTCATTTACATCGTCATCAGCCAGCAATTGTAGTGGCGAATATTGGTACTACAATGACCGAAGCCAAAGATGACTTAGCTAAAATTAAAGATGTACTTAAAAAATCGGCGATTAGAAGATATTATATTCATTGTGATGCAGCTTTAGCGGGTACTTATTTGGCACTACTTGATTTGCCGCCAAAGTTTGATTTTGCTAATGGCGCTGATAGCGTGGCAATTAGTGGGCATAAATTTATTGGATCGCCAATTCCTTGTGGTGTAGTGATTGTGAAAAAAAATTATAAAGATCGCGTGGGGCAATCGATTCCATATATCGGCACTTTGGATACAACAATTACAGGTTCGCGTAATGGTCACAGCCCATTATTTATGTGGTATGCACTTAAAAAAATGGGTGTTGAGGGTCTAAAAAAGCGCGCATTTGAAAGTATGCGTTTAGCGCAATATACAATGGATAAACTCAATGAAATGGGCATCCATGCTTGGCGTAATGAAAATTCTATTACGGTGGTTTTTGCTAAACCAGAAAAAGAAATTTGCATAAAATGGCAATTAGCTAGTGAAAATGGCTTATCGCATGTGATTTGTATGCCTGGAATCACCGAACATCAAATCAATTTGCTTTTAGCTGATTTGCAGAAAAAATTGGCATAATTTGTTTATACCTTTATTGACTAACTGCAATACCCCATTTTTTGCCTAGATATTTCTCAATGTCTTGCCTTTCTTCAGTTGTAACTTTTTTATTAAATATTATTAGCTCACCAATATATCCATTGTAAAATCTTTTTGATGTAATTCCTGAGGCGTTTCTTTTGCCGAGATTTACTGCATTTGAAATTGCTAATTCAGAAGTAAGAGCATATCCAACAGTAGCTATATGAGTGCCATTTTGATAAAAGCTTATATCATTTCCGCTATCTAATTGATTATCAAACACTATTGATGCAATATAATTTTGATTTTCTGAAATAGTGCCATGGGCCGAACCGCTATATTGGCCCTGTGTTGAAGAGCTTGAGCTACCACTTATTTCAAATCCCCAACCAGAAACTGTACCTGATGAGTTATTGATCAATAAGGCTTCAAACACTGTTGATGATCCCACTGAATCTTTTTTGGAAATAATTGAATATGCTCCCGTAGAAGCTGGTCTTAAGACCATAAAAACCGATATTGGAGTAAAAATGTTAGGAAAATTGGCTGAAGACATAAAATCATCGGTACCGTCAAATTTTATTGCCGGTAAACTATTAATGATATTATTGTAGTATAGTGGACGAGTAGTTGAGCTTGCAGTGAAATCGTTTTTTAGTGAGCTTTGAGAGTTAAGATCGTACCAAGTTGAAATTGCAAAGCCATCTTCTTTTTCTGATTCGGCAAAACTCTCTGTGGAAGCGGCATCTATCCATAAAATTAAATTTCTTATAGATGCAACTGGCGAGCTTTTAGTGAGTGCTCTGGCGGTGTTTATACGCATCTGTGCAATCACTCTACTGCTTTGCATAACGCCAGCAATAACTATACCAATTATCAATAAAACCACTGATAATTCAATTAAAGAAAAGGCTTTTTTTACTTTCATAAACTATTTTTTAAAAAAACAATTGTAATTTTTTAAAAATGCAAAACAAGTTTTGTAAATATAATTGTATCAATAATAACCATAATAATTTTATGGTTATTTCAAATGGTAAATAATTTTTTAGAGATAGGATAAGCTAATAACCCAGCCAAAAAGCCAATCATTGATTCATAAATAAGGCCACTTAAACCAGCTGCAAACCATAATAACGCAGAGAATAATCCGACAAACATTATGAATATAGCTTGTTTTTGCGTGGTCTTGTAGTTGAATACATATAATACAAAAAGTGGCGCAAACACGCCAGCTAGGGCTGACCAAGATATTAATGCTAATATAAAAACGCTAGTGCTCCCATAAATAGCGATTAATACTGCAATTATAGTTGAAAAAACCGTGGCGGTTTTGGTAGCGATATAACTACGACGTTTAGTGATATCATTAGTGAGAGCCGAGGCGCAACATAAAATTTGTGAATCGGCAGTGGACATTGTGGCTGAAAATAATCCTGCTAAAATAAATCCCAAGACCACTTCTGGCATCAATGTTTGTGCTAATTTAGGCATAGCAAATTCAGAATCAAAATTTTGTAATTCTGGCAATAAAATACGCGATACTAGTCCTACTCCTATTGTCAATGTTGAAAATAGAATATACCAACTATAATAAAAGACGCGCACTTGTTTGATATCTTTTGGTTTTTCCATGGTCATAAAAGCAAGCATGATATGTGGTTGACCGATTACTGTGATGCCACCAAAAAACCAGCCCAGTAAAAATAAGATGATGCCTATGGTGCCGTAATTTATATCATATGGCCAAATTGAGGCATAATTAACGTGGATTGTTTGCATTATGGTATAAAATTGCTCAAAACCACCGATTTTATTGATAGCACTAAAAAATAATAATCCCATTGAAAAAATCATGACAAAAGCTTGTGCGGTGTTTGTCCAGATTGAGGCGCGTACACCTCCTAAAAAACAATAAGTAAGAATAATGCAGGCGCCAATTAATACTCCATAGTTATAATTCCAATCGAATAAAACATAAAGAGCTTTGCCGCCAGCAGTGAGTTGAGCCGAAGCATAGGCTGTTAGAAAAACAAAAGTAGCAATACCGCCAAAAAATTGTACTTTTGTGTGATTTTGGCCATACCAATTAGCGATTGTGCCTGCAAAGCTTAGAGCGTGGTGCTTTCCAGAGGCTTCGCGCAATTTTTTATGACAAAAAAGAGATGCCACAAAATCTCCTGTCATGCCGCCAATCATTAGCCACATTGAGGCCAATCCATATTTATAAGTAAAACCAATCAAGCCAATAAACATATAGCCAGAGCAATTTGTGGCAACGGCAGCAAAGCCAACCAGCCATGGTTTGCTCGAATGACTAGCTAAAAGATAATCTGCGCTGCTGGATTTTTTCTTAAAGCTCGATAAAAAGCCGATAAAAACAAACAGCAATAAAAAAAATCCAAAACTTATTAATGTCATTTTGTCGAATTATATAATAATTAAAATTTTAGAATTATTGTTAATTTTAATTAACTGTAAAGAAATATCCTCATTGTAATTAGTTCGAAATTTGCTATAATATATAAATCTTTTAAAAAAGATAATAACCATAAAATAATTATGGTTATTAACAAATTATCGGAGGTTTATATGAAAACTAAAAAAACCAAGCTAATTTATCTAACAATTTTTGCTCTTGCGAGTTGCAATAAAAATCAACAGAATCAGGTTAAACAAATTGAAGCAGATAACGATTGTAGCATGATTTTCTCGTCAAATAGCGATATTATTTCTCCACCTGAAGATCTTTATGATAGCGGACAAATGCAGGATGAAAATTCGGTAATCAAGCTTGCTAGCGCTTGTAAAATATTGAAAGTTAAGTTGGATAAAAAAAGCGATTGTCAAATTGCGGGATCGGATAAAATTGCTAATCTAACAAATTATCTTAATCAACCAAATGATAATAGTATTGCCCTAATCGCGCCACTTGAGACTTTGCTTGAGGGGGGATTTTTATCTTACAAACATCTTTTGTTGCAATATGGAATAAAAATGAATCTCAAAAAACATATAGATTCAGATTTGTTTAAACCAATTTCCGATTATAATTACAAAGGTTTGAGCTGTGAAATTGAAGGCAGAAAAATTACAATTTGGGCTGGCGAGAAACAGGCAATTGGTGTTTTAGAGGATAATAAAAAAATTGACGATAAAAAATCAGATAGTGATAGTAAAAAATTATCAATCAAAAAATCACCTAAAAAATAGATTTTTATGATGAATTTTATGGCGGTTGATTAGCATAATTATGGTTTTGCCCTTTAACCGCCACATTGATTGGTATTTTATAAATTAGCTTTATAATTTACTTTTTCAACCTGTAAAGCTTTGGCAAAAGCGGGCATAACAATCACTTTATTAAACAGAGCCTTTGTTTTAGCGCCAAAATTAACTTTTTCATGAAAATATGATGACCAATTTGCAATAATTGTCAACAAAATATCGGCAATACAAACTTGATTGCCGCTGATAAAATCATGTTTAGTAAGCTGTTGCTCAACTTCATCCCAATAATTTTGTATGATTTGAAACGCAGGTTTGTATAAAGGATTTTTTGGAGCTTCATCCCCTAAAATTCTGTGCATAAAAAACATGCGCGAATAAGCGGGATGTAAAGTGGAATTAGCAAAAGCCAACCATTCAAGGCTAGAAGCGCGCTGCAATCCCGAATCTGCAAGCAATGAAGTTTTGTGCTTGCTGGTTAGATATAAGATGATCGCAACGCCTTCGCGCAAAATAAAATCATCGCTTTGTAATACCGGAACAGCTCCTCGCGGATTAACCGCGAGTAATTTTGGCGATTTTTGGCCATTTATCGCCGTAACATTTTCAAGTGAAAAATCAACACCAATTTCATTTAATAGAACGTGGATTGCCATTGAACAGGCGCCAGTAGAATAATATAATTTATACATAATAGAATTAATAGAATTAGTTTATTTATTAGCCTCAACTTCGATTTTTAAATCAACTTTATCAGAAACTCCCGGGATTGCATAATTAATGCCAAAATCAGAGCGTTTGATTGATGTAGTAGCGCTAAATCCGATGCTTTGTTTCTGATTTATTGGATTAACTCCTGATTTATTGAATTTAGTGTTTAAAGCCACGGTTTTAGTGACTCCAATGATAGTTAAATCACCCTCAATGATTGCCTTTCCTTTGCCTGTAACTGTGATTTTTTTGCTTATAAATTTTGCGGTTGGAAATCTTCCTGAGTTAAAAAAATCAGCACTTTTAAGATGCTCGTCAAGCTTGGCAACTCCGCTATCGATGCCTATCATTTTTATAGTAACATCAACCGAAGATTTTTTGGGATTTTTTTCATCAAAATTGATCGAGCCTTCGATATCATTAAATTTGCCGCTAAAATCAGAAAAGCCGAAGTGATTAGCTGTCCAAACAACGCTAGTATGGCTTGGTTCAATGTTATATTTTAATTCTTCAGCGAAAGAATTAGTATTTAGCGCTAAAGCAAAAACTGCAGTGGTAAGAATTTTTTTCATAGTTTATAATAATAAAATAAATTTAAGTTTAAAAAATAATTCCAGTTAATTTTTTAACTATGTTAGAATATAATCATATATAAAAATCTAATCAAGTAGGCACTTTAAAGTAACTATTAAAAAATAATTATTTATGGCTAAAAATGGATCAGAATTGCTGATTAAAAATAAAAAAATACGCTGCCCAATGCAGCATTTACTTGAATTATTGACTGGTCCGTGGACAACTTATATTTTGTGGCTACTTAAATCGCAAGGTCCACAAAGATTGCGTATGCTTGAAAATGAAGAAATTATTAGTCGCAGTCAACAAAATACCAAGCCACCACAAGTTGTTTATGGTTTAAGCTGCCATGGCAAACAGCTTGACGCGATTTTAGATGATGGCTAAAGAATGGTATAAAATGTAAATTTCGTTTTAATATCTTAAAAACATTATTGACAATCTAAGACTATTCAAGATTTTAAAATTTTTAGCGCCAATTGATAAATTTCTTTTTTATGCAATCCATAAATATCAGCTAATTGTTGCGAAATTTCTTTAAGTGAAATATTTGCATCAGCAAGTTTTTTAATTTCAAGTTCAAGATTATATTGTGAGATTGATTTTTCATCTTTGGCGGCCTTTTCAAGCACTAAAACAAACTCCCCTTTCAGTTTTTCTTGATTTTTTGTAAAAAATTCACTAATATTAGAAATTGTATCATTAATTATTTCTTCATGGATTTTAGTGATTTCGCGCGCGATTGCTATTTTTCTGTTACCAAAATTTTCTTGCAAATCAGCAAGCACTTCTGATACGCGATTAGCAGCTTCAAAAAAGATAATTGTATAATTTTTAGGCAATGTTTTTAGATAATTTTGGCGCTGAATTTTAGCGGCTGGCAAAAATCCTATAAACAAAAAATTATCGCAAGCGATACCAGATACGCTTAGTGCCGCTGTCAAAGAAGATGCGCCAGGAATTGGTATAATTTTTACGTTATTTTCACGCAAAAAACCAATTAATTTATGCCCTGGATCAGAAATTAATGGAGTGCCCGCATCACTCACCAGTGCTATATTTGAACCTGTTAACATCAATTTTGCTATCTTTTTTCGAATCGATTCATCAGAATTATCGTTATAGGTTAGTAGCTTTTTATTTTTAATGTCGTATCTTTCTAAAAGTCGTGCAGTAATCCTTGTATCTTCGCAAATAATTGCGTCGCATATTTTTAGGGTTTCGAGCGCGCGAATACTAATATCTTGCAGATTTCCAATAGGAGTTGCAATAACATAAAATTCAGACATGAGAAAATTATTTAAGATTATTTTTACCTGTTTTTTATCATTTAGCTTATTAAGCTCTTGCGTTAATATCCAAAAGAGAAGATTAGAGCCTATAACTCAAGAGTCAAAAAATATTGTACAAATAGCTAGGCCAGAGACGCAAGCTTTTATGCCGCCCGTTGTATTTTCGCAACCCTTAAATACACTTAAATCAACCAAGAAAAAAATTAAAGTGGCGCTGTTTTTTCCGTTTTCAGGAAAAAGTAAAGATTTGGGATTCAGCCTTTATAATGCCGCGGTGATGTCGCTTTTTGATAATGATCTAAATCATAATATTGAGTTGGTTTTGGTGGATAGTAAAGATACTGCGATTGATGCTAAAAAAGCTTTTAAAGAAGAAATTATCAATAAAGATATAAAAATTGTAATTGGACCAGTTTTTGGTAATTTAACCGAAGAAATAGCCAAAGATGCCATGAATAACGCAATCACAGCAATATCTTTTTCAAATAATCAAGATTTGCGTGGCAAAATCAATAATAAAGGCGGAATTTTTGTGGCTGGTTTCTTGCCTGAGCAACAAATTGACAAGATTGTCTCTTATGCGATCGATCAAGATAAAATCAATTTTGCAATTTTAGCTCCTAATAATAATTATGGCACTACAATTGCTGCAATTATGAAAAAAACTGTACAAAATCGTGATGGAAAAATCATTACTACCGAATTTTATGAGCCATCTGGCAATCAAGTTGAAAAAAATGTTGAGCGTGTTGTTAAAGCTTTTAGTGCGCCCAAACATTTAGCTGAGGGTGGCGGCAACAAAGTTAATAAAAATCATATATTTAGAGATAGTGATCGTGCTTATCCGCAAGTTATTTTAATTGCCGAATCAGGAAAATTGCTAAGTAAAATCACTGCTGCAATCAAGGATTACAATGTCGAAGAACGTGATTATCAGTTGGTTGGAACCGCACAATGGGATGATATCTCAAGTTTAAATGATCCTAATTTACAAGGTGCTTGGTTTGCTGCGCCAATACATGAACGTTTTGCCAAATTTGAAAAATCTTATTATCAAAGTTATAATAAATTTCCACCAAGAATTGCATCAATTTCCTATGATTTAGTATCTGTTATTGCTGAATTAACTGATAAAAATGGCGAACAAACTCCTAATATCCAAAATTTTGTGCTTTATAATAACACACCAAAAGATAATATAGCGAGTAAAAATGGCTTTTTAGGAATTGATGGTAATTTTAGATTTTTATCCAATGGTTTGGTGCAACGAAATATGTCGATTTTAGAGATTTCTGGTAATGATTTTAAAGTGATTGATCAGCCTTCGGAAAAATTTTTGAAGTTTTAGGAATTACAAAAGTGATTAAGACTAAAGATATTATAGCATAACAAAATATTCTTAATAATTTATATCAAAATTTACCTCAAAGTCAAAATTTACCTCAAAGGCCGATTAATGGTTCATCCTAGCACCAATCCTTAGGCGCAATGCATTAAGCTTGATAAATCCGGCAGCGTCTCTTTGATCATAAACAGAATCTTCTTCAAAAGTAACATGCGCTTCAGAATATAAACTTTTTTTCGATTCACGACCAACTACATAAACCGAGCCTTTATAAAGTTTAAGAGCAACTTTACCCTCGACATTTTCTTGTGATTTATCGATCAAAGCTTGCAACATTTCGCGTTCAGGTGAGAACCAAAAGCCGTTATAAATTAAGCTGGCGTAACGCGGCATTATTTCGTCTTTCAAGTGAGCGGCCTCGCGATCAAGTGTGATTGATTCAATTGCACGATGCGCAGCCAGCAAGATTGTGCCACCTGGAGTTTCATAGACACCACGAGATTTCATCCCAACAAAGCGATTTTCAACTAAATCTAAACGCCCTACACCATTGCGCCCACCAACTTCATTGAGCTTTGTTAACAAGGTTGCTGGCGACATTTTTTGGCCATCAATTGCTATTGCATCGCCATTTTTAAATTCGATTTCAATAATTTCTGGCTTATCTGGTGCGTTTTCAGGGCAAATTGTGCGCTGATAGACATATTCAGGAGCTGGTTGCGATGGATCTTCAAGCACCTTACCTTCAGAAGATGTGTGTAACAAATTAGCATCAACCGAATATGGAGCCTCGCCACGCTTGTCTTTAGCAATAGGGATGCCATGCTTTTCGGCGTAAGCAATTAGCTTAGTACGCGAGCTAAGATCCCATTCGCGCCAAGGTGCAATCACTTTAATATCAGGTTTATTGGCGTAATAACCAAGCTCAAAACGCACTTGATCATTGCCCTTGCCTGTTGCACCATGAGCAACGGCATCTGCGCCAACTTGTTTGGCAATTTCGATTTGTTTTTTTGCAATCAACGGGCGCGCAATTGAGGTGCCAAGAAGATATACGCCTTCATATAAAGCATTGGCCCTGAACATAGGAAAAACATAGTCGCGCACAAATTCTTCGCGCAGATCTTCGATAAAAATCTGTTTTACGCCAAGCTTTTGCGCCTTTAAACGAGCTGGTTCAAGCTCTTCTCCCTGACCTAAATCGGCGGTAAAAGTGATCACTTCGCAATCATATTGTTCTTGCAGCCATTTAAGAATAACTGATGTGTCAAGGCCACCAGAATAAGCTAGAACTACTTTATTTATTTTGTTTTTCATGTTAAAAAAGATTATACATACTAAACTTCTCTTGTAATTTTAGCAGATTGATTTTGTAAATCCATAGTTTCTTGCAACTCTGCCACTTTTTCTGCTAAACATAATGGAAATTTTGGTTGTTCTATATGCTCAGCAAAACTTTTTACAATTCCACTAGGCTTTACTCTAGCGGCTTCTGGGTTTTGTTCTTCATCGCGTTGCTTTATCGATGTTAAAACTGTTGAAAGTCCTGTTGGATCTGTTTTTGCAGGGTCGGTTCCGGCATAAACCAAACTATGTATTTTAATCAAGCCATCAGTTAAGTACATATCTGGCTTTTGATTAACCGATTGCGAGATTTGGATTTCAACATATCTTAAAAAGGCAGCTTCTTTATCGCGATCTAACATTTCAGTATATAAGTCACCACTATAAAATCTTAAAATCGATTTTAGGTCTAGATTATCGGGAGCTTTCTCGTTTGCCACAGTTTCATAAACTGATTTGCCAACTGAATTGATGTAATCATCTAAAAAAGCCATCACGACCTTGTTTTTATCTTCATCTGTTATGTCGTCTTTAGAAAAAAATTTGCCATCAAATTTTGTTGCTAGATCATCTATTTCTGATTTTTCCGGTCGTTTTTGTCCGACCATCATTTGCCATGCCCCATCTAGATCAACCATAAATAAACCTACAATTTGATTGCGGATAAAATCACGAAAGGCCTTACTTTGTCGATATAGTTTATGAGTTGAAGGTTGATCTTCTTTATCACAATAAGTTTTTATTTGTGCAAAGGCTTCTTTTAATCCTAAAAACATTACAGCAAAGGTGCCAGAATGGGCCAAAGTTCTATCTAAAGTTATGGCACGCGTATCGAATATATCAAAATCTTTCACTTCAGTCAAAACCTCGTTTACTCTAACGCCATCTTTAATTTCTATAGCTTGCTTTCCTCTTTTATTGGGTCTTGAACTTGTGTTTCCAAGTGATACACCAATACGATTTGAATTGGCAAATAATGAATTAATTGCTCTTGAACCAAAATATTTATCTTGATATTCCTTAATAGCTTCATCACAAAATTGTTGACGAAGTTTTTTAATATCTGCCAACGCTGTATCTGATTTTATCATTGCTTTAACCATCAATTTACTATGCAGATTTTGAGTAAGATATTCTTCGAGGGAAGTTTGAGCTAGTGGTGTAGATCCAAATAATAAATCGCGTTGATGTCCCTGAATAGTTGATAGACTTGGACCTTTATCTTCTGCACCATGATCCAATGCAGATTTAGCATGACGATTTGGCACTTCTAGCGGTCTGCCACCTCCTCTTTGTAGGGCTGCACCACCGCCATTAAATACTCTGACTTCTAGATTTTTTTCAGCATCCAAAGCCAATAAATAAGCCAATCCAGCAGCCTCATCTTGATAAAATTCAGCCCCTGGACCACCAACACGAATTGTATCACTTTTAGCAATCATTTGCACCAATCTTCTACGTGCTTCTAAATGTTTTTTATAAGTTGGATTTGCAATTAAAGTTTCTTGTACCTTATGAATGCCCCGCAAATCTTCGATTGACTCAGATAAAGTAACTACATCAATTTTTGCACCCTCTTTTGCAACAATGTTTTCTGTAATTGCAAGTAATAATAACGCGGTCAAAGGATGTTCTACGCCTTGAGCGTCAGCGATGATTAATTTATCGCATTTTTCAGGATTTATCGCGCAAATTGACAAGCGTGATAGTATTTTTTTTGTTTCACCATCTAGACCCTGATCTGTTGTATAATTTTTTAATTTATTAGATAAATTTTCATCAGCAAGAATTTTTTCTAAAATTTGAATTATGTCTGTCGCTTTTAATTCACGAAAATTTCGTCCCTCAAAACCAAATTCTTTTTTATCATCTTCAGTTATTTTTGACATCAAATCATTAAGAGCTTTCATTAAATCCGAAGAATTGTGCCTAATATCAATTTTAGCAAAATAAAAGCCAAATTGTTTGATTTTTTGCTTTAAAATGGCAATTTCTTGTCTTTTTTCATCACTTACCTCTATTTTTTCAATATCTTCAATAAGTATTTGTGGATCATTATATTCTCTAAGTTTAGCAATTATTTCAGCAAAAGCCTCTTTATCAATTTTTTCTAAATCTTCACAATATAAATATTTAATTGAATCTTCTAGAGTTTTAATTCCGACTTCTAAAACTTCTTTAGTAATATTGGGATTACCATCTGCATCACCACCATGTGTCCACATACATAATTCCAACAATGTTTCCGGTAAAAATATTTGACCTTTATAACTTGATTCATCAATTGCTCTTTGTAAATCACAACTCAAACCAGAAAATGAGCGATAAATATTAACCAATGCCAACTCACCTTCTTCAGCCTCTTGAGCTGGAGTTTTTTTTACCCCAGCCATATTAGTAGCTAAACATTGTTTGATTGCTTCTTTTAGATCTGCATTTGTATAATCCTTGCTTCCGCCTAAAATTTTATCTAATTCATAACCAGTTTTTGTATATTCTAAAGTCAGAGGACTTGTAGGATGCCCCGTCAAGCTAAAAATTGCCCTCATATCACTATTAATACAAGCTTGCAAATCTTCAGCGCTAATTTTAGCATCGGCAGCTTTTTTTAGTTCTGATCTCAATGAATGTGATTGATCAAGATGTTGCATTTTATACTGATTTATGACATTATTTGCAGCCACCTTACGCACGCGACGAAAATAATCTTGCATTTTGGCATCAATATCAAGAATTTTAATCATTAATTCCTGATTTTCTTGTAATTTTTGATAAAATTCTGTATAATCACCAGATTCTTTCACCGCAAGAAGATCATCAAAAGCAGATAAAAGCTCAGGATATTCTTTGTAAAACTCTCTCACCGCTTCTACAAATATGTCTTTTGCTGCTTGATGCATTAATTGTCCATAATTTTGTTTTTTTAAAGGTTGGGCCTGAACTAGTTGTTGAGCGGATAGCATATATATTTTAAGATTGTTTATTTCGTGAAATCAAATTGAGTAATTGCAGTTTTTAAATGAAGTGATTATTTTATAAATCAGTTGATCTATGTGTAAAATTAATTTTATAAGAAAAAAAATGCAAGTAAAAGAAATAAAAAACCAATTAGATGTAGTGGATAGCTTTGATTTATTAACAAAATTTTATCCCGACTTGAATGCTAAAATTTTTCTAAAACAGATTGATAAAATCCTTAAAAATGGCTCAAAAATTGCAGTGGCAATCAATGATAGATCTAGTTGTGTAGGTTTTGTCGTTTTAAGGTTTACAAATAAAGTTTTTTATGATAAACTATGTGAAATTGAGGATTTTTTTATTAGCGATGACAATCAAACATGTCAACAGCTTTTGCTTGATTGGGTTGAGCAACAATCTAAAAATTTTGGCAGCAAAATTATCACCAAATCAATCCTTACAAAAGATCAACAATCACAAAAAACTTTTGCTCGCGAAGGTTTTATATTAGATGGATTTTTGTTTAAAAAAGATGTTAAATAAATTAAAAAAACGTAAAAGATCTCGCATAATTCATTATTTTCGTAAATATTGTATTTTGCCGATAAAAATTTTTAGGATGGCAATAGTAGATACTATTCGTCAAGATGGTATTGAGCATGCAGGCTATCTGGCTTTCTTAAGCATTTTTTCGCTTTTTCCATTTTTGATCTTTTTGATTTCAATTGTTGGTTATGTTGGCGGTGATCAATTGGCAATTCAGGTTATTTATGATGTTATAAATTCTCTGCCAAAAGAAGCTGCAAAATCATTATTGCCGCGTGTTGAAGAAATTGTTTTGGGTCCTCCACAAAGTTTTTTAACTATCGCTATTATTGGCGTTATTTGGACAGCATCATCTTCAGTTGAGGGTATTCGCACTATTCTTAATCGTGCTTATCGCGTGCATCTGCCACCACCTTATCCGCTTCGTCGCCTTATCAGTATTCTTGAATTTTTTGTACTCACATTTAGCATCACGGTTGGTATCATGATTTTTGTGGTAGCACCATCAATTTTATCGGATCAACATTTTTTACAGGCTTCTTTGGCTTTTTTAAGTAATTATGACTCAAGCGAAATGCGTTATTGTATTATTTTTGTGTTTTTAGTTGCTACTACTTCGCTTTTATATTATGCAATTCCTAATGTTAGGCAACAAATCACCAAAACCTTTCCTGGGGCCATTTTTGCAGTGTTTTTATGGTTTCAAACTCAAAAATTATTCGCTCTTTATCTTGAACGTTTTCATCAATTTGATTTTATCTATGGCAGTTTGGCGGGCATCATGATTTATTTGATGTTCTTTTATTTGGTCAATCTGATTTTTATCTTTGGAGCACAATTTAATTATCATTTTTATCGTGTTTATAAAATTTTTCTTCGTTCATGAAACTGCCTTTTTGGCCAAATCCTTTAGGATATCGCAACATAGATTTAGGTCTTACGCGCGTTTATGATTTGCTTGCGCGACTTGATAATCCACATCTTAAATTGCCACCAATTATTCATATTTCTGGCACTAATGGCAAAGGATCAACCTTAGCTTTTTTGCGCGCCATTTTTTACGAAAATGGCTATAATCTACATACATATACCTCTCCGCATCTTGTTGAGTTTAACGAAAGGATTGTTATTAACAATAAAAATATTAGCGATGAGCTTCTTAATGAGTGTTTGCAAGCCTGTAAAACGGCCTGCGAGCTTGAACCTCAAATCAGCATCACTTATTTTGAAGCTATCACTGTTGCTGCTTTTTTGGCCTTTAGTGGTGTTGGGGCTGATATATTATTGCTCGAAACTGGAATGGGTGGACGCCTTGATGCTACTAATGCCATTGTCGATAATTTATTGTCAATCATTACTCCTATTGGTTTGGATCACACCGAATTTTTAGGAGACAATATCACCAAAATTGCTTATGAAAAAGCTGGAATCATCAAAAAAAATAGCTTAGTAATTGTCTCGAAACAAGAAAATGAGGCTTTAGAGGTGATAAAAAATTATTCTCTAAATCAAAATAATCGCTTGATAATTTTTGCTAAAGATTGGCGATGCGAGACTGGTTCTAATAGTTGGATTTATAAGCCTGTTAGCGATTATATCGCTGATATTCATGATTTGGATTGTTCTGTTAATAAAAATAATTTACCTATATTTAAAATGCCCATAACATCGCTAATCGGGCAGCATCAAATTGAAAATGCCTCTACCGCAATCACGGCGGCTCTAGCGCAAAATAGGTTTCCTCTTAAAATTAAATCTATTCAAGCCGCTCTTCAAAAGACTGTTTGGCTGGCACGTTTGCAAAAAATTAATAGCGGAAAATTCTATAATTTTCTTGGTAAAAATGATCTTCTAATAGTTGATGGTAGCCATAATTTGCAAGGTTCACAAACATTAGTGGATTTTTTAAAAAATTATCCTGATCACCAAAAAATTGTGATTTTTGCGATGTTAAAAGATAAAGATTGTTTTGGTTTTTTGAATAATATTAAAAATAAGATTAATTTTTTAGTTGCTCTTGAAATTGATAATGAAGAAAAAAGTCGTACTACAAAAAATATCCTGAAAATCGCACTAGACCTTGATATTAAAGCCGTAGAAGCTGATAATTTTTCTGATGCATTTATTAAAATTTTTACTTCTAACATTTCACCAAAATTAATAACCATCTGCGGATCTTTGTATCAAGCAGGCAATTTTCTTGAAGAAAATGAAAAAAATTAGCACTATAATTTTTTGTTTAGTTTTTGCAATTTGGCTATTTGCTGTGATGCGTGAGGATGCTACATCTATGAGCTCGCAAGAACATATCGAAAAATTCGATCAACAAATCAGCGGTATTGCAAAAGTGACTGATGGCGATACAATAAAAATCGATAAAAATCGAGTACGATTAATTGCAATTGATGCTCCCGAAACAAGCCAGACTTGTTTTGATACTAATTATCAAGAATATAATTGTGGGATAATATCCAAAAATTTTCTTATAAATTTAGCTGAAAATAAAGAAGTTATATGTTATTATAGTAAGCTAGATCGCTATCAACGCTATTTAGGAAAATGTTTTGTTGGCGAGATGATGATAAATGCCGAAATGGTAAAAAATGGGATGGCGGTAAGCTATTTTTTTGGCCATAAAGATGCTGAAATCATGAGTTTTGAAGAACAAGCCAAGCAACAAAAACTTGGCATTTGGCAAGGCGCATTTGAATTGCCGCAAGATTATCGTAAGTCAATGCGAAGATAATTAAAACACAATTTTTCTAATTATGCCACCAACTCAAATTTATAATCTTCTATAACTTTATTCACCAATAATTTATCACAAATTTGATCAACAATTTCTTGGATTTTTTCATGGCTAGTTTCGGCAATTTCAAGCTCAACAACCTTACCTTGTCTTACTTGCGAAATTTGTGAAAAACCAAGATTTTTGGTAAGTGAATTTTCGATTGCTTTGCCTTGCGTATCTAAAACACCTTTTTTTAATGTGATAATGATTCTTATTTTCATAAATATTTTTTATTAACTTAGTATGTTGTAATACCTAATCTTTCAGCCACTTGGCTATATGCCTCAACCAAGCCACCCAAACCCCTTCTAAAGCGATCTTTATCAAGTTTTTTAGATGTTTTTGCATCCCAAAGTCTACAACTATCCGGACTAATTTCATCAGCTAGTAATATTTCCCCATCTTTATCAACGCCAAATTCAATTTTAAAATCGACTAAAATTATATCAATATCGGCAAATAATTTTTTAAGAAATTGATTAATCTGCAAGGCGTAATTTTTTATTTGCGCAAGTTGATTTTGATCAATAATTTCTAGAACGATAACGGCATGATCATCATTTATAAGTGGATCACCAAGATCATCTTTTTTATAACAAATTTCAAAAACTGGAGTTGCAAGTTTTTTTCCTTCATCAATGCCAAGTCTTTTAGACATTGATCCAGCGGCAATATTTCTTACGATAACTTCGAGTGGAATTATCTCAACTTTTTTAACTAATTGCTCACGCTCACTGAGTTTTTTTATAAAATGAGTAGGGATGTTTTTTTGAGCTAAATCAAGCATTATGCGCTCTGAAATAGCGTTATTTAGCGCGCCTTTGCCATCAATGATTTCTTTGATTTGATTGTTAAAAGCGGTAGTATCATCTTTAAAATATTGTATCAATAGATTTTTATCATTAGTGGCATAAAGAATTTTAGCTTTGCCTTCATAGATTTTATCTAATTTTTTTATTTCACTCATTTCGGTTATTTGTTTGCGTCTTAACAAATTATGTCGCAACGCTTGCGACAAATTTTTTTTGTTTTTCATTTATTTGAAAAAACTATAAATTAACAAAATTTTTGATATCCTCAACAGTTTGTATTGATAGAGGCTTTATATTAGCACAGGTTCTTCCAACTAATCCAGCTAAAACTTTGCCTGAGCCAATTTCTACTAGCCTCTCAACCCCTTCTGTTTCAAGCAATAACATGGTTTCACGCCATCTAACCGAACCTGTAATTTGTTGCGTTAAAAGATCTTTAATTTCGGTTGGATTTGTGGTAATTTGTGCCGTAACATTAGCAATCAAAGGCACTTGCGGAGCTTTGATTTCAGTAGTTGCAAGGGCATCTTGCATAATTTTTGCAGCATCTGTCATTAGCTGCGAGTGAAAAGCACCACTAACAGGTAGCATAATCGCACGCTTAGCGCCTTTTGTTTTAGCGATTTCAAGAGATCTTTCGATAGCGGATTTTGATCCACTTAAAACAATTTGTCCAATCGAATTATCATTGGCAACTTCACAAACCTCGCTTTGAGCGGCCTCGGAGGCAATTTGTTTGGCAATATCAATTTCGACACCAAGTATAGCAGCCATCGCGCCTTGTGTTTTTTGTCCACATTTAGCCATTGCAAGACCACGAATTTGTAATAATTTGGCGGTTTGTTCAACTGTTAAAGCTTTAGCAGCGCATAAGGCCGAATATTCACCAAGCGAATGGCCTGCCACAAATGATGCGATATCAACAATTTTTTTACCAAATTCTTTTTCGAGAATTTCAATAATAACGACAGATACCGCCATTAATGCTGGCTGGGTATTTTGGGTTTTTGTTAATTCATCCACAGGTCCTTCAAACATAATTTTAGATAAATTTACATCTAAAATATCGTCAATTTTTTTAAAAATTTCGCGTGCAGAAGAAAAATTCTCATAAAGATCTTTACCCATGCCAACAACTTGCGAACCTTGACCCGGAAATACTAAAGCGGTTTTCATTTTTTATACATTTTTATTGTTAATTGTTAAATTTTATACATATTTTTTTAAAATTTTAACAACATCATTTTTAATATTATCATTTTCAAGTGCAAAAGCAATATTTGCTTCTAAATAGCCCAAAACATTGCCACAATCATATCTCTCTTCATCAATTTTTTTGTGATAATAAGGATGATTCTTGCACATTTCTTTCATTGCATCGGTAAGCTGAATCTCGCCACCAGAGCCAATTTTGAGGTTTTCTAGATATTGAAAAATTTTAGGTTGCAAGATATAGCGTCCAGTAATGGCAAGGTTTGAAGGTGCGTCTTGAATTTGCGGTTTTTCAATCATATCAGTGATTTTATCCTCTAAACCTAATTTAACTATACCATATTTATTTGTATCTTTCATATCTATTTCGCCAACGGCTATAATGCTTGATTGCTCTTCTTTTTGATAATAAAGATCAATCATTGAACCAAGAAAATTGCGTTTTCTACCTTTAGTGTGTGCGAGCATCTCATCGGCTAAAATCACAACAAATGGTTCATCTGAAGCAATAAAATTGCGAGCACACCATATAGCATGTCCAAGACCCAACGGCTTTTGTTGACGCACAAAAGCCACCTGCCCCGGTCCTGGAAGCCATGACATTATTTGATTGAGCTCTTTTTCTTTTTTGTTGTCACCAAGCTTTGATTCTAGCTCAAACACATGATCAAAGTGGTTGTTAATGGCATTTTTGTTGCGCCCTGTTATAAAAATAAATTTTTCTATTCCAGCGTCGCGCGCTTCTTCAAAAGCATATTGGATAATCGGTTTATTTGCTATCGGCAACATCTCTTTTGGCATTGATTTTGTTGCCGGCAAAAAGCGTGTTCCTAATCCACCAACTGGAAAAACCGCAGTTTTTATTTTGCATTTATTAAGCATTTGACTCCTCAAATTCATAAGCGTGACGCTCATCAATTCGCAATTTGCGATAAAGCGTTGAGCGAGCAATTTGCAACTGCTTTGCAACTTCTGAAATATTGCCGTTAAACTTATCCATTAATTTTTTAGCGATTTCCTCTTCGATATCCGCAAGAGATTTGCATTTACCATCATCCGCAAAGATATTAATTGAATCGGCAGATTGTGTAGAAAATTTTTTGCGATTTTGAAGATCTTTTTTTGCCGCAAAATCATATTGCGAATTTAAAATCTGCGGAAAATGCTCTGGCATCAACACTTCTCCATCACACAACACAACGGCCCTAAAAATATAATTTTTTAGATGACGCACATTGTCTTTCCATTCATGTTCAAACAATAATGCGAGCGCTTCTTCGCTGATTGATTTAATTTTTTTATTTTCATTAATACTAAAAGTGCGACAAAAATGCTCTGAAAGTAATGTAATATCTTTTTCTCCACGATTTTTAAGGGATGGTAACGTAATTGGAAAAATTGAAATCGCATAACGTAAATCTTCGCGAAATTTTTTTTCGCTAATTAGTTTTACAAGATCTTTAGCGGTGGATGCAATAATTCTAACATTGGCGCGCACCGCTCTATCAGAGCCCACAGGATGAAATTCTCCTTCTTGCAAAAAGCGCAATAATTTAGTCTGCAAATCCAAATTTAATGCATCGATTTTTTTTAAAAAAATGGCACCACCTTCAGCCTCGCGAATCTTGCCCGCCTTGCCTTTTGATACTCCGATTTTTTCAACACCAAAAAGATCTTCTTCTGCACTGTTGCTTTTAAGCATGTCGCACTCAATTACCACAAATGGTTTGCCCGAACGTGTGCCAGAGCCATGGATCGCACGCGCAAAAAGCTCTTTTCCGCAGCCGTCTGGTCCTTCAATTAAAATTGGGATTGATACATTGGTTGCTTTTTTGGCCAACTCAATTGCAGATAACAAACCATCGCTTTGCCCAATGATATCCGAAAAGGCCACTTGATTTTGATCTTTTCGTACCAAATTTGAGACTTGATATTTGAGATTTTTTTTGTCAATTGCATTATTGATCGAAGCAGTTAGACGCTCAAATAAATCTTCTTTGCCTTTGATAATATAATCTGTAGCACCAAGATTGATGGCAGTAACCGCCAGCGACACGTCACTAGTTGCTGTAAGCATAATTATTTGCACATTACCTCTAGCTTGATCAATCTTTTTAAGCACCGTCAAACCATCAATATCAGGCATTGAAAGATCGAGAAGCATCACATCCATATCATTATGGGTGAGTCCTTCTATCACTGTTTTATTCATAAAAAAGTCCACAACTTCCATCCCACTATTCATGATCAAGAAATTAAAACCCATTCCACTAATAAACTTTTTGAGAACCTTGCATTGAGTAGGTTCATCGTCTACAATTAAAATATTACGTTTTATCATTTTGTCTTTTTTCTTGCAGCAGTTGAATAATGCGCGCGGCAGTTTCTTCAACTGATTTTTTTGTTACGTCAATTATTGGACAATTTAGTTTTGTAAAAAGTTTACGAGATTCTGCAACCTCACTTTTTACCGAATCTAAATCAATATAATCCGTTGCAGTATCTTGTCCCATAGAGGTCAAACGACTTTGGCGAATTTGTATCAGTTTTTCAGGGTTGATAATTAAACCAACTATCAACGGTTTTTTCAAATCAAAAATTGAATCAGGAAAAGTTTTTATGTTAACAAAAGGGATATTTGCAGTTTTATAACCACGACAAGAAAGATAAACGCTTGTCGGCGATTTTGAAGTGCGCGAAACCCCAATGATAACAATATCTGCATCGTATAAATCCCAATGCGCTTGTCCGTCATCATGTCCGAGCGTGAAATTTATAGCTTCAACGCGCGAGAAATATTCTTCATCCAAAATATGTTGGCGACCTATAACATTGCTAGTGTCCATCCCTAAATAATTTGTAAAAATATTTATTATCGGAGATAAAACTGCAACACATGGAATTTGCAAATTATAACAATGCTTTTTTATGGATTCAACCAAATCATGTTGTAAAATTGTATACATTACAATTCCAGGATTTTTGCTGATAGATTCTTTTACTTTGTCAATCTGAGATTGGGTGCGAATTAGCGGCCATATAAATTCTCTGGCTTCAATATTTTCAAACTGCGATACTACAGCACGTGCCACCGAACCAATTGTTTCGCCAGTTGAATCCGAAATCAAATGTAAATTTATAGCTTTTTTTGTCATTATTTTTTTCTCATCGAAGGAATATTCATATCCGCATTAACAATAACTGTAACTTTTGTACCTTGAGGCACGCGAATAATTGGATTAACACTAACATTGTCATTAACAATTTTACTAACAGTATCTGTAATAGTTTTACTGGCATTATAAACTGCTTGGGTCGATGCTGCTCCTGTAGTTGTTGCAGTGCCTTGTTGTGGATTTACTGTAGTAGTAGTTTGACCATCATTTCCAAGGATTTTTTCAGCTATAGCAACCCCGCCTACCGCCAAAATGCTAGTTAATAATGAATTAGTAATAACAGCGGCATATTTGCTATCAATTTCACCAGCAATACCGGCGCGTCCAAATTGATCCGACGCCAAAGATGAAATTGCAAGATCAACCCCATCATTTCTGATTAGCCTTGACCAAACAATCTGCACCCTGCCTTGCCCGCGCACAATCTCACTTGAATAAGTTCCAAATAATCTTGAGCCTCGTGAAATAAGAATTTCGTTTCCCACCTCGGCATATACATCGCGGCTAACCACTGCGCGTACGGCACCTGGGCTTTCAGTGTTAATTGCGGTTTCTAAAACTGCATTAATTATTTTTCCTTGTGCCACAACGTTATTTCTATTGTCAACAAATGTAGTTTTTACATTTATTTTTGATTTTTCAAGCGCTCTAATTGGATCGCCATTGAGCATGGTTAAATTATTGTCATATCCTACGCTTCTTGCGGGACCAGGCCCTCCTGATAAAACAACTATCGGCGCATAACGCGGGTCACTGATTGAGCCATTTTGCGTTTGCACTTGCTGAACAGGTTGTGCGGTTGTTGTTGGCTGCTGAGGCTGCGGCGTTGTAGGAATTTGATTAGGTGGCGCAACAGCAGGCAATTGCGGAGGTTGTTGCTGATCTTGCGACGGTCTTTCTGGTTCCATTAATAAATTTGAAATATCTTTATCACCAGGTAATTCGGGCAATTTAGGTACGTCTGGCGTTTTGGGTTTTTCTAAAATATCAACATCTTCAACCGGTTTCGGTTTGGCTTCTTCAAGTTCAAATGGGGATTTTCCTTCATGCACGACATTAACGGGATTGATGATTTGCGGCTTTACTTCTTCAAGCTGAGGTTTTTCTTCTTCACCTTTAAAAAATATAAAATAAACCACCAAAGTTATCAAAACTGAAGAAGCTGCTACAAGTGCCAATTTGCTATTTTTAAGTGTAGCAATGCTAGGGCCTGTTGATGATACCGCGGTTTCATCGGCTATATCATCTTCTTCAAGATCAGTTTCAATTTTCTTTTTAAAAAATTTATTTTTCATTTAACCAATTTTAAATTTATTGCCTCTATTTTACACTAACTTCATTTTATGCAAGAATTCTTTTATAAGTGCAAAAATTTCTTCTTTGCGCTCACCATTTATAATCACGTGATTGCTAAAATCAGGCTCAAATAAAAATTTATCTTTTGACAAAATTCTTTCATAAATCATAACCCCGCTAAGCGGATCTACCACTGGATCATGCCGCGCCTGAATTATCAGGGCTGGAATCGTAATTTGAGGTAGATTTTCACGACATTCTTTCATTAATTTTTCAATTTCACCCACTCCTTTTATATAATTTCTGCTATAGTTAAACTCAGGTATTTCGGGCTCAGAATCAATATATTCGAATTTTCCCGTATGGATATGAAATTTATCTAAAAGATCATTCCATAAATTAATCCCATGAACCATTTTAGAACGAATATCTTTTAATTTTAAAGCTGAATTTATTGACACAATTGCCGCAATCCCAGATTTTTTTTGCGCTGTTGAAAGTAGGCCGATCAAGCCGCCCGTAGAAAATCCTACAATAACAACTTTTGCGCAGATCATTTTTAGTGCTGCATAACCGCGCTGCAAAGAATCATACCAATCATGCCAATTGGTATCTTGAATATTAACTGGCGAAGTGCCGTGTCCCTTCATCCGTACTGCATAAACTTTAAAACCAAACCCGTTGAAAAATTTAGCCAAAGATTCAACTTCTTTTGGCGAAGATTTATATCCATGGCAAATTAAAATACCAATTTTCTTAATTTTTGCTGGAGATTTTATGTGCGAATCCATAAAATACGGGCGTCCAACAGATCTATCTTTAGAGAAATTTTTATCATAATAAACTTGATAATCATTCTCATATATTTCTTGATCTTTTTTAACTATTTCGTTAAAAGCTTTTTGACGCAGCAAATCTTGATTTGTTTTACAATTATGTTTAACGATATTATTGGCGACATCAAGCAATGCAAATTCGTTTGCAATCACTTGTAGCGTGTTTTCGAGGCGTACTTTATGAAAATCATATCTTTTATGAATAAAGGATTTGTTTATCGTAATTTTTGTAGCATCAATTTCTTCAATTTCACCTAATTCTTTTGCCAATTGAAATGCGCTATCAAAATCTTGATGCGGCTCATCGCTAAATATTTTTATAAGATTTTCTTCTTCAATGCTAGAATTTATACGATATTTGGCAGTTTTTTTGATCATCAAAGCCGAAATATAAATGATTTTTTTGAGATGATCAACGCAAATTTCTTTTTGTGGAAAATGTTGCAAAACCGAGCTAAAAATATGGTCTAAATTTATCTGTAAATTAAGATAAATTTTTTCCATAAACTCGGTTGTAAGGCGATGTTTAAAATATTTTATGATGATGTCGTTTTTTGTTTCATTTTTAATGATCGGAATCTGTAAAATCAAGTCCCGCGTGGTTTTAGAGTAATTTTTAAGATTTATTGCTTTACTAAAATGTAAATTCATTTCGGCGGACTCGAGTAGATTTCCTTCAATTTCAAGCTCTTCAGCCAATCTAGGAGGGATTTTTTCTACAAATTTTTTTGCAAAAAGTTCAATTTTATTATGTCCAGGTCTAATCGGATAATAAGTGATTGTAAGTGGTATAATATGAGTTTCGAGCAATTTTAATTGATCGCTATATTGCAGATGATAATTTTCATCGAACTCTTTTAATAGCGCTGTATCACCGCGTATATTAGCCTCGATCAAATCTTGGCGATATAAATTCGATTTAAGTGCCAACACTGCCGAGCCCGTGCGCACAGGACCAGTGCGGTATGGAGTGTTATTTACAAAAATTTCTTCGCGTTTAATTTCTTTGCTTTTAATCATGCTGCCTTCAGGATAAATCATCCAATCATAATCACCGCTAATTAAATCACGTATAATAATTTTATCGCGACTAGGATTTTGCGTAGAAATTGTACCTACCCGCTCAAGAAATTTTCCTAAAAAATTGCCGTTAAATAAATCAGAGTCAGCAAGGCAGCGCACTTGACGACCAGTTTTTTTGTAGATAAGATAAGGCACAATAAAGGTTTCGAGCCTTGTAAAATGATTGGCCACAAACATAATCGGACCTTGCGGCAGATTTTCGATACCAGTCACCGAAAAACGCGATCCGAGTATTTTTTCTAGAACATTCAGCGCTAAAACTGTATATCTAAAAGTTTTGGTCAGCATTTAATTGATTTAAGAGAATTTCTTAACTAAAAACTCCTCATTTATTCTTTTTAACTCTTCGATTTCGATTTCTTCAGATGTAACAGAAATTTTTATTTTGTCTTTAATAACTGCGCCAATTTTAAAAATCGCTACATTATTATCTTTGGCTTTTTTACGAAAATCTGCACTTAAAGACGGATCAACCGCCACAATATAACGCGCTTGATCTTCTGCAAAAAATAGTTGGTTATTATCAATATCAGGAGCAAAGGCCTGAAGCTCACTAATATCAATATCGCAAGCAAGATCTTTATAACACATTTCAAATAAAGCCACTAATAAACCCCCATCCGAAATATCGTGACAAGTGGCAATAAGAGATTCTAGAATCAGATTACGTACAAAATCTGCGTTTTTTTTCTCTTCATCTAAATCAACTTTAGGAGGGTTTTTGCCATTTTCTATCTTGAGGATTTCGCGCTCATATAACGAGCTTGCAATATGCCCGAAGGTTTTACCGATAACATAAATTTCATCACCAACCGATTTAAAATTAAGACTGGCACGCTTAGAAAGATCTTTTAACAATCCAACTCCACCTATTGCAGGAGTAGGCTGTATGGCTTTTCCATCAGTTTCATTATAAAGCGAAACATTGCCAGACACAACAGGATAATCGAGTTTTTTGCAGGCTTCAGTAATACCTTGAATTGCGCGCACAATTTGTCCCATAATTTCGGGTTTTTGTGGATTACCGAAATTAAGGCAATTAGTGATTGCAAGAGGTTTTCCGCCAACTGCCGAAATATTACGATATGTCTCTGCAACCGCTTGTTTAGCTCCCTCAAAAGGATCAGCCTCAACATAACGCGGCGTACAATCAGTAGAAATAGCCAAAGCTTTTTTTGTTTCGTGAACCCGCACTATTGCTGCATCGCCCTTAGTATAAATTGTATCATTCATCACTTGACTATCATATTGCTCGTAAATCCATTTTTTTGAAGCAAGATCAGCAATTTGAAGCATGATTCGTAGATTTTGCAAAATCTGGTTTGACATGTTTTAAGCTTTGGTTATAATTATTTAGCTTTGTGTTTTATTTGTTCAAATTTATATCGCGCAAGTTAATATTGCTTTACTTTAAACCATTGTAAATATGATTTACAAACAGTTTTTTAGAGTAAAAAAACGCATTTTAAATTTATCAAATATAATAATAACCTTTTAATCATAAAATAATCAATGTCTAATATTAAAGTTATATCGCAATATATTAAAGATTTGTCTTTCGAAACACCTTTGGGCCACGAAACCTTCACTTCGAGCCTTGGCAAACCGGACATATCGCTTTCTATCGATATTGATGCTAAAAAAATTTCTGATGATTTTTATGAAATATCGCTTAAAATATCAGCCAAAGCCAGCTCACAAGAAAAATCGCTATTTATTTGCGAGTTAACTTATGCTGGTTTATTTGCGCTGCAACAAATTGAAGAAAAAATGCTTGAGCAAATCTTATTGATTTATTGCCCAAATTTACTTTTTCCTTTTATCAGAAGAATCATTGCCAACCTTACAATCGATAGCAGTCTGCCGCCATTAATGATTGATCCAATTGATTTTGCTGATTTGTATAATAAGCGCCAACAAGTGTTGAATTCTGATACAAAAGATGAATCAACTGTAAATTAATATTGTGCGTTTCTGTAATTTATGTTATAATTTGATCTTTAACTCATTTTTTACGATATGAAAAAAATATTTCTAGCGGTTATGGTTATAATTTTTGCTTCAGCTAATTCTTTGGCAGCTGAGATTGAACATTATAAACTTGATCCGCACCATAGCTCTGTATCTTGGACAGCAAATCATTTTGGCTTTTCTAACCCTTCAGGAAAATTCTCTGAAATTGAAGGCTCGCTGATTTTGAATGAAAAAAATCCAACAAAAAGTTCAATAAATGTGGTAATTAAAACCAATAATTTAACCACTGGTTACGATAAATTTGATAATCACCTTAAAAGTGACGATTTTTTTAATGTAGAAAAATATCCAACTGCGACTTTTGTAAGCAAAAAAGTTACAATTACTGGTAAAAATACTGCTAAAGTTTTAGGTGATTTAACCTTGATGGGCGTTACTAAACCGATTGTTTTAAACGTTAAACTTAACAAATTAGCAATTCATCCTTTTTTGCAGAAAAAAACCGCTGGTTTTACCGCAACTGCTAATGTTAAAAGATCGGATTTTGGTATAAATTATGGAATACCTTCAATTGGCGATGTAATAAAAATTTTGATCGAATCTGAAGCTAATATCGTTGAAGATTCTGCTCAATAATTTGTTTTAATTTTAAGTTTTTAGCGCTAAGGTTAAGGCTTTAGCGCTTTTTTTAATTTTATCATTTTAAGTATATGAAAAAAATATTTTTTGCCATTTTATTATTAGCTGCAAGCTCTACTCTTTCTTATGCCGAAAGCTTTAAAATTATCCCACAAAAAAGCAAGATCGAATTTAAAGCGATGCAAAATAACAGCGCAATTTTAGGCAGTTTTAAAAAATTTGAGGGAAAAATCGATTTTGATCCTCAAAAATTAGCTAACAGTAAAGTAGAAATTGAGATTGAAACTTCATCTTATGATTGCTCGCTAAGTGATTGTTTAAACAGCCTTAAAACCGCTCAGTGGCTTGATGTAACCCAATTTGCAAAAGCAATTTTCAAGGCCGATAAATTTGTTAAAACTGGTGAAAAAAAATATAAAGCTAACGGAAACCTTACCATTAAAGGAAAAACCAGCCCTTCCGAATTAGAATTTGTGCTTGATGAATATAACAAAAGCAGCGCCAGCGCACATGGACAAGCGGTCATTAAAAGATCTAATTTTGATGTTGGCGCAAAAGATCCCGCCAATGCCCACGGCGTAAAGGATGAAGTGGCTATCACTTTTGTGGTCAACGCGGTAAAATAATTGCAGTTGCAAAAATTTTATTATATTATACTATGTTATTTTGCTTTGCTTACTGGTTTTTGATCGAAGCGAATATAATGATATATTTGGAGAGGTGGCCGAGAGGCTGAAGGCACCTTCCTGCTAAGAAGGTATACGGGTAACACTGTATCAAGGGTTCGAATCCCTTCCTCTCCGCCAGTCTTTTGTGCAAACCAAAATCTCCGCTCGATTTTTTTGGTTTTTGCATATTGCTCACAAGCCCGCTATTTGCGGCTTGGTGCGGCATTTTAAAGTTTCTTTTTAGCTGAACTTTTTCTTCTCCATTTTTTTATTTTTTCCTAAATCTCCGCCGTTTTTGTCTCCGTTTCTCCGTTTCAACTTTACTTTTGTGAAAAAAGTTAAGTCCTCAAAATCGTGGCTTTGCGGGATTTTATCGAAAAGTAATTTTTGCAACTGCGTGAGATCGTTTTGTCTCATTCTCGAACTAATCTCCTAGTCCGATAAACATCTTTTTCTTGATTAAAAATTTGAATAATAATATCATCCTTCGTGCTGGGAGTTGCGCTGAATACAAGACTCTTTACGGGAAATAGGCTGTCAACACGCAGGGTTTGCGTGGTGGTGGCTCCTGGCAACAGAATTTAAAAAAGCCCCGCACAAAGCGAAATTTGTGCGGGGCTTTTTGCTATTAAAAGACTTACTAGCTGATAAGAATTTTGATCTCGTTTTTTAGGTCGGAATAAATTTTTTGCATCACCTCAACCCAATTTTGCGGTGCACTGTTATCTTTGATTTTTGGCTCAATCATTTTGGCATAATTAAACAATCTATCAGCTCCAACATTTGCTGCAGTTCCTTTAATCGCATGGACATGAAGCAATAAACTTTTTGTATCGTGGTTTTCTTTACTTTCGATAATTCTTTCCATCAAACCATCGGTATCTTTAACAAATAAATCCAAAATCGTTGCCTGATCTTCTTCGTTAAAATGTTCGCCTAAAGCCTTTTTGTTTAGATTAAACAATTCATCACCATTCATAGCATCTTCATTTTCTTGCCTTTCGATTTTTTTAGTCAGGTAGTTAGCAACTATTTTTAGTAACAATTCAGGCTTATTTCCTTTGATAAAATAATCTGTCATTTGGCACTCAAAGAAATGATGGATATCTTCTTTGTCGCCATCGCCACTTAGTGCGATAATTGGAATCTCATCGTGGTGACTAATTCTGTGCAAGGTTTCAATTGCTCTTATTTCTTTTGCTGCATCATCGCCATCATATGGGTCCATATTAACATCTGTTATTACAACATCAAAATTTGATCTGCCATTCGCATCAAGACTTTTCTGATAAATTTCCAACAACTCTTTTCCATCATTTGCTTCCACTACGATAAGTCCTGCAGATTCAAGACTTCTCTTGGTCATCAGGCGATTTATTTGCTGGTCATCAGCAAGAATAGCTCTTTTGCCATGAAGTATTTTTAGACAATCATCTTTAGTTCCAACGTAGGCTAAATCATCTTGCGGATCAGTTATCCATTTACTTACACCACGATAAAGTAAATTATCTCGCGATGATTTGCTAAGGTAATTATTAAAATCATTTTTAGACATCGCATCTTGTATCGCTCTTGAAAATGAATCTCGATTTAACGAAGTGAGCGCAATTATCGGCACTTCTTTATCGTAAGACCTGATCCTTTTTGTTGCTTCAATTCCACTAATATCAGGCATTTGAACATCCATCAAAATCAGCTGATATTTGTTTTGTCGTGCCATGCTAATTGCTTCTTTACCACTTCTTGCAATATCACAAGAAACATAAAGCAGGATTTTTTCTAACTTAGATTTGGTTGTAATTAAGTTCACTTCTTGATCATCAGCCAACAATATTTTTCTCTTCTTACCTTCCAGTTTAGCTTTCCTGATTTCCTCTTCAGAAAGTTTTGGAAACAACAAAGAAAATCTTGTCCATTTTCCAAATTCAGATTCGCAAATTATATCGCCGCCAAACATCTGCATATTTCTTTTGCAAAACGACAATCCCAAGCCAGTTCCTTCTTTTTTGCCAGAGGTGTAAAAATCACCGAATAATTTTGGAATGATGTGTGGTGGAATTCCTGGACCAGTGTCGTTAACATAAATCACATTATACTCTGTGCCGTCAATCATCCTTCTTTCAGTTCCAATCGTAATAATGGATTCAGGAAATTGGTTCAGATAATAAAAAGCATTTTTAAGCAAATTAAAAACGATGTAAGTTAAGCGATCTGGAACTGCTTTTAGTAAAAAATTATCTTCCGGCGATAATAAAAGTTTAACTTTTGATTTTTCTTCATCACTGCGATAGCCGTATTTTTCCACGATTTCAGGCAAAACTTTTTCAGGCTCAAGGTAAGAAAAATCTTCGGGATCAATTTTCTTCTCACTTAAATCACCAAGAATAATGTTAATGATATTGTTGGCGTTGGCTATTGAATCGGTAATATGCGAGGTAAGATTTAAAAGCTTTGATTTTGCTGTCGGAATTATGCTAACTCCTGGCACTATCGCACTTTCGCTGTTGTATTTGACCTGATACCCACTTCCATTTTGTTTATCTAAGTCTGAAGCCAAATCATTAATTTGAGCTCCAACTAGGTTTATGGCGTTAAGAGGGTTTCTAAGCTCATGAGCAATTGACCCAGCAAGTGATTTAAAAATTTTAGCTCTTTCTTCTGATGCTACACCTTTGGCATTACTGTAGCTGAAAATCAATCCTGATACAACCGCAAACATGAATGTTGATATATAAAGTAAAATCTCAAGCGGACCAGAATTATAAGGCATCACAATTGGATCAAAGACAGAGCCACCTCCAAAAAATATACTATGAACCACTAAAGCACCTACAACCCCTATAACCAAATCGATTAAAAATATCAGCCAGTGAGGAACAAACATGATCAGGATGTAAAGCATTATTACTTCCCACATAAACCACGTTTTAATAAAATGGTTATTTAAGGAAGTCAGCGTTATCAAAAACGAAAGATTGTAGATCAGCATGAAATGCCAATAGAGAGGAAAAAATGGTTTAAGTTTTTTAGGCCAATAATCTCTTGTCGCTAAAGATAAGCAAATAAGACCAGCCGATGTCTTTAAAATCATACTATCCCAAGGCATATTAAAGAGATAAATATGAAGAGCGGCAAACAAAGGGTGTCCGAAACTTCCTACAATAACTAGAGCTTTTAAGTTATAATCGTTAATGGTCGTCCCTTTGGAAAACGCATTTTTTAAGTAAGCCTTTAGGTCAAATTTCAATTCAGATTAATCTCCTCCTGAGCAAAAACATTAATTAGACCATCGGAATATCATTAATTTTCTTGTGATGATAAAAGTGATATACAATCAACAATGGTAATACCTCATAGCTTACTAAAGCGACATAAAAAATAAAGTTTTATAGGGGATTTTTCTTAAGATTACTGCGCTACTGTCCAAAAAAACGACAGATAGCCTATTCATAGGCGTTTTTGATTACAAAAATTGACCTTTTTTGAGACATCTAAAATCGGTTACAGACCTATAATCGTGAAATTTCGTGAAAAATAAGCAAAAAGCCTGATTATATTTTCATAAGTGATCAAAAAAACTGATATTTGATTATGGTGGAAAGTGATTTAATACTAAGACGAGATCTTTCACCGGAACATATCAAATCTTTATTGCCAAAAGAAGGTGGTTTTGGCTTTTTATTTCATGCAACTGACTGGAAAACGCTGGATTTCATCTTTCATAATGTAAAAAAACAAAGCCCTTCCTTCGAACAGGAGCTTTGGGAACATAGACCCTTCATACCATCATTTATTCGAGTTGGAGACAAGCCAGTAGGCGTTAATATTGTTATGCCAGTTCCAATAGATATGTGGATTGGCACTTCAAGAGGACTGAGAGAGTTTCGTGAAAAACAATTTTTTCCAGCTTTGGAATTTGCCGCCCAATGTAACCTTAAGATGGTCGCAATGGGCGCATCCACTCCGTATGTCTGTAATTACGGCAAACTTCCACGACCATTAGCCAATCCATTCATTACAACCGGACATGCTGCAACTGCTGCTACCTTAAAAAAATGGGCAGTTCATGCTGCAAAAGAAACGAATTGTGATTATGAAAAAATTAAGCTCGCCATTTTTGGTGCTGCAGGAAGACTTGGAAAAGCAGTTAGTCAATTCATAGCCTATTCAGAACCTCCGAAAGAAATAGTTCTAATCGATCTTTATGATAAAATGGCGCTACTCAAAACCCAAGCCGAAGAAATGATGAAAATCACCAAACGCAAAGATTTAAAAATTTCTATCTATTGTTTCGAGGCTTCAACTGCTATGCCAAAATTTGATGGCGCAATTTTAGTGAGTAATAACAGCGTTCCTTACTTGACCGAGAACGATTTAAAAACAGCGAAATTTTGGATTGATGATTCTCACCCTCGCGCGGCAAGCCTTGAAGCAGAACTAGGATCAAGAAATGATACGCTTTATGTCGAATGTTACGCAAGGGGACCAGAAGGGTTTAATACAGATTTCCCATTCAGATTACCAAGCATGCAAGATTGCTACACTTGTTGTGCCGAAGGTTATGTATCTTGGAAAGAAGAAATTAATGAAGATTTCGTGACTGGAATTCCTGATGTAGAAAAAATTGATTTAGTGGATAAGCTCTTAGACAAATACAACTTCAACCTTGGACCATTCTCAGGAAAAAATGGAGACCCAATAATAACAATCCCAAAAAGACAGATTTTACATCCGACTCATATCGAGACCGAAGCTTTCGGCAATATGATCAACTAGCTTTTCATTAACTTGACCGCTTACCGCAGCCAAAGCTTCATCTCTAGTCATCAATCCTTCTCTAACGTCTCTTGCCAAAGGAATAACATAAGGATGCAAATTGTATTTCTTTTGATGAATTGCAATACCAAGTGAGTTTAGTTGGCAGTTAGTTGAGCAAGAATCGGTGCTTTTGGTTTTGCGCCAATCAAGCTCTCTTTCGATCGTTTCATAAACTTCATGCTCGTTGTACTTATTGTATTCAAAAAATGGCACTAACTTCATTCTGGCGATTTTTAATTTTATCCATAAAGAAGCATCAAGAGCGCTTATCGCATCTTTTTTACCAAGAACTTTCAAAAGATTAATCATTGGCGCAATCATGTTTTTGTGAGCATCAGCCAGACCATCAAACTTTGATTTTAGATCGTATTTCTTCTGCCTTAATTGACCTGGCGTTGTTCCAACAACAACGTTAGGAATACCTTTTTCAGCGGCTAATTTAAAAGAGTGTAAAGCAATCTGAGTAAAGCATGGCCAACATGCGTGACCAATCATGAAAGCTAATTCTTTTGATCTTTCTTGAAGAGAAGAATTTTGGAAGCTGGCATTAAAAATGGTTTTGTTAAGATTCCACGATGGTTTGTAAACAATATGATCAACGTTAATTTTTTTAAGAACCCTGTCGATGTTGGCGTAAGTTTCTGGCGGAATAAAATGATTATCAAATGTGAATGCGAGAACTCTTAATTTATAATGATTGGCGAGCCTGTAAAGCATGTAGGTGCTATCTTTACCACCACTATAAAGCACCATGCAGTCGTAAGGATGTTTTTTGCTAACTTTTAATGTGGCGAGCATTTTTTTCTCTAAAGCAACATAGTCGCGATCTAGATATTGTTTTTCTTTTTCGTAATCAGTGCAAAAATTACAGACACCATCTTTACCAAACGAAATGTTTGGAATCTGTGATGTTAGGATACATCTTGTGCAAGTTTTTATTTCCGCCATAAGTCGTTCGCAAATTTTGATAAACATCAATCTAATCTGCGAAATATTTTACAGCATAATCAGCCTAACACAAGAAAAAACGATTACAGCTTCCTTTTAAAGCTGCGGATGTAGTAAAAATGACCAAACTAAAAGCCCCACAATTCTTTTTGTTCTTGCCATAAATCAGGAATTTTTCCTATCAGCATATCTTGTAATTTTAAGGTGCGTGGCTGAGTTCCGTTTAAAATTTCTCTGATTATTTCTGGCGCGATAAAGTTTAAATTAAAAACTCTGCTAACATACGGACCAGTTATTTTTTCTCTTCGAGCAATGTCAGCAAGTGACCCAATTTTTCCTTCTTCTAGCTCCTTTTTCCACTTATGAGCTTTAGCAAAAGCCTTGATAATTCTTTCATCAAAGTTTTTTTCCATATCGTCCTTATCAATATTTTTTGGCACGATTACAATTGCTGTGCCACCGCGTTTTGCGATTTTCATTGGAACGAAAATTTTTATTACATCACTTTCTGTATTCATATTTTAAATAAATTCGTTTGATAAAGAGCCGAGTCCTTCTTTAAAGATATCGATGTTTAATCCTTCGGGCTGAATCACTACTTGCTTCACCAAGAGATTTACTATTCTGGCTTGCTCAATTGGAAATAATTCATCCCAAATTTTCTCGATATTTTGAAAATACTCGATGACAGTATTTGGTGGCATTGCGCCTTTGATTTCAGATATAGTTTTAGCAACCACTTCAGGCTTTTTTAGAATATTAAGCAAACGGCCAACGACCAATTTTTCAATCTCTCCAGCTGGAACTCTGCCAACTTTGCAGGCATCATTGTTTCCTTTGTGACTAGCAGCGCAAATATAATAACGATATCTAACGCCATTTTTGGATGTGTATGTGGGAGTCATTTTGCTACCACAAATTCCACAATTCATGACCCCCTTTAGAAGCGGAACCATATTAATTCGCGCTATCGGGGTTACGATTTTTTCTTCTCTTTCTTTTTCGATTATTTGATTTGCAGCTTGCCATTTTTCATAAGGAATTATCGCTTCGTGCATTCCGTCATAGACCTTTCCTTTATGAGTTACTTTGCCTGCATAAAGCGGGTTTTCGATAATTCTTCTGACATTGGATTTATTAAAATTTTTGCCTTTTTGAATATTTCCCTTGTTTGAAATCCATGTTTTGGTGGTGAAATTCATTTTGTTTAACTCTCTTGCTGTTTCGGTTATCGATTCATTTTCCATGAAAAGCTCAAAAATAGTTTTGACAGTTTCTGATTCTTCTTTGTTGATGAATAGCTTTCCTTCTTTTGCATCGTAACCAAGCGGAATTGTTCCGCCCATCCACATTCCTTTCTTTTTTGAAGCCTCAATTTTATCACGAATCCGTTCACCGGTAAGCTCTCTTTCATACTGCGCAAAACTAAGCACAATGTTTAACATCAATCTACCAATTGAATCATCGGTGCTAAAACTTTGCGTTACCGATGCAAAAGTGACATTGTATTTATCGAACAATTCTATGATTTGTTGAAAATCAAAAAGCGATCTGCTCAAGCGATCAATTTTGTAAATGATAACACAGTCAATTTTTCCTTTGGTAATATCTTCAAAAAGTCTTTTAAGCGCCGGACGATCCAAATTCCCTCCTGAAAATCCTCCATCATCATAATATTCAGGCACTAAAACCCAACCTTTGGCAACTTGTGAAGCGATAAAATTTTCACCAGAAAGTCTTTGTGCATCGATTGAATTAAAATCTTGCTCAAGTCCATCTTCACTCGATTTTCTTGTGTAAATTGCGCACCGGATTTTTTTCTTTTTTGCTAAATCATTTTCTGCTACTTGGTTTTCTTGGATATTTTTCATACGATTATTTTGATCTTAATTTAAAAAACTTCGGACCATTCCACTTCGTGCCGGTGATTTTTTTGGCTATCGATGAAAGACTTTTGAATTTTTGTCCTTGGTATTCAAAACAGTCTTTTAGGATCATCACCTCGTGCATTACACCTTGCCATTCACGACAAAGTTTAGTTCCAGGCATCAAATCTGTTTGGCGATTAAGTGAGCTTATCGGTGCTCCTTGCGCTATCTCTAACAATCTATTTTTTGATTCTTCTTCTAAGCCACCAAAAGCTAATTCCTGTAAACGATAAGCAATTCGCGGTTTGAGATATTCTTTGTTTGCATTTGGACTGGCTGGTTTTGGCATAATGCCGCTGTAAAGTTGCCTTAACTCTGGAGCAGATTGATTTTCAAGATCGAGTATTTGACGAATGATTGATTTGTTCATAGCACCAAGTCTTTGTTAGTATTAAAGTCAGTGCTATGAAGGCTTCGCGGCGGTTCTTTATCAAGTTGAATCTGCTCTTTTTTGATTGATTTTTTGTCTTCTAGTCGGTAAATTCCTCTTGCAAGAATTACAGAAATTTCAGATAATCTTTCTTCTTTTTTGAAGTCGTTTTCAATTTTAGTTTGTATCTTCATATGGTAGCGGTTTTTTTCATAAAAAATTCTCCTATATATGAGAATCGATCCGCTATTTACCCGCAACCTACTAGACCTTCGAAGAATTTCCTTTAACGACACAAGCAATGACAATCATCACCAATTTGTTCATTTTTAGACACAAAATGATACAGTTGCAAAAATCTCGCATCAAAACATTTACAAAAATTATTGTAATCGGATAAGATATTTAAGGTTATTTTAAGATTGGAGTGTCGCGCCTTTTATCACCTCATTGTAGGCGAGTGAGAGATTTTGATGTTTTAAATGTCCTAAATTATCACCCGATCGGCACAACGCTCTGCCACCTAAAGCGTTAACGACATGGAAGCAAAAATTAAAAAGCTGATCCGCAGCACCCCAGAGGAAGACCTCAAATCCCTGCTTGATAAATATGAGCTAAAATTGCCGGAAGATTTTAAATGGCAAAACGGCACAAAAAAATACCACTCCCAACTTTTTAATTCGATTTGGAATCTTGATGATGAAGAGCGCAAAGCTCACCTCTTTGAGATAATTGAGCGCGTTCATGAAATGATCGACGAGCTTGGACAATCTGCTCTAATGGCAAGACATGCAATTGCCAGTAATGACAATTTTATCAGTTTAAAAAGCGAACATTCCCGTTGCTTGTGGGCATTGCAAAATCATCCGCAGGAATTTGAAAAAGCCGAATATTGCGCCTCGCTTGATTACAAAAGAAAATCGCGCGAATGGAGTTCGTTTGTTGCACCAAAGGAAAGAGAAATTCATAACACCAAAGAACATCTAGAAGAGTTTAAGCAGATGGTTCTTGAGTGCTTTAACATCAGCAAAAAAATCAAAGTTGAAATTTTTGAGAGAATAAAAACTGATCATACCGACAAGGAAATCGCCATCTTTCAGCTCATCGCCTATCATGACGGATTACACAAATCACTTCAAACTTTTGAAAAAGAAGAAGTCGTCACAAAATATTTTCCAACAGTAAATGAATTTTCAATCAGCTACGAACCTCACACTGGCATTGTTGAGGTTGTATCTGATTGCAAAGAAAATCGCGGCAAACTCGCTAAAGCATTCGTTAATACTTTTCTAAAAGCCGAAGATGAAATTGATGAAATTCCGATCAAAAAATTTGATCTCTCGATGTTGAAGGTTCCTTACAATTTTATGAAAGATGTTGATCCCAGCGATTTGATTGATGATGTAAAAGTAACGCTGCTAAAGCTGCAACCGCTTGATAGCAGAAATTCAACAACACTTGAGGCTCTTTTTAGAGATCATCGCTCCATTTACTCTTTGGCGCAAGATTGGTATGCTCAATATAATCCGCTCCATGGCTCCTTTACTATCAAGAGAGCCAGACTTTCGATTAAATTCAAACCAACGGATAAAAATCCGCGCGGAAAACTTTTACATGTTAACATCACTGATCCCAATGGATGCGACTTAAAAGACCGGTCAGAAAGAGAAAAGATGATAGGAAATAAATATTTAGAAAAATGGGGTTTAATGCAAAGAATCTGACGCCGCAAATATGCAAATTGTTGATGGAGATAGTTGAGCAAAAAAACCCTAATATTTCTCACTCAGTTTTATTTTCAGAATTCGGTAAAGATGTAGCAAAATTTTTAATTGATCAAAATTATTTAACACAAGGTGAAAGCCTTGAAAGCTACTGGCTTGGTAGTGAAGACAAAGATGTTTATGTTGAATGGAATGAGAAACTTAAATCATTTGCTTACGTGTCATCTAGCGGAAAATTTGTCGCAGTAAAAGAAGATGATCTCAAAACCTATGATGCAAATTTTGAAAAAATTGTCAGCTTTTTAGCAAAAGAATTTGAGGTTTCTGAAAGCAGCAAAACCAAGCAAAATCAACATCTTGAAGGATTATTGTTTTTTGTTGGTGAAGCGCGAATAAACAAAAAGAAAGTTGCAATATTTTTTGCCCGCAGACTCAACGACAACGAAGTTCTTAAAAAAGTTGAAGAATTTTTTATCAAGCCGACATCGTCTCTCACTAAATTAATTCTTACCTCGTCAAATCATCTCTCTCCTGAATCTCTCAAAAATAAATCCAAAATTATTTCAATTCCAAAACTGCTTGGACTGGCTAACAGCAAGGCTTTGTTCAACATGGATTATATTGCCAATGTAATTTTTGGAATTGGTAGCGATGAGGCAAAGCCTGATGTTTATTGCACTGAAGATGCCAGCACTCTTTTTATTGGTGATAAAAGTTGGAGCATCAAAGGCGACAAACAGCGCCAGATCATTAAGCTCATGTGTGACCATTATCTTGAAAATCCTGAGAAAAAAATCAGATGGCCGGATTTATTAAACGATGCCGACATCGAAACATCTTCACGATTTAGAGATTTTTTCAAATACAGCGCTGTGCTGGAAGCTATAAATCATCAAAACGGATTCGTTTGGTTTAAAACTGACGAAAAAAACGACTAAAACATCAAAAAATTTAATTCCTCCCGTTTCCTCCCCCTTTCTCCCCCCGAACTCCTCCTGCCAGTCTTTCTAAATTGTTCGTAGTTCTTCGTTAATCAACTAAAGCAACTACGTCAATGACAGATCATTTTAAATATTTACCAGAGAAATGTGTCGCCAATCGGTGGGGCATTTCATCAAGAACACTTCAAAGATGGCGCTGGCTCGGTCTTGGGCCTCCTTACATGAAAATCGGCGGCCGTGTCCGCTACTCCTTAGAAAGCATCAAGGAGTTTGAAGCAAAGAGCATGGGAAAGAATTCCAACTCTCAAAAGCTAACCAAACAAGATTTATTAAACATTAAGGAACAAGATTATGAACCGCAACACAGTTAATTTACAAGATGTTCCAAACATTCCAATTGGAACATTATCAAAAATGTCGCCAGAGCAATTGCTCTGCCTTCAAGAACAAGCATTACAGCACTTACAAAAAGCTAAAATGCTTAAAGATTGGTTGGATAACAGCATCGCACTTAAATATCGCGATATTGCTTCCAACCTTCGCAAAATTGATTCCAAAGATAGTGGCACAGTCCATTTCACAGATGGTGATTTTAAGATCACCTCTGTTTTGGCAAAAAAAGTCGACTGGAATCAAGAAAAATTAAAAGACGTTGTCAGCGCCATTAGAAAACACGGCGACAATCCTGATGAATATGTTGAAAGCTCTTACCGCATTTCTGAAACCAAATATACTTCGTGGCCAGAGCATATCAAAAACATCTTCAAGCCAGCGCGTCTTCTAAAAACCGGTGCGGAAACTTTTAAGATTCAGTCACTTGCTGAAGGAGGTTCACATGAATAACCTCCCAATTATCAGCGCTGATGAACGCTTAAAAGAAACCAGAGGAATCAAAGGATGCATCTTTGGTAAATCTGGTATTGGCAAAACTTCTCTGCTTTGGACGCTCGATCCAAAAACCACTTTATTTTTTGATCTTGAAGCTGGCGACCTTGCTGTTGAAGGCTGGCAAGGTGACACCATTCGACCAAAAACTTGGTCAGAATGTTGTGACTTTGCCGTCTTTATCGGCGGACCAAATCGTGCGCTTCGTCCGGATCAGAAATTCAGTCAGCGCCATTATGACGAAGTTTGTCAGAAGTTCGGCGACCCATCAATCCTAGATAAATACGACACAATCTTCATCGACAGCATAACAGTCGCTGGTCGTTTGTGCTTCGGATATTGCCAGGGACAACCTGAAAGCTTTAGCGAGAAGTCGGGAAAACCAGATACTCGCGGAGCTTATGGTTTACATGGTCGCGAGATGATTTCCTGGCTCACTCATCTTCAACATACCAGAGCCAAGAATATTTGGTTTGTCGGCATTTTGGATGAAAAGCTCGATGACTTTAATCGCAAATATTACGCGCCGCAAATCGAAGGCAGCAAAACTGGATTAGAGCTGCCAGGCATTGTCGATCAGGTAATTACAATGGCAGAAATCCAACCTGATGACAAAGGAAAATCTTATCGCGCCTTCATCTGCCACACAATCAATCAGTTCAATTATCCGGCTAAAGATCGCTCACGAAGACTTGAAGTAATTGAAGAACCACACCTCGGCAACCTCATGCAAAAGATCAGGTCTGAAGCCAAGCCAATCAACGAACAACTCATTTTTAATAATAACTAAAAACAACAAGGAGATTTTATGTCTATGGATTTTAACAACAGCGAAAACCAATCAAATTTTGACCTCATTCCAAATAACACTCTGGCCAAAGTCAGAATGTCAATCAAGCCAGGTGGCTATGATGATCCAAATCAAGGATGGCTTGGCGGTTACGCAACAAGAAATGAAAATACCGGCTCAATTTATCTGTCCTGCGAATTTGTAATTCTTGAAGGAGAATATGCGAGGCGCAAGGTCTGGGGGTTGATCGGTCTTTACAGCAACAAAGGCGCAGAATGGGGAAATATGGGTCGCTCCTTCATCAAAGCGATTCTCAATTCTGCTCGCGGTGTCTCTGAAAATGACAATTCACCAGCTGCACAAAATGCCAGAAAAATTAACGGCTTTGCTGATTTAGATGGCATTGAGTTTGTTGCCAAAATCACCACCAAAAAAGACCAGAACGAAGAGTTAAGAAACGAAATTCGTTTTGCGATCACTCCTGATCACAAGGATTATCAGGCATTCATGGGAAGCGTTGCACAGGTTGCTGTTAAAGCTCCAACTCCTGCAGCACCCGCCGCTAACAATCGTCCAGCTTGGGCTAGATAGATTAAGGAGCAGCCATGATACTTCGCAAAAGACAACAGGAGTTCGTAGAAAAGAGTGTTACCGCGCTAAAAGAGCATGGTAACACTCTTGGCATCGCGCCAACAGGAGCTGGCAAAACGCTTATGTTCTCTGCCGTTGTTGGCGAGCTTCTTGGCAGCAAAAGTAAAGCATTAATTCTTGCTCATCGTGACGAATTAACTTCTCAAAATCAGGAAAAGTTTTTGCGGATTAATCCAAGAATTAGCACTTCTGTCTTTGATGCTAAAAACAAATCATTCGCTGGTCAGGCAGTTTTTGCGATGGTGCAAACTTTATCGCGGAAAGAAAATTTAAACCTGATTCCAGCAATTGATATTTTGGCAATTGATGAAGGACATCACTGCGTTTCACCGAGCTATCGCAACATCATCAACGAGGTAAAAGAAAAAAATCCGTCAGTTCTGATTTACGGCGTGACTGCCACACCAAGTCGCGGTGATAAAAAAGACCTTGGCGATATTTTTTCCAATGTTGCTGATCAGATCAAAATTTCTGAGTTGGTTGCATCCGGTCATTTGGTTCGTCCACGGACTTACATCATTGATGTTGGAACTCAAAGCGAACTGAAAAATGTCAAAAAAACTGCCGGCGATTTCGACATGGCGGCGGTTGAAAAAATCATGAATAAATTGCCGATCACCGAAGAAGTTTTTGCCAAATGGCAGGAACTTGCAGGCAATCGCAAGACTGTAATTTTTTGTTCAACTATTGCTCACGCCAAATCAGTTGCAGAAGTTTTTAATGCTCACGGAATCAAAACAGTTTTTATCAGCGGTGATTTATCGGAAGTAGAAAGAAAAAATGTTTTATTTGAATTTGAACAAGGTAATGCACAAGTAATCGTCAATGTCGCTGTGCTCACTGAGGGTTGGGATTATCAACCAACTTCCTGCGTTGTTTTACTTCGTCCAAGCTCATTTAAATCAACCATGATTCAGATGATTGGGCGTGGGCTTCGTGTGGTTGATACCGAGCTTTATCCCAATGTTATCAAAGAAGATTGTGTTGTTCTTGATTTTGGAACTTCGAGCTTAATTCACGGCTCACTTGAGGTGGATGTTGATCTTGAGAAAGCAAAACAACCCAAAAAGAAATCTGAATCAAACTTTCAAAAAGAATGCCCATCATGCTCGATACTCATTCCATCAGCATCAAACAACTGCCCGCTTTGCGATTACGAGTTTGCTTCAAGAAATGAAACTGATTCGCCTGGAGAACTGTCAGGATTTATCATGTCAGAAATCGATCTGCTAACTCAAAGATCAAATTTTGAGTGGTGCGATATTTTTGGTGATGGGGCTGCTTTGATGGCATCAGGTTTCAATGCTTTTGCCGGAATCTTTTTCTTAAACGATCATTGGTATTCAATCGGTGGAACTGAGTTTGGAATTAAAATTTTAAGCACCGGATCACAAGAAATTTGCCTCGCTGGTGCTGATGATTTTTTAAACGAAAACGAAACCGCTGACAACGCTCACAAATCAAAAAGTTGGTTAAAACAAACTGCGTCAACAAGGCAACTTCAGTGTCTGCCGTCAAGCTACCGCAACGATTACAGCATCACCAAATACAAGGCTGCAAATCTTCTAAAATTCTACTTCAACAAAGCCTCCATTCAAAAACTGCTGTTTGAAGCTGATGCCAAAAGACACGTGGCAAGTGTTATGGGAGGTCACGCATGAGAATCTGTTCTGTCTGCAAAAGAGAAGCTAGCGGTTTTGGTTTTATTCCACCTCCACTTCGTGCCAGTCATCCCGCCAACCGCAAGATGATGAGATATTTCTGTTCGATGAATTGTCAGGGAATTTTTAGTAACGCTTACACAAAAAATAATATGATCGACTTAACCAAAAATGAAAAAGAAGCCATTGAGTCTGCATTAAAACCACTCGGTGAATATGTGACAGAAATTGGCATGGATCGTCCAGTTTCAAGTTATTCAAGAGAAGAAGTTCTGTGCTTAATTGAAGTAGCTGTCACCGCTTATTTTGATTTTATGCAAGGCAAAGCATCTGAAACAGAAATGTTGGAGGTGCCATGCTAGATTTTAATCACCGACCAAAACTTTCAGAAAAAATAAATCTGCTGATTGATCAGGCATTAACGGTAGAACAATCAAAACAAACAGCGCGCGATTATCTTGGTGCGTCAAGGCTTGGTGTATCTTGTGATCGTGCTTTGCAGTTTGAATATACTGATGCGCCAAAAGATGAAGATCAGAATTTTACCGGAAAAACTTTAAGAATTTTTCAAGCTGGTCATGTCTTTGAAGAGTTGATGATTAAGTGGTTAAGACTTGCTGGCATTAACTTGATTACTCAAAAACAAAACGGAAATCAATTTGGATTTTCTGTTGCTGGCGGCAAAGTCAAAGGACACATTGACGGAGTTATTGTTGATGCCCCTGAAGATTTAGAATTCAATTTTCCAATGTTGTGGGAGTGCAAATCTCTCAACGACAAATCGTGGAAAGATGTTGTTAAGAAAGGTCTTGTTGTTTCAAAGCCAATCTATGCTGCTCAGGTCGCAATCTACCAGGCTTACATGGAAAGCCAAATTGAAGGCATTTCTAAAAATCCCGCTCTCTTTACCGTGATCAACAAAGACACTGCAGAAATTCATTTTGAGTTAGTTCCTTTTGATCAAGAGCTCGCACAAAAAAGCAGTGATCGGGCGGTAAAAATTTTATGCGCCACAGAAGCGCACGAATTACTTCCAAGAATTGCAACTGATTCCACACACTTTGAGTGCAAATTCTGTCCGTGGCAGCAGCGTTGCTGGAGGTTGAATGTATGAATCAATCTCTAGATTTTAATAACGCAGATAATCAGAAAAAAGAAAATATAAAAATTGATGTTGAGTTGATTAGACAAGCACTCTTAAGCAGAATTGAAGATGTTTTATTTTATCTTTTGCCTAATGGTCACATCAAAAATAACTGCTTTCATATTGGCAGCATCAAAGGTGAAGCGGGAAAAAGTTTAATCGTTCAGCTGCAAGGTGAAAAGCAAGGTCACTGGTTTGATTTTGCAACAAATCAAGGCGGCGATATTTTTGCTTTGTGGGAAGAAGTCAGAGGCTATCACAAATCAGATTTTAACAAACTTTTAATCGAAATTAGCGAGTGGCTTGGAAGCCCTTTGAGTTCAGAAACTCAGCAAAAAAATATCCGCCGCAACTTTACCGATGACCTTGGAAAACCAACTGCTAAATGGGATTATTTTGACAAAAACAATAAGCTGATTGCCTGTGTTTATCGCTATGACACTGAAGACGGAAAAGAATTCAGAGTCTGGGATGTAAAAAACAGAAAAGCCAAATCACCTGATCCACGGCCGCTTTACAACATTCCTGGAATCGTTGCTGCCAAAAAAATCATTCTTGTCGAAGGTGAAAAATCTGCTGATGCTTTGATTGCTTATGGTCTTACCGCTACAACTGCGATGTTTGGAGCAAATGCGCCGATCAATAAAACTGATTGGTCGCCGCTAATTGGCAAAGAAGTAATTATCTGGCCAGATAATGACGAAGCTGGAGTTGAGTATGGCGTGAAAGTTGCTGCGCATCTTCTTAAAGTCGCTTCCTTTGTTTCATTGATAACGCCACCAAAACACAAACCTCATAAGTGGGATGCGGCAGATGCAGTTGCTGAAAGTTTTAACATCAATTCACTTTTTGAAACTGCTAAAAGTTTTGAGCAAAGATTCCCGCGCTATCTTGGCGATGATTTGTGGAATGATAACAGCCCGATGCCTGATGATTTGATCTCGCCAAGATTTTTAACACCGCGCGGAATGCTTTTAATCGGCGGCGCGCCGAAAGTTGGTAAGAGTGATTTTTTGATTAATTTCTTAATGCACATTGCAGCCGGCGAAAGTTTTTTAGGATTAAAACCACCAAAGCCACTTCGTGTTTTTTATCTTCAATCAGAAATCAGTTATCACTATTTGCGTGAACGCATTAAGAAGCTGCAAATCCCAAAAGATATTCTTCATCGCGGATTAAAAAATTTTTGTGCAACACCTCAGATCGAATCAATTTTAAATGATCATGGCGTAGAGTTGGCTTACAACACAATTAGAAATTGTTTTGGTGATGAAATTCCGCCTGACATTTTGTGTATTGATCCAATTCGAAATGTCTTTGATGGCGGTAATGAAAATGGCACTGAGAATGATAATAACGCCATGCTGTTTTTCTTACAAAACAGAATCGGAAAACTCAGATCAATGGTCAGTCCTGACATGGGAATTATTCTATGTCATCACACCAGAAAAATAAAAAAGAAAGATGTCGAGGATGATCCATTTCAAGCCTTCTCAGGTGCCGGAAGTTTAAGAAGTTTTTACACCAGTGGACTAATTCTTCACCGCCCCAATGAGCATGAGTCAAAAATTAATCTTTATTTTGAACTTCGAAACGGCAGCGCAATTCCAAAAAAAATCGTTGAAAAAGTTGATGGAAAATGGACCGAGTTAAATCCGTTTTCAGAAAGATTAATTCAGCAAGATTATGGTCAAAAGCTCGATGCAGAAAGAGTTCGTAAAGCAGATGTTATTTTACAACTTATCGCCGATGAAGCTCTGAAAGGCAAAGTTTATATCGTAAATCAATTCGCTGAAAAATTTGAAAATAGAGCTGGGCTTGGATGCAAAACAACTATTGGCGACAGAATTTCAGTCCTCGCCACTAAAGGCTACATCAAATTCAACCGCAACCTATCTGAATTCAAAGCAGAAAAAGCAAAATCAAAATACGGCATACTTTGTGTGGAAGGCATGCTGTTTAAAAATCAGGATGAACAACTAATACCAGTTCTTCCAACCCACTTCAAATGCTCTACCAGTGGCGCTGTTCTTCCAGTTGAAAATCCTACTATTTGGATTCTTCATGATGAGGAGGTGCAGTCATGAAAAAATCAAGATTCCAAGATTCCAAATCTAGATTCCAAGATTCCAGAAAAACTGACTTGAGCCTTACTCTCGCAAAAGATTCCACCAAGATCCCAAAATTAAAAATTTGGAAAAATGTTCAAACTCTGCAAAGCCTTGATACACAAGGCTTAAATCAAGATTCCAAGATTCCAAAACTTCTTCAGCAAAATTTCAAGATTCCAAACGGGCTAAACTTAATACCAGCCTATCTTCGGGAGTTCTTTTTAAGATTAGAACCTGCACCCCCTCCATATACTATGGAGGGTATAGATACCCTCCAAGTATAAAATGGAGGTGACAAATTTTGGTCGTCTCCTCGGATTTTTAAAAAAACAAAAACGAGGAAAAAATGAACAACAAAAAAATTTTAGCTCTTGATCTCGGAACAAAAACCGGATGGGCAATCAAATCAAAAAATCAAATTACCAGCGGCACTATCGAATTTAAACCAAGCAGATTTGAAGGCGGCGGAATGCGTTATATCCGTTTTCAAAAATGGCTGGAAGAAATTAATAAACTAACAGACGGCATTGATCAGGTTTATTTTGAAGAAGTAAGAAGACATATCGGCGTTGATGCTTCTCACGCTTACGGAGGATTTTTAGCTTATTTGACAGGATGGTGTGAAGAAAAAAATCCAAAAATTCCTTATCTCGGCATTCCTGTTGGCACAATCAAGAAGCACATCACAAGCAAAGGCAATGCTGGAAAATCAGAAATCATAAAAGAGATAAAAAAACTCGGTTTCAATCCATCTGATGATAACGAAGCAGATGCTCTAGCACTGCTTGATTTGGTGATCAAAAAAATTGACGGAGGTTTGTTATGACCGACAAAAACCCGCTCAAATGCAATCTTGGTCGCATGCAACCAAAGCAAATTGATGCAGAAAAAATCAAACGCGAGGCTTGGGGCAATGACGGAATTTTAGTCATCAAAGCTGATGATGAAAGACTGAGCTGGCCTGAGAAAGAGCTGATCAAGCAAATTGGTAATAAAATTTACAACAACAAAAAAGGAGATTCTCATGGAAAATAAAGAAAAAATCTGGACGGAAGAAATGGTCGTTGCTGCTTTTGAAGAAGCGATCAGAACAATTAAAAAATTACCCTCAGCAAAGTTGCGTGATTATTTCACAAGCTGGCCACAAGTAATTTACAAAGAAATTGAAATTTTGCGAATGGATCAAAAACCAAAAAAATGGCCAGCAACTCCTGAAGCAATTTCAAGAATGGAAAAAGTTTGTGGATGGATTTTCTTTTTAGAAGAAGTTGAAGAACGCAAGATCATTTGGCTTCGCGCGGCACGAACACCATGGAAATTGATTTGTTGTGAATTTTGTATTTCACGAGCAACTGCGAATCGAAAATGGAAAAATGCTATACGCACAATTACGCAGAATTTAGCACAATTACCTTTAGCGACACAAAGCTAAAAAAGCGTTAGACATTTGAGACAAAATCGGGGACTATGTTTAGCAATAGTCGAAAAGTGTGTTTAAGAAAATCACTTGAAAAAAATGGCAATCATCAGCCTTCAAATTAAGAGCAAGGCAAGTGATGAACTTACTGCTATTGCAACAAAACATATCCCCTTCGCAGTTGCAAAAACTCTGACGCAAATCGCACAACAAAGTCAGCAGGAAGTTAGAAAAAATATCCGCGAAAAATTCTTTATCAGAAAAAAGTCCGGTGGATTTGAAAGCTCAATTCGAATCAAGCCGGCAACAAAAACAAAATTAACCGCTGAAGTTTACACGATAGCTGCTTTTGCAGCATTGCAGCAAACAGGCGGTGTTAAACAAGCAAAAGATGGACGACTTGCAATCCCCTCTTATCAGGCAATCAGTCAAGTAAAGAAGAGAACAGATTCAAACAGTCCATCGTCTTACCTCGCAGGAGAAGCATTTAAGATCAAAACAAAAACAGGACAAGAGGCAATTGCGCAGCGCAAAGGTAAGGAATTAAAAATCCTCTTCTTCTTGCGTAAGAGCGCTCACATCGACAAGAGATTGGATATGATTGAGATAACAACAAACACAGTTAAAGATCGCTTTGATGCGCAGCTAAATAGCAATGTGAGCGAGGTATTAAATCAAAAGGTACTGTGACGCACTTTTTTTCGCGGGTAACGCGCGACCCCAGGCCTTTTCTACCGACAGAATTTTTAAAAGGGTGCGCAGTTGGTGCGCATTTTTAAGTTAGAACCAATAAACAACAGCATTCGCAAGGTGCGCACCTAAAGCAATTTAGGTGCGCATTTTTTTTGCGTGAAATTTTTACGAAAGATTACGTGTGGATTTACATCCCTTCAGAATTTTATCCCTCTGCTCAGGAGTTGGAGGCATCGAGCTTGGATTTAAACTCGCAGAGCCAACTTCTCGAACAGTCTGTTATGTCGAGATCGAAGCCTTCGCGTGCGAAATCTTGGCTTGCCGCATGGAAGAAAAAAGATTGGATCAAGCGCCTATTTGGACGAATCTTAAAACCTTCGATGGCAAACCTTGGCGTGGAAAAGTGGATTGCATCACTGGCGGATATCCCTGCCAGCCGTTTAGTGTCGCTGGAAAAAAACTTGGAAAAGATGATCCAAGACACCTCTGGCCAGACATCAAACGACTCATCACAGAAATTGAGCCTCCAATCTGCTTCTTTGAAAACGTCTCCAACCATTTACGAGTTGGATTTGAAGAAGTCGCAAATGACCTACGACAACTGGGTTATCAAATTAAGGCAGGCTTGTTTACAGCGGCAGAAGTTGGAGCGCCTCACAAGAGAGAAAGATTATTTATCTTGGCCTACAGTGATAGTTTCGGATCATCTTTGCAATCCGACAGAAACGCCGCAGCGTTGGAAAGAAAGAGCGCAGGAGAAGAAAATGGAAGGAATAAATTTACACAAACCACTGAGGATTGTGGCTCAGGAAACATGGCCGACAGTGGTTTCGGCAGATGCGTCGATGGGAGCGATAATATCTTCAAACGATACTTACAAAAAAACCTCAACGGGAAGATTAAGAAAAATAAACAAGAATGGCAAAGACGGGTCATTGGGTCTTGCGAGAACAGTGAAAATGATGGACTCGCAAAAACAAAATTGGCCGACAGTCAGAACATCGTCTGCCAATGGTGCGAGCAGCAAAGAAGTGGAAGCTGGAAATCCGAAGCAACGGCTAGAAGTTATGATAGCGAACTGGCCGACTCCCAGAGCTCAGGAGCCAGGAAGCACGAGCGAGAATTATGGCAAGGGTCTGAAAAATACTGCCGAAAACTGGGCAACGCCACAAGCACGGGATTGGAAAGACACTGCCAATGCCAATGTTCCAACCAACTCAATACTTGGCCGCCAAGCCCCTCGGACTATGAAAGATGGGGTAGAATTTCAGATGACCTTAAACCCGCGCTTCACCGAATGGCTGATGGGCTGGCCGATCGGGTGGACAGAATTCGAGCTTGCGGAAACGGAGTGGTTCCACTGGTTGCAGCGTATGCGTGGCGAACTCTCACGAATGGAAT
>JACCDV011142044.1_pt1 | contig 159929 bp, 151 predicted proteins | sample 7446131 | NCBI WGS metagenome assembly JACCDV01 (sample SAMN15323448, study PRJNA562643) | freshwater metagenome | isolation source: river surface water | place: USA:Blue River Watershed | collected 2017-08-17 | reverse complement strand
ATTCCCGTGTGAAAGTAGGACATCGTCAGGCTCTTACAGCCTCAAAAGCCCCGTCTCGAAAGAGCCGGGGCTTTTGTCTTTGCACCTCACATATCCACATCCAGCCACTCACCAAACACGGGTTTGCGATGCGGCCAAGGCATGGGCTCTTTGTGCGTGGCCAAGGCCGCGCTGTCGGCATGCACTGATTCATCCATGCGTGGGAAATGCCAAGCGTGGCGCCATTCACATGCAAGCAAGCTGATGTGGGGGCAGCCATCGATGAACAAGCACGACAATGAGCAGGGCAAGCGCAGTTCCAGCATCTCCTGTTGTGAGCAAGTGCGCGCGTTCCGCGCAGATCATCTGCCAGATGGCATGGCGAGTGGTTGAGCGTCGAGGGATGCACCAGACGGCGCTCAAGGGCCATGGGTCGTTGGGCAATCGTGATGGGGTCCCTGTCGTGGGAAATCAGCGCATGACCATGCGCAAGTCCTTCAGACACAGCGGGTCGAGCGCGCCCAGACGTTGAAACCGACGCAGGTCGCAGGACGATGGATCGAGGCCCTTGTCTGCAGGACACGAAAAGCAGGGCGATGCGTCCAGGCCATGGGCTGGGGCAATCGGTTGCGTAAAGATCGTAGGGCGAAAAAAAGCCGGCTTGCGCCGGCTTTTGTTGGAAGTGGAGGTCTTAACGACGACCACCGCGCGGGCCACCATGGCCGCCACGCGGACCACCGGCGCCCACGATGCGAGGCCCACGCGGGCCCGGACGCTCGCCACGCGGCGCACCCACCGTCTCGGCGCGCGGCCCGCGGGCATCGCGCTGACCACGGTCGGCAAAGCCCTTGTTGCGGTCACCGAAGTTGCCACGATCGCCGAAGTTGCCACGATCGCCGAAGTTGCCACGATCACCGAAGTTGCCACGATCGCCGAAGTTGCCACGGTCGCCGAAGTTGCCACGGTCGCCGAAGTTGCCACGGTCGCCGAAGTTGCCACGGTCGCCAAAGTTGCCACGGTCACCGAAGTTGCCACGGTCACCAAAGTTGCCACGGTCGGCAAAATTGCCACGGTCACGACCATGGCCACCAGCCCCATGACGCGGTGCGCCACGACCGGCCGGACCCTTGCGCTTGGTGGGCGGGGCTTCCGGACGGGTGCGCGGCTCCAGGCCCGGGATCACCTCGGGCTGGAAACGCTGCTGGGTGTAGTGCTCGATGTCGGCAATGCGGCGACGGTCGCGGAACTCGGCCAGGGTGACGGCCAGACCGTCACGCCCGGCACGGCCGGTGCGGCCAATGCGGTGGGTGTAGTCCTCGGCCTTCATCGGCAGGCCAAAGTTGAACACGTGCGTGATGGCGGGCACATCGATGCCGCGGGCGGCGACATCGGTGGCGACCAGGATCTGCACCATGCCGTTGCGCAGGGCGGTCAGGCGGCGGTTGCGCAGGCCTTGGCTGAGGGCGCCGTGAAGGGCCACCGCCGAGAAACCTGCTTGCTGCAGTTCACCTGCCAGGGCGTCGCATTCGATTTGGGTGCTGGCAAACACAATGGCTTGCTCGATCGAGGCGTCGCGCAACCAATGGTCCAGCAGCGCGCGCTTGTGTTGGGGGTTGTCGGCCCAGAACAGCTTTTGCGTGATGTTGACGTGGCGTTGCTGCGGGTTGTCGATTTGCAGGCGGTGCACGCCGCTGCCACCGTCGTGCATCACGCGCATGGCCAGTTGCTGGATGCGCGGGGCAAAGGTGGCCGAGAACATCATGGTCTGGCGACGCGTTGCCGTCAGCTCGTTGATGGCGGCCAGGTCATCGGCAAAGCCCAGATCCAGCATGCGGTCGGCTTCGTCAACCACCAGGAACTGCACGTCTTTCAGGCGCAGCTGGCCCGAACGCTCCAGATCCAGCAGGCGGCCAGGGGTGGCCACCACCAGGTTGGCGTTTTGCAGGCGGGCGATCTGCACGGCATAGGGCATGCCGCCGACCACGTGGGCCACGCGCACGCCTTTGCAATGGCGCACCAGTTCGATGGCATCGTGCGAGACCTGCTGCGCCAGCTCACGGGTGGGGCAGAGAATCAGCGCACCCGGCTCGGCCGGACGGAAGTTGCGCGGCAGGGTCGGGTTGACGCGCTTGGGCTTTTTCGGCGGGGCTTCGCCACGGGCAGCGGCTTCGGCACAGGCGGCCTCATGGGCCAGGCGCTCGGCCTCTTGTTGGGCCTGCTGCTGGCGCAGCAGGGTGTGGATCACCGGCAGCAAAAAGGCGGCGGTCTTGCCGCTGCCCGTTTGGCTGGAGACCATCAGGTCGTTGTAACCGTGGTGCGACTCGTCGTCGCTTGGCAAGGCCAGCGGAATGGCTTGCAGCTGAACCTCGGTCGGCTGGGTATAGCCCAGATCGGTCACAGCCTGGACGAGTTCATCGGCCAGACCCAGGGTGACAAAGCCATTGGGCATGGAAGGGGTGTCGGCCACGGACGCGGACGGCGTCGTCGCCTGCAGAAGCAGATCGTTCATAGGGTTCTCGAGCGGCAAAGGCGCCGCATGGCGCAACCGTCGGGTTGCGTGCACTTCGGGGTTGAGGGACATCAACCTTCAATCGTGCTCACAAGGGGCGCACCGCAAGCGCGGTGGCATCAGGGGAGTGGCCTATTTCTGCAGGCCAGGGGATGAGGGGAGATGCACAAAGGACCGGTGCAAGTCACCGGCCAACCCGAATTATGACACAAGGCCACAAAACGTGTTGGGGTTTTTCCGGATGTGTGGCGTGTGGACGTCAGGGCAACAGGAAATGCGCCCGGTAATGCAGCAGCTCGTCAATCGATTCGTGCACATCGGCCAGGGCCGTGTGGCGCTGGTGTTTGCGAAACGATTCGTACACGCCTGGCTTCCAGCGACGCGCCAGTTCCTTGAGCGTGGAGACGTCGAGATTGCGGTAGTGGAACCAGCCCTCCAGGCGGGGCATGTACTTGTTCAGAAAACGACGGTCCTGCCCGATGGTGTTGCCGCACATGGGCGAGGCGCCCTTCGAGACGTAGGGACGCAGAAACTCGATCAGCTGCTCTTCGGCTTGCGCTTCGGTGAGGGTGGAGGCCTTGACCTTGTCGATCAGGCCACTCTTGCCGTGCGTGCCCTTGTTCCAGGCGTCCATGCTGGCCAACAGGGCGTCGCTTTGGTGGACGACCAGCACCGGACCTTCGATGCGCACCGTCAGCTGCGGGTCGGTGATGACGATGGCCACTTCCAGCAAGCGCTCTTTCTCGGGATCAAGGCCCGACATCTCGCAGTCGATCCAGACCAGGTTGAGGTCGGATTTGGGAAGGACGTGGGGTGTGGGAGCAGGGGCTTGCGACATCCCTGCATTGTCGCCGATCCCGCCAGGGGTTCGGCGCATGCCTACAATCCCCCCATGAACCTTGCTGCGGGATGGATGTGGTGCGTGGTCCTGGCCTTGTTGGCCCAGGTCGGTGTTCGGCTTTGGCTCAACAGCCGACAGATGCGGCATGTGGCACGGCACCGCGACCAGGTGCCCAGCGCCTATGCCGATGCCATTGATCTGGCGGCGCACCAGAAGGCGGCCGATTACACCCTGGCCAAGGCACGGCTGGTGCCGCTTGAAGTGCTGCTGGATGCGGCGGTGCTGCTGGCCTGGACCCTGCTGGGGGGGCTGATGGCCTTGAACCAAGGCTTGCTGGCCTGGATGGGGCAGGGCCTGTGGCAGCAGGTGGTGTTGGTGCTGGCTTTTGTGGCCCTGGGGGCCTTGCCCGGCCTGCCCCTGTCGTGGTGGCAGACCTTTCGGATCGAGGCCCGCTGGGGCTTTAACCAGATGACACAGCGGCTTTGGTGGAGCGATCTGTTCAAGGGCGCGCTGCTGGGGCTGGTGTTGGGCCTGCCCCTGGTGGCGCTCGTGCTGTGGCTGATGCAGGCGGCCGGCGCGCTGTGGTGGCTGTGGGCCTGGGGCGCGCTGGTGCTCTGGCAGGCGGCGCTGATGGTGATCGCGCCGCGCTGGATCATGCCCCTCTTCAACCGCTTTGAGCCCTTGCAGGATGCCGCTCTGGCCGAGCGCTCGCGCGCGCTCATGGCGCGGGCGGGCTTTGAGGCGCAAGGCTTTTTTGTGATGGACGGCAGCAAGCGCTCGACCCACTCGAATGCGTTCTTCACGGGCCTGGGCCGCAGCAAGCGGGTGGTGTTCTTTGACACCTTGCTCGCGCAGCTCGATGCCGATGAGATGCAGGCGGTGCTGGCACACGAGCTGGGTCACTTTCACCACCGGCATTTGCTCTGGCGCTTGCTCACAAGCTGGGGCACCAGCTTGCTGGGCCTGGCCCTGCTGGGCTGGCTGGCGCTGCAGACCTGGTTCTACACCGGCTTGGGCGTGGTGCCCTCGATGACCGGTCACAACGAGGCCCTGGCCTTGCTGCTGTTTCTGCTGGTGACGCCGGTGTTCGGTTTTTTTCTGGCGCCCTGGTCAAACGCGCGCTCGCGACAGCATGAATTCGAGGCCGATGCCTATGCGCGTGCGCAGACCGACGGCGCGGCCTTGCGGCGTGCCCTGCTCAAGCTCTATCGCGACAACGCCTCGACGCTGACGCCCGATCCGCTGTATGTGCGTTTCTACTTCTCGCATCCGCCCGCATCCGAGCGTTTGCAGCGGCTGCAGGGCAGCCCCGCATGAAGCGGCTTGCCATGCCAGGACAGGCCCGCAGGAGCCGCGTTTGAAGGCCGCTCGCCGACAGGCACGCCAGGGCAGCGCAGGCGACGCCGTGGCCAGCGAGGTGGCGTTGGTGGTGGCCAGCCACGGCCGGCACCTGGTTTTGCAGACCGCCGATGGGCAGGCGCTGATGGGCCATGTGCGCGGCAAAAAGAACGACGCCGTGGTGGGGGATCGGGTGCGCTGGCAGGCCACGGGCGATGAGGCCATCATCGAAGCGGTGCTGCCACGGCGCAACCTGCTGTACCGGCAGGATGAAATCCGCACCAAGTCCTTTGCGGCCAATCTGGACCAGGTGCTGGTGTGGCTGGCGGCCGAGCCCGAGTTCTCGCCCATGCAGCTGACAAGGGCCCTGGTGGCCGCGCGCGCGGTGCAGATCCCGGCCCACATCGTGCTCAACAAACGCGATGTCCAGCCTGCGTTTGACCAGGCCTGGGCGCGCCTGGCGCCCTACCGTGCCATGGGCGAATCGGTGCTGCCGCTGCAGCTCAAGCCCAACTGCCCCCCCGAAGACGATGCGGCCTTGCGGGCTTTGCTGCGCGGCAAGGTGACGCTGGTGCTGGGGCCCTCGGGCAGCGGCAAAAGTTCGCTCATCAACCGGCTGGTGCCACAGGCGCAGGCCAGCATTGGCGAGATTTCGCAGGCGCTCAACTCGGGGCGCCACACCACCACGCACACGCGCTGGTACGACCTGCCGGCCGACCTGGGCGGGGCCTTGATCGATTCGCCAGGCTTTCAGGAATTTGGCTTGCACCACCTCGCGCCCATGGACCTGGCCGGGCTGATGCCCGATATGCGCCAGCATTTGGGCGCTTGCCGTTTCCACAATTGCAGCCATCGCCACGAACCGGGCTGCGCGGTGCGCGCGCAGGTCCAAGCCGATGACGAGGCAGTGCGTCCTGATGCCATCAGCGCCCACCGCTATCGGCTGTACGAACAGTTGTTTGACGAGCTGAGCGCGCCGCGCCGGCATTGAGCGCGCGTGCGCGGTGCCGGGCCGCTTAGCCCAGCAAATTGGCCATGGTCATCAGGGCCAGCAGCAGCATCCACATGATGACCGAACGCCAGACCAGCCCCACCACCTGGGCCAGATGGCCCAGCACGGCCGGGCGCCCTGGGGTGCTGTCGGTGCCCGCGGTGTCGTCGGTCTGCTCTTGCGCCCCCAGGGCCGCGCCTCCCAGCTGCACATTGATCGCGCCGGAGGTGGCGGCCAGGATCACGCCATCGTTGTCCTGCGGAAACTTCTGTGCATGGTGGCGCCAGCCGTCCATGGCGTCTTCAAAACTGCCCACCACCGCAAAGCCCAGGGCCGTGGCACGGGCGGGCAACCAGTCCATGGCCACCCAGGCCCGGCGCGCGACCTGAACCAAGGCGGGGCTGCTGCCGTGGCCTGGGTCGGCACGCCACTGGCGCGGCATGTGGGCGGTCAGGCGATACACCACCGCCCCGGTCGGGCCCAGACCGATCACCGACAACACCGCATACCAGAAGAAGACGCCAAACACATGGCGATGCGCGGCCAACACCGAGAACTCGATCACGTGGCGCAGCAGTTCGGTGCGCGGGATATCGCCCACCGACACCTGTTGCCACTCGGCCAGCAATTCGCGCGCGCGGTCTTCCTGGCCTTTTTCCAAGGCGTCACGGATGTCGGTGAAGTGATGGCTGAACTGGCGAAATCCGAGGGTCAGGTAAAGCATGGCCACATGCCAAACCAGGGCCACGACCCAGCCCAAGGTGAGGGCCAGGAACCAGTGCACCAGCAGTGCCAGCAGCGCCGGCCCCAGCACGCCAATGCCCCAGGTGGCCCAGGCCTGGTGGGGTTGACCTGCGTCGAAATGTTGGGCGATCCACTGCGTCCAGCGCTGCACCTGTTGATGCACCACATTGCGTGGAGAGATCGGCCGGACCTGCTCAATCAGCAGGGCCAACAAGATGGCAATCAGGCTCATGATGGGGTGGGCCCACTGCTGGGCAGGGGCAGCATCAGGTAACGGTAGAGGTTGCGCAGCATCGAGGCGGTCGCCCCCCAGATGTAGCGCTCGCGCAGTTCGGGCTGGCCATCCGGGCCGGCCACGTGATCGTCAAAAGGCATGGAAAACCATTCCCGCTCGACCTGCTGGTTTTGCCAGCGGTGCAGTCGGTGGTGCGCAGGGTTCATCAAGAACCCAAGCGGTACCTCGAAGACATCAGCGACCTCGTGGGGGTTGGGCGAGAGGGCCACGCCCGGCTCGATCAAGGCCACCACCGGGGTGATCAGAAAACCCGAACCTGTGGCGTAGATGGGCATGCGGCCGATGACCTGCACATGGCGCGGGTCCAGACCCACTTCTTCTTGCGCCTCGCGCAGTGCAGCCGCCTCGGGGCTGGCATCTTCAGGGTCGATGCGGCCGCCAGGGAAGGCCACTTGGCCAGAGTGGGTCGAGAGGTGGGCGGTGCGCTGGGTCAGCAGCACGCTCATGCGGGCAGGATCGTTGTCGTGGGTGATCAGGCCCACCAACACTGCCGCAGGGGCGGGCGGGCGGTCGCTGAAGGCAGGCTCGCGACGAATCTCGGGCACCCAGGACAAACCATGCGCAAAGCGCTCGCGCAGGGCGTGGGGGTGCAGGTGCGACAGCGGTACGGGCGGCAGGTGGTGATGCACCTCGGCCACCGGAACGGTGCGGGGATCGATGTTCAGACGCGTGCTCACAAGCTGCTTTATACCTGAGCCGTGTGGACCAGGGGCGCGGGCCCTGGGCGTTGCGCTTGTGGGCAGGGCACCGATAAGCGTTCGGGTGCATGGCCGGACACCCAGCGCAGCGCGCTCAGGCAGCCGCCCCAGACGCAGCCACTGTCCAGGGCGAACACATCGTCGCGCGCGGGCTGGGTCAGGGTGGACCAGTGGCCAAAGGCCAGCGGCACGCCCTGGGTGCGACGCGTGGGCAGCTCAAACCATGGGGCAAAGCCGGTCGGCGCGTGCTCGGCCGACTCCTTGGTCTCAAACTCCATCTGCCCGTCGGCGCTGCAAAAGCGCAAGCGGGTGAAGGCGTTGATGATCACCCGCCAGCGCGGCAAGTCCTGCAGCGCGGGGTCCCAGCAGTCGGGCGTGTTGCCATACATGCCGGCCAATAGTCGGTCAAGTTCGTCGCCTTGCAGCACCGCTTGAACCTCGTGGGCCAGGGCCAGGCAGTCCTGCACGTCCCAGGCGGGCAGCACACCGGCATGCACCGCCAGCAGGCCGTCGTGAAACAGGGCCAGCGATTGGCGGCGCAGCCACTGCATGAGCGCCGGTGCGTCGGGGGCGTCGAGCAAGGGGGTGAGGGTGTCGAGGCGCCGTTGTGGGGCATGGCCGCGCCAGACCGCCAACGCATGCAAATCATGGTTGCCAAGCACCGCCTGGGCCGCGCCGTCCATGGCCTGCAGGCGACGCAGCACCTGCAGCGAATCGGGGCCTCGGTTGATCAAATCGCCCAGCAGCACCAACTGGTCTCGACTGGGGGAAAAATCGCAGGCTTGCAGCAGTCGCTCAAGCGGCTCGTCGCAGCCCTGGATATCGCCAATGAAGTAAGTTGCCATGCCCTGCTCCGGAACCCGCCATTGTCGGGCATGCGGGCACTGCGGGCACAATAAGCGCATGGAATTCGTTCTGATCATCGGCCTGACCTTGCTCAACGGCTTGTTTGCCATGTCCGAGATGGCCCTGGCCTCAAGCCGCAAGCCACGCCTGGCGGCCTTGCAAGACAGTGGTGACCGGGGGGCGGCCGCGGCCTTGGCGCTGATGGCCGAGCCCACCCGTTTTTTGTCGACGGTGCAGGTGGGCATCACCTCGATCGGGGTGCTCAATGGCATTGTGGGCGAAGCAGCCTTCAGCGCCCCGCTGTCGCAATGGCTCATGGGCCTGGGCCTGGCGGCATCAGCGGCTGGCCTGAGCGCCACGGCCATCGTGGTCACCGTCATCACCTTTGTCACCATCATCTTTGGTGAGTTGGTGCCCAAACGCATTGGCCAGCTGTATCCCGAGCCGGTGGCGCGGGTGGTCGCGCGGCCGATGATGGGCCTGGCGCGCGCGGCGGGGCCATTTGTGCGCCTGTTGACGCTCAGCACCCAGGGGGTGCTGCGCCTGTTGCGCATCCGCTCCGATGGTGGCGCCGAGGTCACGCAGGAGGAAATCACCGCCAGTCTGGCCGAGGGGGTGAGTGCGGGCCTGATCGAGGCCAATGAGCACCAGATGGTGCGCAATGTGTTCCATTTGGACGACCGGCCGCTCACCTCGCTGATGACCCCGCGCAGCGACATGAACTGGCTCGATGCGGGCCTGACGGTGGCGCAAGCCCTGGACCAGGTGGGGCGCTGGCCTGTTGAGCGCCGGCACGCCTGGTACCCGGTTTGTCGCCAAGGCCTCTCGCATGTGGCGGGGGTGATCAGCCTGTCGGACCTGCTGGCCTCGCCGTCCTCCGCATCGCTGGAGGGCCTGGCACGTGCGGTGCCCTTTGTGCCTGAAACCCTCAGTGGCATGGAATTGCTGGACCAACTGCGTGAGAGCGCAGCGCGCATGGTGCTGGTGGTCGATGAATACGGCGATGTGCAGGGCCTGCTCACGCCCATGGACCTGTTGCAGGCCATCACGGGCGAGCTCAAACCCGAGACCCAGGCCGAGGCCTGGGCCGTGCCCAGAGAGGATGGCAGTTGGCTGCTCGATGGCCTGATGCCGATACCCGAGTTGCGCGCCCGTCTGGCCTTGCCCGCCCTGCCCGGTGAGGATCGCGGGCGTTACAACACCGTGGCCGGTCTTTTGTTATATGCCCTGGGGCATTTGCCGGTGACCGGCGAGAAAATCCAATTGGGATCTTGGATATTTGAGGTGGTGGATTTGGATGGTCGCCGCATCGATAAACTATTGGCCATTCCCAAAGAGTCGGCAAAATCACACACGGTGTGAAATATTTTTTTAAAGATTGTTATAAAATGAAATAGCCCAAAATCAATTTGGGATTTATTTCTTTCATATAATCCGGCTCAGTCTGGTGTTTCAGTTCGCCAGCAATTTAATTTAAGGAGTTATTCATGACCCAGTCTTATCAAGATCTGCTCAAGCAACGCGCGGCCCTGGACGATGCCATTGCTGCAGCGCGCCAGCGTGAAATCGCCGATGCCCTGGCCAAGGTGCGCGCCTTGGTGGCTGAGTTTGGTCTGACGGCCGCCGACGTGTTCCCGAGCCGCTCGGGCAAGGCGGCCAAGAGTGGTGGCGCCAAGGTGGCCGCCAAGTACCGTGATCCGGCCACTGGCAAGACCTGGACGGGCCGCGGCAAGGCGCCGAAGTGGATCGAAGGCCAGAACCGTGATGCCTTCATGATTGCCTGAAGTTTTGGGCAGCAAGCAAAAGGGACCGCAAGCGGTCCCTTTTTTCTTGATGTGCGGGGCATTGGCCCCAGAAAAATCAAATTCCCAGCCAGCCGTGGGTGCGTGCAAAATGCAGCGCTTGTGTCCGGCTGTTGACCCCCAATCGGCGGAACAGGCGCCAGAAATGCACCTTCACCGTGTGTTCGCTGATATTGAGTTTGTCGGCAATCTCGCGATTGGACAAGCCCTGGTCAAGCATCAGGATCAGTTGTTTTTGCCGCTTGGACAGTTTGGTCGGGCCAGGTGCCGGCGCGGCATCGCTGGCATTTTCTTCCTCGTCCGACACCAGCAGTTCCTTGAGCGCAGCAATGATTTGATTGGTGCTGCTGGCCTTTTCGATGAAGACGTCGGCGCCGGCTTCCAGGCAACGCTCTTCGTATTCGTTGGCGGTGTGACAGGTGACCACCGCCAAAGGCGCATCGGCCCAACGGCTGCGAATCAGTTGCACGCCCGATAGACCCAAGGTGTCGGGCAGTTGCAGATCCAAGCAAAAGAGTTCCGGCGGACCGCCCTTTTCGACGATCGATTCAAGCACGTTCATCTTGGGGACGTGAACCACCTTCAGACCCGGTTTGACGCGGTGGATCATCATGGTCAGCGCATCGCGCATCAGGGGGTGGTCATCGATGACATAGACGGTCATGGCGAACTCGAGGTGGTGGGAAACGTTTCTAGAATATCATATTTTTGGTAAATAAAACCGAATTTGTTATTTTGTATGTTGCGCTGCCGCCAACTGGATGCGCTCCCGCCAGGCGTCGAGCACCTGGCCCACCGCCGCCAAATCGGCCGCTTGCAACTGTGTCTGCAAGTCTTGCAAGGCCGCCGAGCCTTCTTGTTGCAGGCGGCGAATGCCTTGTCCGGCATCGCGCGGGTTGTCAAAACCCAGGCTTTGCAGCCACACCTGACCGCTGGCGTCGACCAGCTTGAAATAAAAGCGTCCGTCGGCCTCGCGGTATTGCTTGAAGCTCAAATCCAGTGATTTCTCGCTGACACTGTTGCTGGGTGTGGCATCGCCGACCATGCCTTGTGAGAGCGGGCGCAGGCCCACCGCATGGCGCAGCTCGCGCATGAAGGGCACCGACATCTGGCGCGCTTTCTCGGCCCCGATCAGCAGCAGCCGCTCCACCTCCTGGGGGTGGGCGATCAGGTCGTTGTAGCGCTCGCGCATGGGCGCGATCTCGCGGTCAATCCGTTCGAACAGCACCTGCTTGGCGTCGCCCCAGGCGATGCCATCGGCATAAGCCTTTGCCAGTTGCGCGGATTCTTCGGCGCTGGCAAAGGCCTGGTAGATCTGGAAGAGGGCCGAGCCGTCGGTGGACTTGGGCTCACCTGGTGCGCGCGAGTCGGTGACGATGGCGGCAATCTGACGGCGCATCTGCGCGGCCGGTGCAAAGAGCGGGATGGTGTTGTCGTAGCTCTTGCTCATCTTGCGCCCATCAAGGCCGGGCAAGGTGGCCACCTGCGCCTCGATCACCGCCTCGGGCAGCACAAAGTGCTCACCATACAGGTGGTTGAAGCTGCTGGCCATGTCGCGCGCCATCTCGATGTGCTGGATCTGGTCGCGCCCCACGGGCACCTGATGCGCCTTGAACATCAGGATGTCGGCGCCCATCAGCACCGGGTACATGAACAGGCCCGCGCTGACGTCGCTATCCGGGTCGTTGCCCGCCTGCGCGTTCTTGTCGAGCATGGCCTTGTAGGCATGGGCGCGGTTGAGCAGGCCCTTGCCGGTGACGCAGGTCAGCAGCCAGGTCAGCTCGGGAATTTCGGGGATATCGGACTGGCGATAAAAGGTCACGCGCTCGGGGTCCAGGCCCGCCGCAATCCAGCTGGCGGCAATCTCCAGGGTCGAGCGCTGGATGCGGGCCGGCTCATCGCACTTGATCAGCGCGTGGTAGTCGGCCAGAAAGTAAAAGCCCTCGGTGCGGGCGTCGCGGCTGGAATTCACGGTGGGGCGAATGGCGCCCACGTAATTGCCCAGATGGGGCGTGCCGGGGGTGGTGATGCCCGTCAGGACGCGGGTGCGGGAAGAGGCGGTCATGGAGGTGGTTCAGGTCAACAAAAGCTTGAAGGGGCTCAGCAAGCCGCCCAACAGATCGAAGGACAGCCGCATCAGGGGTTGCATCCACAGCGTGCTGACCACGCCCAGCAGGACCAAGCCCATCACAATGAAAAAACCCCAGGGTTCGACACGCGCCAGCATGGCGGCGGGCCGCCAGGGCAGCAGGCCCACCAGGATGCGGCCACCGTCGAGGGGCGGCAAGGGAAACAGGTTGAAAACGAACATCACCACATTGGTGAGCATGCCGGCGCGACACATTTCCAAAAAGAAACGCTCCTGCACCCCGGCGCCCACCAGCAGGTAAAACATCACGCCCCACAAAAAGGCTTGCAGGAAATTGGCCATGGGGCCGGCCAGGGCCACCCAGACCATGTCGCGCTTGGGGTGGCGCAGCCGGTCAAAGCGCACCGGCACGGGGCGGGCGTAACCAAAAACGAAGGCGCCACTGGTGCCCAGGTAGAGCAGCACCGGTAGCAGCAAGGTGCCCAGCGGATCGATGTGCGGCAAGGGGTTGAGGGTGACCCGGCCCAGCATGGCCGCCGTGGGGTCGCCCAGGCGCTGGGCGGCCAGCGCGTGCGCGGCCTCGTGCAAGGTAATGGCCAGCACCACCGGCAGGGCGTAAATGAGCAGGGTCTGGATCAGGTTGGCGATGTCCATCATCGCTGCGATTGTCGCACCGTCGGGCCTCGCCCCGGTCAAAGGCCCAGGCGCGCAGGGTCACCCTGGCCCTGGCGCAGCACAAGCGGCGCATCCTGGCTCAGGTCGATCACGGTGGTGGGCGCCAGGCTGCAGGCCCCGGCATCGAGCACCGCGCCCAGCGCATGCTCCAGGGCTTGGCGGATCTCTTGCGGGTCGTTGAGCGGGTCGTCGGCGCCGGGCAGGATCAGCGTGGTGGCCAGCAGCGGCGCGGCGTGTTCGGTCAACAGGGCCTGCGCCACCGCATGGTCCGGCACGCGCAGGCCAATGGTTTTGCGTTGCGGATGGCTCAGGCGCCGGGGCACCTCACGCGTGGCCTCCAGAATGAAGGTAAAGGGGCCGGGGGTGCCCAGTCGCAACATCCGGTACTGCTGGTTGTCCACCCGGGCGTACTGCGCCAGTTCGGCCAGGTCGCGGCAGAGCAAGGTCAGGTGGTGTCGCTCGTCGACCTGGCGGATGCGGCGCAAGCGATCGGCCGCGGCCTTGTCGTCCAGGTGGCACACCAGGGCATAGCTTGAGTCGGTGGGGATGGCCAGCACCTGGCCCTGCTGCAGGCATTGCACCGCCTGACGCAGCAGCCGTGGCTGTGGGTTGTCGGGATGGAGCTGGAAATACTGGGCCATGGCACGGTGTGTTCAGGTGGCGGGCAGTCGGCTGTCGCGGTAGGTCCACCACACGCCCAAGACCCCGCTGCTGGCCACCAGGGTCATGCCCAACAGGCTCATGCCATCGGGCACGTGGCCAAACACCACCCAACCGCCCAGCACCGCAAAACCGATCTGGCCGTACATATAGGGGGTCAGGATGGGGGCGCTGGCACGGGCATAGGCCAGGATGAGCAGGTAGTGGCCAATGGCACCGGCCAGGCCGGTGAAGGCCAGCAAGGTCCATTGCAGCGGCTCGGCCGGCCACTGCCAGACCCAGGGCAGGGACAGGCTGGCCAGGGCCATGCCGGTCCAGCCGGTGTAGAGCTGGGTGGTGATGCTGGACTCGGTCTGCGCCAGCTTGCGGGTGAGCAGCTGAAAGCCGGTGTTGATGATGATCAGCAGAACCGGCAGCAGCAGGCCCCAGTGCATCTGGCCACCGGGCTGCGGGCGCAGGATCAGCAGGGCGCCGGCAAAACCGGCCAGCAGCAGGGCCCAGCGGCGTGCGCCCACAGGTTCGTGCATGAGCAGGGTCGCCGCCAGCGAGATGACCAGGGGCGAGATCATCACCATGGTGGTGAAGTCCCCCACCGTCATCACCTGCAAGCTGGCCAAGGCCAGCAAAGAGCACAGGGCCAGCAGCAAGCCGCGCATCAGCTGCAGGCCGGGGCGGCGGGTGCGCCAGATGGCACCGCCACGACCGCGCGCGAGCACGGCGGTGCTGATGAGGGACTGGATCAGGTAGCGCCACCACAGCACCAACAAGAGGGGCAATTGCGCGCCCAGGTGCTTGGAGGTGGTATCCAGGGCGGCAAAGCAGGCCACCGCCAGCAACATGAAGCCGATGCCGGCCAGGGTGCGGGAGGCCTGCGCCTGGCTCACTGGATGCGCTCCGCCAGCAGCGACCACACCGGGGTCAGATGACCCGGCAGCCAGGGCAGGGCGCCCAGCTCGGTGCGGCTCTCGCTCGGGCTGTGAAAGTCGCTGCCGCGCGAGGCGGCCAGGCCAAACTCGCGCGCCATGTCGGCGTAGCGCAAGGCCTCGGCGTCGCTGTGGCTGCTGGTGACCACCTCGACCGCCTGGCCACCATGGGCCTTGAATTCGGTGAACAGCGCGTACTCGGCATTGGCGCTGAAGTTGTAGCGGGCCGGATGGGCGATCACGGCCACGCCGCCGGCGCCGGTGATCCACTGCACCGCATCGCGCAGGCTGGCCCAGCGGTGCGGCACATGGCCGGGTTTGCCGTCGGTGAGAAAGCGGCGAAAGACCTCGTGCGTGTCGCGGCAGACGCCGGTCTCGACCAGGTGGCGCGCAAAATGCGTGCGCGAGATCAGCGAGGGGTTGCCCACATGGCGCAGCGCCCCTTCGTAACAACCGGCCAGGCCGGCGCGCCGCTGCAGGTCATCGGCCATCTCGCGGGCGCGCTGGGTGCGACCGCTGCGGGTGCGTGCCAGGCCCTCGACCAAGGGCGGATGATGTGGGTCCAGGCCCAGGCCCACAATGTGCACGGTCTCGCCGGCAAAGGTGACCGAGATTTCGGCCCCGGCCAGAAAGCGCAGGCCCAGGGCTGCCGCGGCTTGCTGTGCCTCGGGCACACCGCTGACCTCGTCGTGGTCGGTCAGGGCCCACAGCTGCACGCCGTTGGCGTGTGCCCGCGCGGCCAGTTCCTGGGGGCCCAGGGTGCCGTCGGAGTAGCGCGAGTGGCAGTGCAGGTCGGCGTTGAGGAGATCGTTCACCCGGCCATTTTAGGCGCCGATGCAAGCAAGACCCTGTCGCCCGGCCGTCGCGGCCGCTGGCGGATAATCAGGGTCTGCCCACCACCGACCGACCCGGAGACCTTGCACATGGCCTTGATGATCACCGACGAATGCATCAACTGCGATGTCTGTGAGCCCGAGTGCCCGAACGAGGCGATTTTTCTGGGCCCCGAGATCTACCAGATCAACCCCGATCGCTGCACCGAGTGCGTGGGCCACTTCGATGAGCCGCAGTGTGTGCAGGTCTGTCCGGTGGCCTGCATCCCGGTCGACCCCTTGCGGGTGGAGTCACGCGAGACCCTGCTGGCCAAGTACCAGCATCTGCAGTCGGGCAGCGCCTCATAAGGCGGTGCGCAGCGACCAGATCTCGGGGAACAGCACCACGTCGAGCATCTTGCGCAGATAGCCCACGCCACCGGTGCCCCCGGTGCCACGTTTGAAGCCGATCACCCGCTCGACGGTGGTGAGGTGGCGAAAGCGCCACAGGCGGAAGGCGTCCTCCAGGTCGGTCAGTTCCTCGCCCAGCTGGTACAGGTCCCAGTGCGTGCGCGGATCGCGATAGGCCACCAGCCAGGCCGCTTGCACCGCGTCGCTGGCCTCGTGCGGCACGCGCCAGTCGCGCGACAGGCACTCGGGCGGGACGGGCAGGCCGCGCCGCGCCAGCAGGGCCAGGCACTCGTCATAGAGCGATGGCGCCTCGTGCGCCGCCTGCACAATGCGCAGCAGGTCCGGTCGATGCGCATGGGGCTGGAGCATGACGGCGTTCTTGTTGCCCAGCGCAAATTCGATGCAGCGGTACTGCCAGCTCTGAAAGCCGCTGGACTGCCCCAGCGCCGGGCGAAAGGCGCTGTATTCGGACGGGGTCATGGTGGCCAGCACGTCCCAGGCGTGCACCAGCTGCTCCATGATGCGCGAGACGCGGGCCAGCATCTTGAAGGCGCTGGGCAGGTCGTCGCCCCGGATGGCGCCCATGGCCGCCTCCAGCTCGTGGCGCATCAGCCGCATCCACAGCTCGCTGGTCTGGTGCTGCACGATGAACAGCATCTCGTTGTGGTCGCTCGAGCGCGGATGCTGGGCATTGAGGATGGCGTCGAGCTGCAGGTAGTCGCCATAGCTCATGCGCTCGCCAAAGTCGAGCGTGGCGTGTTCCTCGTGCACGATGCGCGCACGGGGGTCGTGCGGGTCGGGTGCGTTGAATCCGCCGTGGGCGGGGCACTGGGGGGGCGCTGGCATGGTCGTGGCTCAGGTGACGGCGTGGCGGCGGGCATGGCGCGGATCGCGCCAGAGGCCCTGGTCCAGGATCTGGCGCAGGGTCTGCACGGCCTGCCAGACGTCGGTGTGGCGCAGGTACAGCGGGGTCATGCCAAAGCGCAGCAGGTCCAGGCGGTCCTCGGGGTGCGGGGCTTCGGGGTCGCCCGCGCGGTAGTCGCCGATCACGCCGTGCGCAATCAGCGCCTGCATGACGGCATAGCCGTCGGCGTCCACCACCAGGCTGACCTGTGAGCCGCGCGCGGCCGGGTCTTGTGGCGTGACGATCTGCACGCCGTGGCCGGCCAGCTCGTCTTGCGCGGTCTGCATGAAGAGCTCGGTCAGGGCCAGCGATTTGCGGCGCAGGGCGGCCATGCCGCCCAGGGCCTCGGCGGCCAGCACGGTGTCGACCCCGGCATCGAGGGCGACCAGGCTCAGCATGGGTTGGGTGCCGCACTGAAAGCGCGCGATGCCGGGCGCGGGCTCGTAGTGTGGCGAGAAGCCAAAGGGCCGCGCATGGCCCCACCAGCCGGCCAGCGGTTGCCAGGCCTGCGCGTGGTGGCGCGGGTGCAGCCAGACAAAAGCCGGCGCACCCGGGCCGCCATTGAGGTATTTGTAGCCGCAGCCCACCGCAAAATCGGCCCCGCTGCCCAGCAAATCCACCGGGACCGCGCCCGCGCTGTGCGCCAGGTCCCAGACGGTGAGGATGCCCAGGGCTTGCGCGCGGGCGTTGAGCGCGGCCATGTCGTGCATGCGCCCGCTGCGGTAATGCACATGGGTGAGCATCAGGACCGCGACCTGTTCGTCCAGGGCCTGCGGCAACTCGTCGGCATGCACCAGTTGCAGGACCATGCCGTGCTCGCGGCACAGCGCCTCGGCAATGTAGAGGTCGGTCGGGAAATTGCTGCGCTCGCTCACGATGCGCCGGCGCGCAGGGTCGGCCGCACGCGCCAGCCCGATGGCGGCGCTCAAGGCCTTGTACAGGTTCACCGAGGTGGTGTCGGCGGCCACCACCTGATTGGGGCCAGCCCCAATCAGGCGTGCGATCTTGTCGCCCGTGGCCAGCGGCTGGGCAAACCAGCCGGCACTGTTCCAGCTCTGGATGAGGTCTTGGCCCCACTCCTGGCGCAGGGTGCGCTGCACCCGCTCGGCGGTGGCACGGGGCAGGGCGCCCAGGGAGTTGCCATCCAGGTAGATGACGCCGTCGGGCACGTCAAACTGCGCGCGCAGCGGCGCCAGTGGGTCGGCCCGGTCGAGGGCCTGGCAGTCTTGCAAGGTGATCATGGTTCAGGTGGGCAGGGCACGCAAAATGGCCCGCACTGGGCTGGCGTCGGCGTGCATGAGTTTGAGGGGCAGGGCGATCAGTTCGTAGTCGCCCTCGGGGACGGCGTCGAGCCACAGGTTTTCGAGCACCCGCAGGTCGTGTTGGCGCAGCACCTGGTGGGCCAGCAAGCCCTTGCTTTCGGCCGGATCGACGCTGGCGCTGTCCACCCCCACGAGGCGCACGCCCCGCTCGGCCAGCGCCTGCAGCAGCATGGGGTCGAGGGCGCGCAGCTGCGTGTCAAACGCGTCCAGCGGGTAGCGCGCGCAGGTGCGGATGAGCACCCGAGGGGGCAGCGCGTGCAGGGCGTGCGCCAGATCGGCCCAGCGCACCAGCGGGTCGGGGCCGATGGCGTGGATCACGCGGCAAGGGCCCAGGTAGGGCGCCAGATCGAGCGTTCCCACGGCCGCGCCCTGCGGGTCGTAGTGCAAGGGCGCATCGGCGTGTGCGCCCACATGGGGCGAGAGGGTCAGTGCGCTCACATTGACCGGGCAGCCCGGGCCGATGCGCGCCACCCAGGATTGCTGCAGCGGCGTGTCGCCCGGGAACACCGGGCTGCCGGCGTGCAAGGGCGGGGAAATGTCCCACAAAGAAGGCGAGGTGTTCGACATAGGCGCGCACGGTAGCACCGGCGCGCGGGCTGTGGTGTCGGTTTATTCCAACAGCCCGGGGATTTTTCAGAGGCCGTGCGCGCGGCGCACGCGCAGGCAGGCGGGGCTGCCGGCTTCAAACTCGCGGCAGGGAGAGGGGCGCCATTCGTAGATGCCGCAGCGCACCTGCTGGCCAATCTGCCCCCAGAGCGCGGCGCAGCGCGGCGGGCTGTGGTCGGTGCCGCGCAGGCGGGCCATGTCGTCGGTCACGCGCTCGCACAGGCCTTGCGGCACCGATCCGCCTTCGGCCTCGGTTTCGTACACCGAGAAGTCCACCCGAAAGTGCGCGCAGCAAGCGCCGCAGCGCGTGCAGTCGGGCGTGTCGTCCACCTCGGGCAGGCTCAAGCCACCCGGCCCAGGAGCAGGAACTCCATCAAGGCCTTTTGCACATGCATGCGGTTCTCGGCCTCGTCCCAGACCACCGATTGCGGCCCGTCGATGACCTCGGCGCTGACCTCCTCGCCACGGTGGGCAGGCAGGCAGTGCATGAACAGGGCATCGGGCCGCGCCTCGGCCATCATGGCCTCGTTGACGCACCAGTTGGCAAAGGCTTGGCGGCGCGCTTCGTTCTCGGCCTCGTAGCCCATGCTGGTCCAGACGTCGGTGGTCACCAGATCGGCCCCCCGGCAAGCGTCCATGGGGTTGTCAAAGACCCGGTAGGCATCGCGCCCGCGCAGACCGGCAATGGCAGGGTTGACCTCGTAGCCGCTGGGCGTGCTCAGGTGCACGGTAAAGCCGAGCATTTCGGCCGCCTGCAGCCAGGTGTTGGCCATGTTGTTGCCGTCGCCCACCCAAGCCACCACGCGGCCCTTGAGGCAGGCCAGCGGATCGGCCGGATCGCCCCGGTGCTCGATGTAGGTGAACAGGTCGGCCAGGATCTGGCAGGGGTGGAATTCGTTGGTCAGGCCGTTGATGACGGGCACGCGCGAGTGGCTGGCAAAGCGCTCGATCTTGTCCTGCCCAAAGGTGCGGATCATGACCAGATCGACCATGCGGCTGATCACGCGGGCGCTGTCCTCGATGGGTTCGGCGCGGCCGAGCTGGCTGTCGCCCGTGGTCAGGTGCACCACCGAGCCGCCCAGCTGGTACATGCCCGCCTCAAAACTCACGCGGGTGCGGGTCGAGGCCTTCTCGAAAATCATCGCCAGCGTGCGGTCGGCGAGCGGCTGGTACTTCTCGTAGGTCTTGAACTTGTGCTTGATCTGCGCCGCGCGCCGGAACAGGTGCGCGGTTTCGTCAGCGCTCAGGTCGGTGAACTGAAGGTAGTGGCGCAGCGGGGTGCTCATGCGGACTCCGTCAAGAAGGCATGCACCAGGGGCACCAGGCGGGCGACGATTTCGTCGGCCTCGGCCAGGGTCAGGATCAGCGGCGGCACCAGGCGGATCACGCTGTCGGCGGTCACGCTGATCAGCAGGCCCGCGTCGGCGCAGCGCTGGGTCAGCACGCCGCAGGGGCGCTCGAGCTCGATGCCCAGCATCAGGCCGTGACCGCGCACCTCGCGCACACCGGCGCGGCCGGCCAGGGCCTCTTCAAGGCGGGCCTTGAGGTGGGCGCCCACGCGGGCGGCGTTCTCCAGCAAGCCGTCCTCTTCCATGATGCGGATGGTCTCGACCCCGGCGCGCATGGCCAGTGGGTTGCCGCCAAAGGTGGTGCCGTGGCTGCCGGGCTGGAAGATGTTGGCCGCCTTGGGGCCCGCAACCACCGCGCCAATCGGCACGCCCGAGCCCAGGCCCTTGGCCAGCGGCATCACGTCGGGCACGATGCCGGCCCACTGGTGGGCAAACCACTTGCCGGTGCGGCCCATGCCGCACTGGACCTCGTCGATCATCAGCAACCAATTCTGCTCGTCGCACAGGGCGCGCACCTGACGCAGGTAGTCCCAGCGCATGGGGTTGATGCCGCCTTCACCCTGGATGGTCTCGAAGAACACGGCCACCACATCGGGGTCCTTGGCCACGGCCTTGAGGGCCTCGATGTCGTTGAGCGGCACCCGCACAAAGCCCTCGACCAGGGGACCAAATCCCTGCTGGATGCGGGTGTTGCCGGTGGCGCTCAGGGTGGCGATGCTGCGGCCGTGGAAGGCTTTTTCATAGACCACGATCTTGGGCCGCTCGATGCCGCGGTCGTGACCGAACTTGCGCGCGAGCTTGATGGCGGCCTCGTTGGCCTCCAGCCCCGTGCTGCAGAAAAACACGTTCTGCATGCCCGAGAGTTCAACCAGCTTGGCGGCCAGGCGCTCGGCATTGGGCACATGGTAGTAGTTGCAGGTGTGGATCAGCTTGCTGATCTGGTCCTGCAGGGCGGGCACCAGCTGGGGGTGGTTGTGGCCCAGGGTGTTGACGGCAATGCCGGCGAGCGCATCGAGGTATTCGCGGCCATTGACGTCCCACACGCGGCAACCCTGGCCGTGGCTCAGCGCGATCGGCAGGCGGCCATAGGTGTTCATGGTGTGCGGTGAGGCGGCTTCAATGAAGGCGGACATGCGCGGACTCCTTTTGCAATGAAAACGGCCCAACGCAGGAGGGCCGTTGAGCAGACATTCTAGCGATCTGTTGGGCCCTTCTGAAATGGCCAAGGCTTGCATGGCCTCAAGTCTTATATAAGATACAATACCGGCGGTCGGTGCCCGGCGATCCCGGAGCCGTTGCATGTCTGTGATTCATCCCCCCACACAATGGTTTCCCCCGCTGCCAAAGAAGTCTTTATCCAGGGCGTCACGCTCGATGGCAGAACCTTTCGTCCCAGCGACTGGGCCGAACGGCTGGCAGGGGTCATGAGCCGTTTTCGCCCGGGCGGCGCCGGCCCGGGCAGCCACCTGAGCTACTCCCCCTGGTGCATCCCGACCACGCTGGGCCACGTCAAATGCGTGGTGGTGCATCGCGACCTGCGCGACCACGAGCCCATGGCCTGGGACTTTGTGATGAACTTTGCCCGCGACAACCGCCTGACCGTGAGCGAGGCCTGTCTCTTGCCCGACGAGGGGACGCCAGGGCAGGGCTGAGCCTGGGCCCAGGCCGCCATGGACGGCCCGGCACTCGGCCTGGCATGGACGAAAAAAAACCGCCCGAAGGCGGTTTTTTGATTGGCTGTCAGCGCACCCGGTTCAAACGGCGGTCGGCGAAGCGACCGGGCGGTTGATCCGTGACGTGGATCAGGCGGCGGCCAGGGCCTTGACCTTGGCGGACAGACGGCTCTTGTCGCGCGAGGCCTTGTTCTTGTGGAAGATGCCCTTGTCGGCAATGGTGTCCACCACGGCCTGCATGCGGGCAAAGAGTTCGGTGGCCTTGGCTTTGTCGCCAGCGACCACGGCTTTTTCGACGTTCTTGACGGCGGTGCGGTACTTCGAGCGCAGCGAGGAGTTCGCGGCGTTGATCTTGACGTCCTGGCGGGCGCGTTTGCGGCCCGACGCCAGGCGCGGGTTCTTTTTCTTCGGCTTAGATGCCATGATGAATGAGTCCTATGGTTTGAGGATGTTGACAGCCAACCCAAGATTGTAGCAGGCTGCGCCCGCGTCGGCCAGGGGTGGCCCCTGCCGCTACACTTGCGGGGTGAGCCTGCTGCGATCCGCCTCTGTTGTGTCGGCCTTGACCTTGGCCTCCCGGGTCACGGGGCTGGTGCGCGAATTGATGATCGCGGCCCTGTTTGGGGCCAGCGCCCTCACCGACGCCTTCCATGTGGCGTTTCGCATCCCCAATCTTTTTCGCCGCCTGTTTGCCGAGGGGGCCTTCAGCCAGGCCTTTGTGCCGGTGCTGGCCGCCACGCGCGCCGAGCACGGTGACGCCCCCACCCGTGCATTGATCGACAGCGTGGCCTCGGCGCTGGCCGGGGTGCTGCTGCTGGTCTCGGTGCTGGGGGTGCTGCTGGCCCCCTGGCTGGTCTGGGCCATGGCCAGTGGCCTGCCCGCTGGCGCACAGGGCATGGACGCGGCGGTGCACATGACGCGCTGGATGTTCCCGTACATCGCCTTCATGTCCATGGTGGCCCTGTCGGCGGGCATCCTCAACACCTGGAAGCATTTTGCGGTTCCGGCGGCCACCCCCGTGCTGCTGAACCTGAGCGTGATCGGCGCGGCCTGGCTGCTGGCGCCCTACTTGGCCAAGCAGGGGTTCGAGTCCATTTATGCCTTGCCCGCCGGGGTGATGATCGGCGGCGTGCTGCAGCTGGGCCTGCAATGGCCGGCGCTGCACCGTCTGGGCGTGATGCCCCGCTGGCAGTGGCGGCCCAGCGCCTGGTGGCGCACCTGGCAGCACCCCGGGACCCGCCGCATCCTGACCTTGATGGCGCCCGCCCTGCTGGGCGTGGGGGTGGCGCAGGTGTCCTTGCTGATCAACACCCAGATCGCCTCGCACATTGGCCCGGGCAGCGTCAGTTGGCTCAGCTATGCCGACCGCTTGATGGAGTTTCCAACGGCCATGCTGGGGGTGGCCCTGGGCGTGGTGCTGATGCCGCAGCTGGCGGCCGCGCGCGCCACGGGGGACCAGGCCAGCTACTCGGCCATGCTTGACTGGGGCTTGCGCCTGGTGGTCTTGCTGGCACTGCCGTGTGCGGTGGCCTTGCTGTGCTTTGCCACCCCGCTGGTCAGCACGCTCTACCACTACGGCGCGTTCAAGGACCGGGATGTGCAGCAAACCGCCATGGCCTTGATGGCCTACGGTGTGGGCTTGCTGGGCTTGGTGGCCCTGAAGGTGCTGACCCCTGGCTACTTTGCCAGCCAGGACATCCGCACCCCGGTGAAGGTGGCGGTGGTCGTGCTGGTGCTCACCCAGCTGATGAACCTGGCGCTGGTGCCCTGGCTGGCGCATGCCGGCCTGGCCCTCTCGATCGGGCTGGGGGCCTTGGTCAATGCCCTGTGGCTGCTCATCGGCTTGCGTCGGCAAGGCCGGTACCAGCCGCTGCCGGGATGGTGGGGCTTTGTCTGGCGGGTGTTGCTGGCCTGTGCGGCCCTGGCCGCGCTGCTGCTGGTGCTGACGCAGCAAGTGGACTGGGTGGGCCTGAAGGGCGCGCCATGGCTGAGGTTGCTGTGGATGGGCGGGGCGCTGCTCTTGTCGGCCCTGGTGTACTTTGGCGCGCTGTGGCTGCTGCGGCTGCCGCTGCGGGCCTTGTTGCGGCGGTGATGACCATGCCCCCCGTCTGGTCCCCCGTCACCCCCTTGCAGTACTTCGAGTCCCTGGTGGCCTCGGACGACGACTTTGCCTTGCTCGAAGCGGCCGCCAGCCTGGCACAAGACGAGGACCCGGGCCTGGACGTGCAACAGGTGCTCGCCGATGTGGACCGCCTGCAGCGGCGCCTGCTCTGGCGCACCCGCGAGGCCGACCAGGAGACCCGGCTGGCGGTGCTCAACCACATGTTCTACAGCAGCTGGGGCTTTGGTCTGAATGTCAACGATTACCATGCCCCCGAGAACTCCTACCTGCACGAGGTGATCCGCACGCGGCGCGGCATTCCGGTGTCGCTGGCCTTGATCTGGACCGAGCTGGCGCGCGGCCTGGGTTTGGATGCCCAAGGGATCTCTTTTCCGGGCCATTTTCTGGTCAAGGTCCACCTGCCGCAGGGCCTGATGGTGCTCGACCCGGTGGACGGCCAGGCGCTCACGGTGTCGGCCCTGGCGCAGCGCCTGGCGCCTTTTCTCCCCGAGGATCCGCTGGATTTGCGCGAGGGGCTGGATGCGGGCGACACGCCGTTGGGCCTGTACCTGCAAGGCTGCACCGAGCGCGAATGGCTGGGCCGCATGCTGCGCAATCTGAAAGAGATTTTTCTGGGTCAGCGCGATCTGGACCGGGCCCTGGCGGTGCAGCAGCGCCTGGTGCGGGTGTGGCCCCATGACCCCACGCAACGGCGCGACCGTGGCCTGCTGCTGGCGCAACTGGGGCAGGTGGCGCAAGCGCGGGTGGATCTGGAGGCTTATGTGCTCTCCGAGCCCGAGGCGCTGGACGCGCAGGCCGTGCGCGAGCGCCTGCAGGCGCTCGGCGGCGACGTGCCAACTTAAATCACGCGGACCGGCGCCCCCTCGCCGCGCTCGGTGATCTGGCCGATGGTGTACACCGTTTCGCCCTGCGCGCGCAGGGTTTGCGCACAGGCCTCGGCCTGCGCGGCGTCGATCACCACCACCATGCCAATGCCGTGGTTGAAGGTGCGGTTCATTTCGTGTGCGTCGATGCCGGCCGTGGCCTGCAGCCAGGCAAAGAGCTCGGTTTGCGGCCAGCTGCCCGCGCGCAGCTCGGCGGCCGTGCCCTCGGGCAGCACCCGGGGGATGTTCTCGAGCAGGCCACCGCCGGTGATGTGGGCCAGGGCCTTGATCGGATGGGCGGCCAGTGCAGCCAGCACCGATTTCACGTACAGCCGGGTCGGTGCCATGACGGCCTCGCGAAACGGCTGACCGTCCAGGGTGGTGGGCAGTCCAGCGCCCGATTGCGCGCGCTCGATGCACTTGCGCACCAGCGAGAAGCCGTTGGAGTGCACGCCGCTTGATGCCAGGCCCAGCACCACATCGCCAGGGCGCACCTCGCGGCCCGTCAGAATGCGCGACTTTTCGACCACGCCCACGGCAAAGCCGGCCAGGTCGTACTCGCCCGCCGGATACATGCCAGGCATTTCGGCGGTCTCGCCCCCGATCAGGGCGCAGCCCGAGAGCTCGCAGCCGCGGGCAATGCCCCCCACCACCGCCGCGGCGGTGTCGACGTCGAGCTTGCCGCAGGCAAAGTAATCCAGAAAGAACAGCGGTTCGGCGCCTTGCACCAGCACGTCGTTGACGCTCATGGCCACCAGGTCGATGCCCACGGAGTCATGCATGTTCCACTCGAAGGCCAGCTTGAGCTTGGTGCCCACCCCGTCGGTGCCACTCACCAGCACCGGCTCCTGGTAGCGCTTGGGCACCTCAAAGAGGGCGCCAAAGCCGCCAATACCGGCCAACACGCCCTCGCGCAGGGTTTTGCGGGCCAGGGGCTTGATGCGTTCGACCAGGGCATCGCCGGCGTCAATATCGACGCCAGCGTCTTTGTAGGACAGGGGACTGGGGTTCATGGCAGGGCGCAGGGGGCGCGTTCGGAAATGGAGGAATCGGGCGCAAAAGCGCCGCAGCAGACTAGAATCAGGCCCAATTTTAAAGGCTGCGCCGGCCTCGTCGGCTTTTCGGCCTTCACCCACCGAGACCGAACCCTTGTCCCGACCTTTTGACATTCCCCTGCCGCGCGTGGCCCTCTGGCTGGCCCTGCTGGGGCTGTGCGTCTATTTGCTGGGTCTGTTCTCCCCCATTCTGGCGCCCTTTGTGGTGGCGGTGGTGCTCGCCTATGTGCTGCATCCACTGGTGCTGCGCCTGCAGGCCTGGCGCCTGCCGCGCGCGCTGGCGGTGCTGTTGGTCGAGTTGCTGGCCATTGTGGTGGCGGTGCTGCTGGTGCTCTTGCTGGTGCCGGTGCTGGTCAAAGAGTGGCCCTTGTTGATGCAGCAACTGCCGCGCCTGCTCGATCGCCTGGACGCCTGGCTGCAGCCATTGCTGGCCAGCTTGGGCCTGAAGGTGTCGCTGGATGTGGCCGACCTCAAGCGGCACCTGATGGACTATTTGCAAGCGCACCGCGAGGACTGGCTGGCCCCGCTGTGGCGCTCGGTGCAGATGGGCGGCAGCGCCGCGCTGGCCCTGATTGGCCACCTGGTGCTGGTGCCGGTGGTGCTGTTCTACATGCTCTACGACTGGGAGCGGGTGGTCGACAGCGCCTGGCGCCTGGTGCCGCCGCGCTGGCGCAGCAGCGCCAGCAGCTTTGCGCAAGAGGCCGACCGGGTGTTGGGCGAGTACCTGCGTGGCCAGGTGCTGGTGATGCTGGTGCTGGCCGTGTTCTACGCGCTGGGCCTGTGGTGGTTTGGCCTGGATCTGGCGCTGCCGATTGGTGTGTTCACCGGGCTGGCTGTCATGGTGCCCTACATCGGCTTTGGCCTGGGCCTGGTGCTGGCGCTGGTTGCCGGGTTGCTGCAATTTGACCCGTTGACCGCCCTCACCATGGTGGCGGTGGTCTATGGGGTGGGTCAGGTGCTCGAAAGCGTGGTGCTTACCCCCTGGTTGATCGGCGAGCGCATCGGCCTGCACCCGCTGGCCGTGATCCTGGCCCTGCTGGCCTTTGGCCAGTTGTTTGGCTTTGTGGGGGTGCTGGTGGCCTTGCCGGCTTCGGCGGTGTTGCTGGTGGCGCTGCGTCGTCTGCGTGAACGCTACCTGGCCAGCGATCTGTACCGCGACGGCGGCGATGCCGACCCGGGGGCCAGCGCATGAAGCAGATGGCGCTGGACATTGGTCTGTCACGTCCGCCCTCTCTTGAGAACTATTTTGCCGGCCCCAACGAGTCGGCCCTGCAGCATCTGCGGCTCTGGACCGGTCAGGGTCCACGCGCGCCTGTGCCCACTTATTTGTGGGGCGAAGAGGGCTGCGGCAAGACCCACTTGCTGCAGGCCGTGCGCCTGGCGCTGCAGGCGCAGGGCAGCACGGTGGGTTGGCTCGATCCGCACAGCCCGATACCGCCGTCCTTTGATCCGGCCTGGAGCGCGGTCTTGATGGACGATGTGCAGCACTATTCTGCTCTGCAGCAACAGGTGGCCTTCAATTGGTTCGTCAACGCGCTCACGCCTGCGCAAGGCAACCCCTGCTGGGTGTTGGCCGCGGGTCGACAGCCCCCTGCCGACCTGGCCTTGCGCGACGACTTGCGCAGCCGCCTGGGCTGGGGCCATGTCTACCATCTGCAACTGCTGGACGACGCGGCGCGCCAGTCGGTGCTTCGCGAGGCCGCCCGCGAGCGTGGTGTGGTGCTGGGCGATGAGGTGATTCGCTACATGCTCAGCCGCTTCTCGCGCGATCTCTCCAGCCTGATGGAGTTGCTCGATCACCTGGATCAATACGCCTTGCAGACGCAACGTGCGCCCACCGTGGCCTTGCTGCGCTCGATGCTGGAAAACGAATGAAGCTGACCCTGTTTGACCTGGACCACACCTTGCTGCCGCTCGATTCGGATTACAGCTGGGGACAGTTCACCACCCGCCTGGGCTGGACCGATGCAGACGCCTTTGCGCGCCGCAACGACGACTTTTATGCCCATTACCAGGCCGGCACCCTGGATATTCACGACTATGTGCGTTTTGCCACCGAGGCCGCGCGCGTGCAGGGGCGGGCCGCCGCCGAAGCCGCGCATGCGCGCTTCATGGACGAGGTGATCCGACCGGCCATGCAGGCGCGCGCGCTTGACCTGGTGCGCCAGCACCAGGCCGCAGGCGACACGGTGCTGATCGTGACCGCCACCAACGAGTTCGTGACCCGGCCGATTGCACAGGCCTTTGGCGTGCAGGAGCTGATTGCCGTGGAACTGGCGCGCGACGCCAGCGGCTGGATCACCGGCGAGATTGCCGGCACCCCCTCGTTTCGCGACGGCAAGGTGGCCCGGGTGCAGGCCTGGCTGCAACGCCATGGCCTTGTGCGCGATCAGGTGCAGATCACCTTTTATTCCGACTCGATGAACGACCTCCCGCTGCTGGAGCAGGCCGACCATCCGGTTGCCACCAACCCCGATCCACGCCTGAGAGCGCTGGCGCAAACGCGCGGCTGGCCAGTGCTGGATCTGTTTGAGACCCCCACATGATCAAAACCCTGTTGAACCGATGGCTTGGCGGCGCCAGCCGAAAGGGCTTTGGCAAGCGCAAAGAGGTGCCTGCCAGCGAGCACGGCATCGACGCCAGCCTGGTCGACGAGCGCGCCACCCAGGTGGTGCGCACCCTGCAGCAAGCCGGCTACGAGGCCTACATCGTGGGCGGCGCGGTGCGCGACCTGCTGCTGGGCCTCAAGCCCAAGGACTTTGACGTGGCCACCAACGCCACCCCCGAGCAGGTCAAGGCGCTGTTTCGGCGCGCCTTCATCATCGGCCGGCGCTTTCGCATCGTGCACGTGGTGCACGGCCGTGGCCGCGAGCACGAGGTGATCGAGGTCTCGACCTTCCGTGCGGTGCTGGACCACAGCGCGGCCGAGGCGGTGCCCGGCAACGAGCGCACCAGCAAGCGCGAGCTCGCCGGCATGAAGCATGCGGTGGACGCCAGCGGTCGCGTCTTGCGCGACAACGTTTGGGGCCCGCAGGAAGAGGATGCGGCGCGGCGCGACTTCACGGTCAACGCCATGTATTACGACCCGCAGACCGGCACGGTGGTCGACTACCACGGCGGCATCCAGGACGCCAAGCGCCATGTGCTGCGCATGATCGGCGACCCGGCCACGCGCTACCGCGAGGACCCGGTGCGGATTCTGCGCGCGGTGCGCTTTGCGGCCAAGCTCTCGGCGCGCGGCTTCAAGCTCGAGCCGCGCACCGCGCGGCCACTGGCGCCCATGCGCGACCTGCTGGCCGACATTCCGCAAAGCCGTTTGTTTGACGAGATGCTCAAGCTGCTGCAGACCGGCCACGCCCTGGCCTCGGTGGCGCAACTCAAGGCCCTGGGGCTGGCGCGCGGCATCGACCCGCTGCTGGACCTGGTGGTCGAGCGTGCCGAGACGCCGCTGGTGCAAGCCGCGCTGGCCGATACCGATCGCCGTGTGGGCGAAGGCAAGCCGGTGGCGCCCAGCTTTTTGCTGGCCTGTGTGCTGTGGGAGGATGTGCGCAAGCTGTGGCAAGACCGCATGGCGCAGGGCGAGCATGTGATGCCAGCGCTGCAAACGGCCATGGACGATGTGTTTGGTCAGCGGGTGGGCGATGTGTCGGGCCGCGGCAAACTGGCCGCCGACATGCGCGAGATCTGGGCCATGCAGCCGCGCTTTGAGCGTCGCAGCGGCCAGGCGCCCTTCAACCTGGTCGAGCAGCCGCGCTTTCGGGCGGGGTTTGACTTCCTGCGCCTGCGCGCCGACGCCCGCGAAATCGACGACACGCTGGCCGACTGGTGGCAGGAGTTCAGCCTGGCCGACGACGCTGCGCGCGAGGACCTGGTGCAGCAGGCGCGCGCCGAGCAGGCGCCGCGCGGTCGGGCACCGCGCAAGAGCGCGCCGCGCAGCGCTGCCGCCCCGTCCACGGACACCGCCACCGATGGCGGACCAGATCTTGAAGCAGGCGGCGAGGCGGGCGATGGCCCAGCCCGCCCCCGCCGTCGGCGCCGCCGCCGCAAGCCCTCGGCGGGTGGCGATGGGGCCTGAGGCCGATCGCGCCCGCTGGCGCGAGGCGCCTGTGCGCGCCTGGGTGGGCTTGGGGGCCAATCTGGGCGATGCCCCGGCCACCCTGGCTTGGGCGGTGCAGGCCCTGGCCGCGCTGCCCGGCTGCGAGGGCCTGGTCTGTTCGGGCCTGTACCGCAGCGCCCCGGTGGAAGCCCAGGGCCCCGACTTCTACAACGCGGTGGTGCGCTTGCAGACCCGCTTGACGGCGCCCGATCTGCTGACGCAGTTGCAGGCGCTGGAACTGGCCCAGGGTCGCGAGCGCCCCTACCGCAACGCGCCGCGCACGCTGGACCTGGACCTGCTGGCTTACGGTGATGCGCGCATGACGAGCGCGCGCTTGCAACTGCCCCACCCACGTTTGCATACCCGCGCCTTTGTGCTGCGGCCCATGGCCGAGATCGACCCGCAAGCCGTTGGTGCGCAAGCCCTGGCCGCGGTGGCCGATCAGCGCATCGAGCGGCTGCCCGGCGCCTTGGCCTGATCCCGTCCATTGCCTGACCTGTAGCGCTGTCCCATGAATGCCTTGCTGAACGTGACCCAGTGGCCGGTGGGCCTGCAAACCGTGTTGCTCTTGCTGGCCAGCAATGTCTTCATGACCTTTGCCTGGTACGGCCACCTGCGCAACATGGCCAGTGCCCCCTGGTACGCCGCTGCGCTGGTCAGCTGGGGCATTGCCCTGTTCGAGTACCTGCTGCAAGTGCCCGCCAATCGGATTGGGCACACCAGCTTCAGCGTGGCGCAGCTCAAAATCATGCAGGAGGTGATCACGCTGACGGTGTTCGTGCCCTTTGCGGTGATCTTCATGCGCGAGCCGCTCAAGCTCGACTACCTGTGGGCGGGCCTGTGCCTGGTGGGCGCGGTTTACTTCATGTTCAGAAGCTCGCCCGCTTAGTTCGCCCTTCGCTGAGCACACAGGTTAAACTCAGACGTGTCATTTTTCGGTCATTGAAAGGTCATGCTTTTGTCATGATCTGGGTGATGCCCGGTCCCAATCACGGAGTCCAGGATGCTATTTGGCAAGTTGCTGCCCAAAGAGGGCAATTTCTTTGAACTGTTCAACCAACATGCCGAACGCATTGTCGAAGCGGCCCGGGCCTTCAGCAATCTCGTCACCCATTACAACGACGCCCACCTGCGCGACAAGTACAACCAGGATGTGGACAACGCAGAGCGCTCGGCCGATCGCGTGACACAAGAGGTCAACCGCCTGATCCACACCACCTTCATCACCCCGATCGATCGTGAGCAAATCCACGGCCTGATCAACCTGATGGACGACGTGGCCGACCTGATTCAGGACTCCGCCGAAACCATGGCGCTGTACGACGTGCGCCACATGACCGACGAGATCCATCGCCTGACCGACCTGTCGGTCAAGTGCTGCGAGCGGGTGCAGGACGCGGTGCGACTGCTCTCGCGCATTGGCGAGAGCGCGGTGGCCGAATCGACCCTCAAGACCTGCGAGGAAATCGACCGCCTGGAGTCGGATGCCGATCGTGTGATGCGCAGCGCCATGAGCAAGCTCTTTCGGGAAGAGTCGGATGTGCGCGAGATCATCAAGCTCAAGGCCATTTACGAACTGCTCGAGACCATCACCGACAAGTGCGAGGATGTGGCCAACCAGATCGAGGGCATCGTCCTCGAGAACTCCTGATCAGGCGCGCGCCGAATGGAAACCGCACAAGCAGCGCTGTGGGTGGTCGTGTTGCTGGTGGCCCTGGCCCTGGCATTCGACTTCATGAATGGCTTTCATGATGCCGCCAACTCGATTGCCACGGTGGTCTCCACCGGGGTGCTCAAGCCCACGCAGGCGGTGGTGTTCGCCGCCTTCTTCAACTTCATTGCCATCTTTGTATTCCACCTGAGCGTGGCCGCCACGGTGGGCAAAGGCATTGTTCAGCCCGGGGTGGTGGACACCCATGTGGTGTTCGGGGCCCTGGTCGGGGCCATCACCTGGAACGTCATCACCTGGTACTACGGCATCCCCAGCAGTTCCTCGCATGCCTTGATCGGCGGCATCGTGGGCGCGGTGATTGCCAAAGCCGGTGCCGGTGCCCTCTTGTCCTCGGGCATCATCAAGACCGTGACCTTTATCTTTGTCTCGCCGCTGCTGGGCTTTTTGCTCGGCTCGCTGATGATGGTGCTGGTGGCCTGGATCTGCCGCCGCACCCGTCCCTCGCGCGTGGACAAATGGTTTCGCCGGCTGCAACTGGTCTCGGCCGGTGCCTACAGCCTGGGCCATGGCGGCAACGATGCGCAAAAGACCATTGGCATTGTCTGGCTGCTGTTGATCGCCACCGGCTATACCGCGGCCTCGGACGCCTCGCCGCCCACCTGGGTCATCGTCAGCTGCTACCTGGCCATTGGCCTGGGCACCATGTTTGGCGGCTGGCGCATCGTCAAGACCATGGGCCAGCGCATCACCAAGCTCAAGCCCGTCGGGGGCTTTTGTGCCGAGACCGGTGGCGCCATGACCTTGTTTTTGGCCACCATGTTGGGCATTCCGGTGTCCACCACCCACACCATCACCGGCGCCATTGTGGGCGTGGGCTCCACGCAACGCGCCAGCGCTGTGCGTTGGGGCGTGGCCGGCAACATCGTCTGGGCGTGGGTGTTGACCATTCCGGCCAGCGCATTTGTTGCGGCCATCGCTTACTGGATCAGCTTGCAGCTGTACTGATGGGCTCAGAGCAGGCCGCGCTCGGCCATCGAGAGGCTTTGCCCGCGTGAGACGATGATGTGGTCCAGCACGCGGATGTCGACCAGGCCCAGACAGGTCTTGAGGCTGCGCGTGAGGGCCTCGTCGCTGTGGCTTGGCTGGACCATGCCACTGGGGTGGTTGTGCGCCAGCACCACGGCCGCGCAATGGTGATGCAGGGCGCGCAGCAAGATCTCGCGGGGGTAGACGCTGGTCTGACCCAAGGTGCCCCGGAACATGGGCTCCAGGGCGATCAGGCGGTGCTGGCTGTCGAGGAACATGACCGCAAACACCTCGTGCGGCAGATGCCCCAGGTGCAGTTGCAGGTAGTCCCGAACCATTTGTGGGCTCAGCATGGCCTCGCGCTCGCTCAGTTGCTGCTGCAGCGCTCGGCGCACGATTTCCAACACCCCCATCAGCTCGGCCCGGCGAGCCGGTCCTAGGCCGCGCGACTGGCGCAACTGCTTGGTCTCGGCCAACAGCAGGCCCGCCAGACCGTCGTGCTCAGTCAGAAGAGACTGTGCCAGTGCCAACACCGGCTGACCGCGCAGCCCTGTGCGCAGCAGCAAGGCCAGCAATTCGGCGTCGGTGAGCGCTTGCGGTCCAAGGGTGAGGATTTTCTCGCGCGGCGGCATGACGCCGTCCCAGGAGCTGGGGTGCATGGTGCTTCTCCCTGTGGTGGCTGGGCGCGAACGCCAGCCGACTTCTACAATAGGCGCTTTATGCCTGCCCGGCGTGCCGGGCGACAACCCGGTTTACCCTGATGCCCACTGTTCAAGCCGACTCTTTTCTGACCCTGCACTACCGCCTGGCCGGGCCGCAGGGCGACATCATCAACACGTTTGGTGACAAGCCGGCGACCCTGTCTCTGGGCACCGGTGCCCTCTCCCCCGCCTTGGAGCAACACCTGCTGGGCTTGGAGGAGGGCACCCGCACTTGTTTTGATCTGCCGGCCGGCGACGCCTTTGGGCCGCACAATGCCGACATGGTCCAGTGGGTGGCCCGCCGCCTTTTGGACGAATTGGGCGATCCGATGGAGCGCTACGCCAGCGGGGATGTGGTGCAGTTTCCCACCCCGGACGGCTTGGGCACCTATGCCGGCACGGTGCTGGAGGTGGCGGCCGATGGCGCGGTGCGGCTGGATTTCAACCACCCGCTGGCGGGCCAGCCGGTGACTTTTGAACTTGAACTGATCGGGGTGCTGTGATGCCACAGGTGCTGCTTGCCGAACCGCGGGGATTTTGTGCTGGCGTGGACCGTGCGATCGACATCGTCGAGCAGGCCTTGCAACGATTTGGGCGACCGATTTATGTCCGGCACGAGATCGTGCACAACACCTATGTGGTCAACGACTTGCGTGACAAGGGCGCCATCTTCATCGAGGACCTGGACGAGGTGCCGCGAGGCGCAACCCTGATTTTCAGCGCCCATGGCGTGAGCCGAGAGGTGCAGATGCAGGCCGAGGCACGGGGCCTCCAGATCTTTGACGCCACTTGTCCCTTGGTGACCAAGGTGCATGTGGAAATCGCCAAGCTGCACCGTGAAGGTTATGAGTTCTTCATGATCGGCCACAAAGGCCATCCCGAGGTCGAGGGCACCATGGGGCAGCTCGACAGCGGCATTCATCTGGTCGAGTCGATCGAGGACGTCGCCCAGGTCGAGCCCGTCCAGCGCGAGCGCCTGGGCGTGGTCACGCAAACCACCCTGAGCGTGGACGACACCGCGCAGATCCTGGACGCCCTCAAGGCCCGATTTCCGCAGCTTCGCCTGCCCAAGCAGCAGGACATTTGCTACGCCACGCAAAACCGGCAGGACGCCGTCAAGTTGATGAGCCCGCAGGTGGACTTGGTGATCGTGGTGGGCAGCCCCACCAGTTCCAACAGCAACCGCCTGCGCGAGGTGGCCGAGCGCATGGGGCGGCCTGCCTACATGATCGACACCGCTGAAGATCTGCAGGCGCACTGGCTCGAGGGACGCCCCCGCATTGGCCTGACCGCAGGCGCCTCGGCGCCCGAGGTGCTGGTGCAGGAGGTGGTGCAACGCCTGCGGGAATTTGGCGCCTTGTCGGTGCAGACCTTGCCAGGCGTGCAGGAAACCATGAAGTTCCCGCTGCCCAAGGGCCTGCGCATGGACGTGCAAGGCGGCTGACTACAATCGGGGCATGCTAGACATTGCCCTGCTCCGCAAAGACCTTGATGGCGTCGTCGCCCGCCTGACGACGCGCAAGCAACCGCAACCCTTCCTCGACGTCGAGGTCTTCCGCCGCCTGGAGGGCGAGCGCAAGACCTTGCAGACCCGCACCGAGGAATTGCAGAACCAGCGCAACGTGCTGTCGCGTCAGATCGGCCAGCGCAAGGCCAAGGGCGAGGGCGTGGACGACATCATGAGCGCGGTGGCGGGGATCAAGACCGAGTTGGAGACCTCGGCGCAGCGCCTCGAGCAGATCCAGCAGGACCTGCAAGCCCTGCTGCTGGCGGTGCCCAACCTGCCCCACGAGAGCGTTCCAGTGGGGGCGGACGAACACGCCAATGTGGAGGTGCGTCGTTGGGGCACGCCCCGCACCTTTGATTTTGCGGTGCGTGACCATGTGGACATTGGCGAGCGCCTGGGCCTGGACTTTGACACTGGCGCCAAGCTTGCCGGGGCACGCTTTACCTTTATGCGCGGTCCCATGGCCCAGTTGCACCGCGCGCTGGCCCAGTTCATGCTCGATGTGCAAACGCGCGAGCACGGTTACACCGAGTGCTACACCCCCTACATCGTCAATGCCGAGACCTTGCGGGGCACCGGCCAGTTGCCCAAGTTTGAGGCCGATCTGTTTGCCGCCAACAAAGGCGGACAAGAGGGAGTTGACGAGCACCAGGCGCTGTACCTGATCCCAACCTCCGAGGTTACCCTGACCAATGTGGTGCGCGATGAGATTCTGGCCGAGTCGGATTTGCCGCTTCGTCTGACCGCACACACCCCCTGCTTCCGCTCGGAGGCGGGCAGCGCAGGGCGGGACACCCGGGGCATGATCCGCCAGCATCAGTTTGACAAGGTCGAGATGGTGCAGATCGTGCATCCGGACCACAGCTACGAGGCGCTCGAGCAGATGACGGCCCATGCCGAAGCCATTTTGCAAAAGCTGGGCTTGCCCTACCGGGTGATGAGCTTGTGCACCGGCGACATGGGCTTTGGCAGCAGCAAGACCTATGACCTGGAGGTGTGGGTGCCGGCGCAGGGCACTTACCGCGAGATCAGCTCGGTGAGCAATTGCGAGGCCTTTCAGGCCCGCCGCCTGCAGGCCCGCTTCAAGAACGCCCAAGGCCGCAACGAACTGGTGCACACCCTCAATGGCTCGGGTCTGGCGGTGGGCCGCGCCCTGGTGGCCGTGCTCGAAAACTACCAGACCGCCGATGGGCGCGTGACCGTGCCCGATGTGCTGCGTCCCTACCTCGGGGGCGTGGAAATTCTCTGATACAATCGCAGGCTTGACCCGTGCAGGAGAGGTGGCAGAGTGGTCGAATGTACCTGACTCGAAATCAGGCGTGGGCGCAAGTTCACCGTGGGTTCGAATCCCACCCTCTCCGCCAAGCATGCAAACGCGCCCTCGGGCGCGTTTTTTTTTACCCCAAGACCCAGCCGGTGGCCCCCTCAAGCCGGCCGCCTGGGCACGCATCATGGGCATCCGGTCTGAGATAATTGGGACCCATGTGTCCGCTGGGCGCCGCCAATCCTGCCCTCGGTTCAACCCTCCTGATTGATTGACTTGTCCGACTCATCCTTGCCCCGCCACATTGCCATCATCATGGATGGCAACCGCCGTTGGGCGCGCAAGCGCCTGATGCCGGCCGCTTTGGGCCATGCGGCCGGTGCGCGTCGGGTGCGCGAGGTGGTGGCGGCAGCGGCCCAGGCAGGGGTCGAGTACCTGAGTCTTTTTGCCTTCAGCACCGAAAACTGGCGTCGTCCAGACGATGAGGTTTCCAGCCTGATGAAACTCTTTGCGCGGTATTTGCGCAAAGAGGTCCAGGACATGAATGCCAACGGGGTGCGTCTCAAGGTGATCGGGGACACCTCGCGGTTTTCGCCACCTTTGCAGGCCTTGATCCAGGAGGCCGAAGCGGCCACCGCCCACAACCGCGTGATCACCCTGTTGGTGTGCGCCAATTACGGTGGCCGCTGGGACATGCTGCAAGCGGCACGCGCTTGGCAGCAGGCCCATCCCGGGCAGGATTTGTCGGCGCTGACCGAGGCGGCGCTGGCGCCTTATCTGAGCACCGCAGAGGCCCCAGAGGTGGATCTCTTGATCCGAACTGGCGGAGAGTCGCGGGTGAGCAATTTTCTGCTGTGGCAGGCGGCCTACGCCGAGATGTTCTTCTCCCCTGTGCTCTGGCCCGACTTTGACGCCGCCATGCTGGAGGAGGCGATGCGCTGGTTTGCTGGGCGTGATCGCCGCTTTGGATCGTCGGCCCCATTGTGAAGCGCCATCCAATGCCCCAGGAGTCGCGATGCTGATCCCTTGGCGTCATGCAGCCTCGGTGTTGTGGCGCTACAAAGGCTTTGTCTGGCATCAATGGTGGCACGAGTTTCGTGCCCGCTACCAAGGCACTGGACTGGGGGCGCTGTGGCATGTGCTGCAGCCACTGACCTTGTTGATGGTCTACGCACTGGTGTTTTCCGAATTGATGGCCTCGCGCATGAAACTGGGCGAGCAATCCATCAGCTACACGCCTTATCTGTGTGTTGGCTTGTTGGCCTGGAACTACTGGAGCGAGGGCTTGTCGCGCGGCACCCGGATGTATGTCGAGATGGCGCCCATGCTCAAGAAGATCCGCTTCCCCCGGCTTCTGATGCCGGTGCTGGTCCTGGGCCAGGGGACCTTGCAATTTGGTCTGTTTGCATTGCTTTTGCTGGTCTACCTGGCCATCAGCGGTGGCTGGCCCGGCTGGGCCCTGCTTTGGCTGCCGGTGTTGTGGGGCATCATGACGGTGTTGCTGATGGGCGCCAGCAGCGTGCTGTCGGTCCTGCATGTGTTTTCGCGCGATGTGGGGCAAATGGTGGGCTCCGCCCTGCAGTGGTGGTTTTGGCTCACCCCGGTGGTCTACCCCATCACGGTCTTGCCGCCCATGGCGCGCGAGCTCATGGCGCTGAACCCCATGTTTCATGTGCTGCAAGCCTTCCACGCCGTCTTCCTGGCCCACCGTGCCCCCGACCCCATCCACCTGCTGGTGCCCTTGATGCTGGGCTTGTGCTTGCTGGCCTACGGCGGCTGGCTGACCCGTCGCCAGATGCGCGACATGCTGGACGCGCTATGAACGGGGCGGTGCGTGTTCAACACCTGGGCAAGGCCTACGCCTTGGTCAAGCCTGGCGCCCGCACCTGGTGGCGCGTGCTGCGCGGACAGCCCCAGGACGATGCACAGCGGCGATGGGTGCTGCGCGATGTGAGTTTTGCGCTGCGTCCAGGCGAGTCGGTGGGCATCATCGGGGTCAACGGGGCGGGCAAAAGCACCTTGCTCAAATTGCTGGTGGGCACCAGCTTGCCCAGTCAGGGCGAGGTCCAATGCCATGGCCGCGTGGTGGCCATGCTGGAACTTGGTTTTGGTTTCCACCCCGAGTTTTCGGGCCGCGAGAACATTTTTCTGGCGGGTCAATTGCTGGGCCACTCGCGTCAGGAGTTGCAGGACCGGCTGCAGGCCATCATCGACTTTGCCGAATTGCAAGCGAGCATCGACGAGCCCTTGCGGGTGTACAGCAGCGGCATGCAGATGCGCCTGGCTTTCAGCGTTGCCACTGCCTTGCGGCCCGATGTGCTGATCATTGATGAAGCCCTCTCGGTGGGCGATGTGGCGTTTCAACAAAAATGCTTTGACCGCATCCGCGCCTTCAAGCAGGCTGGGACCACGCTGCTGCTGGTGAGCCACGACAAGAACGCGGTGACCCAGGTCTGCGATCGGGTGTTGCTGCTCAACCATGGCGCCGTGGTGTTTGATGGCGATCCTGTGCCGGCCTTTGACCTGTACAACGCCTTGCTGGCCCAGCACCAACAGGATCACCAGGTCCCACAAGAGCAGTTGTCCGCAGGTCGGGGCCTGGTTTCGGGCACGGGCGAAGCGGTGGTTCAACAGGCACGGTTGTGCGATGCCGCCAGCGGCGAGGTGCTCAAAGTCGTGCGGGTGGGGCAGCCGGTGCGGCTGGAGCTGAACATTGCGGTGCGGGCGCCCATCGACCGCCTGGTCGTGGGCATGGGCCTCAAGGATCGGCTCGGCCAGGTGGTCTACGGCACCAATACCCACTACCTGCAGACGCCGCTCGGGCCATGCCAGGCCGGTGACCAACTCCGTCTGGCATTTGTCTTTGACATGCAGCTTGGGGCGGGCGACTACACGGTGCAGACGGCCCTGACGGCCAGTGAGCACCACCTCGAGCGCAATTACGAGTGGAACGCCGCGATTTTGACCTTGACCGTGGTCAACCCGGGGCCTGGCTTGTTTGAAGGGGTGGCGCATCTGGATGCGCGCCTGCAGCGATTGTGATGGAAGACCTCTGACATGAAACGCCTGATGCAACGGATCTTGTGGGCCATCCGGCGCCGAATCTTGGCGCGCTGGCCAGGATTGCCGCACTCGCGCCATCCCTTGGTGGGGTGGATGCGACGGGCTTGGCGCTGGCTCATGCAGCCGCGTCATCCGCGCCCCTTGCCACTGCCGCCCAACGCGCAACGGCCGATGCCCTTGCCCGAGCCAGCGTCGCTTTCTTTGCCAGCGCTGAGCTGGGCGCAGACCTTGGAGTTGAAACGACTGTCGGCCGCTGCGGATCGAATTCGCGATCGCCTGGCGTCGCACCGGGGCAGCCCATGAAAGTGTTGTTGACCGACGTCCAGGTGCCTTTTATTGCGGGTGGCGCGGAGGCGTGTGTGTCGTCCTTGCGCGAGGCGTTTCAGGCAAGAGGGCACTCGGTGGAGATCCTGACCCTGCCGTTTCGCTTTTCACCCCTGGCCAGCGTCAAGGAGAGCATGCAGCAGTGGCAAGGCTTGCAAGCCGACCGATTCGATTGCGGGGAGATCGATCTGGTGGTCGCCACCCGCTTTCCGTCCTATCACCTGGTCAGCGATCGCATGGTGGTCTGGCTGGTCCATCAGCACCGCGCGATCTACGACTTGTGGGACACCCCCTACGGCGAGTCTTCATCGGATCCGCGCGCATGTGCATGGCGTCAGGAAATCCTGGAAGCGGACACCCGTGCGTTGCGCAAGGCCAGATCCATCTGGACCATTTCACAAAACGTTTCGGATCGCCTGCGCCGCTTCAACCAGGTGGATTCCCGGCCGCTGTACCAGCCGCCGCCGCTGGCCCATGCCTACCGCCCGGGGCCAAGTCTGCCCTATGTGTATTTCCCCAGCCGCATGGAAACGCTCAAGCGTCAGGACTTGCTCATCCGTGCCATGGCCATGGTCGACCGGCCGGTGATGGCGGTGTTCTCGGGCACTGGCGGCCGTTACGAGGACTTTCGGGCCCTGGCCGAGTCGATCGGCGTGGCCGACCGGGTGATCTTCACGGGCCATGTGGACTTTGAGCGCAAGCGCGATCTGTACAGCCAGAGCATGGCGGTGTTTTTTGGCCCCAAAGATGAGGACTATGGGTTCATCACCCTGGAGGCCATGCTCTCGTCCAAGCCCGTCATCACCTGCAGCGATTCTGGTGGGGTGCTGGAGTTTGTGCAGGATGGCCAGAGCGGCCATGTATGCCCGCCTGAGCCCGAGGCGATTGCACAGGCCATCAACCAAATGGCGCGTGCGCGCCAGCGCTGCATCGAGATGGGGCAGGCCGGACGTGCTCGCTACGATGCGCTGGATATTTCCTGGGATCGTGTGACCGATCACCTGTTGCAGGACTGACGAGATGGACATTGCTTTGATTGCACCGAGCCCCGTGCCCTTTGTGGTGGGTGGGGCCGAAAACCTGTTCTGGGGCCTGCAGCGTTACCTCAATGACGAAACGCCGCACCACTGCGAGTTGTTCAAGCTGGCCACCGCCGAAGGCGATGTGCCCCAGCTTGTTGACAGCTATCGGCGCTTTCTGGCGCTGGATGTGTCGTATTTCGACCAGGTCATCAGCACCAAGTACCCCGCCTGGATGGTGCAACACCCGCGCCACACGGTGTACATGCAGCACAAGCTGCGCGGCCTGTACGACACCTATGCGCTGACGGGCTTGCCCACCGAGACCCGTGCGCGCGACGAGGCCATGCGCGGCTGGCAGCAGCTGATGCAGCGCATGCCCGCGGCCGGTCATCCTCTGAGCCCATGGATGGACGAGGTGCAGGACTTTTTGCAGCGGCCGGATGTGCCCGCCGATCTGTTGGGCTTTCCGGGTCCCTGGGTGCGGCAATGGCTGCACGCGGTGGATGCCTGGGCCTTGTCGCCCGCGCACATCCAGCGCCATGCCGCGATCTCGAACACGGTGGCGCAGCGAGCCGATTACTTTCCGGCGGGGGTGTCGGTGCAGGTGGCGCACCATCCGCCCAAGCTGGAAGGCTTTTATTGCGCAGCGCCCGAATTCTTCTTTACCGCCAGTCGGCTGGATTCGCCCAAGCGTCTGGATTTGCTGGTGCGAGCCATGCGCCGTGCCAAGACCCGGGTCCCGCTCAAGATTGCGGGTGAGGGGCCGCAGTTGGCACATTTGCAAGCCTTGGCCGATGGTGATCCGCGGATTGAATTCCTTGGCAAGCTCACGGACCGCGAGATGTTGGCCCACTATGCCCATGCCCTGGCGGTGCCCTTTCTGCCCTACGAAGAGGACTACGGCCTGATCACCATTGAGGCCATGCACAGCGGCAAACCGGTGCTCACGGTCAGCGATGCGGGCGGGGTGCTCGAATTCGTTCGCGATGGTGAAACAGGCTGCGTGTGTCCGCCCGATGCCGATGCCCTGGCCCTGGCGCTCGATCGCCTGGCCGGCGACACCGCATGGGCAGCGCGGATGGGCGAGACCGCACGTGCCCGTGTTGCACACATCACTTGGCAGCAGGTGGCCCAGACGCTGCTGGGCGATCGCGTCCTGCCTGTCGCTCCCAAGGTGTTCCTGCCAAGCACGAAACCGGTCGTGGCCGCCCCCCAGGTCTTGCCGGATCGGCGCCCGCGTTGGACAGCGGTGTCCACCTTTCCGGTTTATCCCCTTCGGGGCGGAGGACAACAGCGCGCTTACCAACTCTACCGTGAGTGGGCGCGTGAGGTGGACATCACCATTGTGAGCATCTCGCCGTCCCATTACCCCGCCAAAGAGATTGAATTGGCGCCAGGTTTGCGGGAAATCAGCATTCCCCGCACCAGCGAGCAGGATCACCGCGAGAACGAGATCGCCCGCGAGGTCGATTTCGTGCCCATCTCCGACATCCTGGCTGCGGATTTGATGGCCGATGCGCCGGCTTACCCCGATGCTTTGCGCGAGCAGTTGTTGCGCACCGATGCGTTGATCCTCACACAGCCGTATCTGGTGGATGTGGCCCTGCCCCTTCTGCCGCGACCGATGCCGGTGCTCTATGAGTCCTACAACTTGGAGTGGCGCCTCAAACAGGACATCTTGCCCGACAACGAAGCGGGTCGTCGCCTCTTGCAAAAAGTGCGTGACATTGAACAGCGCGCCCTCTGCTGTGCCGATGTGGTGACCGTCTGCAACGAGGCGGAAGTCTCGGGCATGCGTGAACTCTGCCCGGACCTGTCGGCGCCCATCTGGGTGGTGCCCAATGGTTTTTCTGCAGCGGGCACCCTGCCCGTGACCCCAGCCCTGCGTGCGCACATGAAACGCCGGCTGGGCTTGCATCAACAGCCGTGTGCGCTTTTGATCGGCAGTTGGCACGGCCCCAACATCGAGGCGGCGCAGGCCGTGCTGTCGGCCGCGCCCCATTGCCCGCAGGTGCAGTTCCTGGTGCTTGGCAGTGTGGGCCTGTATTTCCGGGGCCAGCCGTGTCCGGCCAATGTGCACCTCTTGGGCGAAGTCGACGAGGACGAAAAGCGGGTGGCTTTTCTCGCGGCCGATGTGGCCCTCAACCCCATGGTGTCGGGCGCTGGCAGCAATCTCAAGATCCTGGACTACATGGCCCACCGCCTGCCCGTGATCAGCACAGCCTTTGGCGCGCGGGGCTTTGACTTGGTGCCGCAGCAGCACTACCTGCCGATGGCGGATTTGGCGGACTTGGTGCCAGCCCTGACGCGTTTTTTCGCCTTGTGCCCCCACGCACAGCGCGAGGCCATGGCCCAGCGGGCTGCCCTGCATGTGATGTCGCATTACGAGTGGCGCGCCCTGGCCCAACAGGTCATGCCGGCCTTGCGTGCCAGCCTGTGCGCCCCTTCCCAAACCTAGGACAGAACCATGGCGACCATGATCTGGCTGGATCCCCAATGGGCCGAGCGCCTGCTCTTGAACGACGCCGACTTTGCGCGGGTTTGCTGGTCACACGCGGGGATCGGGTCGCCAAGCGAGCCAGACCAGCTGCTGGCCTTGGCCGCCCTGGCCCGTGGCTCGCGTCTTTGCTGGCTCGAGGACATGCGGCAGATGGCGCCACAAGCCCCCTGGCCTGCATGGCCCTTCGAGTGGCGGGTGGGGGTGCGCATCGAACGGGCGCTGCGCGGGGCGCGGCTTGAGCGTTTGCGGTCTTGGTGGAGCCGGCGACTGCAGCAGCAAGTGCTGACACAGGCCTTGGCAGCGCTGTTGCACGCAGCCCCCCAGCAGATCCGTCTCCTGGCGCGCGGCATGGAGGTTCAGGGCGCGGAGATCGCCGGCCATGCCGCTGAGCTCCAGCGGCAAGCGGCGCAACAGAGCGCCCAAAGCGCGCGCCTGACCGAGCAGGAGCAAGTGCTGGCCACGCTGGCAATGCGGTCAGCGGCGCACGCGCGGGAACTGGGTCTGCCCGATGAGCCAGCGCTCAACGGCAAACTGGCCCATTACTACCAGGCGTTCGAAGCCTTCTTCCGGGGCGAGGGGCTGGACTGGGCGGCCCATTACGCGCACTACCAGGCTTGGATCGATCGTCTGCCCCAAGAGGCTGGCGCCCCCTGCGTCGATCTCGGTTGTGGTCGGGGCGAGTGGTTGCAGCACCTGCGTCAGCAGGGCCGCAGTGTGCAGGGCGTCGAGCTCAACCCCGGCTTTGCCGCGCAATGCCGCCAGGCCGGTTTGCCGGTGAGCGAGACGGACGCCCTGGCCTGGCTGCAGGCCTGCGGCGACGGCCAGGTGGCGGCCATCAGCGCCTTTCATCTGGTCGAGCACCTGCCTTTTGCCGAGTTGTTCCAAATCATCGAACAGGCGGCGCGCGTGCTGCAGCCGGGAGGAGGTCTCCTGCTGGAGACCCCCAACCCCGAAAATCCGCTGGTGGGCAGCCACACCTTCTACCACGACCCCACGCACCGCCATCCTGTCACGCCCTCAAGCTTGCAGTTCTTGCTGCGCTACCATGGCTTCACAGACCTGCAGGTGGTGCGAACCAACCCCTATCCGCCGCAAGATCAGTTGACGGTGCACGACCCACTCACCGACCGCCTCAACGGTTTGCTCTGTGGCCCACAGGACTATGCCGTGCTTGCCTTCAAGCCATCGGCATGAGCGCCGATCGTTCCATGGTTGATAATCAACCCATGAGTCAAGAACGCAAAGGCATCATTCTGGCGGGCGGTTCGGGCACCCGCCTGTACCCGGTGACCCAGGCGGTGAGCAAGCAGCTGATGCCGGTCTACGACAAGCCCATGGTGTACTACCCGCTGAGCACGCTGATGCTGGCGGGCATTCGTGAGGTGCTGCTGATCAGCACCCCCGAGGACACCCCCCGTTTCGAGGCCCTGCTGGGCGATGGCTCACGTTGGGGCATGCGCATCGAGTACGCGGTGCAGCCGCGCCCAGAGGGCCTGGCGCAGGCCTTTCTGATTGGGCGGGACTTTCTGGCGGGCGCCCCGTCGGCCCTGGTGCTGGGGGACAATATTTTTTATGGTCATGACTTGCCGGTGCTGATGCGGCGGGCCGACCAGCACCCCGATGGGGCCACGGTGTTCGCTTACCGGGTGCACGATCCAGAGCGCTATGGGGTGGTGGCCTTTGACGCGCAGCAGCGCGCCATCAGCATCGAAGAAAAGCCCGCGCAGCCCAAAAGCCACTACGCGGTCACGGGCCTGTATTTTTACGACCAGCAGGTGTGCGACATCGCCGCCTCGATCCGCCCCTCGGCGCGCGGCGAGTTGGAGATCACCGATGTCAATGCGGTGTATCTGCAGCAAGGCCAGCTCGATGTGCAGATCATGGGGCGCGGGTACGCCTGGCTCGACACCGGCACGCACGACAGCCTCTTGGAGGCGGCGGGCTTCATTGCCACCTTGCAAAAGCGCCAGGGCCTGATGGTGGCCTGCCCCGAAGAAATTGCCTACCAGCAGGGCTGGATCGACGCTGCGCAGCTGCGCGCGCTGGCCGACCCCCTGCTCAAATCCGGCTACGGCCGTTACCTGATGAGTCTGCTGACATGATCCGCAAAGCCGTTTTCCCGATTGCCGGTCTGGGCACCCGGTTCCTGCCTGCCACCAAGGCCTCGCCCAAGGAAATGCTGCCGGTGGTTGACAAACCCCTCATCCAGTATGCGGTGGAGGAGGCGTACGCCGCTGGCGTGCGGCAAATGATTTTTGTGACCGGGCGCACCAAGCGCAGCGTCGAGGACCATTTCGATACCGCCTACGAATTGGAAAGCGAGCTCGAAGCCGCCGGCAAGCACGAGCTCTTGCAGGTGGCCCGCTCGATTGCCCCCGATGACATGGTCTGCTCCTATGTGCGCCAGCCGCGGGCCCTGGGCCTGGGGCATGCCGTGCTCTGCGCACGCGCCCTGGTGGGCGAGGAAGCCTTTGCGGTGCTGTTGGCCGACGACTTGATGGTGGGCGAACCACCCGTGCTCAAGCAGATGGTGGATGTGCATGCCCGCCTGGGCGGCAGCGTGCTGGCGGTGCAGGACGTGCCCCTGGCCGATACCCGCAAATACGGCATCGTGGCAGGCGAGCGCCTGGCCGACGATTTGGTGCGTGTGCAGCAGATTGTCGAGAAGCCCGCGCCCGAGCAGGCCCCCAGCACCCTGGGGGTGGCGGGCCGCTATGTGCTCAGTGGCAAGATTTTCGAGCTGCTGGCGCACCAGGCCCCTGGGGTGGGCGGCGAGGTGCAGCTGACCGATGGCATTGCCGCGCTGGCCGAGCGCGAGTTGGTGATCGCCTACCGTTACCGTGGGCATCGCTACGACTGTGGCAGCAAAATTGGCTTCTTGCAGGCCACGGTGGACCTGGGCTTGCAACACCCCGAGGTGGGCGCCGACTTTGCCCGCTGGCTGACGCAACGCGGGGGCGCCCATGCCGTTTGAGGTGCAGGCCACGGCCTTGCCCGAGGTCCTGATCCTGCAGCCCAAGGTGTTTGGCGATGCGCGGGGCTTTTTCTTCGAAAGCTTCAACCAGCGCGATTTCGAGCAGGCCACCGGCGTGCGCACCGCCTTTGTGCAGGACAACCACAGCCGCTCCGCGCGCGGTGTGTTGCGCGGTTTGCACTACCAGATCCAGCAAGCGCAGGGCAAGCTGGTGCGGGTCGCGCAGGGCGAGGTGTTTGATGTGGCGGTGGACCTTCGGCGCGACTCGCCGCGCTTTGGCCAGTGGGCGGGGGTGCATCTGAGCGCCGAGAACCAGCGGCAGCTGTGGGTGCCGCCGGGCTTTGCACATGGCTTTCTGGTGCTGAGCGAGAGCGCCGACTTTTTGTACAAGACCACCGACTACTGGGCGCCTGCGCACGAGCGCAGCCTGCGCTGGAACGATCCGACGGTGGGCATTGCCTGGCCGTGGCCAACGAACACAGCGCCGACACTGGCGGCCAAGGACGCCGTCGCTCCGCTGCTGGCCGATGCCGAGGTGTTTGCCAGCAGCTCCCCGCGCTGACGCGCGGCATCGTCCGCCCACGCGCCTTGGTGCGGCTTAGCGCCGGCGCACCAGCAGACCGCTGGCCAGGGCCGTGCCCAACAAGATCACGGCGCCGCTGACCAACATGCTGGGCAGGATCACCTCGCCCAGCAACACCGTGCCGTAGAGCAGTGCAAACACCGGGATCAGGTAGGTCACCGTGAGGGTGCGCGCTGGGCCGGCGCGCTCGATCAGGCGGAAATACAGGATGTAGGCCAGGCCGGTGCACAGCACCCCCACCGCGACCACAGCCGCCCAGGCCGCAGGACCGGGCATGACGGGCGGCAGGCTCAGCAAGGCGGGCACGAGCAGGCCCAGCGCGGCGCCGAGCTGGCTGCCGGTGGCACTGACCAGCGGCGGCACCGCCACCAGGTAGCGGCGGGTCAGGCTGGCGGCCACGGCATACGACAAGGTGGCGCCCAGGCAGGCCAGCACCGGCCACAAGCTGGCCTGGCCGCCGTCGCTGCCGGGCCGCGAAAGCGTCAGGCCCACCACGCCCGCAAAACCGATGGCCAAACCCAAGAGGCGCTGCAGGCCTGGGCGCTCCCCGAGCCAGGCCCAGGCCACCAGGGCGCCGAACATCGGCACGGTCGCGTTCAGAATGGCGGCCAGGCCGGTGCTGATGTGCAGCACCGCAAAGCCATACAGGGCAAAGGGCAGGGCCGAGTTGAGCAGCCCGATCAGCAAGGCCGCGCGCCAGTGCGCGCGCATGGCGCCGCCGTGTCCCTGCCAGACCATGATCGGCCACAACAGCAGGGCGGCCACGGCCACCCGGACCTCGGCCATGGCCAGGGCGCCAAAGGCCTGGCCCGCCACGCGCATGAACAGAAACGAGGCGCCCCATAGGGCTGCCAGCAGCAGAAAGTCGGGCCACCAGCGGGCAGTGGGTGTTGTGGTTTGCATGGGCGATCGACGTGTGGTCCAGCAAGGTCCGCGCCGTCGGTCGTCAGGCGGCAGGGCGGTGCGCAAGGCAAGGACTGTACACCCTGGACAGGCCTGTGTCCGCAGCTTCTACAATGGCAAGCAGCCCCCGCATGGGCGGGCCCTATCAGCCTATTCCTAACGACGATGACCTTCCCCAATAGCATTTTCAAGGCCTATGACATCCGCGGGACCGTGCCCCGCACGCTCGATGGCGAAACCGCGCTGGCCCTGGGCCGCGCTTTCGGCACCCTGGCCTGGGCGCGCGGTGAGCGCGAGGTGGCGGTGGGACGCGACGGCCGCCTGAGCGGGCCCATGCTGGCCGAGGCCCTGATGCAGGGCCTGCAAGAGGCAGGCATGTCGGTGGTCGATATTGGCGCGGGCACCACGCCGCAGCTGTACTACGCGGCCAGCACCGTCTGCCGCAGCGGCATCCAGGTCACGGGCAGCCACAACCCGCGCGACGACAACGGCTTCAAGATGGTGCTGGCCGGTGCCGCCATCTACGGCGACGACATCCAGCAGTTGCGTCAGACCATGCAGGCCGGCAGCTGGACCTTGCGCGAGGGCGGCCAGCGGCGCTCGCACAGCGTGCTGGCGGACTACCAGGCGCGCATCGTGCAGGACATCCGCCTGTCACGCCCCATGAAGATCGTGGTGGACTGCGGCAACGGCATCGCCGGGGCCTCGGCGCCGGCAATTTTCCGGGCCATTGGGTGCGAGGTGCAGACCCTGTTCGAGACCGTGGACGGCGAGTTCCCCAATCACCACCCCGACCCGAGCAAGCCCGAAAACCTGCGCGACCTGATCGCGGCCCTGGCCGCTGGCGACGCCGAGCTGGGCCTGGCCTTTGATGGCGATGGCGATCGCCTGGGCATCGTCACCCGCGACGGCCACACCATCTACCCCGACCGCCAGATGCAGCTGTTTGCGCAGGACGTGCTCACGCGCGTGCCCGGTGGCACCATCGTTTACGACGTCAAATGCTCGCAGCGCCTGGGCCCGGCCATCGAGGCCGCGGGCGGCCAACCCTTGATGGACCGCACCGGCCACTCCCTGATCAAGGCGCGCATGCGCCAGATCGAGGCCGATGGCGGGCAGGCGCCGTTGGGTGGCGAGATGAGCGGGCATATTTTTTTCCGTGAACGTTGGTATGGTTTTGACGACGGCACCTATGCGGGTTGTCGCCTGCTGGAAATCCTCAGCCGCGCAAGCGACGCCAACGCGGTTCTGCATGCCCTGCCCGACAGCTTCAGCACGCCTGAGCTGAACGTGAGTTGCGAAGAAGGGCAGGCGCACCAGCTCAGCGCGCAGTTGCAGGCCTTGGCCCCGCAGCGCTTTGCGGCGCCAGCGCGCTTGCACACCCTGGATGGCTTGCGTGTGGACTGGCCCGACGGTTTTGGCCTGATCCGCGCCTCCAACACCACCCCGGTGCTGGTGCTGCGTTTTGAGGGCCACACCCCCGAGGCGCTGGCACGCATTCAGCACGACATGCTGGCCTTGCTGCGCGAGGTCATGCCGCATGCCCAACTGGGTGCGGCGGCGCACTAAGGCGGCTGTGCAGCGCTGGACCGAACGCTGGAGCCTGCGCCTGTATGGCGTGCTCACCCGTGCGCTGCAGGCCTGGCTGCCGCGTCGGCTGGCGCGGCGCGCCCGCCAGGAGCCGCTGTATGCGCAGGACATGGCCCAGCGCTGGGGCGACTACCGGGGTGTGAGGGCCCAGCCGGGCACCGTCTGGGTGCATGCGGTGTCGCTGGGCGAGACGCGGGCCCTGGCCCTGTGGCTGCCGGCCCTGCGCCAGGCCTGGCCGGGCGTGCGCGTGTTGCTCACCCACACCACCGCCACGGGGCGTGAGGCCGGCCGCGCCCTCTTGCAGGACGGCGACCAGCAGGTCTGGCTGCCTTGGGACAGCCCCAGCGCCACGCGCGCCTTTGTGGCCCATTTTCAGCCGCTCATGGGGGTGTTGATGGAGACCGAGGTCTGGCCCCAATTGGTGCAGGCTTGCGGCCAGGCCCGGGTGCCGCTGCTGCTGGTCAACGCCCGCCTGAACCCGCGCAGCCTGGCACGCGCGCAGCGACTGGCCTGGCTCTCGCGCCCGGCCTATGCAGGGCTGGCGCAGGTGCTGGCCCAGACCGAGGCCGATGCCCAGCGCTTGCGTGCCTTGGGTGCAAGCCCCGTGGACGTGGTGGGCAACCTCAAGTACGAGGTGCAGGTGCCGGCGGCCACGCGTGCCCTGGCCACGGCCTGGCCCCTGGCCGCCAGTCGCCGCCCCGTTTGGCTGCTGGCCAGCAGCCGCGAAGGCGAGGAGGCCATGTGGCTGCAGGCCTGGCAGGCCGCCTGCGCCGCGCAGCCGGGGCTGGCGCAGCAGGTGCTGTGGCTCGTGGTGCCGCGCCATCCACAGCGCTTTGACGAGGTCGCGGGCTTGCTGCAATCGGCAGGCTTGCGGGTGGGCCGGCGCTCGGCGTGGACCGCCGAGGCGGGCCAGGACGTGTCGGGGCTGGATGTGGTGCTGGGCGACAGCCTGGGCGAGATGGCCGCTTATGCGCTGGCCAGCGAGCTGGCCTTGCTGGGTGGCAGCTTTGCCCCGCTGGGGGGACAGAACCTGATCGAGGCCCTGGCGTGTGCGTGTCCGGTGATCATGGGTCCGCACACCTTCAATTTTGCGCAGGCCAGCGAGGACGCACTGGCCGCTGGATTGGCCGCACGGGTGCCGGACATGGCCGCGGCCATCGCACAAGCGCAGCAGTGGCAGGCCGATGAAAGTGGTTTGACCGCGCGCCAGCAGCAGGCAGCGCCCTGGGTGGCCAGCCACGCAGGTGCCGCCGATCGGACCGTGGCCGCAGTGCTGGCCTGGCGCGGGCGGCTTAGCGCTTGAGCAGGCCGTCGAGGGCCTGCAGATCGGTCAGCTGCAGCACGCCGGCCGCTTGACGCAGGCGCAACTGGCCCACCAGCACGTCGTAGCGGGCCTTGGCCAGATCGCGCTTGGTCTGGAACAACTGGCTCTGGCTGTTGAGCACATCGATGTTGATGCGCACGCCCACCTGATAGCCCAGCTTGTTGGCGTCCAGCGCGCTTTGGCTGGAGCGCTCGGCAGCTTCCAGCGCCTTGATCTGGCCCAGGCCCGACTGCACGCCAAAGAAGGCGGTGCGGGTGGCTTGTGAGACCGTGCGCTGCGCGGCTTCCTGATCCTGGCTGGCCTTGTCCTGCAAGGCCAAGGTTTCCTTGATGCGGTTCTCGTTGGCACCACCGGTGTAGAGCGGCAAATTCAGGCTCACGCCCACCGTGGCCACATTGGTGGAAAAGTTGGTGGACAGGCGGTTGCCGTAACGGGTCATGGCGTAGCTGGCGGAGGCGTCCACCGTGGGACGCAGGGCCGCATTGGCCGCTTGCTGATCCAGCCGGGCCAGGGCCAGGTTGTGCTGCGACACACGGATGCTGGGGTGCGATTGCAGGCCTTGCTGGACCCAGGCATCCACGCTGTTGGCGCCTGCGATTTGCACCGCGGCCTCGGGGGCCAGCGGCAGCGGCTTGGCGTTTTGCACCCCGGTGAGCTGGTCGAGTGCCAGGCGCTTGACGCGCAAATCGTTGTCGGCAGCGATTTCTTGCGCCAGCACCAGGTCAAAGCGGGCTTGCGCCTCACGGGTGTCGGTGATGGTGGCGGTGCCCACTTCAAAGTTGCGCTTGGCCGCGGCCAGTTGTTCGGACACGGCGGTTTTTTGCGCTTGCACAAAGGTCAGCGCTTCCTGGGCATTGAGCACATCCACATAGGCCTGGGCCGTGCGCACCATCAGGTCCTGCTCGGCCAGGCGAAGTTGCTCGGCCGCCAGGGCCATCAGCGGCTCGGCCTTGGCCGCGTTGGCCTGGTTGGCCGGCCGGTACAGGGGGTAGCTGGCGCTGAGGCTGACCACGCGCGGGGCCGACTGCCCGGATGCCCTGGGACTGGTCTGGTTGTCCACATCGGATTCGCTCATGCTGCTGCTGAGCGCTGCGGTGGGGCGCAAGGCCGCTCGCGATTGCTCGGCCCGCGACAGGTTGGCCTGGTACTGCGCCTGCGCGCTTTTGAAACCAGCGTCGTAGGCCTTGGCGGCTTCAAACAGCTGGGTCAGGCTCTGGGCTTGGGCGGCGCTGGCAAACGCGGAACTCAGGGCCAGGGTCAAGGGCAACAGACGCAGGGACATGGTGAACCTCAGTTGGAATCAGTATTGGGGAACGCTGGGATCGACTTGCAAGGACCAGGCATGGATGCCACCGGCCACATTGGCCACCTGGTACCCCTGCGCCGCCAGAAAGCTGGCCACTTGCATGCTTCGCCCGCCATGATGGCACAGGCAGGCGATGGGGCGCTCGCGGTCAAGCTCTTGCAAGCGCGCCGGCACCGTCTGCATGGGCATGTGCAGAAAGTCGTAATCGTCGCCAGGCTTGACGCTGGCCGTCTGAAGCTCCCAGCCCTCGCGCACATCCAGCAGCAGCGGACGCTGGGGCTGTTGCGCGACCCATTGGGACAGTTGTGCTGGTGTGATTTGTTGCATGGTGCTCAGAAATGAAAAGAAGAGGGTTCGGCAAAACCCAGCAAGCGCGGCGCTTGCGCGTCCCAGGGCTGCTGGCTGCTGAAGCTGCGCTCGCCGTCGCGGGTGATGATCGTGGCGCGCATGACCGGCTCCTGGCCGACGATGGCGGCCAGGCGGCCACCCACGCGCAGCTGCGCCAGCAAGGCCTGCGGCACCTCGGCCACAGAGCCGCCCAGCACGATGGCGTCGAATGGGGCGTCGCCAGGGCTGCCCTGGCTGCCGTCGGCCTGGCGCACCTGCACCTGGCCGTCCAGGCCCGCATGCGCCAGGTTCTGGCGGGCCTGATCGGCCAGGGCCGGATCCAGCTCCAGGGCGATCACCCGACCGGTGGGCCCCACCAGGTGGGCCAGCAGGGCGCTCATGTAGCCGGTGCCGCAGCCAATCTCCAGGACCAGACTGCCCGGGGCCAAGGCCAGGTCTTGCAACAGCCGCGCCTGAACCTTGGGCGCCAGCATGGCTTGCCCAGTCTTCGGGCCCAAGGGGATTTCCAGATCGGCATAGGCCAGGGCGCGGTGCGCCAGCGGCACAAAGTCCTCGCGGCGCACCTGGGCGAGCAGCTCGAGCACCTGGGGCGACAGCACTTCCCAGGGGCGAACCTGTTGCTCGATCATGTTGAAGCGGGCTTTTTCGAGATCCATGATGACGACTCTTTTACTCCAGGGGGTATGTTAATCCAAATCAAATCATTTTAGCGGGCCGTGGTGTCCGGCACCTGACGCACCGGGGTCTTTACAAGCCCGAAGCGGCGGCGCAGCCATTGCGCCAGGTCGTCGAGGTAGCAATAAATCACCGGCACCACCACCAGGGTGAGCAACGAGGAGGTGATGACTCCACCAATGACGGCCTGGCCCATGGGCGCGCGCTGCTCGGAGCCTTCGCTCAAGGCAAAGGCCAGCGGCACCATGCCAAAAATCATGGCCAGCGTGGTCATCAGGATCGGGCGCAGCCGCACCTTGGCCGCCAGCAGCAAGGCCTCGGTGCGCGCCAGACCGTCCTCGCGCGCGCGGATGGCAAAGTCGATCAGCAAGATCGCGTTCTTGGTGACCAGGCCCATCAGCATGATGATGCCGATCATCGAGAAGATCGACAGGGCCGAGCCAAACATCAACAGCGCCCCCACCACACCGATGAGCGTGAGCGGCAGCGAACTCATCAGCGCCAAGGGCTGCAAAAAGCTCTTGAACTGGCTGGCCAGAATCATGTAGATGAAGATCACCGCCATGGCCAGCGCCTGCAGGGCGTAAGCAAACGACTCCTGCATGTTCTTGGTCGAACCGCCAAAGCGGTAGCTGTAGCCCGGGGGCAGGGTCAGGCTGTCCATGACGCGGCGGATATCGGTCGAGATTTCGCCCACGGTTCGGCCGGACGCATTGGCATTGAGCGCCACCTCGCGGTTGAGATCGCGCCGGTTGATCTGGCTGGAGCCGGTGTCGGCGCTCAGGCGCGCCACCTCGCCCAAGGTGACGCTGCGGCCAGCGCCATCGGGCGCCTGCGCAATCATCAGGGGCAAGCGCGCCAGGTCCTGCGGGTTGTTGCGTGCCGAGGGCTCCAGGCGCACATTGACGTCGTAGGTCTGGTCATCCGGCGCGCGCCAATTGCCCACCGTCTGGCCCGCAATCAAGGTGCGCATGGCCCCGGCGACTTGTGCGGTGCCCAGGCCCAGGTCCGAGGCCTTGTCGCGCAGCAATTGCACCGACAGGGTGGGTTTGGGCTCGCGCACCGACGAGTCCAGGTCCACCAGCCCGGGGATCTCGCTCAAGGGACCCATGGCCAGGCGTGTCAGGCGCTCGAGCTCGCGCTGGTCGGGCCCTTGCAGCGAGAACTCGATCTGTTTGTTGCCGCCCATCGAATCGAGCAGGCCCACATGGGTGACGGTGATGCCCGCCACACTGGCCAGGCGTTTTCTCAGCTGAACCGACATCTGATCGACGCTGCGCTCGCGCTGTTTGCGGTCGGTCAGGCGCACATAGACGCTGACGTTGTTCTTGCCCTGGGCGCTGGCGGTGTTCAGGCTCGAGAGGGTGTAGCGCACCTCGGGGAATTCGCGCACGATGGCCTCGACCTGCCGTGTCTTGGCCTCGGTGGCCTCGAGCGCGGTGCCCACCGGGGTCTGGAAGTTGACCCAGGTCTCCGAGAAGTCGGCCTTGGGCACAAATTCGGCGCCCAGCAGGCGCACCATCAGCACGCTGGCCACAAAGGTGCCCAGCGCCAGCAGCAGGGTCTTGCGCTTGTGCACCAAGGCCCAGGCCAGCACCCGCTCGTAGCCACGCCCCAGGGCCTCGGAGCCGCGGTCAAAGGCGGCCGTGACACGTCCGATGCTGCGGTCATACAGGCTTTTGCGCTGGCCCGGCTCGGGCTTGAGGCTTGGGTCGTGCCACACGCTCGAGAGCATGGGGTCGAGGGTGAAGCTGACAAACATCGAGATCAGCACCGCGGCCACAATGGTGATGCCGAACTGGTGGAAGAACTTCCCGATGATGCCCTCCATGAAGCCAATCGGCAGGAACACCGCCACGATCGACAGCGTGGTGGCCAGCACCGCCAGGCCAATCTCCTGCGTGCCCTCAAGCGACGCGCGGTAGCTGTCCTTGCCCATCTGCACATGGCGCACGATGTTCTCGCGCACCACGATGGCGTCGTCGATCAGCAAGCCCACGCACAGGCTCAGCGCCATCAGCGTGACCATGTTGATGGTGAAGCCGAACATCTGCATGAAGATGAAGGTGCCGATGAGCGAGATGGGCAGCGTGAGCCCGGTGATGACCGTCGAGCGCCAGGAGTTGAGGAACAAGAACACGATCAGCACCGTGAGCAAGGCGCCCTCGATGAGGGTTTGCCGCACGTTCTGCACCGACACCCGAATCGGCCGTGAGCTGTCACCGATGGGCTCAAGCCGCATGCCGGGGGGCAGCTGGGCCTGCATGGCGCGGACGGTCTCGTTGAGGCCGTCGACCACGGCGATGGTGTTTTCGTCCTGCGCTTTCTGCACCGACAGCAGCAGGGTGCGCTGGCCGTTGTAGAGCGCCAGGCTTTCGATTTCCTGCGCGCCATCCTGGACCCGGGCCACCTGTGACAGGCGGATGGGCTGGCCATTGCGCCGCGCCACGATGATCTGCCCGAATTCCTCTGGCCGCTGCATGCGCGATTCAATCTGGACCACGCGCTCTTGCTGCAGCGAGCGCACGGCGCCGGCGGGCAGGTCCTGGTTTTCGGCCCGCACGGCATTGACCACCTGCTCGGCACTGATGCCCAGGGCCTGCATGGCCTGCGGCTGCAGGTACAGGTTGATCTCGCGCCGCGTGCCGCCGATCAGGCTGACCTGGCCGACCCCGCGCACGTTCTCCAGCCGCTTCTTGAGGACCTGGTCCGCCCAATTGGTCAGCTCGACAGCACTCGGCGCCGGGCCCTTGCTGCTGTCGGGCAGCACCGCCAGCGACCAGACCGCGCGGCTGGACGGGTCAAAGCGCAGCACGCGTGGCTCCTTGACCTCGGCGCGCAAGGCGGCGCGCATGCTGGCGACCTTCTCGCGCACATCGTCGGCGGCCTTGCGCCCGTCCATCTGCAGCTGAAACTCGATCACCACGACCGACTGGTTTTCGTAGCTGCGCGAGGTCAGCGAGTTGATGCCGGCAATCGAGTTGACGGCCTCTTCAATTTTTTTGCTGACCTCGGTCTCGACGATTTCTGGTGCCGCGCCCGGGTATTCGGTCAGCACCACCACCACCGGGAAGTCGATGTTGGGGAACTGGTCGACCTTCAGGCGCTGCAGGGAAAACAGACCCAGCACCACCAGGGCCAGCATGACCATGGTGGCAAAGACCGGATTCTTCAGACTGACGCGGGTGAACCACATGCGATGGGTCTTTCTGGCGGGATTACTTCAGGCGCACCTTGACACCATCGCGCAGGCGGCCAGCGCTGCCTTGCAGCACCTGGGCCCCCTCGTCGACGCCTTCGATCAGCACCCAGGTCTGGTCGTCCTGCTCGCTGGTGGCGCCGGTGCTGACCTTGCGGTGGCGCACCACCTCGCCGTCGAGCACCTGCACATAGGGCAAGGGCTGGTCGGTGCGCACACTGGCTTGGGGGACCGCCAGGCCCGTGACCTTGCGCGTGAGCAAGCTGCCCTGGGCAAACATCCCCTGACGCAGCCCTGGTTGGCCGTTCAGCCCCAGGTACACCAGCACCTGGCGGCTGGCGGCCTGCGCATTGGGGTTCAGGCGCAGCACGCGCGCCTGCACGGGCTGCGCCAGGCCCTCGATGTTCAGGCTGGCGACTTGGCCAGGGCGGATCTGGACGGCATCGGCCGCCGGGACCGCCGCCTCCAGCTCGAGCTTTTGCAGGTTGACGATTTCCAGCACCCGCCCATCAATGGCCACACGCTCGCCCGGCTGCGCCAGGCGTTGCGACACCTGGCCGCTGATCGGGGCCTTGAGCGTGGTGTCGTCCACCGCCTTGCGCGCCAGTTCCACCGCGGCCTGGGCGGCCTGATAGGTGGCTTGCGCGCCGGCCAGGGTGGCTTGCGAGGTCTGCAGCGCGGTTTTGGAGATAAAGCCCTGGTCGACCAGGGCGCGGTTGTTGTCGAACTGGCGCTGCGCGATCTCGACCTGCGAGCGGGCCGACTCGGCCTGCTGCTGGGCTTGCTGCAGGCGCCATTGGTATTCGGCGGCGTTGATGCGCCCGATCACCTGACCGGCTTGCACCGTCTCGCCTTCGCGCACACTCAGGCTTTGCAACTCGCCGGCCACCATGGCCTTGATGAGCGCGGTCTGCTCGGCTCGCAGGCTGCCCGAGATGGGCACACCCAGCGTCCAGGTCCGCGGCTCAAGGCGCAGCACGTCCTGCGCGGTCAACTCGATGGCCGTCGGCGCGGCCACCGGGGCCGCGGCAGGCGCGGGGGGGCTTGGGCGCATCTTCAGGCCAATGGCCACGGCGGCTGCCAAGGCGACCACCGACAGGGTCCAGATGAGGGCTTTTTTCATGGGGCTCGTCTCTCCAGCGCCCGCACCAGCAGGCGCGCGTGTTCACGGATAAAGGCCTCGGGCTGCACGTCCTGCGGATCGGGGCAGACCTGCGAGATGGTGTGCTTCCACATCACCAGAAAAATCATGGGCGAGAGCACCGAGTGCATCACCAGGTCGATGTTCATCGGTTCGAACTCGCCCCGGTCCACACCGCGCTGCAGCACCGTGCGCACCAGTTGCCGAAAGGGCAGGATCACCGTCTCGCGAAAGAACTGCGCCAGCGCCGGAAAGTTGCGCGCCTCGCTCATCACCAGCTTGGCAATGCCCGACGCCGGGGTGTCGCCGTGTTCCTGCCACCAGCGCACCATCAGCATCTCGAGCAGCACGCCGCTTGGGCCATCAAACTGGCTGACCGCCGCCTGGCCTTGTGCCAGCGTGGGCACCAAGGTGGCCTGCACCACCGCCTTGAAGAGGTCTTCTTTGGTCGGGAAATACAGGAACAGCGTGCCTTTGGAGACCCCTGCGCGTTGCGCCACTTCTTCCGAACGGGTGGCGGCAAATCCTTTTTCCACAAACAACTCGAGCGCCGCTTGCAAGAGCTCGCCCGGGCGATCTTGTTTGCGGCGCACGCGGCGCGTGCTGGCAGTGGGGGCGGTGGGCATGGATTCTGCAAATGACTGGTTGGTCATTAATATACCGCAGAACCCTCGATGGCGGGGTGCCATCCCATGGGGCAAGGCCTTCGGGCAGAATGCTTTTGAACATGCAACAGGGATCCCCCATGACTTCTTCAGACGCAACACAGGTGCTGGTGCTGGGCGGCGGCTGCTTCTGGTGCACCGAGGCGGTGTACAAGCAGGTGCGCGGTGTGCTGGACGTGGAATCGGGCTATGCCAACGGCGACTGGCCCAAGCCCACTTACGAGCAGGTGTGCAGCGGGCGCACCGGCCACAACGAGGTGGTGCGCCTGGTCTACGACCCGGCCCAGGTGAGCACGCGCGAGCTGCTCGAGGTGTTTTTCCTGATCCACGACCCCACCACGCTCAACCGCCAGGGGCATGATGTGGGCAGCCAGTACCGCAGCGGCATTTACTGGACCGATGCGGCCCAGCGCGATGTGGCGCAGGCCCTGATCGACGAGCTGCAGGCCGCGCGCGCCTGGCCCAGTCCCATCGTCACCGAGCTCGTCCCGCTGGGCATGTACCACCCGGCAGAGGACTACCACCAGGACTTCTTCGAGCGCAATCCCACCCAGGGCTATTGCCTGGCGGTGGCGGCGCCCAAGGTGCAGAAATTCCGCCGCACCTTTGCGCGCCTGGTGCGCGATTGAGTCGTTCGGGCGTCGGACCCGCGCTTGGCGCGGCCTGCCAACGGCTGGGCGCGCCGCTATGATCGGGCCCCATGGGTCTTGATCATCCGGTGCTGTCGTCTTTGTTGCCCGTTGTGCTGCTGATTGCCGTGGGCTGGGTGGCGGGCCGCGCGGGCTTGATGCGACGCGAGTCGGTGCGCGAGCTCTCGAACGTGGTGTTCATGGTCTTCAGCTCGGCCCTGCTGTTTCGCACCATGAGCCAGGTCGATGTGCTGCACCTGGATCTGCGCCCCGTCCTGCTGTACTTTGCGGTGGCCATCGTCCTCTTTGTGGGCTTGCTGCGCGCCTATGGCGGCGGCCCCGGTGGCGCGGTGCTGGGCCTGGCGGGCATGTACAGCAATGCCGTCATGATCGGCATCCCCCTGGTCGGTCTGGCCTATGGCCAAGAGGGGCAGGTGCTGCTCTTTACCCTGATCTCCCTGCATGCCCTGGTGCTGCTGAGCATGGTCACGGTGGTGCTGGAGTTGCAGGTGGCGCGCGAGCGGGCGCAGGCCAGCGGCGAGCCCGCCAAGCTCTGGCGCACGCTGGCGCAGGCGGTGCGCAGCGCCCTGTTGCACCCGGTGCCGGTGCCGATTTTGCTGGGCCTGCTGTGGGGCCTGACGGGCTGGGGCTTGCACCCGGTGCTGGATCTGCCGCTCAAGCTGCTGGGGCAGGCCTTTGGCCCGCTGGCCCTGCTGATGGTGGGCCTGAGCCTGGCGCACACCGATCTCATGCACCACTGGCAGCGCGGCCTGCGCCTGTCGCTGGTCAAGAACGCCCTGCACCCGCTGCTGATGCTGGGCGCGGGCTGGCTGTTTGGCCTGCGCGGTTTGTCGCTGGCGGTGATGGTGATGGCGGCGGCGCTGCCCATTGGCGCCAATGTGTTCATGTTCTCGCAGCGCTATCGCCGGCACGAGGACCTGGTCACCGCCGGCGTGGCGGTCTCGACCCTGGGCGCCATGCTCAGCGTGACGCTGGTGATGACCCTGCTGCCGCTGCTGCCCGCGACCTGACGCTCAGGGCGCCAGGCGCTCGCGCAGCCACTGCCCATCGGCCAGGCGGTAGCGCAGCCGGTCGTGCAGGCGGCTCTTGCGGCCCTGCCAGAACTCCCATTGATCGGGCACGAGGCGGTAACCCCCCCAGTGCGGCGGGCGCGGCGGCGCCATCAAAAAGCGGGCCGCGTATTGCGCGGCATTGGCCACCAGCGTGCCCCGGCCCTCGATCACCTGGCTTTGCGGCGAGGCCCAGGCGCCGATGCGCGAATCGAGCGGCCGGCTGGCGAAGTAGGCGTCGCTTTGCGCGTCGCTCACCCGCTCGACCCGGCCTTCGATGCGCACCACGCGCTCGAGCTCGACCCAGTGAAACTGCAGCGCCGCAAAGGGGTTGCCGGCCAGGTCGCGGCCCTTGCGCGAGTCGTAATTGGTGTACCAGACAATGCCCTGCGCGTCGTAGCCCTTGATCAGCACCACCCGGGTGCTGGGCCGCAGGTCCGGGCCCACCGTGGCCACGGTCATGGCATTGGGCTCCGGGATTTGCGCGCTGATGGCCTGCTGCAGCCACTGCTCAAACTGGTGCAGCGGGTCGGGCAGCGAAGCGTCTTCGCTCAGTTCGGCTTTCTCGTAACTTTTTCGCAGATCGGCAAGGTTCAGGCTCATGCCCGCAGTTTACTGCGCCGGTTGCGGCGCATGGCGCAACATCCGCGCCAGGGCATGGTCTTCGATGCCGTGTGCGCGCAGCGCCTGATGGGTCTGGCGTGCATAGTCGAGGGTGCTGCCAAAGCGGCCCTGCGCGTGGCGAAAGATGTGCTGCAGCTGATGGGCCGACAGCTCGCCGGTGTGGCTGGGGTGCGAGCGGGCCAGCGTGAAGGCCAGCGCCGGCACCGTGCCCTGCGGGGTGCGGCAGCGCAGCCAGCGCGGGGTGTAGACCGCCATCGGCATCTCGCGCGCCCACAGGCGCTCGAGCACCTGCGCGCGGTCGTCGTCGGGCACGCGGCAGACCAGGCCCTGGCAGCTGCCGCCGGGCAACAAGGCGAACACCAGGCCGGGTTGCTCGAAGGAGCCGCGGTTGATGCGGCTCCACATGCGCAGCGCGCGGTGCCAGCCCAGCACGTGGGCCCGGTGTTGTTCGGCCACCTCGAACTCGGGTCGCCAGATCAGCGAGGCGTAGGCAAACACCCACAGCTGGGGCAAGGCGGCGGCCTCGCGCTGGACGCGCGCGAGCAGGGCGGCGCCGTCCCCGCTCATGCCCGGGCCCCGGCCACGGCCCGCAATTGGTAACCGGCTTGTACCCGCGCGCGCTTGTGGGGGGCGGGTTTCGCGGTTACCATTGCTGATGTAATAAAGTTACAGACGCGCTCCATGACCGATTATCCCGCTCTCCACCCCGTTCTGTCGCGGGTGACCGACCGCATCCGCCAGCGCAGCCAGGCCTCGCGCCAGGACTACCTGGCGCAGGTGCAGGCCCTGGCCAGTCGACGCCCAGGGGCGCAGCGCCTGGGCTGCGCCAATGTGGCGCATGCCTTTGCCGCCATGCCCGCGCAGGACAAGCCGCGCGCCACCGGCCTGGCCGGGGTGGGCGTGCAGGTCGAGCGGGCGCCCAACATCGCCATCGTCAGCGCTTACAACGACATGCTCTCGGCGCATGCCCCCTACCGCGACTATCCGGCGCAGATCCTGGCGGCGGCCCGGGCCCTGGGCGCCACCGCCCAGGTGGCCGGCGGGGTGCCCGCCATGTGCGATGGGGTGACCCAGGGCACGCCGGGCATGGAGCTGAGCCTGTTCAGCCGCGAGGTGATTGCGCAGGGCACGGCGGTGGCGCTCAGCCACGACGTGTTTGATGCCGCGCTGATGCTGGGGGTGTGCGACAAGATCGTGCCGGGCCTGCTGATTGGCGCCTTGCACTTTGGCCACCTGCCGACGGTGTTCGTGCCCGCCGGGCCCATGGCCTCGGGCCTGTCCAACAGCGACAAGGCCAAGGTGCGCGAGCAGGCCGCGCAAGGCCTGGTCGGCCGCGATGCGCTCTTGCAGGCCGAGCAGTCGGCCTACCACGGCGAGGGCACCTGCACCTTTTACGGCACCGCCAACAGCAACCAGATGCTGCTCGAGGCCATGGGCCTGCACGTGCCCGGCGCCGCCTTTGTGCACCCGCACGACGGCCTGCGCCAGGCCCTGACGCGCGAGGCCGTGGCCACCGTGCTGCAGGCGCGCACGCTGGGCGCGCCCATCGGCCTGCTGGTTGACGAGCGCTGCATCGTCAACGCCATGGTGGCGCTCTTGGCCACCGGTGGCTCGACCAACCACCTCATCCACTGGGTGGCGGTGGCGCGCGCGGCGGGCCTGTTGATCGACTGGGACGACTTTTCGGCACTGTCCGACGTGGTGCCCTTGCTGGCCCGCGTCTACCCCAATGGCAGCGCCGACGTGAACGCCTTCCAGGCCGCAGGTGGCCCGGGCTTTGTGATCCGTGAATTGGCCCAGGCGGGCCTGATGCATGCCGATGTGCTGACGGTGCGCGGCGTGGGCATTGCGCCCTTCACGCAGACCCCGCAGCTGCAGGACGGCTGCCTGCGGTGGCGCCCAAGCGGCAGCGCCGACGGCAGCGGCCAAAGCGGCGACCTGTCGGTGCTGCGGCCCGCCACGGCGCCGTTCTCACCCACCGGCGGCCTGCGCCTGCTGCAAGGCAATCTGGGGCGCAGCGTCATCAAGGTGTCGGCCGTGCCCGAAGAGCGCCATGTGGTCGAGGCGCCGGCCCGCGTGTTTGATTCGCAGGAGGCGCTGCAAGCGGCGTTTGACGCGGGCGAGCTGGCGCGCGATGTGGTGTGCGTGGTGCGCTGGCAGGGGCCGCAGGCTTGCGGCATGCCCGAGTTGCACAAGCTGACCCCGCCGCTGGCGGTGCTGCAGGGCCAGGGCCACCGGGTGGCGCTGGTCACCGATGGGCGCATGAGTGGCGCCTCGGGCAAGGTGCCGGCGGCCATTCATGTCTCGCCCGAGGCCGCCGCTGGCGGGCCGCTTGCGCGGGTGCGTGACGGCGACCTGATCCGCCTGGATGCCGTGGCCGGTACCTTGCAGGTGCTGGTGCCTGCGGCCGAATGGGCGGCGCGCGAGGTCACCCCGCGCCCCGAGGTCCATCGCCAGGCCCATGCGCGCGGCTTGGGCCGTGATTTGTTTGCCAACATGCGCCGCCATGCCTTGCCGGCCGAAGAAGGAGCTTGCACATGGCTATGACCCTTTCTGCATTGGACGTGATGCGCGATGCCCCGGTGATTCCGGTGATCGTGGTGCACGAGGTGGCGCATGCGGTGCCGATGGCCCGCGCGCTGGTGGCCGGTGGTATCCGCATGCTGGAGGTGACGCTGCGCACGCCGCAGGCGCTGGATGCGATGCGCGCCATCGCGCAAGAGGTGCCCGAGGCGGTGGTGGGCGCAGGCACGGTGCGCAGCGCCAGCGACGCCGAGGCGGCGCTGCGTGCGGGCGCCCGCTTTGCCGTCAGCCCGGGGTACACCCATGCGGTGGGGCAGGCCTGCCGCACGCTTGGCTTGCCGCTGCTGCCCGGGGTGGCCAGTGGCAGCGACATCATGCGCGCCTTTGAAGACGGCCACACCGAGATGAAGTTTTTCCCGGCCATGCAGGCGGGGGGACTGGCCATGCTCAAGGCCTGGTCGGGCCCCTTCTTTGACATCCGCTTTTGCCCGACCGGGGGCATCACGGCCGAGAACGCAGCGCAATTCCTGGCCTTGCCGAATGTGGCCTGCGTGGGCGGCTCGTGGCTGGTGCCCCATGAGGCGCTGGCCCAGGGCGACTGGGCGCGCATCGAGGCCCTGGCCCGTCAGGCCCGCGCCCTGCGCGCCGCCTGATCAGAGACCGCCGGCGCGCTGGATCAGCTCGATCTTGTAGCCGTCGGGGTCGGTCACGAAGGCGATCATGGTCGTGCCGCCCTTGACCGGGCCGGGCTCGCGCGTGATCTGCCCGCCCGCGGCGCGGATGCGCTCGCAGGTGGCCACGATGTCCTCCACCCCGAGGGCGATGTGGCCAAACGCGCTGCCCATCTCGTAGCGCTCGACCCCCCAGTTGTAGGTCAGCTCGATCTCGGCGTGCTCGGGATTTTTGCCAAAGCCCACAAAGGCCAGCGAGTACTTGTGCTCGGGGTTTTCAGAGGTGCGGTTGAGCGTCATGCCCATCACGCGGGTGTAGAAGTCAATCGAGCGTTGCAGGTCGCCAACGCGGATCATGGTGTGCAGCAGTCTCATGCTTGGGGCCTCGGCAGAAGAGTTGTCAGACAGTGTAGTTCAGCGCCATCCGCCCACCGTCGACGGTGAGCACCTCGCCGGTGATGTACGAGGACGCGTCGCTCAGCAAGAAGGCGACGGCCTGGGCCACCTCGGCCGGTTCGCCCAGGCGGCGCATGGGGGTGCGGCTGAGGATTTTCTGGCGCGCGGCCTCGCTGGTGAGCACCGCCTGGCGGGCCAGCTCGGTGGCGATGGTGCCGGGGGCCACGGCGTTGACGCGGATGCCGTCATCGGCCAGCGCCAGGGCCATGGCGCGCGTGAGCTGGTTGATGCCGCCCTTGCTCGCGTTGTACGAGGCGATGTCGGGAATGGCCAGCACCGCGTTGACCGAGCTCATGTGCACGATCGCACCACCGCCACCCGCCTGCATGGCGCGCGCGGCGATCTGGCCGCACACAAAGCTGCCCTGCAGGTTCACCCGCAAGACCGCCTCGAAGTCCTCGTCCTGCACCTGCAGAAAGGGCGCCGCGCGGAAAATGCCGGCATTGCTCACCAAGGCATGCAGGCGGCCGCAGCGTTGCAGCACGCCGTCCACCAGGGCCTGCACCTGCGCGCGTTCGCGCACATCGGTGTGCTGGTAGTGCGCCTGGTGCCCGGCCGCGCGCAGGGCAGCGGCGGCGGCCTCGCCCGCCGCGTCCTGCACATCGGCCAGGGTGACGTTCATGCCCTGCTCGGCCAGCAATTGCGCGCAGGCCAGGCCAATGCCGCTGGCGGCGCCGGTGACGATGACGCTGCGGCCGTCGAGCCCCCAGCGAAGTTGGGTGTTCATGGTGTGGGTCCTTCCAAGGTGGCGGCCAGGCCGCAGCGTGGGCGGCCTCGGCCGCAGGGGCCCAAAGTATCGCCGCAGGCGGCGCGGTCAGCGTGCGCGCCGCAAAAAGTCGTGCTCAGGGCCGGGATTCACGCTGGCGGCATGCCCGGTCCCCTTCACCAGTCCCACAGGGTCCCGTCGCGCTGCAGGCGATTGACCGGCAGGTAGGCGCGTTGATAGGGGTAGCGGGCCGCCAGCGCCTCGTCGATCTGCACGCCGTGGCCGGGGGACTCGCCGCAGTGCAGGTAACCGCGCTCGAAGCGCCAGTCGTGCGGGAACACCGACAGCATCAGCTCGCTGTGCGGCATGTACTCCTGAATCCCGAAATTGGGCACCCAGGTGTCGAAGTGCAGGGCCGCGCCCATGCACACCGGTGACAGATCGGTGGCGCCGTGGCAGCCGGTGCGCACCTGGTAGAGCGCGGCCAGATCGGCAATGCGGCGCAGGTGTGTGATGCCGCCCGCGTGGGTGAGCGTGGTGCGGATGTAGTCAATGTGCTGCTGCTCGATCAGCGGCTTGCAGTCCCAGATCGAGTTGAACACCTCGCCGGTGGCCAGGGGAATGGTGGTGTGCGCCCGGATGTGGGCAAAGGCTTGCGGGTTCTCGGCCGGCGTGGGGTCTTCCAGCCAGAACAACTGGTAGGGCTCCAGGGCCTTGCCCAGCTGCGCCGCTTCGTTGGGACTCAGGCGGTGGTGCACATCGTGCAGGAGGTGGGGCTCGGGGCCCACGGCCAGGCGCAGCTGCTCGAACAGCTGCGGCGTGTGGCGCAGATAGCGCGCGCTGTCCCAGTCGTGCTCGGCGGGCAGGCTGGCATCGGCAGGCTCGTAGGCGCCGCCGTGGCGCGCCACCCCATAGACCTTGTCCAGCCCCGGCACCCCGGACTGCGCCCGCACCGCCACATAGCCCTGGTCCAGATGCGCTTGCACCGCCTCGATGGTCTGCGCAATGTCGCGCCCGGTGGCGTGGCCGTACACCATCACCCGCTCGCGGCTGCGGCCGCCCAGCAGCTGGTACAGCGGCATGCCGGCAGCCTTGGCCAGGATGTCCCACAAGGCCATGTCCACGGCCGCAATGGCGCACATGGTGACCGGGCCGCGCCGCCAGTAAGCGCCTTTGTACAGGTATTGCCAGATGTCCTCGATGCGACGCGGGTCGCGCCCGATCAGGCATGGGATGACATGGTCCTGCAGGTAGCTGGCCACCGCCAGCTCGCGGCCATTGAAGGTGGCGTCGCCAATGCCGCTCAGGCCCTCGTCGGTCTCGATCTTGAGGGTGACAAAGTTGCGGCCGGGGCAGCAGACGATGACGCGGGCGGCGGTGATCTTCATGCCAGCAACTCCTGCAAAGCGGCGTCCACGCCCCGCTGCAGCACCCGGGCATGCCAGTGCGCCACGCGGGCGCGCCAGGCGGCCTGTGCGGGCAGCTGCGCACCCCAGATGTCCTGGCGCGAGAGCAGGGCCGCCAGGGCCGCTTGCGGGCTTTGGCCTTGGTCCCGGCCCGCGTCTCGCAGCGCCTGGGCCAGCGGGTCCTGGATGGGATAGGGCTGGCCTTGTTCGTCCACGCCCAGGGTCCAGCGCACGAACAGGGCAGCGGCAAAGGCCAGGTGCTCGATCGAGCCGCCGCTGGCCAGTTGGCCAAGCACACAGGGGGGCCAGCGCTGCGGAATCTTTTGCGAGCTGTCCTGCGCGATCTGGTGCACCCGGTGGCGCAGGTGCGGGTTGCCAAAGCGCTGGATCAGCGCGTCGCGGTAGGCGGGCCAGTCCTGGCGGGACTGGTGCGGCGCGACCTCCTGGGTCATGAAGCGGCGCACGTACTCGGCCACCGCGGGCACCGCGATGCAGTCGGCGATGTGGGCCCGGCCGCTGATGGCGCCCAGCAGCGCCATGGCCGAGTGGCTGCCGTTGAGCATGCGCAGCTTGGCCTGCTCGTAGCGGCCCACATCGTCGGTCACGCGCACGCTCCAGCGCGCCAGCAGGGCCGCGTCGGCCGGGTCGGCCAGTTGCTGCTCGATCACCCACTCGCCAAAGGCCTCGGTGGCCAGCGGCGAGGCGTCGTGCACGCCCAGCGCGTCCTCGCAGGCCCGCACCATCTCGGGCGTGGAGGCGGGCACGATGCGGTCGACCATGCTGCAGGGGAAGGCGCAGTGGCGCTCGACCCAGTCGCGCACCCGGCGGCTGGGGCAGGCCGGCAGCACCAGGGCGCGCAGGCGCCGGCCGTTCTCGGGCAGGTTGTCGCACGAGGCCAGGGTCAGGCCCGGCAGGCCGCGCGCGGCGCGCTGCGCCAGGCCCTGCGCCAACCATTGCCCCAGGGCGGGGGTGTAGCCTTTTTCGGTGACCGTCAGGGTGACCCAGCGCAGGGCCGGATCGGCCAGTGCCGCCAGCACCTGCTGCGGCGATTGCGCGAGCACCGAAAAGCGCCACAGCGCCCCGGGCACCTGCCAATGCAGGCCGCGGTGGTCGGCCACGCGGACCGCGTACAGGCCGTCTTGTGCGGCCAGGGCCTCGGCCAGCTCGGCGCGGTGCATGCCCACCGCATGGACGCCCCAGCGGGGATCGCCTTCTGAGAGCAGGCGGTCAAAGACCATGGCCTGGTGGGCGCGCATGAAGCCGCCCAGGCCCAGGTGCAGCACCCCGCAAGCGCCGCCACGGGGGTAGTCGGGCACACGCGCCGCCCGCGGCGCCCAGTGCGCGCGGCTGGCCTCGCCCAGGCGTTTCATGGCAGCTTGTCCTCGGCCTGCGCCAGCTCGGCCCAGGTGGTGTCGTCGATCTCGATCGCGGCGGCGCGGGCCTGGCGCATCTGGCGCTCGGGCTCGCCGGCCACCAGCACCGCCTCGTGGCCCGGGGCCGCCGGGCTTTGGCGCAGCCAGTCGACAAAGGCCCGGGCCTCTTGCGCAAAGCGATCGCCGGGCAGCAGGCGCGCCGGGTCGATCAGGATGCACAGCATGCCGTTGAAGACCGCGCGCCGCGCGTCGCCGGGCTGGTGCCAGGTGCCGCCGCCGCTCAGGGCGCCACCCAGCAGCTCGCAGGCCACGGCCAGGCCATAGCCCTTGTGTTCGCCAAAGGTCATCAAGGCGCCAAACAGGCCCTCGGCCTGCGGCACCACCACCACGCCGGGGTCGGTGGTGGGGCGGCCCAGGGCGTCGATCAGCAGGCCCTCGGGCACGCGCTCGCCCTTGTTGTGCGCCACCCGCATCTTGCCCTGCGCCACGCGGCTGGTGGCGAAGTCCAGCACAAAGGGCGGCTGATCGGGCAGGGGCACGCCAATGCAGCAGGGGTTGGTGCCAAAGCGCCCGTCGCCACCCCCCCAGGGCGCGACCACCGGTCGAGAGAGGACGTTGACAAAGTGCAGGGCCACCAGGCCTTGCGCCACCGCCATCTCGGCAAAGTGGCCGATGCGACCCAGGTGGTGGCTGCGGCCGAGGGTCATGATGCAGCTGCCGTGTTGCTGCGCGCGGGCGATGGCCCATTCCATGGCCTGCACACCGGTGATCTGGCCATAGCCTTGCTGGCCGTCCACCCCCAGCAGGGTGCCGGTGTCAAGCGTCACGCGGGCGCTGGTGTTGGGCCGCAGCGCCCCCTCCAGCACCGCGTCCACATAGCGCGGCACCATGCCCACCCCATGCGAGTCGTGCCCGCTCAGATTGGCCAGCACCAGGTTGTCGGCCACTTGCGCGGCCTCGGCCGGGGCGCTGCCGGCACGCGCCAGGATGCGGGCCACGCGCGCCCGCAAGGCCTCGGGGGCAATCTGCACACTCATGGCCAGGTCCTTTACATCACCGCGCCCACTTGCCAGGGCACAAACTCGTTCTGGCCGTAGCCGTGTTGCTCGCTGCGGCTGCGCTCGCCCGAGGCGGTGCGCAACATCAACTCGAAGATGCGCTGGCCCATTTCGGCCACGCTGCACTGCCCGTCCACGATCTCGCCGCAGTTGAGGTCGATGTCCTCTTGTTGGCGCTGCCACAGCGCGGTGTTGGTCGAGAATTTGAGGCTGGGCGCAGGCGCGCAGCCGTAGGCGCTGCCGCGGCCGGTGGTGAAGGCAATCAGGTTGGCGCCGCCGGCCACCTGGCCGGTGGCACTGACGGGGTCGTAGCCGGGGGTGTCCATGTAGACAAAGCCACGGGTGCGCACGGGCTCGGCGTATTCGTACACCGCTTGCAGGGCGCGTGTGCCGCCCTTGGCCACCGCCCCCAAGGATTTTTCGAGGATGGTGGTCAGGCCGCCCGCCTTGTTGCCGGGCGAGGGGTTGTTGTTCATCTCGCCGCCATTGAGGCGGGTGTAGTCCTCCCACCAGCGGATGCGCTCAATGAGTTTGTGCGCCACCTCGGGGCGGACCGCGCGGCGCGTGAGCAGGTGCTCGGCGCCGTAGATTTCGGGGGTTTCCGACAGGATGGCGGTGCCGCCATGGTCGACCAGCAGGTCCACCGCCGCACCCAGCGCCGGGTTGGCGCTGATGCCCGAGTAGCCGTCCGAGCCACCGCATTGCAGCCCCACCGTCAGGTGCGCCGCATCGCAGGGCTGGCGTGCCACAGCATTGGCCAGCGGCAGCATCTGGCGCACCAGGGCAATGCCTTTTTCAACGGTTTGGCGCGTGCCGCCGGTGTCCTGGATGTTGAAGACCTGCAGCTGCTGGCCTTCGCGCAGGCCCGAGTGGGCCAGCCAGGTGTTGAGCTGGTTGGCCTCGCAGCCCAGGCCCACCACGATGACGCCCCAGAAGTTGGCGTGCAGGGCGTAACCGGCCATGGTGCGCTCGAGCAGGCGCAGGCCCAGGCCCTCGGTGTCCATGCCGCAGCCGCTGCCGTGGGTGAGGGCGACCACGCCATCGACCTGCGGGAAATCGGCCAGGGCCTCTGGGCGGTTCTGGCGCGAGAAGTGGTCGGCAATGGCGCGCGCCACGGTGGCCGAGCAGTTGACGCTGGAGAGCACGCCGATGTAGTTGCGGGTGGCCACGCGGCCGTCGGGCCGCGCGATGCCCATGAACTGGGCGTGCCGGCGCGGGGGCGCCTCGCGCAGGTCGCTGCCGATGGCCAGATCGCGCGCAAAGCGGCCCTGGTCCGGGCCCATGTCGAGGTTGTGGCTGTGCACATGCTCGCCGGCCTCGATCGCGCGGCTGGCAAATCCGATGATCTGGTTGTAGCGGCGTACCGGCTGCCCCGCCGCCAGCGCGCGTCGCGCCACCTTGTGGCCAGGGGGAACCAGCCCACGCAAACGCAGGCCCTCGGCCTGGGCGCCGCCGAGCAACTGGGTGCGGGCAATCAGGACATCATCGTCGGGGTGAAGGCAAATCAGGGGGTTCATGCATCAGGGTCAGTAAAACTGTCGGGGCAACCACAGCACCAGCGACGGCAGGTAGGTGATGAGGACGAGCGAGCCCAGCAGCGGCACCAGCCAGGGCAGGATGGCCATGGTGGTGCGCTCGACACTCAGCTTGGCCACACGCGCCAGCACAAACAGCACCATGCCCATCGGCGGATGCAGCAGGCCGATCATCAGGTTCAGCACCATCACCAGGCCAAAGTGGACCAGGTCGATGCCCAGCTGCTGGCAGATGGGCACCAGGATGGGCACCAGAATGGTAATCGCGGCGGTCGGCTCCAGGAAGCACCCGACAAACAGCATCAGCAAATTGGCCAGCAGCAGGAACTGCCAGGGCTCGGAGGTCACCGACAGCACCCAGGCGCTGATGGCGCTGGTGACACCGGTGGCCGTGAGCATCCAGCCAAAGATGCTGGCCGCGGCCACGATGAACAGCACGGTGGAGGTGGTCTCGACCGTCTCCAGCCCGATCTTGAGGAACATCTTCCAGTTCAGGGTGCGGTACCAGAAAAAGCCCAGCACCAGCGCCCACACGCAGGCGGCAATGGCGCCTTCGGTGGGGGTGAACACCCCGGTGGTCATGCCGCCAATCAGCAGCACCGGGGTCATGATGGGCAGCACCGCCTGAAAGCCAAACAGCTTGTCGGCGGCAAACAGCAGCACCATGGCGCCCAGCACCGTGATCTGCGGCTGCCAGCCGAGTTTGGCCACCAGGGCCCAGACCAGCAGCGGCCAGCCGATCACGACGGCGGTTTCGGCCAGCGCCTTGATCACGCGCGGCCACTCAAAGCGCACATCGCCGCCCCAGTTGTTGCGGTGCGCGAAATAGGCCACGGTGAGCATCATCAGCAAGGCCATCAGCACCCCGGGCAGGATGCCGGCCAAAAACAGCGCGCCCACCGAGACATTGGCCATCATGCCGTAGATCACAAAGGGCAGGCTCGGCGGGATGATGGGGCCCAGGGTGGCCGAGGCGGCGGTCACGCCCACCGCAAACTCGGTGTCGTAGCCATGGTCCTTCATGGCCTTGATCTCGATGGTGCCCAGGCCCGCGGCGTCGGCAATGGCCGTGCCGCTCATGCCGGCAAAGACGACCGAGCCCACCACGTTCACATGGCCGAGGCCGCCCTTGAGCCAGCCCACCAGCGCCAGCGCGTAGTTGTAGATGCGGTTGGTGATGCCGGCGTTGTTCATCAGGTTGCCGGCCAGGATGAAGAAGGGCACGGCCAGCAGCGGGAAGCTGTCGATGCCCGAGACCATGCGATGGATCACCACAAAGGGCGGGGTGCTGTCTTGCACCAGCAAGTAGATCAGCGAGGCGCCGGCCATGGCAATGGCCACCGGAATGCCGCCGCTCATGAGCAGCAGGAACAGGATTTTGAGCATGGGGTCTCCGGGATCAGCGATCGGTCATGTCGGATTCGGGGCGCTCGAGCACGCTGTACCCGCGCTGCCAATGCACCTTGAGCACCCAGATCGAGCGCAGGCACATGGCCGCAAAGCCGCCCAGCACCACGCCGTACACGATGTTCATGGGCAGGTCGATGATGGTCATCTTGTAGCTGCCGAGCTTGCCCATCATCTGCCAGGTCAGGACGGCGGCGGCGCCAAAGAACACCACCCGCACCCCATCCACCAGGGTCGCCATCAGGCGCCCCAGGCCAGCGGGCATGTAGCGGAAGAAAAAATCGACCTGGATGTGGTTGTTGCGGGCCACACCGATGGCCGCGCCGGTGAACACCGTGGCGATCAGCAGGTAGCGCGCGATTTCCTCGGTCCAGGCGGCCGAGTCGTTGAGCACATAGCGGGTGAAGAACTGGTAGAACACCGTCAGCCCCAGGGCCCAGAAGAACATCAGCGCCACCCAGGCCTCCCAGGTGGTGCCCGAGAGGTCGACCTCCTCGTCCTGGGCATGGAACTGTCCGTCGTCGCCCATCACCTGGGGCAGGGCATCAAGGTCGGGGGTGTGCGAGGTCTGGCTCATGCGTGGCTTTCAACAAACGGCCATGCCAATGGGGCCACCGGCGGCCGATGCCAGGCATCGACGCCGCCGGGGCTGCGCAGGACGGGATCAGCGAACCGCCTGGATGCGGTCGAAGTCCGATCGGGTAAAGCCCATGCCTTCGAGCGGCGCGTTCTTCAGCACGGCCTCCTGGAAGCTTTGGCGATCGACCTGCACGATCTGCAAGCCCTTCTTGCGGAACTCGTCCACCAGCTCGGTCTCGCGCTTCTTGATCTGCGCGGTGGCGCGGGCAGCGGCCTCGCGCGTGACGTCGGTGAAGATCTTTTTCTCGGCGTCGGTGAGCTTGTTCCACACATGCGGCGCGACCTGCGTGGTCAGGCCGTCAACGATGTGGCCGGTCAGCATGATGGCTTTTTGCACCTCGAAGAACTTCTTGGCCTCGATGGTGGTGAGGGGGTTTTCCTGCGCCTCCACGGTGCCGTTTTGCAGCGCCAGATAGACCTCGGCAAAGGCGATCGGTGTGGGGTTGGCGCCGCAGGACTTGGGCGTGGCGGTGTAGGCCGGCACGTCGGGCACGCGGATCTTCAGGCCCTTCATGCCCGCGCAGTTGGTGAAGGCCTTCTGTGCGGTGGTGTGGCGCGCGCCGTAGTAGGTGTAGGCCGTCATCTGGATGCCGGTCCGCTTGCGGAACTCATCGACCATCTCCTGGAACACAGGGCTCTTGGAGTAGGCGATCAGGTGGTCCCCGTCACGGAAGATGAAGGGGTAGTAGGCAATGCCCAGGCGTGGGTAGGAGCGCGCCGCAAACGACGGGCCCGAAATGATCATGTCGACCGTGCCCAGCTGCAGGCCCTGGTTGATATCGGTTTCCTTGCCCAGGGTGGAGGCGGGGAAGACCTGGATGTCGAACTTGCCGTTGGTGCGCTTCTTGATCTCTTCGGCCGCCCAGACCGATTCGGTGTGGTAGGGCTCGGAGGTCTCGTAGACGTGCGCCCACTTGAGCTTTTGCTGCTGCGCCAGGGCGGTGCTGCTGCCCAGCGCACACGCCAGCAGTGTGGCGCCCATGGCCAGGGTGGAAAGGGTCCTGCGTGTGATCATCTCGGTCTCCTAGAGTGGGTGGATGGCAAAGCGTGACAAACCTGGCGCAGGGTCTGGCATTGCGCCGGAACAGGGCGCTAGGGTTGTTCCGGATGGGGCCACCAAACACGGCAATTAAACTATCATCACACGTTTAAAAGTTGACGGTCAAGGCAGGCGCCATGGGCATTTTCCCTAGGCCCATGTGCCGACAGCCCGCCAGCCCTCCCATGCCATCAACGCCCCAAGCCCACGCATGAACCCCCGCATCGAGCGCATCACCTTGCGGCAGGTGGACCTGCCGCCACCGGTGCGCCGCACCGACGCCATCCAGTCCTTTGTGACCCAGGAGACCGTGCTGCTCACGGTGCACGACCAGGAGGGCACCTCGGGCACGGGCTACGCCTACACCATCGGGACCGGCGGCTCGTCGGTGCTGGCCCTGCTGCGCGACCACCTGGCACCGCGCCTGATCGGGCGCGACCCGATCGACATCGAGGCCATCTGGCGCGATTTGTTCTACGCCACCCACGCCACCGCGGTGGGCGCCATCACCAGCCTGGCGCTGTGCTGCGTCGACACCGCCTTGTGGGACTGGCGCGCGCGCCGCATGGGCCTGCCGCTGCACCGCCTGCTGGGCGGCGCGCAGCAGCGCGTGCCGCTCTACACCACCGAGGGCGGCTGGCTGCACCTCTCGCCCGAGGCCCTGGTCGAGCAGACCCTGGCGGCGCGCGAGCAGGGCTTTCGGGGCGCCAAGATCAAGATTGGCCGGCCACATGTGTCCGAAGATGTGGCGCGCCTGCAGGCGGTGCGCGAGGCGGTGGGCCCGGGCTTTGAGCTCATGACCGATGCCAACCAGGGCTTTGTGCGCGCCGAGGTGGTGCGCCGTGCGCGGGCTTTTGACGGCCTGGACCTGGCCTGGCTTGAGGAGCCCTTGCCAGCCGAGGACGTGAGCGGGCACCGGCAGCTGCGCGAGCAGACGCCCATTCCGGTGGCCGTGGGCGAGTCCATGTACCACCCCATGCAATTTCGCGAATACCTGGAGCAGGGCGCTTGCTCCATCGTGCAGCCGGATGTGGCGCGGGTGGGCGGCATCACGCCCTGGATCAAGACCGCGCACCTGGCCGAAACCTTTGATGTGGCGGTCTGCCCGCACTTTTTGATGGAACTGCACGTCAGCCTTTGCGCGGCCGTGCCCAACGCGGCCTGGGTGGAATACATTCCACAACTGGACCCCATCACCCATTCGCGCCTGCGCATCGAGGCGGGGTTTGCCCTGCCGCCGCAGACGCCCGGCCTGGGGATTGAGTGGGACTGGGCGGCCATTGCGCGTCAACAACTTGTTCAACACGAGGTTCAATCCACATGAGACTGCAAGGAAAGAAAGCCCTGGTGACCGCCGCGGGGCAGGGCATTGGTCACGCCAGCGTGCTGGCCCTGGCCAGCGAGGGCGCCGAGGTCTGGGCCACCGACGTCAACCCGGCGCTGCTTGCGCGCTTCCAGGGGGTGGCCGGGGTGCACACCGCGGTGCTGGATGTGATGGACAAGGCCGCCATTTTTGACATGGCGCGCCAGTTGCCGCAGATCAATGTGCTGTTCAACTGCGCCGGCTTTGTGCACAACGGCACCCTGCTCGAGGCCACCGACGAGCAGTACGAATTTGCGATGAACCTGAATGTGCGCGCCCAGTTCTGGGGCTGCCAGGCCTTTGTGCCGGGCATGCTGGCCCTGGGCGGCGGCAGCATCATCAACATGGCCAGTGTGGCCTCCAGCGTGCGCGGCCTGGCCAGCCGCTGCGTGTATGGCGTCTCCAAGGCGGCGGTGGTGGGCCTGACCAAAAGCGTGGCCGCCGACTATGTGCGCCAGGGCATTCGCTGCAACGCCATTGCACCCGGCACCGTGGACACCCCTTCGCTGGGCGATCGCATCAATGCCTACGACGACCCGGTCGCCGCCCGCGCCGCTTTTGTGGCGCGCCAACCCATGGGGCGCCTGGCCAAGGCCGAAGAAATCGCCCCCATCATCGTGTACCTGGCCAGCGACGAGTCGCAATTTGCCACGGGTCAGATCTTCAGCGTGGACGGAGGCATGACGATATGAACCACTACGACCTGGCCGGCCACCATGCGGTGATCACCGGCGGCGCTTCGGGCCTGGGCCTGGCCACGGCCCAGCGCATGGTGGCCTCGGGGGCCCGCGTGACCCTGTGGGACCGCGACGAGGCGAGCATGGCGCGCGCGGCCCAGGCGCTGGGCCCCGGCACTTCTTGCGTGCAAGTCGATGTGGCCGATGCGCACAGCGTCGAGCGAGCGGCTGCGGCCACGGCGGCGGATGCCGACATCCTGGTCAACAGCGCGGGCATCACCGGCCCGAACGTGCCGCTGGCGCAGTACCCGGTCGACGAGTGGATGAAGGTGATGGCGGTCAACATCAACGGGGTGTTCTTGTGCTCGCGGGCCATGACGCCGCGCCTGGTCGCGCGGGGCTGGGGGCGCATCGTCAACATCGCCTCGGTGGCGGGCAAGGACGGCAACCCCAATGCCAGCGCCTACAGCACCAGCAAGGCCGCGGTGATTGGCATGACCAAATCGCTGGGCAAGGAATTGGCCAGCACCGGGGTGCGCGTCAATTGCATCACGCCGGCGGCGGTGCACACCGCCATCTTTGACCAGATGACGCCCGAGCACATCCAGTTCATGCTGTCCAAGATCCCGATGGGTCGTTTTGGCAAGACCGAGGAGGTGGCCGCCATGATCGCCTGGCTCTCGAGCGAGGACTGCTCCTTCTCGACCGGCGCGGTGTTCGACCTCTCGGGTGGGCGCTCGACCTACTGACGTAAGATCATTTCCTCATTTCAACGGAGACCGTCTGCATGAAACTCGTTCGTTATGGCAAGCCCGGCAAGGAAAAGCCCGGTCTGATCGATGCCCAAGGCCAGCTGCGTGACCTGAGCGCTGTGGTGCCCGACATCACCCCGGCGCAGCTCGACGACAAGGCCCTGGCCAAGCTCGCGCGACTGAAAACCGACAAGCTGCCGCTGGTCAAAGGCAAGCCCCGCATGGGCTGCCCGGTGCAGGGCGTGGGCAAGTTCATCGCCATTGGCCTGAACTATGTCGACCACGCCAAAGAGTCGAACCTGCCCATCCCCAAAGAGCCCATCGTCTTCATGAAGGCAATCTCCTGCATCCAGGGGCCGGACGATGAGGTGATGCTGCCCAAGGGCTCGAAAAAGTCCGACTGGGAGGTGGAGCTGGGCGTGGTGATCGGCAAGCGGGCCCGCTATGTCACGCAAAAAGACGCGCTCTCGCATGTGGCCGGCTATTGCGTCGTCAACGATGTCTCCGAGCGCGAGTACCAGATCGAGCGCGGCGGCACCTGGGACAAGGGCAAGGGCTGCGACACCTTTGGCCCCATCGGTCCCTGGCTGGTGACGCGCGACGAGGTGGCCAATCCGCAAGCGCTGGGCATGTGGCTGGATCTGAACGGTCAGCGCATGCAGACGGGCAACACCCGCACCATGATTTTTGGTGTGGCCAAGATCATCAGCTACGTCAGCCAATTCATGACCCTTGAACCCGGTGACGTGATCACCACCGGCACCCCGCCGGGCGTGGGCATGGGCGTCAAGAAAGACGGCGAGCCGGCCCCGATCTTCCTGCGCCGTGGCGATGTGATGACCCTGGGCATCGAGGGCCTGGGCACGCAAACCCAGAAGGTGGTGGCCCACAAGGCCAGCTGAGCGCAGCCCGCGGGGGCGCTGGCCCCCGCCTTCAAAAACAGGTGCTGATGGCGTCGATGACGCGGTAGTCGTCGTCGACCACCGGCATCCAGCGCCATTTGTCAAACGTGGTGCAGGGGTGCGAGATCCCAAAGCCCAGCACCTCGTTCACCTGCGGCCACTCGTGGGCCGGGGCCGTGGGCGCAAAGCGCAGGTGCGCATGCTGGTCGTTGAGCGCCTGGATGCGCCAGTGCTCGGGCACCGCTTGGCGCCGCCCTTGCGCATCGAGCCGCCACAGCGGCAGCGGCATGTCCAGGTCGTGTGAGACGTCGCGCTTGCCCATGGCCACCAGCGCCAGGCCGGCCTCGGGTTGCGACTGCACCCGCGCCAGCAACTCCAGCGCCGGCTGCAGGGTCTGCCCCAGTTGCAGGCGCGCGCCCACGCACTGCAGGTGACGGTGGTAGCGCTGGTGATCGTGCGTGAGGTAGCAACCCGAGCGCAGCACGCCACGCACCGGTCGGTCCAGCAGGGGCTTGAGCTCGCGGGCCACCAGGTCAAACACCGCCGACCCGCCAGCGCTCACGATCACCTCGTCGCACTCGAAACAAGCCTCGGCCACACAGGCTGTTGCCAGCGCGCGCAGCTGACCCATCAGCGCCGCCACCTCGCGGGTTTCCTGCTCGCTGTCGCAGGTGGCCAGCGAGCCCTCGTAGGTTTCCACCCCCACCAGGCGCACCGCGGGGCTCTGGCGCGCGGCGCGTGCCAGGGCCAGGGCATCGGGCAGGCTGCGCACCCCCGTGCGGTAGCCCGGCACCCCCAGCTCCAGCAAGACCTCGAAGGCGCGCGGGCTGGCGCGGCGCACCTGCCAGGCCTCGATGGCGCGCAGCTGCGCCAGGCTGTCGAGCAGGAACACCGCCCGCGAGCTGGCATGGCGCCCCAGCAAGGCATCGAGCGCGTCCAGGTCGGCGTCTTGCAACACCTGGTTGGCGATCAGGATGCGCGCCACCCCGCTGCGAAACCCCAGCGCGGCCTGTGTGACGTTGGCAAAGCTGATGCCCCAGGCGCCCGCGTCCAGCTGGCGCCGGTACAGCTCGGCCGACATGGTGGTCTTGCCATGGGGCGCGATGTCGATGCCACGCGCGCGGCAGAAGTCCTGCATCCAGGCCAGGTTGTGCCGCAGCGCGCTGTCCTTGAGCACCGCCAAGGGCAGCGGCAGGTCGCCGCGCAGGAGCTGCCAGCCTTGCGCGCCGGCGTGTGCCAGCGCAAGCGCTGGCCAGTGTGGGGGATAACCCTTGATGCGGGCATCCAGCATGGTCTGGGGTGGGGTGGCCAATGTGTCCATGCGCCCAGTATAGGCAGCCCTTGGGCGCGCGCACCGGCTGAATTCCCCAGCGTTTGCATGGGCAGGGTTAACCGGGGGTTGACGTGTGTTTTTGTAACATCCTACGATATGACTTAACACAACAGGAGACCTCTGTGGCCAGTGTCGTCATTGACCAAGTCAAAAAATCCTTTGGCAGCACCCTGATTCTTCGCGGGGTGTCGATCGACATCCCGGACGGCTCGTTCACCGTGCTGGTCGGGCCCTCGGGCTGCGGCAAATCCACCTTGCTGCGCATGCTGGCCGGGCTCGAGAACATCTCGGCAGGCGAGATCCGCATCGACGACCAGGTGGTCAATCAGATGCCGCCCAAGGCGCGCGACATCGCCATGGTGTTCCAGAACTACGCCCTGTACCCGCACATGACGGTGCGCGACAACATGGCCTTCTCGCTGACCCTGGCCAAGGCCGACAAGTCCGAGATCGATACCCGGGTCAAGGCCGCTGCCGAGATCCTGGGCCTGACCCCGTTGCTCGACCGCTTCCCGCGCCAGCTCTCGGGCGGGCAGCGCCAGCGCGTGGCCATGGGGCGCGCCATCGTGCGCCGGCCCAAGGTGTTCCTGTTTGACGAGCCCTTGTCCAATCTGGACGCCAAGCTGCGCGTGAGCATGCGCTCGGAAATCAAGCGCCTGCACCAGCGCCTGCAAACCACGTCGATCTACGTCACGCACGACCAGATCGAGGCCATGACCATGGCTGATCAGATCGTGGTCATGCACGACGGCCAGGTCGAGCAGATCGGCAGCCCGCTGGAGCTGTACGACCGCCCTCGCAACCGCTTTGTCGCGGGCTTTATCGGCTCGCCGGCCATGAACTTCCTCGAGGGCACGGTGCAGCTGGGCGCCGATGCGCACTTCCTGCTCGATGGTGGCCAGCGCCTGCCCTTGCCGCCCGAGTGTGGCGCGCAGCACGGCCAGCGCGTGGTCTACGGCATCCGGCCCGAGCACCTGCGCATTGCCGCCGACGGCCTGCGCACCGAGGTGCTGCTGGTCGAGCCCACCGGTTCCGAAACCCTGGTCGCCGCCCGCATCGGCTCGCAAGAGCTCATGGGCGTGTTCCGCGAGCGCCAGCACATCGCCCCGGGCGATCCGCTGGTGCTGCAGCCGCAGGCCGACCGGGTGCATCTGTTCGACGCGCAATCCGGCCTGCGTCTGTGAGCGGGCGGCCGGCCCATTCCCATCCCAACTCAAAGGAGACCTCCATGTCGAATCAAGGAATGAAACGCCGCCAGATGCTGCAAGGCGGCCTGGCATTGGCCGGTGCGGGCGCTGCCGGCAACCTGGCGATGTTTGCCAACGCCTGGGCGCAGGCCAACAGCTGGAAGCCCGAAGCCAAGGCTTCCCTGCAGGTGATGCGCTGGAAGCGCTTTATCCAGAGCGAAGAAGACGGCTTCATGAAGCTGGTCGAGGCCTTCACCAAGGCCACCGGCGTGCAGGTCAAGGTCATCAACGAGTCGCTGGACGATGTGCAGCCCAAGGCCAGCGTGGCCGCCAACACCCGCCAGGGCCCGGATCTGTTCTGGGGCCTGTATTCGCTGCCCCACCTGTTCCCCAACGCCTGCCTGGAGGTCACCGATGTGGCCGACTACCTGGGCAAGAAGTACGGCGGCTGGGTGCCTTCGGCGGTCACCTACGGCAAGTCGGGCAACAAGTGGATTGCCATTCCGGTGGCCTACAACGGCAACGTCATCAACTACCGCCAGAGCATGATCGAGAAGGCGGGCTTCAAGGAAGTGCCCAAGGACACCGCCGGTTTCCTGGAGCTCATGAAAGCCCTCAAGGCCAAATCGGTGCCGGGTGGTTTTGCCCTGGGCCGCGCCTCGGGCGACGGCAATGCCTGGGTGCACTGGGCCCTGTGGTCGCACGGCGCCAACCTGGTCGACGAGAAGGACAAGGTCATCATCAACTCGCCCGAGACGGTCAAGGCCCTGGAGTACATCAAGGCCCTGTCCGAGACCTTTGTGACCGGCACCGCCTCCTGGAACGATGCCTTCAACAACAAGGCCTTCCTGACCGGTGAGGTCTCGCTGACCAACAACGGCGTGTCCATTTACGCGGCGGCCAAGGCCGGCGCCGACAAGGACCCGAAGATGAAGGAAGTGCGCGACGACATGAACCACGCGCTCTGGCCCGTGGGCCCGGCCGGCAAGCCGACCGAGTTCCACATCGCCTACCCGATGCTGGCCATGAAGTACACCAAGTTCCCCAACGCCTGCAAGGCCTTCATGGCCTTCATGATGGAAGCGGCGAACTACGACGCCTGGCTGGAGTCGGCGGTGGCCTACCTGACCCATCCGCTCAACGCCTACGACAACAACAAGGTCTGGAGCTCGGACCCCAAGCTGTCGTTGGTGCGCGATGTGGCCAAGCGGACCCTGACCGCGGGTGGGCGCGGCTCGGTGGGCGAGAAGGCGGCTTCGGCCCTGGCCGACTTTGTCTTGCTGGACATGGTCGCCTCGGTCTGCACCGGACGCACCGGCATCCCCGAGGCGATCTCGGTGGCCGAGCGCCAGGCCAAACGCATCTACCGTTAATCGACCAGGAGCGCCGCGCGTGAGCGAACAACGCCCGACACTGGCTGTGCCTTCCGCCTGGAAGGCCAGCTGGTCCGACAACAAAAACCTGCTGGGGCTGCTGTTCATGCTGCCCGCGGCGGCCTTTCTGATCCTGTTCCTGGTCTACCCGCTGCTGCTGGGGATCTGGCTGTCGTTCACCGACGCCAAGATCGGCGGCGGCGGCGATTTCATTGGCCTGGAAAATTACGAGTGGGTGTTGACCGACCCCAAATTCCATGGGGCGGTCTTCTTCACCATGCTCTATACCGTGGTGGCCAGCGTGTTCAAGTTTGGGTTTGGCCTGTACCTGGCCATTTTGCTCAACCAGCACCTGCCCTTCAAAGCCATCATCCGCGCCATGGTGCTGATCCCCTTCATCGTGCCCACGGTGCTGTCGGCGATTGCCTTCTGGTGGATTTACGACCCGCAGTTCTCGGTCGTCTCCTGGATGCTGCGCAACCTGGGCCTGATCGAGGGCAATGTGAACTTCCTGGGCGATCCCTGGAATTCGCGCTGGAGCACGATTTTTGCCAACGTCTGGCGCGGTGTGCCCTTCATTGCCATCTCGCTGCTGGCGGGCCTGCAGACCGTGCCGCCCTCGCTGTACGAAGCGGCCACGCTCGACGGCGCCACCCCCTGGCAGATGTTCGTGAAGATCACCTACCCCCTGCTGACCCCCATCATTGCCATCGTCATGACCTTCTCGGTGCTGTTCACCTTCACCGACTTCCAGCTCATCAAGGTGCTGACCAACGGTGGACCGGCCGGTGCCACCGAGCTGATGGCCACCATGTCCTACAACACCGCCATTCTGGGCGGCCGCGTGGGCGAAGGCGCTGCCATCGCCACCGCCATGATCCCCTTCCTGCTGGGCGCCATCATGGTGTCCTGGTTCGGCCTGCAACGGCGCAAGTGGCAACAAGGAGGCCGCGATGACTAAGGTGGCCCAAACCCCGTCCGAGCTGACCGATGACAGCGAGGGCATGAGCTATCTGGCCAGCATTCCTCGCCGCATCGTCACGCTCTACACCCCGCTGCTGCTGATCGTCATCGTCCTGCTGTTCCCCTTTTACTGGATGGTGATCACCGCCATCAAGCCCAAGGAGCACCTGCTGGACCTGGACAGCCACAACCCGTTCTGGACCTGGCAGCCCACGCTCGAACACATCAACGCGCTGCTCTTTGAAACCGAGTACCCGCACTGGCTGTGGAACACCATGTTTGTGGCGGTGGTGGCCACTGTGCTGTCGCTGATTGCCAGCGTGCTGGCGGCCTATGCCATCACCCGCATCCGCTTTCGCGGGGCCGAGGCGGTGGGTGGGGCGATCTTCATGGCCTACCTGGTGCCGCCCTCGATCCTGTTCATTCCGCTGTCCACCGTGGTCTACCAGTACGGCCTGTTCGACACCCCGTTCGCGCTGATCCTGACCTACCCCACCATCCTGATCCCGTTCTCGACCTGGTTGCTGATGGGCTACTTCAAGTCCATCCCCTTCGAGCTGGAAGAGTGCGCGCTGATGGACGGGGCCACGCGCTGGCAAATCCTCTGGAAGATCATCCTGCCGCTGGCGGTGCCGGGCCTGATCTCGGCCTCGATTTTCTGCCTGACCCTGTGCTGGAACGAGTTCATCTACGCCCTGACCTTCATCAACTCGGTCGAGAACAAGACCGTGCCGGTGGCGATTCTCTCGGCCTTCACCGACGGCGACCAGTACCGCTGGGGTTCGCTGATGGCTGGCGCCCTGGTCGGCACTTTGCCTCTCGTCATCCTTTATGCTTTCTTTGTCGAACACTATGTGAGCGCCATGACCGGCGCCGTCAAGGAATAGCGCATGAACATTGCATTTATCGGCCTGGGCGCCATGGGCCTGCCCATGGCCAGCCGTTTGCTGGCCGCGGGCCATCAGGTCAAGGGCCACGATTTGTCGGACCGCCACCGCGCGGCGTTTGAGGCCGCAGGTGGGCAATGGCCCGGCAGCGCCGCCGAGGCCCTGGCCGGTGCCGAGCTGGTCTGGCTGATGGTGGTCTCGGGCGAGCAGGCGCACGACGCGCTGATCACGCAAAACCAGGTGCAGCACCTGGCCCCGGGCACGCCGGTGGTGGTCAGCTGCACCCAGAGCGCCGCCAGCGCCATGGCCCTGGACGCGGCCTTGCAGGCGCGTGGCCTGTGCATGGTTGACGCCCCGGTGTCGGGCGGGGTGGTGGGGGCCGAGGCCGGCACCCTGGCCATCATGGTGGGCGCGCCCACCCCGCTGTTTGAGGCGGTGCGGCCGGTGCTGCAAATTTGCGGCCAGAACCTCTTTCACATGGGCGAGCAGGCGGGTGCGGGCTCGACCATGAAGATGATCAACCAGCTGCTGTGCGGCGTGCACATTGCGGTGGCCGCCGAGGCCATGCAGCTGGCCGAAAACGCGGGTCTGGCGCTGCCGCTGGTGCACCAGATCGTGAGCGTCTCGGCGGGCAACAGCTGGATGTGGGGCAACCGCGGCCCGCGCATGCTGCAGGACGAGCCGCCGGTGACCAGCGCGGTCGATATCTTCGTCAAGGACCTGGGCATCGTGGCCGACGAGGCACGCCGCCTTAAGAGCGGGGTGCCCCTGGCCAGTGCCGCCTTGCAGCTGTTTCTGGCCACCTCCGGGCAGGGCCACGGCAAAGCCGACGACAGCCAGGTGATCCGCGCCTACCGGCGCATGAACCGGGGCTGACAGACGCCCCCCATTGAGCACAAGAGGAGACGACATGGCGAACCCGGTGATCGGATTTGTGGGCGTGGGCTATATGGGGGAGGGCATGGCGAGCAATCTGCTGGCCAAGGGCTACCCGCTGGTGGTGCTGGCGCATCGCAACCGGGCGCCCATCGAGCGCTTGTGCGCGCAGGGCGCGCGCGAGGCCGCCAGCCTGGCCGAGCTGGCCGCGCAATGCGACATCATCCACCTGTGCGTGACCGGCTCCCCGCAGGTCGAACAGGTGGTGCTGGGCGCGGGCGGCATCCTGTCCCATGCGCGGCCAGGCACCATCGTCATCGACACCTCCACCTCCGACCCGGTCTCGACGCTGGCCATTGACGCGCGCCTGCGCAGCGCCGGCCTGCACCTGGTCGATGCGCCCTTGGGCGGCACCCCGCGCGAAGCGGCCGCGGGCACGCTCAGCGCCATGGTGGGGGCCGACGACGCGGTGTTTGCGCGCGTGCAGCCGGTGATTGCCTGCTGGGCTGCCACCATCAACCACCTGGGCGCGGTGGGCCTGGGCCACAAGATGAAGCTGCTCAACAACTTCCTCTCACTCGGTTATGGCGCGCTGTATGCCGAGGCCCTGGCGCTGGCGCGCAAGGCGGGCATCAGCGTGGCGCAATTCCACCAGGTGATTGGCTCTGGGCGCATGCGCTGCGGCTTCTACGACACCTTCATGAAGTGGACGGTGGAGGGCGACGAACAGGCGCATCTGTTCACCATCGACAACGCGCACAAGGACATGCGCTACTGCTCCAACATGGCCAATGCCCTGGGTGCGGTCACCCCCATGCAGTCGCTGGTGCGCGCCGCCTATGCCAGCATGGCCGCAGCGGGCGAGGGCGGCCGATTTGTGCCCATGGTGGCCGGCCATGTGGCCCGCCAGAACGGCTTGCCCGAGCGGCCTGCGCAGATTCAGCAACCCGAAGCCTGAAGCGGTTTTTCAAAGGTCTTGGCATGAAACCCGTGATTCTGGCGGCCAGTCCGCTCCATCCCCTGTATGTGCAAGCCCTGCAACAGGACCACGACCTGATTGGTCCGATGGACCTGGCGGCCTTGGCCGCCCATCCAGCGCGCCCGCACATTCAGATCCTGGCGGCCAGCGGCGAGTCGCGTGTGAGCGCGGCCCTGATCGACGCACTGCCGGCGCTGCGCCTGATCCCGGTCATGGGCGTGGGCTATGACGGCGTGGACGTGGCGCATGCGCGCAGCAAAGGCGTGGTCGTCACGCACACCCCAGACGTGCTCAACGACGATGTGGCCGACCTGGCCATGGGCCTGATGCTGGGCGTGACACGCCGCCTGGTCCAGGCCGACGCGCATGTGCGCAGCGGCGCCTGGGCCAAGGGCCCGTTGCCCCTGGCGACCAAGCTGAGCGGCTTGCGCCTGGGCCTGGTGGGCATGGGCCGCATCGGGCAGGCGATTGCGCACCGCGCGTTGGCCTTTGGCATGCCGGTGGCCTACACCGCCCGCCAGCCGCGCCCCTACCTGCCCTACACCTACCACCCGGACGCCACGTCCCTGGCGGCGGCCAGCGATGTGCTGTGCGTGATCACCCCGGGGGGCGCTGCCACCCGGCACCTGATCAACGCCCAGGTGCTGCAAGCGCTGGGCCCGCGCGGCTTTCTGGTGAATGTGGCGCGCGGCTCGGTGGTGGACGAGGCTGCCCTGGTGCAGGCCTTGCAAGCAGGGCAGATCGCGGGCGCGGGCCTGGATGTGTTCGAAAACGAGCCGCACCCGCATCCAGACCTCTTGGCCATGCCCCAGGTGATGCTCACCCCGCATGTGGGCAGTGCCACGCAAGCGACCCGTCAGGCCATGGTTGATTTGGCGATGGATAATATCCATCGTTATGAAAACCATCAGGCGCTTGCCACGCCTGTACCGGAATGTCGAACCTGAACATCAAAAACATCCACGGCGGCACCCTGGATGCCCTGGGACTGGCGCTGATCCGGGGGGACTATCCCCCTGGCAGCAAGCTGCCCCCGGAACAAAAACTGTGTGAAATGCTGGGGGTCTCGCGCACCATCTTGCGCGAAGCGGTCAAATCGCTGGTGGCCAAGGGCCTGATCAGCACCGGTCCCAAGATCGGCACCATCGTCCAGCCGGCCGAGCGCTGGAACTGGTTCGATCGTGACGTGGTCGACTGGCAGTCGCGCATTGGCTTTCCGGCGCAGTTGCTCGACGATTTACAAGAGCTGCGCGCCGTCATCGAGCCGCAAGCGGTGCGCCTGGCCTGCAGCCGCGCCACGGCGCAGGAAATTGCCGACTTGGAAGCGGCCTACCACGGCATGGCGCAGGCGGTGGCCGATGGCGACGACACGGTCTACATCGCGCACGACTACGCCTTCCACTTTGGCCTGCTGCGCGCCAGCCACAACCAGATGTTTTTGCAGATGGGTCGGGCCTTGCAAGGCCTGCTCGAACACATCTTCAAGATCACCACACGCACGCCCGATCGTGGCATCGAGCGCTCGCTGCCGCACCACTGGGAGATCATCGACGCCATCCGTGCCGGCGATGCCGAACGGGCGCACGCCGCGTCGGTGTTCCAGCTGGGCAGCTCGCGCGCCGATGTGAGCCATGCCCTGGTGGCGACCCAGCGGGTTCGCAAGCCGGCGGGCAAGGCGGCGGCCAAGCCGGCGGGCAAGGCGGGGGGCAAGGCGGCGGCCAAGCCTGGCGCCAAGGCGGCCAAGCCTGGCGCCAAGGCGGGGGCCAAGCCTGTTGCCAAGGCGGCCGCCAAGTCGGCGGTCGCATCAGGCGCAGGCGCGCGCGGCAGCGCCAAGCCGCCCACGCGCCGCAAGGCGGCCTGAGACCGGGCCAGCGCGCATGAGCCTCTGGCAGGACGACAATGCGCGCAACCGATCGGTGGGCATTGCCCTGCTGTCGCTGGGCACGCTCTCGTTCTCGGCCCTGGACAGCACCGTCAAATGGCTCTTGCTGGCCTTGCCGCTGGGCATGGTCGTGTGGCTGCGCTTTGTCAGCCATGTGTTCATCAGCATGGCGCTGCTGACGCCGCGCTATGGCTGGCAACTCTTTGCGGTTCACAACGTGCGCCTGCAGGTGGCGCGGGCGGCCTTGCTGACGGTGCAGACCCTGATCAATTTCTGGTCCATCCAGTTTTTGCAGCTGACCGAGACCGCCGCCATTTTGTTTTCGTCGCCCCTGATCGTGGCCTTGATCAGCCACCTGTGGCTGGGCGAGCGCCTGCGCCGCCTGCAGTGGGCCGCCATCGTGCTCGGTTTTGTGGGCGTGCTCATGGTGGTGCGGCCCGGCGCTGGGGTGGTGCATCCGGCCATGATGTTGATGGTGTTCAACGCGGTGCTGTTTGCCGGTTTTACCCTGCTCACGCGCAAGATGGCCCGGACCGAAAATGCCGCCGCGATGCAGTTTTACTCGGCCCTGGGCGCTGCCCTGGTGCTCACGCCAGTGGGCCTGGCGCAGTGGCAGACCCCCGCCACCGCGCTGCAATGGACCGCCATTGTGTTGACGGGCCTGGCGGGCAGCATGGGGCATTTTCTGTGGGCGCGCGCGCACCACTTTGCCCCCTCTGTGGTGCTTGCGCCCTTTGGCTACCAGCAGCTCCTGTACATGGCGGTGTGGGGCTGGCTGCTCTTTGGCGATGTGCCCGGGACGGCGGTGCTGCTGGGCGCCACGCTGATCGTGGCCAGCGGCCTGTTTCTGCTGTGGGAGCAGGGCCGAGGGCACACGCCGCCCCCGGGCGCCTGAGGGCCCGGCCCCGGTGCGGGCCCTGCGAGCTCAGTCTTGCAGGCCGCGCAGCGCGGTGTCGGCCATGCCGCCGGCACGCATGTCGTCGATGTACTGACGCACGATCGCCTCAAACGAGGCATCGCCCGCAAAGCCCAGCACCTGGCGCGCGGTCTCGCTGCTGGCCATGCGCGGCCAGTTGGCCACAATGGCGGCGATGCGCTCGTCGCGCTGCATGCGCACCCGCGCGCGCACCTTGGGCCCGGCCACCTTCTCGAGCGCATCGAGCATCTGGCGCACGGTCACATTCACCGCCGGCAGGTTGATGGCCAGTCGGCGCGGCAAGGCCTCGCGCGGGGCCGCCATCAGCCCCATCAGGCTGGCCACGGTGGAAGTGGGCGAGGCCACCGGGTGCGCCACGTCCAGGTCCACCGGCAAGATGGCCTCTTGCCCGGCCAGTGGTTCGCGGATGATGCCCGAGAAGAACGACGAGGCCGCGCCATTGGGCTTGCCCGGGCGCACCGCCACCGTCATCAGGCGGGCGCTGCGCCCGTCCAGATAGCCTTTGCGGGTGTAGTCGGCGATCAGGTATTCGCACATCAGCTTGTGCGTGCCATACGAGGTTTGCGGCGCGGGCAGGCTGTTGTCGCCCACTGGGTCGGGCATGGCCAGGCCCGGGTCGGGGCCATAGACCGCGATCGAGCTGGAGAACACCAGGCGTGGCCCGTTGCCGGCCCGGCGCAGACCTTCGAGCAGCAGGCGCGTGCCGTCCAGGTTCGAGCGCAGGCCCAACTCGAAGTCGGCCTCGCATTCGCCCGAGACGGCCGAGGCCAGGTGGTAGACCTGGTCAAAGCCGCTGGCAAACAGATCGCCTTGATCGGCCAGCGGGCCGATCACGCCGCGCACCTGGGGGTGGGCGGCCAGGTCGTGGGGCAGGGGGTATTGGTCGGTCAGGGTCAGGTGCAGGGGGGCGCTGCGCGCGGCCGCGTCGGCCAGCAGGGCCCGGGCCAGGCGGGCGCCAATGAAGCCGCCGCCGCCGGTGATGAGGATCTGGGTCATGGGATGGGCCAATCAGTGGTTGTCTTTGGGCACCGCAGCGCCCCGCATGCCGCGCAGGAAGTCCAGGTCGGCGCCTTCGTCGGCCTGCAGCACATGGTCGATGTAGAGCTTCCAGTAGCCGCTCTTCATGGCCGGCTCCGGGGGCGTCCAGGCGGCGTGTCGGCGTGCCAGCTCGGCCTCGTCGACATGCAGGTGCAGGCGTCGGCCGGCCACGTCCAAGGTGATCAGATCGCCGTTTTGCACCAGGGCCAGCGGCCCGCCTGCGGCCGCCTCGGGGGCGGTGTGCAGGACCACGGTGCCATAAGCGGTGCCGCTCATTCGCGCGTCGCTGATGCGCACCATGTCGGTGATGCCCTTGCGCAGCACCTTGGGCGGCAGCGGCATATTGCCCACCTCGGCCATGCCCGGATAGCCCTTTGGGCCGCAGTTCTTGAGCACCAGCACACAGGTTTCGTCCACATCGAGCGACTCGTCGTCGATGCGGCGGTGAAAGTCGTCGCTGTCTTCAAAGACCACCGCGCGTCCGGTGTGTTGCATCAGCGCGGGCGTGGCGGCGCTGGGCTTGATGACCGCGCCGCGCGGGGCCAGGTTGCCGCGCAGGATCGCAATGCCGGCCTTGTCCTTGAAGGGCTCGGCCACGCTCATGATGACCTTGGGGTTGAAGTTTTGCGCGTCGGCAATGTTCTCGCCCACCGTCTTGCCGCTCACCGTGAGGGCATCGGTGTGCAGCAAGGGCGCAATCTCCTTCATGACCACGGGCAGGCCGCCGGCGTAGCAGAAGTCCTCCATCAGGTACTGGCCCGAGGGCTGCATGTTCACCAGGCAGGGCATCTCGGAGCCCAGGCGCTCGAAATCATCGAGCGTGAGCGGCACGCCCAGGCGACCGGCGATGGCGATCAGGTGGATCACCGCATTGGTCGATCCGCCAATCGCGGCCAGGGTGCGGATGGCGTTTTCGAAGGCCTGGCGCGTCAGGATTTGCGAGATGGTGATGTCGTCGCGCACCATCTGCACAATGCGCCGACCGGCCTCGCGCGCCAGCACATTGCGCCGGCCGTCCACCGCCGGATAGGCCGCGTTGCCGGGCAGGCCGATGCCCAGGGCCTCGACCATGCTGGCCATGGTGGAGGCGGTGCCCATGGTCATGCAGTGCCCATGGCTGCGGTGCATGCTGCTTTCGGCCTCGAAGAAGTCCTGCAGCTTGAGGGTGCCAGCGCGCACCTGCTCGCTCATGCTCCACACGCCGGTGCCCGAGCCCAGTTCCTGGCCGCGCCATTTGCCGTTGAGCATGGGGCCGCCGCTCACGCCAATGGCGGGCAGGTTCACGCTGGAGGCGCCCATCAGCAGCGAGGGCGTGGTTTTGTCACAGCCCATCAGCAGCACCACCCCGTCGATCGGGTTGCCGCGCATGCTTTCCTCGACGTCCATGCTGGCGAGGTTGCGGTAGAGCATGGCCGTGGGGCGCAGCAACGTCTCGCCCAGCGACATCACCGGAAACTCCAGCGGAAAGCCCCCCGCCTCGTAGATGCCGATCTTGACCTGCTCGGCCAGGGTGCGGAAGTGCGAGTTGCAGGGCGTGAGCTCGCTGAAGGTGTTGCAGATGCCAATCACCGGCCGACCGTCAAACTGATCGTGCGGCACGCCTTTTCCCTTGACCCAGCTGCGGTAGGCAAAGCCATCGCGGTCCTGCCGGCCAAACCATTCCTGACTGCGCAGCTTGCGCCGAGATCCTTCAGACATCGCATCTCCTTTTTGCTTTAAGGTGTAATCATATTATCAAAGACCTCGCGCCCCGTGCGCGCCGCGCGAATACACGAAAACCCTAGGCGAATCGCCACGATACCCTCCTAGGGAAAGTCCTCAAACGCTGCCCGGATGTTTTTGCTTAAGATCATTGCATACGTATGCAACATTGATGCAAAGATCCAGTTCCCACCAGCGCCCATGAGTCCGACCCAAGCCCACGCCCCCAGCGAGCGCCAGCTCGTCAAGCACATCACCTCGCGGGATGTGGCGGCGCATGCGGGCGTCTCGCAGTCGGCGGTCTCGCGCTGCTTTACCCCCGGCGCCAGCATTGCCAAGGAAACCCGCGATCGGGTGCTCAAGGCCGCTGCCGAGCTGGGCTACCGCCCCAATGTGCATGCGCGCAACCTGATCACCGGGCGCACCCGCATCGTGGGCGTGGTGCTGGCCCATCTGGACAACCTGTTCTATCCGCGCTTCTTGCAGGGCCTCACCGAAGGCCTGCAGGCCCAGGGCATGCAGGTGCTGCTGTTTGTGGCCGATGGCCGCCACCAGGCCGAGCTGATGGAGCAGTTGCTCAATTACCGCGTCGACGGCATCGTGCTGGCCGCGACCACGCTCAACGCCGAGCTGGCGCGGGCTTGCACCGCCGCCGGCATTCCGGTGGTGCTGTTCAACCGCGTGGCCGCGCACGACCGCGACCGGGCCTTCCATTCGGTGCAGACCGATCAGGAGGCCGGTGTGACCGAGCTCACCGATCTGCTGATCACGCGTGGGCACCAGCGCATTGCCTACCTGGCCGGCAACCTTGAGTCCTCGACCAACCAGGCGCGTGAGCGCGGTTGCCGCAGCGCGCTGGCCGCAGCTGGCCAAACCCTGTTTGCCTACGGGGTGGGCGACTACGACGAGGCGCGTGCCGCCGAGCAGGTGCGCCAATGGTTCACCCGGAGCCGCCGCTTGCGCCCGCTGGCCGAGTGCCCCGACGCGATCGTGGCCGCCGACGACCGCATGGCCATGGCCGTCATCGATACCCTGCGCCACGAGCTGGGCCTGGCCGTGCCCGCGCAGGTCTCGGTGGTGGGCTTTGACGATGTGCCGCAAGCCGCCTGGCCGTCCTACGACCTGACCACCTACGCCCAGCCCCTGCCCGAGATGATCGAGGCGGTGCTGCAACTGCTGAGCGTGCAGCTGCAGGCGCGCGACCAGCACGACGCCGACCCGCCGCAAGGCCAGGCGCTGGTGCTGCGTGGTGAGCTGCGCCTGCGTGGCTCGGTGCGCGCCGCACCGTCTTGACCCGTGTTCCCTCTCGCACCTTCGGGTGCATTGACCCGCCGCTTGTCCGCAAGCCAACCTTTGACTCAACAGGAGACAACCATGATGAACAGACGAGAATGGATGCAGTGGTCCGCTGCCGCCGCCGCGATGGGCCTGCCGGCCATGGGCGCGCATGCGCAAAGCGCGGCGCTCAAGCCCGGCAAGCCCTATGCCGGACAAACAGTCAATGTGCTGAGTGTGGTGGCGCCGCAGTTTTCGGCCCACGAAGCGCGCCTGGCCGAGTTCGAGGCGCAGACGGGCATCATCGTCAAATACCAGTACGTGCCCTTTGGCAACACGCGCGAAAAACTCACCGCCGAGCTGGTGGCCAAGACCGATCAGTACGACGTGCTGAGCGCGATGGACATCTGGGGGCCGAGTCTCTACAACCTGTTTGAGCCGCTCAACGCCCGCCTGGCCGAGAAGAAAATCGACATGGTGGCGCGTTACCCCAACGCCCACCTGCGCGCAGCCCGCGACGGTCTGGGCAATGGCCCCAACTACCTGGGCTTCCCCATCCGCGGCCACGTGCAGCTGCTGTTCTACCGCAAGGATGTGTTTGCCAAGCTGGGCATCAAGCCGCCAGAGACCTGGGACCAGATGGTCGAGGCGGGCAAGACCATCCAGTCCAAGACCGATCTGTCGGGCGTGGCCATGTATTACGGCAAGACCGGCGGCCAGAACCTGATGATCTGGATGAACTACCTCTGGGGCATGGGCGGCGACCTGGTCGACGCGCAAGGCAACCCGGCCTTCAACTCGCCCCAGGGCGTGGCCGCCACCCAGGCCTACATGGACGTGCTGCTCAAGCACAAGGTCGCGCCTGCGGCCAGCGCCTCGTTCAACGAGACCGACGCCGTCAACTCGGTGGCCCAGGGCAAGAGCGCCATGGTGCCGGTGTGGTGGTGGCGCTATGCCGGCCTGACCGATCCCAAGACCTCCACGCTCAAGCCCGAGCAAGTGGGTTTTGTGCCGCTGCCGTCCATGCCGGGCAAGGACAACACGACCTACACCAACACCTGGTTCTACGGCATCAACCGCAACAGCAAGCGCAAGGACGCCGCCATGGAGTTCCTCACCTGGCTGACCCAGCCCGCGATCGAGCGCGATCTGCTGCTGGACAAGACCAAGAACGAGGTGGTGGCGGTGCAAAACGGCAACCTGCTGGACGCCGCCGTCAACCAGCGCTTTGAAGGCATGCACCGCGCTGGCGCGCAAGCCCTCAAGGGTGCCCGTGGGGTGCCGCTGTTCCCGCAGTGGCCGCAGTTCTCGGACCTGCTGGAGGCGACCATCAACGAACTGGCCAGCGGCCAGGGCGATGTGAAGTCGGCGCTGGACAACGCGGCGGGCCGTGCCCGTCGCATCATGCGCAGCTGAGAGGGCGGACGATGATCAAGCGCATTCCAGCCTGGGTTTGGCTGCTCACGCCCGCACTGCTGTTCGTGCTGGCCATGGCGGTGTTCCCCCTGGGCTACTCCTTTGTCCTGAGTCTGCGCGAGTGGAAGCTCGCGCGCATGGACGAACCCGGAGCGTGGGTGGGTCTGCAGAACTATGTGCTGCTGCTCACCGACGACCCGGAGTTCATGGACTCGCTCAAGGTCACGGCCATTTTTCTGGGCTGGGATGTGCTGGTCACGCTGCTGCTGGCGCTGGGCGCTGCCTTGCTGCTCAAGCGCCAGGGCCGCGTCTATTCGCTCACCCGTGTGCTGCTGATCCTGCCCTTTGTGATGAGCCCGGCGGTGATCGGCATCTCGTTTCGGTTTTTCCTCAATGCCGAGTACGGCATTGCCCAATACCTGATCGGCCTGATCGTGCCCAGCCTGCACGGCAAGGTCTGGCTCTCGGACGCCAAGCTGGCCATGGCCGCCGTGGTGGCCTCGGACGTCTGGCACTGGGCGCCCTACATGACGCTCATGATCCTGGGCGGCCTCGCTTCGGTGCCCAAGGAAACCGAAGAGGCTGCGCGCGTGGACGGCGCGGGCCCCATCCGGGTCTTTCTGGACGTGACGCTGCCGCAGATCTGGCCGGTGCTGGGGGTGGTCGCCATCCTCAAGTCGGTGTTCGCCCTCAAGGCCTTTGACACCATCTTCACCCTGAGCAACGGTGGGCCTGGCACCTCCACGCAGACCCTGGCCTATTACGTCTACAACACCGCGTTTGGTTATTACGACATGGGCTACGCCGCCGCAGCGGCCTACATCCTCACGGCGATGCTGCTGACCATCGCCATGTTCTACCTCCGATTGGTCATCCGCAAATGAACCGCCCCCCCATGCGCATGCCCTCGCCGGGCACGGTGCTCGCGCGCCGCTGGAGTTTCGAGATCTTTCATGGCGCTGGCGTGTTGCTGATCGCCGGCACCATCGTGTTGCCCATCATCTGGATCTTGCTGACGGCCTTCAAAATGCCGCGCGACGTCTATTCGCTGGCCTCGGCGATCTCGTTCACGCCCACCCTGGAAAACCTGGCAACCGTCTTTGCCCACCCCTGGAACCTGGGCAACAAGATCATGAACAGCCTGATCGTGGCCACCGGCACCGTGATCGTGGCGGTGCCCATGGCCACCATGGCCGCCTACGCCTTCTCGCGCTTTGCGTTTCCGTTCAAGCGCACCCTGTTTTTGCTGGTGATCGCTTCGCAGTTCATTCCTGCCGCGGTGGTGGTCCTGCCCTTTTTCCTGATGTTCAAGGCCTGGGGCCTGCTGGACACGCGCTTTGCGCTGGTGCTGGTCAACCTGTCGATCGTGCTGCCCTATGCGGTCTGGATGATCAAGGGTTTTCTGGATGCGGTGCCCCTGGAGATCGAGGAGTCGGCCATGGTTGACGGCGCGTCCCGTTCGCGCGTGATCTGGGAAATCGTGGTGCCGGCCGCCTGGCCCGGCATCATCACCGCGGCGGTGTTCAGCTTCACCCTGACCTGGAACGAGTTCCTGTTCGCCCTGATCCTGGGCAAGCAGCATGCCCTGACCTTGCCGATTGGCCTGATTGGCTTCAGGACCGAACGGGGCGACCTGTGGGAGCTGATGGCCGCTGGCGGCCTGCTCATCACCTTGCCCATGTTTTTGCTGTCGCTGATGGTGCAAAAGCACTTTGTCGGCAGCCTGACAGCGGGCTCGGTCCGCTGATTTCAACCCCTTTTTTGATCTGAAGACCCATGGCCCTCATCGAGCTGCGCAACCTGGACAAACGCTTTGGCACCACGCATGTGGTCAAGTCGCTGAACCTGGACATTGCCGACCGCGAATTCCTGGTCTTGCTGGGCCCCTCGGGCTGCGGCAAGACCACCACCATGCGCATGATCGCCGGGCTCGAAGAGCCCAGTGGCGGCGACATCCTGTTTGACGGCGTGCGCGTCAACGACGTGCCCACGCAAATGCGCGACGTGGCGATGGTGTTTCAGAACTACGGCCTGTACCCGCACATGAACGTGTTCGACAACATCGCCTACCCGCTCAAGCTGCAAAAGCTCCCCCTGAGCGAGCGCCAGGTGCTGGTCGACCGCGCGGCCGCCCGCGTGGGCCTGCAGCCCTTTCTGGCACGCATGCCGCGCGAGCTCTCGGGTGGCCAGCGCCAGCGTGTGGCCCTGGCGCGCGCCATCGTGCGCAACCCGCAGGTCTTTCTGATGGACGAGCCGCTGTCCAACCTGGACGCCAAGCTGCGGGTGACCGCGCGCGCCGAAATCAAGAACCTCTCGGAAGAGCTGGGCGTGACCACCATTTACGTGACGCACGACCAGATCGAGGCCATGACGCTGGCGCACCGGGTGGCGGTCATGAACGATGGCGTGATCCAGCAATTGGGGCGCCCCGAGGACATTTACAACGACCCGGCCAATGCCTTCGTGGCCGGCTTTATCGGCTCGCCCGCCATGAACCTGCTGCCGGTGGTGGCCGATGGCGCAGGTTTGCGTTGCGAGCAGGGCCCCGACATGCGCTTGCGCGCCCCACGCAGCGGCCGCCTGACCCTGGGCGTGCGCGCCGAGGACATGCAGCTGACCGTGGCCGGCGACGGCCACCTGAGCGCCGAGGTCTACACCTTTGAGTTGCTCGGCGACAGCACCATGGTCAACCTGAAGCTGGCCGATCGGGTGTTCTCGATCAAGGCACCCAAGGACCTGCGTCTCTCGCGTGGCGAGACGGTGCATGTGCGCTTGCCGCAGGAGCGCCTGTACTGGTTTGACGCCGACAGCGGGGAGCGGCTGCGTGGCTGACACCCCGGTCTACCTGCTGCTGCCGGGCACCTTGTGCGACGCGCGCCTGTTTGCGCCGCTGCAGGCGGCCTGGGCCGCCTTGGGCCATGCCCCGCTGCTGCGCGTGGCCGATCTGCACCAACTGCCCATGGGCCTGGAGGCCTGGTGGGACGCGCAGCTCTCGGGCCTGACGGCGCCGGTGGATGTGCTGGGGTTCTCCTTGGGCGGGGTGTTGGCGCTGCAACTGCTGGCGCGCGCGCCGCAGCGGGTGCGCCGCCTGGTGCTGGTGGCCAGCAACCCCATGCCCGGCACCCCCATGCACCGCGAGCGGGTGCAGGCTCAGCAGGCCCAATGGCATGCCCAAGGCCCACAGGCGGTGGCCGACGCCATGCTCGATCAGGCCAGCCCAGGGGCCACGCCCGAGCTGCGCGCCCTGGTGCGCGCCATGGCCGCCGACACCCCGGTGGCAGCTTTTGATGCGCAAGGTGAGCTCAACGCCACCCGCCCCGACGGGGCCCCGGCCCTGGCGCGCTGGCGCGGTCCGCTGTTGCTGGTGAGCGGCCAGCGTGACCCCTGGTGTGGTGACGACAAGCAGGCCCTGCTGCGCCAGGCCCGCCCCGATGCCCTTTGGCACGCCTTGCCCGATGCGGGACACTACCTCCCGCTTGAGCGAGCGCAAGCCCTGGCCCAGGTCAGCGCCGAATTTTTCCGGACCTCCGATCTTTCATGAACCCTCTTCTCAAGGCACGCCCATGAACCAGCAGGAACTGCAACAGCGCTTCATTCCCTTCTCGAGCCTGCGCTACACCACCGAGGCCTTCATCGATTACGCCATCGACGAGTGCTCGCCCAAGTACAACTACGCGCTGATCGGGCCTGGCGTCTCGCAAAACCCCAACCAGCCGGTGAGCCTGCGCGAGCCGCACGGTTTTCAGCTGGGCGGCGTCTCGATGCCGCACGGCAAGACCAACCCCTCGCACATGCACTTCACCTGCGAGGTGTTCATGTGCTTTCGCGGCGATTGGCGCCTGATGTGGGGCTTCAATCCCGATGAGAAGCACACCATCCTCTCGGAGGGCGATGTGGTGTCGGTGCCCACCTGGATCTACCGCGCCTTCCGCAACGTCGGGGTGGACGATGGATTTCTGTTCTCGGGCCTGGGCCGCGACGACACCGGCGGCATTTTGTGGGGGCCCTGGACGGTGCAGAAGGCGCGCGAAGCGGGCGTCTACCTGACCGAGGACTACCGCATGATCGACACCCGGCGTGGCGAGGTGCTGCCCGAGGGCACGCGACTGCTCGATCCGATGACACCCGAGCAGATCGCCGCGCTGGAGGACTGGACCCCCGAGCGCATGCTCGGCCGCGTGGTGCGCCATGCCGACCTGCGCTGGACACCCGAAGCCCTGCTCGACAGCGTGCTGCCTGGGCATGGCGCGCAGATGGCGCCGGTGGTGGGCCTGGGCATGCACCAGGGCCGTGCCGTCATCCCGCCGGTGGCCAACGCCCACGGCATGTCGATCGAATGGCTGCGTGTGCCGCCTGGCGGCCAGGTGGGTCGGCACCGCCTCACGCGCAAGCAGGTGCTGGTGCTCAAGAAGGGCCAGCTGCGCCTGGACATCGAGGCCGACGATGGCCTGTACCAGCAGACCATGAGCGGCACCGCCACCGCCTGGGACAGTTTTGCCTTGCCCGCCGATCACTGGCGCAGCCTGCACAATGTGGGCACCGAGGACGCGCTGATGCTGGTGCTGACCTCGGGCGATGAGAAGAAAACCATCGAATGGTCGCCCGATGTGCTGGCGCAGGCCGCCGCCGCCGGTTGGGCCATGGATGCCAACGGCTGCACCGCCCCGAAATACTTTGTTGACCGCGCCCAGCGCTGAGGAACCCCGCATGAGCACCCGCCCGACCTTGCCCCCGCCGCCCGCACCGGGCATGCCGCTGGACACCCGCCTGCGCCCCGCGCTGCAGGCGGGCGTGCCCCTGCACGGCATGTTCTGCGGCCTGCCGCTGCCCGCCCTGGTCGAGATGGCCGCGTTTGCCGGCTTTGATTTTGTGGTGATCGACAACGAGCACGGCATGGCCAGCTTCGAGACCACCGAGCACCTGCTGCGCGCCGCCCGCGCCAGCGGCATCATGCCCATCGTGCGCTGCTTCGAGGCCGATATTGCGCGCGTCTTGGACGCGGGCGCCAGCGGCATCAAGGTGCCCATGGTGCAAAGCCCCGAGCAGGCCGAGCGCATCGCCCAGCGCGTGCGCTATCCGCGCCCGCCGGGCCAGAGCGGCCTGGCCGGCCAGCGCGGCAGCGCCTTCAGCACCCGCGCCGCCGGCTATGGGGTGTTTGGCGGCCCGGGACACACCGATCGCAGCAACCAGAACCTGGCCTTCATCCCCATGCTCGAGACCCCGCAGGCCATCGACGCCGCGGCCGAGATTGCCAGCGTGGAGGGGGTTGACGCGGTCTTTATCGGGCCCAACGACCTGGCGCATGCCATGGGCCATGAGAACCGCATCCAGGACGCCCCGGTGCAGCGCGCCATCGAGCGCGCCGTGCGCGCCATCGTGGGCGCGGGCAAGTGTGCCGGTGTGCTGGCGCTGGACGCTGCCAGCCATCAAAGGTATGATGATTGGGGTGCCCGCTATGTGGCCACCGTGGCCAGCAGCGTCATCATGAAGGCCTTTGAGCAGGCCGCAGGGGCGCGCACCGAGATTCGATACTGACAGGACCCATCATGATTCTGGGCGTGATCGCCGACGATTTCACTGGCGCGACCGATGTGGCCAGCATGCTGGTGCGCAGCGGCATGCGCACCGTGCAGACCATTGGCGTGCCAGCCGGCCCGGTCCCCGAGGCCGACGCGGTGGTGGTGGCGCTCAAGTCGCGCACCTGCCCGGCCGCCGAGGCGGTGGCCGACAGCCTGGCGGCGCTGCGCTGGCTGCAGCAAGCGGGGGCGCGCCAGTTCTACTTCAAGTACTGCTCGACCTTTGACTCCACCCCGGCCGGCAACATCGGGCCGGTGGCCGAGGCCCTGATGCAGGCCCTGGGCGCCGAGGTGGCCATCGCCTGCCCGGCCTTTCCAGAAAACGGCCGCACGGTCTACAACGGCCATTTGTTTGTGGGCGATGGGCTGCTGAGCGACTCGGGCATGCGCGATCACCCGCTCACCCCCATGACCGACGCCAACCTGGTGCGGGTGCTGCAGGCCCAGGTGTCCACGCGCGTGGGCCTGGCGGCCATGCGCACCGTGCGCCAGGGACCGCAGGCCCTGCAAGCCCATTTGCACGCGCTGCGCGAGCAGGGGCAGCGCCTGGTCGTGGTCGACGCCATCGACAACGCCGATCTGCACACCCTGGCCGCGGCCTGCGAGGGCTTGCCCCTGATCACCGCCGGCTCGGGCGTGGCGCTGGGCTTGCCCGCTGTGTACGCCCGCGCCGGCTGGCTGCAACCCGACGCCCAGGCCTCGAGCCTTGATGCGGTGGGCGGGCAGCAGGCGGTGCTGGCCGGTTCGTGCTCGCAGGCCACGCGCGGCCAGGTCGCGCACTGGCTGGCGCAGGGCCGCCCAGCCTTGCGGCTCGATCCCATGGCGCTCTCGCGTGGCGAGCCCCAGGCCGAGCAGGCCCTGGCGCTCTGGCGCCAGCATCCCGACGCGCCCCTGCTGGTCTACGCCACCGCCGAGCCCGACGCGGTGCGCGCGGCGCAGCAGGCCCTGGGCGTGCAGCAGGCCGGCCAGATTGTCGAGGATGCCCTGGCGCAAATCGCCCGCTGCATGGTGCAAGAGGGCGTGCGCCGGCTGGTGGTGGCCGGCGGCGAAACCTCGGGCGCGGTGGTGCAGGCGCTGGGCGTCACCCAGTTGCGCATCGGCCCCACCATTGCCCCGGGCGTGCCCTGGACGCAGGTCGAAGGGCGCCCGCTGCTGCTGGCGCTCAAGTCCGGCAATTTTGGCGGCCCCGACTTTTTCAGCCAGGCCCTGGCCATGACCGCATGAGCAGCCTCTCGGTGGCCAGCCGCGACTGGCACGCCCTGCAGCGCCAGGAGATGGTGCGCGTGGGCCGATCCCTGTTTGAGCGCGGCTATGTGCACGCCAGTGCGGGCAACCTGAGCGTGCGCGTGCCGCGCGCGCACGGTGGCGGGGTGCTCATCACCCCCACCGACGCCTGCCTGGGTTTTTTGCAGGCCGACGACGCGGTCTGGCTGGCCGACGACGACCAGCCCCTGAGCCCGGGCCGCGCCAGCAAGACGGTGCGCCTGCACCGCCGCATCTACGCCGCCGACCCCGAGGCCGGCGCCGTGATCCACACCCACAGCACCCATCTGGTGGGCCTGACCTTGCAGCCCGCGGCCGACCCCCAGGCCGACCTGCTGCCGCCCATCACGCCGTATTTTGTCATGAAGGTCGGCCATGTGCCGCGCGTGCCCTATCACCGGCCAGGCGACCCCGCCGCGGCCGAGGCGGTGGGGCAGCGCATCGAGGCGGCGCGTGCGCGCGGCCAGCGCCTGCATGCCGTCATGCTCGATCGCCTGGGGCCCAATGTCTGGCACAGCAGTTTGGCGCAGGCCATGGCGGTGCTTGAAGAACTCGAAGAGACGGCGCGCCTGTGGTGCCTGTTTGGCCCCCGACCGACGGCGCCGGTGCAGCCCTTGGGCGAGGCCCAGATCGACGAATTGCGCCAGCACTTTGGCGCCTCCTGGTAAGCGCTTTTTTCCGGACCCACGCCATGCCCCGTTTTGCCGCCAACCTGAGCATGCTCTACCCCGAGCTGCCCTTTCTGCAACGCTTTGAGGCCGCCGCGCGCGACGGGTTCGAGGCGGTGGAATACCTCTTCCCCTACGAGCACCCGGCGCACGAGATCGCCGCGCGCCTGCGGGGCAACGGTCTGCAGCAGGTGCTCTTCAACACGCCCCCCGGGGGGCTGGTGGCCGCATCCTGCCAGCAGGCCTGGGCGGCCGGGGACCGCGGCACCGCCTGCGTGCCCGGTCGCGAGGCCGAGTTCCGGGCCGGTTTGCAGGCGGCCCTGGCCTATGCCGAGGTACTGGACTGCCCGCGCGTGCATTGCATGGTGGGCCTGCGCGCCAGCAGCACGCCAGCCGACCTGGCCGAGCAGACCCTGGTGCAGAACCTGGTCTGGGCCAGCACCCAGGCCGAGGCGGCCGGGCGCGACATCCTGATCGAGCCCATCAACCCGCGCAGCGTGCCGGGCTTTTTCCTCAACCGCCAGGACCATGCGCACGCCTTGGTGCAGCGGGTGCGCGAGCAAACGGGCCTGCAGCGCCTGAAGGTGCAAATGGACCTGTTCCATTGCCAGATCGTCGAGGGCGACCTGAGCCACAAGCTGCAGACCTGGTTGCCCAGCGGGCAGGTGGGCCATCTGCAAATTGCCGAGGTGCCCGCGCGCCACGAGCCGGGCACCGGCGAGCTGAACTGGCCGCATCTGTTTGCGCTGATCGACCGCCTCTCGCAAGGCCCCCAGGCCTGGAGCGGCTGGGTGGGCTGTGAATACAACCCGGCCGATCCCAGCCCGGGCGGCACGCAGCGCGGCCTGCAGTGGCTGCGCGACTGGCGCGCGCAGGCGGCGGCCTGACACTTAGCCGGTGTTGCGCAGCGCAGCGGCGATGCCGTTGATGCTGATGTGGATGCCGCGCTGGGCGCGCTCGTCGCTCTTGCCCTCTCGGTGGCGGCGAATCAGCTCGACCTGCAGGTGGTGCAACGGATCGATGTAGGGGAAGCGGTGGCGGATCGAGCGCGCCAGCGCCGGGTTGCCCTGCAGCCGGGTCTTCTCGCCCGTGATCTGCGCCAGCGCGTCCACCGTGCGGTGCCACTCCTGCTCGATGCAGCCGAAGATGCGCTTGCGCAGGCGTGCGTCGCTCACCAGCTCGGCATAGCGCGTGGCCAGGGTCAGGTCGCTCTTGGCCAGCACCATGTCCAGGTTCGACAGCAGGGTCCTGAAAAAAGGCCACTGGCGGTGCATGCCCTGCAGCAGTGCCAGCTGCGTCTTGCGCCCAGCCGAACCCTTGGCCTGCAAAAAGCCCTCGACCGCCGAGCCAAAGCCGTACCAGCCCGGCAGCGTCAGGCGGCTTTGGCCCCAGCTGAAGCTCCAGGGGATGGCGCGCAAGTCCTCGATGCGCTGCAGCGCCTTGCGCGAGGCCGGGCGTGAGCCGATGTTCAGCGCCGCCAGCTCCTTGATGGGGGTGGCCTCGAAGAAGAATTCGGTAAAGCCCGGCGTCTCGTAGACCAGCGCGCGGTAGGCCGCCATGCTCGCTTGCGAGAGTTCGCTGGCCGCCTGGTGGAAGGCGCGGGTGGCGGCCTTGGTGGGCTGCAGCAGCGTGGCCTCCAGCGTGGCCGCGACCAGGGTCTCCAGGTTGCGCCGGCCGATGTCGGGGTTGGCGTATTTGGAGCCGATCACCTCGCCTTGCTCGGTCAGGCGGATCTGCCCGCGCACCGTGCCGGGCGGCTGGGCCAGGATGGCCTGGTAGCTCGGGCCGCCGCCGCGGCCCACGGTGCCGCCGCGGCCATGAAAGAGGCGCAGGCGAATGCCGTGGCTCGCTTGGAGGCGGTCAAACAAGGCCACCAACGCGATCTCGGCGCGGTAGAGCTCCCAGTTGCTGGTGAAGATGCCGCCGTCTTTGTTGCTGTCGCTGTAGCCGAGCATGATGTCCTGCTCGCCCCCCGAGGCCTGGCGCAGCTGGGCCATGCCCGGCAGCTCGTAAAAGGCCTGCATGATGCCCGGCGCCTGGCGCAGGTCCTCGATGGTTTCAAACAGCGGCACCACGATCAGATCGGCCCGCGCGTCGGCGCCCAGTGCGCCGCGCAGCAAACCCGTTTCCTTGTGCAGCACCAGGGTCTCGAGCAGATCGCTCACGCTTTCGGTGTGGCTGATGATGTCGTGCCGGATCGCGTCGGCGCCATAGCGCGCGCGCAGCTCGCGCGCGGTCTCGTAAATGGCCAGCTCACTTTGCGCCAGTGCGCTGTAGGCCAGCCCTGGCACGCGCAGCGGCCGAACGTCTTGCAGCACGCGCAGCAGGCAGGCCACCCGCGCGTCCTCGGACAGGGCCGAATAATCCGCCTCGATGCGCGCTTGCGCCAGCAGCTCGGCCACCACCGCCTCGTGCTGGTCCGAGCTTTGCCGCATGTCCACCGTGGCCAGGTGAAAGCCAAACACCTCGACGGTGCGTACCAGGGCCTTCAGGCGCTGGTCCACCAGCGCCTGCGCATGGTGGGTCTGCAGCGAATGCTCAATCACCCGCAGATCGGTCAGCAGCTCGTGCGCGCTGGCGTAGGGGTTTTGCGGCGCCACCGCATGGCGCGCGGCCTCACCGCCGCTCAACTCGCGCAGGGTGGCGGCCAGGCGGGCGTACATGCCGGTCAGCGCTCGCCGGTAGGGCTCGTCCAGGCGGTGCTCGTTGGTGTCGGGCGAACGCTCGGCCAGCGCCTGCATCTGCGGCGTCACACCCACCAGCATGGCCGACAGCGACAGCTCGCGGCCCAGGTGATGCAGCTCGGTCAGCACATGGCGCAGCGCCACCTCGCTTTGCCGGCGCAGCGCCAGGCGCAGGGTTTGCGCGTTGACATTGGGGTTGCCGTCGCGGTCGCCGCCAATCCACTGGCCCATGCGCAAAAAGCTGGCCACCGGCTGGCCGTCCAGCGCCTGCTCGATGTCGGCGTACAGGCGCGGGATCTCGCGCAAAAACGTGGCCTCGTAGTAGTTGAGGGCGTTCTCGATTTCGTCGGCCACCGTCAGCTTGGTAAAGCGCAGCAGCCGGGTCTGCCACAGCTGGGTCACGCGGGCGCGGATCTGCTGCTCGTTGGCCGCCAGCATGCGCGGCGTGAGCGCGTCACGGCGCACATTCACCAATTGCGCGCGCAACGCGATGTCCTCGCGCTCGGCCAGCAGTTGCGCGATCTCGCGCTCGGCGTCCAGAATGCTCTGGCGCTGCACCTCGGTCGGGTGCGCTGTGAGCACAGGCGACAGGTGCGCCTGGGCCAGGGCGGCAGCAATGTCGCTGGGCGTCAGGCCCGCCCAGCGCAGGCGCTGCAAGGCCACCTCCAGGCTGCCCTCTTGCGCATCGCCCGCGCGCTCATGCACCTCACGGCGGCGGATGTGGTGGCGGTCCTCGGCGATGTTGGCCAGATGGCTGAAATAGGTGAAGGCGCGGATCACACTGGTGGCCTGCGCCCCGCTCAGGCTTTTGAGCAGCTTCTTGAGCTGGCGGTCGGCCTCGTGATCGGCATCGCGCCGGAAGGCCACCGAGAGCTTGCGGATCTGCTCGACCAGCTCGTAGGCCTCAGCGCCCTCCTGCGCACGGATCACATCGCCCAGAATGCGGCCCAGCAGGCGAATGTCCTCGACCAGCGGTCGTTCGGTGTCTTTGCGGGATGGCTTGGCGGCGGGGGCGTTCTTCATGGCAGGCGCGGGCAGGGCAGGGGAGGGGCAAGCGGCTGCGCCACGTGACAGTGGGGCGCAGAGCGCTCATGCTAGCATCCAAGTGACGGCTTTCTGACCCCATGGGGCTGGCAAGCGGTTTCCAACCGGTTTCAATCTGCACAAGGATCCCCTGCCTGTGACCGATACGTCCTCTTCCCCCATGTCGACCGCGCTGGTCATTGCCACCCGTGAAAGCCGCCTGGCCCTTTGGCAGGCCGAGCATGTGCAAGCCCTGCTGCGCGCGCAAGGTCGCGAGGTGCGCTTGTTGGGCATGACCACCCAGGGCGACCAGATCCTGGACCGCAGCCTGAGCAAGGTGGGCGGCAAGGGCTTGTTCGTCAAGGAACTTGAGGTGGCCCTTGAGGCGGGTCACGCCGATCTGGCGGTGCACTCGCTCAAGGACGTGCCCATGGACATGCCGCCCGGCTTTGAGCTGGCCTGTGTCATGGAGCGCGAGGACCCGCGCGACGCCTGGGTCTCGTCGCAATACGCGCGCCTTGAAGACCTGCCGCCAGGCGCGGTGGTGGGCACCTCCAGCCTGCGCCGTACGGTGCTGCTGCAGGCCTTGCGGCCAGACCTGCGCATCGAGCCGCTGCGCGGCAACCTGGACACCCGCCTGCGCAAGCTTGACGAGGGCCAGTACGCGGGCATTGTGCTGGCCGCGGCCGGCTTGAAGCGCCTGGGCTTGCAAGCGCGCATCCGCCATATTTTTGACACCACCCAAATGCTGCCGGCCGCTGGTCAGGGCGCCTTGGGCATCGAGATCCGTGAGGACCGCGCCGATGTGCGCGACCTGCTGGCCCACCTGGCCCACGATGCCAGCTGGCGCTGCGTCGAGGCCGAGCGCGCGGTCAGCCGCGCCATGGGGGGCAGCTGCTCCATGCCGCTGGCCGCGCATGCGGTGCTGGCGGGCGATCTGCTGCACCTGCGCGCCGCCTGGGGCGACCCCGCCCAGCCAGGCCGCTTGCTGCGCGCCGAGGCCCAGGCCCCGGTGCAAGACCTGGCGCAAGCCCGCGCACTGGGCCTGGCGGTGGCCGCCGAGCTGCAGGCGCAGGGCGCGCGCTGAAGCGGTTCGCACCATGGCACAGCCCCGGCGGGTGATCGTGACCCGGCCCCAGGACGAGGCCATGGCCTGGGTGCAGGGCTTGCGCGCCGAGGGGGTGGTGGCAGACGCCCTGCCCTTGTTGGCCATTTCTCCCCTGGCCGACCTGGCCCCCGCGCGCCAACAGTGGCAGGCCTGCGCAGAAGGCGCGGCCCTGCAGGCCCTGATGTTTGTGAGCGCCAACGCGGTGCGCCACTTTCCCTTTCATGCGGCAGCCCTGGCCCAGGCCGGTTTGCGGGCCTGGGGCACCGGGCCCGGCACCAGCGCCGCCTTGCGCGCCGCAGGCTGGCCCGAAGCCCGCATCGATCAACCCGCCCCCGACAGCCCGCACTGGGACTCCGAAGCCTTGTGGCAACAGGTCGCCACCACCGCCAGCGCGCGCGCAGGGCAGGGGGTGCTGATCGTGCGCGGCACCGATGAGCGCGGCCAGTTGGCCGGCCGCGACTGGCTGGCCGACCAGGTGCTGGCCGCAGGCTTGCCGCTGTGGCAGATGGCGGTTTACCAACGCGGCCCGGCCCCTCTGGACGAAGCGGCCCGAGCGCTGGCCGAGGCGGCCCTGGCCGCTGGCGACGCGTGGTTGTTCAGCAGCTCCGAGGCCGCGCGCCACCTGCATGCCGCATGGCCCGGACTGGACCTGGGCCGCTCGCTGGCCCTGGCCACCCATCCCCGCATTGCCCAGCGCCTGCGCGCCCTGGGCTGGCCCCGCGTGCACGAGGTGCCCGCCACGCTGCAGGCCCAGGCCCAATCGTTAAAATTGCTTGCATGACCGACCCGATCGCTCCCGCCAACCCGGCCCCCACTGCTGCCCCCAAGCCGTCCCGGCCCTGGGCCCTGATCGTGGTCGCCAGCGTGGCCGTGCTGGCCTTGCTGGCCAGTGTCAGCCTGTGGCAGCGGATTGGCCGCATGCAGGAGCAGCTGGCACGCCAGAGCGCCGACAGCGGCCAGCAGGCCCTCGAGGCCAAGGCCTGGGCCCGTCAGGCACAAGACACGGTCAAGGACAATGCCGCGCGCCTGAGCCTGCTCGAGGGCCGCATTGGCGAGGTTGCGCTTCAGAGGGCCCAACTCGAAGAACTGATCCAGAGCCTCTCGCGCTCACGCGACGACAACCTGCTGGTCGACATCGACGCGGCCTTGCGCATGGCCCAGCAGCAGGCCCAGCTGACGGGCAGCCAGGAGCCCCTGTTGGCCGCCCTGCGCACCGCGCTGCAGCGCGTGCAGCGCGCCGCTCAGCCGCGCCTGGCCCCGTTGCAGCGCGCCCTTGAAAAAGACCTGGAGCGCCTGCGCAGCCTGCAAAGCCTGGACCTGCCAGCCCTGCTGATCCGTGTGGACGAGGCGGTGGCCTCGGTCGACAGCCTGCCCTTGGCCAACCAGGCCCCGGTGCGCAGCCCCGAGGCCCCGGCCAAGCCCAATCCGGCCGCCAGTGCACCGGCCGCGCCCGCCCCGGTCTGGCTGCTCACCTTGCGCCAGCTGGGCGAGCAGCTGCAGTCGCTGGTGCGCGTGAGCCGCATCGACAACCCCGAGGCCATGCTGCTCTCGCCGGAACAATCGTTTTTTGTGCGCGAGAACATCAAGCTCAAGCTGCTGAACGCCCGTTTGGGCCTGCTCTCGCGCCAGTTCGACCCCGCGCGCGGCGACATGGCCAGCGCGGCGCTGGCGGTTCGCCGTTATGCCGATCCGGCCTCGCGCCGCACCCAGCAAATGCTGCAGATGCTGGACGCCGCGCAGCAGCAGGTCAAGGGCGTCGAGGTGCCGCGGCTGGACGCGTCGCTCAACGCCTTGTCGACCCTGATGGGCGGGAGATAAGGCATGCGCGCCATTCTTTGGCTGGTGGGCCTGTTTGCGCTGGCGTCAGCCGGGGCCTGGATGCTGGTCAGCAACGATGGCCTGGTCTCGATTTTCCTGGCTCCCTACCGCATCGACCTGTCGCTGAACCTGGCCGTGCTGGTCTTGCTGGGCCTGGTGCTGGGCCTGTTGCTGGTGCAGCGCGCGCTCGTGGCCCTGCTGTCCTTGCCGCGCCAGGCGCGCCGCTGGCGCCTGTTGCAGCGCGAGCGCGCGGCGCATGCGGCCCTGTTTGAGGCCATGGCCGATTTTCAGGCCGGCCGCTTTGTGCGGGCCCGCAAGGCCGCCCAGCAAGCCCTGGAGCGTGAGGCCAGCTTGCAGGACGACGATCACCCCCTGCCGCACGCGCCCAGCTTGCGCGCCTTGGCGCACCTGCTCTCGGCCGAGGCGGCCCATGCCTTGCAAGACCCGTCCCTGCGCGAGTCCCATTGGCAACAAGCGCTTGGCGCGGCGGCGCAAGCCAGCGGGCATGTGCAGGCCTCGCTGACCGAGGGCCTGCATTTGCGCCAGGCCCGCTGGCAGCTGGATCAGCGCGACGCATCGGCCAGCCTGGCGGTGCTTGAACAATTGGCGCCGGCGGTGTTGCGCCGCACCGCCACCATGCGCCTGGAACTCAAGGCCGCGCAATTGGCCGGTCAGACCGGGCAGGCCCTGGAGACGGCGCAGCTGCTGGCCAAGCACCGGGCCTTCAGCCCCATGGCCGCCCAGTCGCTGTTGCGCCGCCTGGCCTTGCAATGGCTGCAGGCCCAACGCGACCCTGGGGCCCTGACCAGCGCCTGGTCACGCCTGCCTGAGGCCCTGCGGCACAGCCCCGAGGTCGCCACGGCCGCGGTGCAGCGCCTGCTGGCCCTGGACGGTGACCGGGCACAGGCCCGCCAATGGCTGTTGCCGGTGTGGGAGGCCGCGCTGAGCAGCGGCCAACGCAGCGACTGGCTGGCCCTGGTGCTGGCCCTGCGCGCCACCTTGCGCGGGGACGATCCGGCCTCGGCCGACACCCGCGCCTGGCTGGCCCGCATCGAGACGGCGCAGCAACGTCAGCCGGGCGAGCCCTTGCTGCAGTTTCTGGCGGGCATGGCCTGCCACCAACAGCAGCTCTGGGGCAAGGCCCAGCACCAGATGCAGCAGGCCCTCAAGGGCGCCTTGCCGGTGGCCTTGCAGCGCCAGGCCTGGCAGGTGTTGGCCGAACTGGCCGAGCAGCGCCAGGACAGCGCCGCGGCCCTCCATGCCTGGCGCCAGGCGGCGCAGCTCGACCTCAACACCTGAGTGTTTTCTTTCTTTAAATAAGCGGTCCAAGGGCTACAATTCCAGGGGTCTGCGCTGATCATGGGCCCGACAAGGCGCCGTCAGTGCACCCAGGGAGCCCGCATGAAAAAACCCACCGACGCCTCCAGCCGCGTCGATCCGAATGGTCTGGCGCAAGCCGCCCAGGCCGGTTCCGCCCAACTGCAAAGCGCCGACGCGCGCAGTGTGCGGGCCGCAGGCCTCACGCGCGACGTGATGGCCTTCAGCCTCTTTGGCAACGACCCAGGTTACGGCGAAGGCGCGGTGCTCAATGCCCAGCGCATGGCCCAGGTCTACCCGGGCTGGGCCATGTGGCTTTATCACGACGACAGCGTGCCAGCGTCGGTGCTGACGCGCCTGCAGGCCCTGGGGGTGCGCCTGCTGCACGCGCCGGCCCTGGGGATTGGCCACTGGCCTGGCACCTTCTGGCGCTTTGACGCCGTGACCCAGCCGGGGGTGCGCCGGGTGCAGTTCCGCGATGCCGACTCCCTGATCGGCCCGCGCGAGCAGGCCTTGGTGCAGGCCTGGCTGGCCAGTGGCCAGCCCTTTCACATCATGCGCGACTGGTACTCGCACACCGACCTGATCCTGGCGGGTCTTTGGGGCGCGTGGGCGCCCTATCTGGCGCATCTGCGCGAATGGGTCAACGACTACCTGGCGCAGCACCGCGTGCACCCCACGCATGGCGACCAGGCCTTTCTGGCCGACGTGATCTGGCCGCGCATTCGCGCGCATGCCCTGGTGCACGACAGCCTGCACCAGGGCCCCGGCATCACCGCGTTTGAGCCCCCCGATCACGCCCTGGACGGCCAGAACGCGCTGGGGGGCTACCGGGTCAAGCGCCTGGACATCTCGATCGAGCAGCCGCTGGACCTGCCCTATCGCCTGCGCGTGCTCGATGCGCAAGGCCGTGAGGTCTGCGAATATGCCCGCCAGCTGCGCCGCGGGCAAGACCACTTTCACCTGCCCTACGAGATCCATGACGAGATCGAAGCCAAGCGCTGGCAATTGCGGATCGAGCCAGGGTCCCCCGCGTCAAGCGACCCCAACCCTTCATGACGTCGGTTCAAGCATCCAACCCACCACCGGGGCCAGGCCAGCACCTTGCTGGTTCAGGCCGGCGTGGCGGTGGGGGTGACCGATCTGCTGTTGGAATTGCCTGAGCGCTGATGCCAGCCCTCAGCCGCGCCCCACATAGGGCATTTGCGTGGCCATGACGGTGGTGAACAGGATGTTGGCATTGAGCGGCAGGCGCACCATGCCCATGAAGGTGTCGACCACCGCCTGCATGTCCATGCGGGCCTCGGCCTTGATGCTGCCGTCGGCCTGGCGCGCGCCCTGGCCAATCGCCTGCGTCATGTCCGAGGCCACATTGCCAATGTCGATCTGCCCCACCGCGATGTTGAGCCCACGGCCGTCCAGATTGGCCTGTCGCGTCAAGCCGGTGATGGCGTGCTTGGTGGCGGTGTAGCCAATGGCGCCTGGGCGCGGCACATAGGCCGAGATCGAGCCGTTGTTGATGATGCGCCCGCCTTGCGGTGTCTGCGTCTGCATGAGCTTGAAGGCCTGCGACAGGCAGTAGAAGGCGCCGTGCAAGTTCACGTCGACAATGCGCCGCCAGTCCGCGCCGTTCACATCGCCAGGCAGGGCATAGGGCAGGAACATGCCGGCGTTGTTGAACAGCAGGTCCAGGCGACCAAACTCGGCCTGCACGCGGGCAAACAGGGCCTGGACCTGCGCCTCGTCGCCCACGTCGGTGGGCATGGGCACCGCGCGCCCGGGCAGGCCTTGCGCGGCCGCCACGGTTTGCGCCAGCGCGTCGGCGCGCCGGCCCACGAGGGCCACCGTCCAGCCCTCGCGAATGAGCGCCAGACTGCAGGCCTGTCCAATGCCCGAGCTGGCGCCGGTCACCACAGCAAAAGAAGTCATGCTTGTCTCCAGAAAAAAACTCAGGCCAGCGCCGGGTCAAAGGCAATCTGTACCTTGATGGATTGTTGCTTGTCGGCCGCCAGCGCAAAGGCCGCCAGGGCCTCGGGCAGGGGGCGGATGGCGGTGATCACCGGGCGGCCGTCGATCAGGCCGTCGTTCAGAAAGCGCACCGCGGTGGCAAATTCGGCGTGGAAGCGGAAGGTGCCGCGCAGCTCGATCTCTTTGGCCACCAGGGTCGACAGCGGCAGCGACACATCGCCGCCATTGCCCACCGCCACCAGCACCCCGCCGGGGCGCAGCACGGGCAGGGCGGCCAGCAAGGCCGGGGCCGCCCCCGAGGCCTCGAAAACCACATCAAAGCGTCCCTTGTCGGCGGCAAAGGGCGCCAGCGCTTCGGGCTCGTCGCGCAGGTTGATGGTCTGGTCGGCCCCCATGTCGCGCGCGCACTGCAGTGCGCGGGGCGAGAGGTCGGCGGCCACAATGTGACGCGCGCCAGCCCGCCGCAGGGCCCCGATCAGCAGCGAGCCGATCGGCCCGCAACCGGTCACCAGCACCTGTCGGCCCAGCACCGAGCCCGCGCGCGTGATGGCGTGCAGGCCGACCGACAGCGGCTCGGCCAGCGCGGCCAGCGACAGGCTCAGGTCGGCCCGCACCGGGTGGGCCTGGTAGGCCTCGATCACCAATTGCTCGCTGAAGGCGCCCTGGATGTGCGGCCAGGGCATGGCGCTGCCGTAAAAGCGCATGTTCAGACAGTGGTTTTGCTGGCCCGAGTGGCAGTACTCGCAATGCCCGCAAGGGCGCGAGGGCGAGATGGCCACGCGCTGACCGGGCACCAGGCCCTGCACCTGCGCGCCAACGGCTGCCACCGTGCCCGACACCTCGTGGCCCAGGGTGATGGGCGCGCGGATGCGCACCGACCCAAAGCCGCCGTGCTGGGCGTAGTGCAGGTCGGAGCCGCAGATGCCGCCATAGGCAACGCGGACCAGCACCTGGCTGGGGCCCAGAACGGGCTCGGCTTGATCTTCAAGGCGCAGATCCTGCGCACCGTGGCAGACAATGGCTTTCATGTCGGGGTCTCCTGTGCGCAATCATAGGATGTTTGCGCGCCTTCTGCCCACCAGCCTGTGCCGCGGTGCACGCACACCCCAGCGCCCGGCTCATGCCGGCCCCAGCAAGCCGCCCAGGGCCGCGGCACATTGGCCCTCGGTCGGCAGGGCCAGGTCCACCGCCAGCACATCCGGCTCGTCGGCGCCTGGTGGCTCGAGCGTGGCCAGCTGGCTGTCGAGCAGCGATGCCGGCATGTAGTGCCCCTGGCGGGCCTGCAGGCGCGCGCGCAGCAGCGCCTCGTCGCCGTGCAAAAACACAAATCGCACCCCACTGGCTTCAGTGCGAATGCGATCGCGGTAGGCCCGCTTTAGCGCCGAGCAGGCCAGCACCATCCCAGGGGCCGGGGCCTGGGCCAGGGTTTGGCCGATGCGCGCCAACCAGGGCCAGCGGTCCTCGTCGCGCAGGGGCGTGCCCTGGCGCATCTTGAGCACATTGGCCGAGGGGTGGAGATCGTCGCCGTCGACCATGTGCAGGCCCAGCGCGTCGGCCAGGGCCTGGGCCAGCGTGCTCTTGCCACAACCCGAGACCCCCATGACCACCCAGCGGTGCGGGGCGACAGGCGAGGGGCTTTCAGGCATGATGGACGGGGTTGGCATGGGCCCGATTGTGCCCAAAGCCAACGCCTTGTTTGTTCCCCAGACGCCGACCATGAGTTCCGAACTGACCCACGCCATCTTGTTCACCGACACCGACGGCCGCGCCCGTTTTCGCGATGAGGCCATCGCCCTGAGCGAGGGCAGCCCCCAGGCCCAGCTCTCGCCGCTGGCGGCCAGCGCCGGCTACCAGTGGCGCATGAGCCCGGTGGGCTTTCGCAGCGACTTTCATTGCACCACCACCCCGCAGTGGCTGGTGGTGCTCAGCGGCTGCATGGAGATCGGTCTGCAAGACGGCAGCACGCGCCGCTTTGGGCCGGGCCAGGCCTTCTACAGCAACGACACCCTGCCTGCCGGCCAGACCTTTGACCCGCAGGTGCATGGGCACTGGAGCCGTCAGGTGGGCGACGAACCATTGGTGACGCTGTTCGTGCGCACCTGAGGCCCGTGCGCATCGCCTGGGCGATGCGACAATCGGGGGATGCACCCCAAAGCCCTGCTGGATGCCTGCGCCGAACTGGTCGGCCTGTGCCTGCGCCTAGAACACCCCGCCGATGCGGTGGTCTCGCGATATTTTCGCGAGCACCGCCAGCTCGGACCGCGCGAACGCGCCACCCTGGCCGAGACCGCGTTTGCGGTGCTGCGCCGCAAACTTCGCTATGAGTGGTTGGCCCGCTCGGGCAGTGGCCCGCGCGAGCGGCGCCTGGCCATTCTGGGCTTTCATGGCCCGCGCGACTTTCTCAAAAGTGCCCTGAGCGAGCAGGAAAAGCGCTGGCTTGACGACACCGACGCGGTCGACCTGTCGCAGCTGCAGCCGCAGCACCGGCACAACCTGCCCGAATGGCTGATCGCGCCGCTGCAGGCTCAGCTGGGCGAGGAGCTGGCGGCCCTGTCCGACGCCTGGCAAGAGAGCGCGCCGCTGGACCTGCGGGTGAACCCGCTCAAGCAGCGCCGCGAGGCCTTGCTGCAGGCCCTGCAAGCCCAGGGCTTGTCGGCCCAGGCCACCCCCTATTCCCCCTGGGGCATCCGCTTGCAGGACAAGCCCCAGCTGCAGCGCCTGCCGGCATTTCTGGCGGGCGAGTTCGAGGTGCAGGACGAGGGCTCGCAGCTGCTGGCCCTGCTGCTGGACGCGCACCGCGGCGAGATGGTGGTGGATTTTTGCGCGGGCGCCGGCGGCAAGACCCTGGCCCTGGGCGCGGCCATGCGCAACACCGGTCGCCTGTATGCGTTTGATGTGTCGGCGCACCGGCTCGATGCCCTCAAGCCGCGCCTGGCGCGCAGCGGTCTGTCGAATGTGCACCCGGCCGCCATTGCGCACGAGCGCGACGATCGGGTGCGCCGCCTGGCCGGCAAGATCGATCGGGTGCTGGTCGATGCCCCGTGCTCGGGCCTGGGCACCCTGCGCCGCAACCCCGACCTGAAGTGGCGCCAGAAGCCCGCCGATGGGGCCGAGCTGGCGCTCAAGCAGTCGGCCATTCTGGCCAGCGCCGCACGCCTGCTCAAAAGCGGGGGGCGCCTGGTGTATGCCACCTGCAGCGTGCTGCCCGAGGAAAACGAGGCCATTGCCGAGGCCTTCTCGGCGGCCCACCCCGACCTGGTACCGCTGCCCGTGGCCACCGAGCTGACGCGGCTGAAGGTGGCGCATGCCGACGCCTTGTGCACCGCCGACGGCCGCTTTCTGCGCCTGTGGCCGCACCGGCACGCCACCGACGGTTTTTTTGCCGCCGCCTGGGAACGCCGCTGACAGGCCCCCGGCCGGCGCCGCTGTGGCCGCAGCTGGGGCAGGGCTTGGCGCTTTGGGGGGCAGGACTTAAAATCAAAGGGTTTGGCGCCGCCTGTGCGCCCTGAAAGTCGACATGTCCCTGATTGATTTCCCCGGTCTTGATGCCTTTTTGCAATGGGTGGGCCACGGCCTGCTGAACCTGGCCTGGTGGCAGGTGTTGCTGGTCACCCTGGCCCTGACCCATGTGACCATTGCCAGTGTCACCATTTACCTGCACCGCCATTCGGCGCACCGCGCGCTCGACCTGCACCCGGTGGTGTCGCATTTCTTCCGCTTCTGGCTGTGGATGACCACGGGCATGGTCACGCGCGAATGGACGGCCATCCACCGCAAGCACCACGCCAAGTGCGAGCGCGAGGGCGACCCGCACAGCCCCGTGATCTTTGGTATCCGCAAGGTGTTCTGGCAAGGCGCCGAGCTGTATCGCCAGGAAGCCCGCAACCAGGAGACCCTGGAGCGCTACGGCCACAACACGCCCAACGACTGGATCGAGCGCCACCTGTACACCCGCCACTCGGCGCTCGGCGTGAGCATCATGCTGATCCTGGATGTGCTGCTGTTCGGCGCCCTGGGCCTGGCGGTGTGGGCGGTGCAGATGATCTGGATCCCGCTGACCGCCGCAGGCATCATCAACGGCATTGGCCACTACTGGGGCTATCGCAACTTCGAGGCGGCTGACGCCAGCACCAACATCTCGCCCTGGGGCATCCTGATCGGTGGCGAAGAGCTGCACAACAACCACCACACCTATCCCACGGCGGCCAAGCTGTCGGTCAAGCCCTACGAGTTTGACATCGGCTGGGCTTACATCCGCACCCTGCAGGCGCTGGGTCTGGCCCATGTCAAGAAAACGCCGCCGCGCCTGGCCTACGGCCTGGCCCGTCCGGTGGCCGACGAGAAAACCCTGGAGGCCCTGATCGCCAATCGCTACGAGGTCATGGCCCATTACGCCCGTCAAATGCGCACGACGGTGGGCCAGGAGGCCGCCCGCCTCAAAGGCCAGGCTGGCGTGCTCAAGGCGGCCACACGCTGGTTGCATCGGGACGCTGACAAGGTGCCTGCCGAGGTCTTGCCCCAGTTGGCACAGGCCCGAGCGGCCAGTCCAGTCCTCGACAAAATGGTGCACATGCGCGAAGAGCTGCGCCAGATCTGGCTCAACACCTCGCACTCGCGAGAGCAGTTGGCGGCCGACCTGCAGGCTTGGTGCAAGCGGGCTGAAGACAGTGGGATTGCTGCGCTGCGCGACTTCTCACTCAAGCTGCGCTCGGTCAGCCCGCGGGCGGTCTGAGGCAGCGGGGCTCAGCTTCGGGGGCTGACCTTGACCAGCTCGAACTGACGCCCCAGCCAGTCGATATAGTCCTGGCCCTTGTCGGAGACCAGGAGCAGCTTGGTTCGGCGATCGTGTTCCGTGCCTTGGGTCTGGACCAATTGCTTCTCAATCAGTCGCTGCAGACGTTTGTGCAGGGTGGCGGGCGAGCCGAGGTGGTCCAGGTGAATGGCCTCCCGAACGGTCATGGGCTCACCTTGAGACCAGCGCAAGGCAATCGCTTCAAACAAGGCCTTTTCGTTGGCGCCCAAGTCCTGGCCGCCGGTGTGTCCCTCGGCGGCAGACACCAATCGCAGGAAGCGGAGGTAGGCGTCGTTGAAAGTGGCGGTTGATTCCATTTTTCGTAATTATAAGCACGCCCTCCAAGACATCAAGACTTTTCACCTGCTTGATTCGATCATCGGTTTATCCACTTTTGACGATCAATGCGTTGTTTAGGCAACAAAAAAACCGCTGCAAGGCAGCGGTTTTTTGTTTGAGAAAACAGCCCGATTACTTGAGCTTGATTTCCTTGTACTCGACATGCTTGCGAGCCTTGGGGTCGAACTTCATGATCGACATCTTCTCGGGCATGGTTTTCTTGTTCTTGCTGGTCGTGTAGAAGTGACCGGTACCGGCCGTGGACTCCAGCTTGATTTTCTCGCGTCCGCCTTTGCTTGCCATGGTGTGTGCTCCTTAAACGGGGATCAGGCCTGGCCGCGCGCGCGCAGGTCGGCGAGCACGGAATCAATGCCATTCTTGTCGATCAGGCGCAGGGCAGCGCTGGAGACGCGCAGGCGCACCCAACGGTTTTCGCTCTCGACCCAGAAACGGCGGTATTGCAGGTTCGGCAGGAACCGGCGCTTGGTTTTGTTGTTGGCGTGGGAGACATTGTTCCCAACCATCGGGCCTTTGCCCGTGACGTCACACTTGCGTGCCATGAGGACACCTCTGTTTTCAACGGCGGTCACTGTCGTGAGCGCCTCACCTCGCCAGAAAGGGTGGCGGTAACCCGGCAGGGCGGGCCGCTCTGGCCTGCCCCCTTTTGATTGCCCGCTCCCCACGACACGCGTGGGGCTAGCCGTCAAGCATGGACGGCATTTCGGCAAAACCGGCATTCTAGCATGTTTGCCGGCCCCCGGTCCAGCTCACTGTTCTTCGAGAAAGCGCTGGGCGTCCAGGGCGGCCATGCAACCCGTGCCCGCGCTGGTGATGGCCTGGCGGTAGACATGGTCCTGCACGTCGCCGGCGGCAAACACGCCGGGCACGCTGGTCTGGGTGGCAAAGCCACGGTGGCCGCCTCGCGTGACCAGGTAGCCGTTTTCCATATCAAGCTGGCCTTCGAAGATGCCGGTGTTGGGCGAGTGGCCGATGGCCACAAAGCAGCCTTTGAGGCTGAGCTCTTCGGTCTCGTCGCCGTCGGCGCTGCGCAGGCGGATGCCGGTCACGCCGCTGGCGTCGCCCAGCACCTCATCGAGCACGCGGTGGGTTTTGAGCACGATGCGGCCCTCGGCCACCTTGGCCATCAGCTTGTCGACCATGATGGGCTCGGCACGGAAGCGGTCGCGCCGGTGTACCAGGTACACGCGCGAGGCGATATTGGACAGGTACAGGGCTTCCTCGACCGCGGTGTTGCCACCGCCGATCACGCAGCACTCCTGGTCGCGGTAGAAAAAGCCGTCGCAGGTGGCGCAGGCGCTCACGCCGCGGCCCATGAAGGCCTGTTCCGAGGGCAGGCCCAGGTAGCGAGCCGAGGCGCCGGTGGCGATGATCAGGCTGTCGCAGGTGTAGGTGCCGCTGTCGCCCACCAGCGTGAAGGGGCGCTGCTGCAACTGCACGGTGTGGATGTGGTCAAACACGATCTCGGTGTTGAAGCGCTCGGCATGTTCCTGGAAGCGCTGCATCAGGTCGGGGCCCTGAACGCCGTGCACATCGGCGGGCCAGTTGTCGACCTCGGTGGTCGTCATCAGCTGGCCGCCCTGGGCCATGCCGGTGATCAACAGGGGCTTCAGGTTGGCGCGGGCGGCATAGACCGCGGCGGTGTAACCGGCAGGGCCGGAACCAAGGATCAGGACCTTGGCGTGACGGGTGGTGGCGCTCATGGATGGACTTCTGGACATCAGTTCGGCCCGGCGGGCCAAACCAACATTGTAAGAAGCTGGCCGGGGCCGCGCTTGAATGTGTGGGTGGAGGGCCCGATCGGGTAAGCTAATGCTTGCACCATGACCTACTCCTTGCACACCCTTTACCGCGATGCGCCCAGCCCCGACGAAGAGGCGGCGCCGGTCAGCGTCTGGCTGCGTTTTGCGCAGGAACTGGCCCTGCTCGTCGGCATTGTTCTGCTGACCCTGGGGGCCCTGGCCCTCTGGAGTTACCGGGCCAGCGATCCGGCCTGGTCCACCTCGGGCAGCACCCCCACCGTGCGCAACTGGCTGGGGGTGCCGGGGGCGTGGGGCGCCGACATCGTGTTTTTTGCCTTTGGCTTTTCGGCCTGGTGGATCTGGTTGGCCAGCTTCTCGCGCTGGTGGCGGGCCTACCGCCGCTGGCTGGCAGGGCCTGACGCCGACTTGCCGCCAGCGCCGTCCACCTGGCGATTCTGGGGTGGCCTGCTGCTGCTTTGCATGGCCAGCGCCAGCCTGGAGTGGACGCGTTTGCATCGGTTCGACGCCTACCTGCCCGGCCAGTCCGGCGGCGTGTTCGGTCAGTTGCTGGGCCTGCTGTCGGTGCGCCACATCGGGTACAACGGGGCCGCCCTTCTGAGCCTGGCGCTGCTGCTGCTGGGCCTGTCTGCCGCGTTTGGTTTTGGCTGGACGCAGGTGGCCGAACGCATCGGCCAGCGCATCGACGCGTCCATTCGCCGGCGCCAGATCGAGCGCGAGCAGGCCACCGACCGCGCCCTGGGCGAGCAGGCCCTGCGCGAGCGCGAGCAGGCCTTGCAGCCGGCCACGGCGCCGATGCCGCACGAGCGCCACGAGCCGACCTGGGATCATGAGCTGTCTGCACCAGCGCCGCGCCCCGATGGCGAGTTGCCGCTGCCCGAGGTGCCGCTGGCCCCGTCCGCCCCACCGCCCATGGTCATCGAGCCCGGCCCGACCGAGGTGCCGCGCAGCGAGCGGGTGGTCAAGGAGCGGCAAAAGCCGCTCTTCAACGAATTGCCCGACAGCCGCTTGCCACAGGTGGATCTGCTCGACGCCCTGAGCGGCCGGCAGGAAACCGTGTCGCCCGAGACGCTGGAGATGACCAGTCGCCTGATCGAGAAAAAGCTCAAGGACTTCGGTGTGGAGGTGCGGGTCGTGGCCGCCGCGCCGGGCCCGGTGATCACGCGCTACGAGATTGAACCCGCCACCGGCGTCAAGGGCTCGCAAATCGTCAACCTGGCCAAGGACCTGGCGCGTTCGCTCAGCCTGGTGAGCATCCGCGTGATCGAGACCATTCCGGGCAAGAACTACATGGCGCTGGAGTTGCCCAATGCCAAACGCCAGTCGATCAAGCTTTCGGAAATCCTGGGCTCGCAGGTCTACAACGAGGCCCGCTCGATGCTCACCATCGGTCTGGGCAAGGACATCATCGGCAACCCGGTGGTGGCCGATCTGGCCAAGATGCCACATGTGCTGGTGGCCGGCACCACCGGCTCGGGCAAGTCGGTCGGCATCAACGCGATGATTCTGTCGCTGCTGTACAAGGCAGAGGCGCATGATGTGCGCCTGCTGATGATCGACCCCAAGATGCTGGAGATGTCGGTCTACGAGGGGATCCCGCACCTGCTGGCGCCGGTGGTGACCGACATGAAGCAGGCGGCCAACGGCCTGAACTGGTGCGTGGCCGAAATGGAGCGGCGCTACAAGCTCATGAGCAAGCTGGGGGTGCGCAACCTGGCCGGCTACAACACCCGCATTGACGACGCCGCGTCGCGCGAGGAATTCATTCCCAACCCGTTCAGCCTCACGCCCGACGAGCCCGAGCCGCTGCGCCGCCTGCCGCACATCGTGGTGGTGATCGACGAACTGGCCGACCTGATGATGGTGGTGGGCAAGAAGATCGAGGAGCTGATCGCCCGCCTGGCGCAGAAAGCGCGCGCGGCCGGTATCCACCTCATCCTGGCCACCCAGCGCCCGAGCGTGGACGTGATCACCGGCCTGATCAAGGCCAACATCCCCACCCGGATTGCCTTCCAGGTGAGCAGCAAGATCGACAGCCGCACCATCTTGGACCAGATGGGGGCCGAGTCGCTGCTGGGCATGGGCGACATGCTCTACATGGCCTCGGGCACCGGCTTGCCGGTGCGTGTGCACGGGGCCTTTGTCAGCGACGAGGAGGTGCACCGGGTGGTGCAATACCTCAAGAGCCAGGGCGCGCCCGACTACATCGAGGGCGTTCTTGAGGGCGGCGTGGTGGACGGCGAGGGCGGCCCCGGCGAGGGCGGCGAGAGCGGCGGCGAGAAAGACCCCATGTACGACCAGGCGGTCGAGGTGGTGCTCAAGCACCGCAAGGCCAGCATCTCGCTGGTGCAGCGCCACCTGAAGATTGGCTACAACCGCGCCGCACGCCTGGTCGAGGACATGGAGAACGCCGGCCTGGTCAGCGCCATGAACAGCCAGGGCCAGCGCGACATCCTGGTGCCCGCGCGCGACTGATGGCCATGGACGCACAACGACGCCTGTTTCTGGCCTGTGGCCTGCTGGCCGCAAGCGGCCTGCACGCCCAGACGGCCGCAACGCCCCTGGCCCCCTTGCTGCAGTGGCTGCGCGAGGTGCGCAGCGCCCGCGCCAACTTTCGGCAAGAGGTCCTCAGCCCGGCACGCGGCAGTGTGGCCGCGCGGCGCCGGGTCAGCAGCGGCACGCTGGCCTTTGCGCGCCCTGGCCGCCTGCGCATGGCCTACCGCCAGCCCTTCGAGCAGACCCTGGTGGCCGACGGCCAGACCTTGTGGTGGCACGACCCCGATTTGCAGCAAGTGACGGCCCGGCCGCAGGCGCAGGCCCTGGCCGGCACCCCAGCCGGCCTGTTGACCGCCGCACCCGATGCCGCCGCCTTGCAGGCCGACTTTGACTGGCAGACCGAGCCCGATGCCGAGGGCCTGCAGTGGCTGGCCGCCCGGCCGCGCCAGGCCGACAGCCCGGTGGCGCTGCTGCGCGTGGGCCTGCGCAGCGCCGGGGCCCTGCCCGAGTGGGCGGTGCTGGAGGTGCGCGACCGTTTTGGCCAGACCACGCTGCTGCGCCTGAGCGACTGGCAGCTCAACCCGGCCCTGCCGCCCGACACCTTTGCCTTTGTGCCCCCCGCCGGCACCTCGGTGATCCGGCCCTGAGACGCTGCCATGGCCAACCCACGCGAGCCCAACGAGCCCCTGGCCGAGCGCCTGCGCCCGCGCACGCTGTCGGAGGTGGTGGGCCAACAGCACATCCTGGGCGAGGGCATGGCCCTGCGCCTGGCCTTCGAGTCGGGCCAGCCGCACAGCTGCATCCTCTGGGGCCCCCCGGGGGTGGGCAAGACCACGATTGCGCGCCTGATGGCGCAGGCCTTTGACGCCCAGTTTCTGAGCATCAGCGCGGTGCTGGGCGGGGTCAAGGACATCCGCGAGGCGGTGGACAAGGCCGAGGCGGTGCGCAGCGGCCTGCATCCGCAGCGCACCATCGTGTTTGTCGACGAGGTGCACCGTTTCAACAAAAGCCAGCAGGACGCGTTTTTGCCGCATGTCGAGAGCGGGCTGTTCACCTTCATTGGCGCCACCACCGAGAACCCGTCCTTTGAGGTCAATGCCGCCTTGCTCTCGCGCGCCGCGGTGTATGTGTTGCAACCTCTGTCCGAAGACGATCTGCGCCAGCTGGTGGCCCGTGCCCAGGCCATTGGCGCGGTGCCGCCCATCGACGGCCCCGCCCTCGATCGCCTGCTGGCCTGGGCCGATGGCGACGCCCGGCGCCTGCTCAACGCCCTGCAAACCCTGGCCATGGCGGCCGCGCACGAGCAGATCGAAACGGTGCAGGAGCCCTGGCTGCTCAAGCTGCTGGGCCAGCAGATGCGGCGCTACGACAAGGGTGGCGAGCAGTTCTACGACACCATCAGCGCCCTGCACAAATCGGTGCGTGGCTCGGACCCGGACGCGGCGCTGTACTGGCTGGTGCGCATGCTCGATGGCGGCGCCGATCCGCGCTACATGGCCCGGCGCATGATCCGCATGGCCGCCGAGGACATTGGCCTGGCCGACCCGCGCGCCCTGCGCATGGCCCTGGATGCCGCCGAGGTCTATGAGCGCCTGGGCAGCCCCGAGGGCGAGCTGGCCTTGGCCGAATGCGTGATCTACCTGGCGGTGGCCCCCAAGTCCAATGCCGCCTACAAGGCCTACAACGCCGCGCGCGCCTTGGTGCAGCGCGAGGGCACCCGACCGGTGCCCATGCACCTTCGCAATGCGCCCACGCGCCTGATGAAGCAGCTCGATTACGGCAAGGGCTATCGCTACGCGCACGACGAGGAGGATGGCTTTGCCGCAGGTGAGCGCTACCTGCCCGACGGGATGGCCGAGCCAGGCTTTTACCAGCCGGTGCCCCGGGGCCTGGAGATCCGGATTGGCGAGAAATTGGCCGATTTGCGGGCCCGCAATGGGCAGGCGCGCATGCCACAGGGTAAGTCCCAAGACCCCCAAGCGCCGAGCTGACAGCAGACTTTCACTACAATCGGCGCCACCCAACCCGCCTGACCCCACCCCTGGCGGGTTTTTTGCTAGCTGATGTCTCGTGCCCACAAGGCCTGACGCAGCGGGCGCCAAGACGGTTGGACCTGGCAAGAGCGGGTCCTCAAGGAGTTGTTATGGATGTGTTTCTTCAACAGATCATCAATGGTCTGGTTCTGGGCAGCATGTATGCCCTGATTGCCCTGGGCTACACCATGGTCTACGGCATCATCAACCTCATCAATTTCGCCCACGGCGAGGTCCTGATGGTCGGGGCCCTGACCAGCTGGAGCGTGATCGGCATCATGACCGAGGGCATGCCGGGCACACCGGGCTGGGTCATGCTGCTGCTGGCCACGCTGGTCGCCTGCTTTGTCGCATCGGTCCTGAACTTCACGATCGAAAAGCTGGCCTACCGACCGCTGCGCAACAGCCCCAAGCTGGCACCGCTGATTACCGCCATCGGCATGAGCATCTTGCTGCAGACGCTGGCGATGATCATCTGGAAGCCCAACTACAAACCCTATCCCACGCTCTTGCCCAACACCCCGATCAACCTGGGCGGGGCGGTGATCTCGCCCACCCAGATCATGATCCTGGTGGTCACCGCGGTCTCTCTGGCCGTGCTGATGTGGATCGTCAACAGCACCCGCCTGGGCCGCGCGATGCGCGCCACCGCCGAGAACCCGCGCGTGGCGGGCCTGATGGGCGTCAAGCCCGATGTGGTCATCTCGGCCACCTTCATCATCGGCGCCATCCTGGCGGCCATTGCCGGCGTGATGTACGCCTCCAATTACGGCACGGTGCACCACTCGATGGGTTTCCTGCCCGGCCTCAAGGCCTTCACCGCGGCCGTCTTTGGCGGCATCGGCAACCTCTCGGGCGCCGTGGTGGGCGGTGTGCTGCTGGGCCTGATCGAGTCGATCGCCTCGGGCTATATCGGCCAGCTGACCGGCGGCGTGCTGGGCAGCCACTACTCGGATATTTTTGCCTTCGTGGTGCTGATCATTGTGCTGACCCTGCGTCCTTCGGGCCTGCTGGGCGAGCGTGTGGCCGACCGCGCCTGACAAGGGGAGGACTGTGAACATGAATGCCCTGATGCAAAACAAACGCCTCGTCTGGTGGTCCTCGGCCATCCTGCTGGTGGCCCTGCCGATCATCCTGCAGCTCTTTGGCAACGCCTGGGTGCGCATTGCCGATGTGGCCCTGCTGTACATCCTGCTGGCCATTGGCCTGAACATCGTGGTTGGCTATGCCGGCCTGCTGGACCTGGGCTATGTGGCCTTTTTTGCGGTGGGCGCGTACATGTACGGCCTGCTGACCTCGCCGCACCTGAGCAACACCTTTGCCTGGATCGCGGCGATGTTCCCCAATGGCCTGCACCAGCCCATCTGGATCATCGTGCCGCTGGCTGCCCTGCTGGCGGCGCTGGCGGGGGCCTTGCTGGGGGCGCCCACACTCAAGCTGCGTGGGGACTACCTGGCCATCGTGACCCTGGGCTTTGGCGAAATCATCCGGGTGTTCATGAACAACCTGGACCACCCGGTCAACATCACCAATGGCCCCAAAGGTCTGGACCAGATCGACCCGATCAGCATCTTCGGGCTGAACCTGGGGCGTCCCCTGCGCCTGGGGGACTTTGAGTTGTCATCGGTCACGCTGTACTACTACCTCTTCCTGTTCCTGGTGGTGGTGAGCGTCATCATTTGCCACCGGCTGGAGACCTCGCGCATTGGTCGCGCCTGGATGGCCATCCGCGAGGACGAGGTCGCCGCCAAGGCCATGGGCCTGAACACCCGCAACCTCAAGTTGCTGGCCTTTGCCATGGGCGCCTCGTTTGGGGGCGTCTCGGGCGCCATGTTCGCGGGCTTCCAGCGCTTCATCTCGCCCGAGTCCTTCAGCCTGATGGAGTCGGTGATGATCGTGGCCATGGTGGTCCTGGGCGGCCTGGGCCATCTGCCCGGCGTGATCCTGGGCGCGGTGCTGCTGGCCGCGCTGCCCGAGGTGCTGCGCTATGTGGCCGGCCCCCTGCAAGAGATCACCGACGGCCGCCTGGACGCGGCCATCCTGCGCCAGTTGCTGATTGCGCTGGCCATGATCATCATCATGCTGATGCGACCGCGCGGCCTGTGGCCCACGCCCGAGCACGGCAAGAACCTGGGCAGCAACGGGAGCGCAGCATGAGCGACGTCGTTCTCCGCGTCAGCGGCATCTCCAAGCGTTTTGGCGGCCTGCAAGCCCTCTCGGATGTGGGCATCACCATCGAGCGTGGCCAGGTCTATGGCCTGATCGGCCCCAACGGCGCCGGCAAGACGACCTTCTTCAACGTCATCACCGGCCTCTACACCCCCGACACCGGCAACTTTGAGCTGGCGGGCAAGCCCTATCAGCCCACCGCGGTGCACGAGGTGGCGCGCGCGGGCATTGCGCGCACCTTCCAGAACATCCGCCTGTTTGCCGAAATGACGGCCCTCGAGAACGTGATGGTGGGCCGCCATGTGCGAACCGGCTCGGGCCTGCTGGGCGCGCTGCTGCGCACCCGCAGTTTCCGCGAGGAAGAGCAGCGCATCGCCGACCGCGCCCGTGAGCTGCTCGATTACGTGGGCATTGGCAAATACGCCGACTACCGCGCCCGCACGCTGTCGTATGGCGACCAGCGCCGGCTGGAGATCGCGCGCGCCCTGGCCACCGATCCCCAACTGATCGCGCTCGATGAACCTGCGGCGGGCATGAACGCCACCGAGAAGGTGCAGCTGCGCGAACTGATTGACCGCATTCGCCGCGACAACCGCACCATCTTGCTGATCGAGCACGATGTGAAGCTGGTGATGGGCTTGTGCGATCGCGTGACCGTGCTCGACTACGGCAAGCAGATTGCCGAGGGCACGCCGGCCGATGTGCAGAAGAACGAAAAAGTCATTGAGGCCTATCTGGGCACGGGAGGACACTGAACATGGCGCAAACATTGCTCAAGGTCAAAGGCCTCGCGGTGGCCTATGGTGGCATCCAGGCCGTCAAGGGCGTCGATCTGGAGGTGTGCGAGGGCGAGCTCGTCACGCTGATCGGCTCCAACGGCGCTGGCAAGACGACCACCATGAAGGCCATCACCGGCACCTTGCCCACACAGGCCGGTGAGATCGAATACCTTGGCCGCAACATCCGCGGGCAGGGCCCCTGGGACCTGGTGCGCCAGGGCCTGGCCATGGTGCCCGAGGGCCGTGGCGTGTTCACCCGCATGACCATCCACGAAAACCTGTTGATGGGCGCCTACATCCGCGACGACAAGGCCGAGATCGAGGCCGATATCGACAAGGTGTTTGGCATCTTTCCGCGCCTCAAGGAGCGGCGCGATCAGCTGGCCGGCACCATGTCGGGCGGTGAGCAGCAGATGCTGGCCATGGGCCGCGCCCTGATGAGCCGCCCGCGTGTGCTCTTGCTCGATGAGCCCTCGATGGGCCTGTCGCCCATCATGGTCGACAAGATCTTCGAGGTGGTGCGCGATGTGTACGCGCAAGGCGTGACGGTGCTGCTGGTCGAGCAGAACGCCAGCCGCGCCCTGTCGATTGCCGACCGCGGCTATGTGATGGACTCGGGCCTGATCACCATGAGCGGACCCGGCAAGCAGATGCTGGCCGACCCCAAGGTCCGCGCCGCCTACCTGGGCGAGTGATCCGCGCCGGCGCCGGGCCTGGCCCTGTGCGCCGGACGCGGCCCCAAAACAAACAGCTGGCCAAGGCCAGCTGTTTTGCATTCAGGCGGGGCCCCCAGGGCCCCTGCCACGGTCAGCGGAAACGACCGCCGCCGCCACCACCGCCGCCACCGCCCTTGCCGCCTTTTTGGTGGCGCGGGCTGATGGCCAGGCTGTCGATGCTGGTGCGGGTGGGATCGGGCTGACCGCTGGTCTTGACCGGCCGGCGGCGCGGCAGGTCCAGGCGGGCAAACTGGGTGGTCTTGAGCGGATCGATGTGGCGCGGCAGGGCGTCACCGTCGTGCTCACGCTCGCGGCGCGGTTCGCGCGGCTCGCGGTTGGGATCGCGCGGGGCGCCGTCACGGTTGCCGGCAAAGTTGCCGCCGCCCTGGCCACCGCCCTGGCCACCCCGGCCGCCACGGCCGCGGCGATGGCGCCCCTGGCCCTGACCCTGGCCGCCCGGGCCGCGCGGGCCGTGGCCTTGCGGCTGGGCATCCTGTTGCGGGGCAAAGTCCTGGTCCTCGGGCATGCCCTCGGCCGACATCTGGCGGCGCGGCGGGTTGCCACGGCCGGGGCGCGGGCCCCGGTTGGCGGCAGGGGCTTCGGCACTGGCCTGACCACGGCCTTGGCCACCCTTGTTGTCGCGGATGCGCTGCATCATTTCCTGGCGCGCGGCTTTGGCGGCGGCCTGCATGACCTCGCGGCCAGGCGGCTTGCCGGCGCCACCCCACAGGGTCTGGCGGCCCATGGCGATGGGCTCGGCCACCTCGCCGGGCTCGGGGCCAAAGCCCTCGAGTTCCTGGACCGGGATTTCCTGGCGCGTGAAGCGCTCGATTTCCATCATGAAGCCTTCTTCATCCAGGCAGACCAGGTTCACCGCCTCGCCACTGGCGCCGGCACGGCCGGTGCGGCCGATGCGGTGCACATAGTCTTCGGGAATGTTCGGAATCTCGTAATTGACCACATGCGGCAGGTCCTCGATGTCGATGCCGCGCGCGGCAATATCGGTGGCCACCAGGGCACGGATGTCGCCGCTCTTGAAGCCGGCCAGCGCCTGGGTGCGCGCGCTCTGGCTCTTGTTGCCGTGCAGGGCCATGGCCTTGACGCCGTTTTTGGTCAGGAAGTCGGCCACATTGTTGGCACCGAACTTGGTGCGCGTGAACACCAGCACCTGGCTCCAGTCGTGCGACTGGATGATGTGCAGGAGCACCTGCTTTTTCTTGCCGCGGCCAACCGGGTGGATGACCTGCTGGATGCGCTGCACCGTGGTGTTGCGCGGGGTCACCTGGATGCTTTGCGGATTGCGCAGCAGGCCATTGGCCAGCTCACGGATCTCGTCGCTGAAGGTGGCCGAGAAGAGCAGGCTTTGCTTGTCGCGCGGCAGCAGGGCCAGCACCTTCTTGACGTCGTGGATGAAGCCCATGTCGAGCATGCGGTCGGCCTCGTCGAGCACCAGCACCTCGACGGTCGACAGGTCCAGCCGGTCCTGGCTTTGCAGGTCCAGCAGGCGGCCGGGGGTGGCCACCAGGATGTCCACGCCCTTGCGCAGGCGGTCGATTTGCGGGTTCATGCCCACGCCACCAAAGATGACGGTGGAGTCCAGCGAGAGGTATTTGCCGTAATCGCGCACCGACTCTTCGACCTGGGCCGCGAGTTCACGCGTGGGGGTCAGCACCAGCGCGCGGATGGCCTTGCCGCCAAAGCGGTTGCGGCCGGCGGGCTGCTGGCTCAGGCGGTGCAGGATGGGCAGGGTGAAGGCGGCGGTCTTGCCGGTGCCGGTCTGGGCGCCGGCCAACAGGTCTTGCCCGGCCAGAACGGCGGGAATGGCCTGGGCCTGAATGGGGGTGGGGGTGTCGTAGCCTTGCTCACGCACGGCTTGCAGAATGGCCGGGGCCAGGTTCAGTTCGTCAAAGTTCATGTAAAAGGAGCGCCGCACTGGCGCTTGTGACCCACATTGCGCTGCCAGGCAGCGTCCAGTCGGGGTGGGTCGGTCTCAGGGGAGTGGGCAATGCATCCACGAACAGGGCGTTCGGGCCAGGCCCCAGCAGGTTTGCTGATGTCGCGCCACTGGCGGCAACGACAGCGCATTGTCGCACAAAAGCCCGGCGCGTGGGCCGGGGCTGGTCAGGGCGATCCGATGCTCGCGCGCAGGGCCAGTTGTTCGCGCCAGCGCCGCAGGTGCGCGTGGGTGGCCAGGGGCTGCAGCTTGGCCACGCGCGCAAAGTCCACCGCCACCACGGCGGTGATGTCGGCCAGGCTGAAGGCATCGCCCGCCACATGCGCATGCTGCGCCAGCTGCAAGTCGAGCTCGGCAAAGAAATGGGCGGCGCGGGCGGCGCCGCGCTCGGCCAAGGCTGGGATCTGCGCATAGTCCACCGGGCCGGGCAGGGCGCGGTTGGCCATGGCCGGCGAGCGGTTGCGCAGCGCCTCGGCCACGCCCAGCAGGCCCTCGAACTCGGCGCGCCCATGCCAATGCGCCACGCGCGCCTTCTCGGGGGCGTCGCGGCCCATCAAGGGCGGATGCGGCCAGCGGGCCTCGGCATAGGCGGCAATGGCCGCGTTGTCGGTGAGCGCGCCGGCGTCGGGCGTGCACAGCACCGGCACCGTGCATTGCGGGTTGATGGCGCGAAAGGCCTCGCCAAACTGTTCGCCCGCGCGCAGGTCCACCTGCACGGTGCGGTAATGCACGCCTTTTTCGGCCAGCAGGATGCGCGCACGGCGCGGGCTGGGGGCGGTGGCGCAGTCGTAGAAGACCCATTCGTTCATGGCGATCCTTCAGCCGCCACTGGCGGCCAGCTTGTCCTGGGTGCGCAGCGCAAAGTCGCTGGCGTCGTGGCGCTCGTGCAGCTGCTGCGAGAGCTCGCCGCGCACGCGGTTGACCATGCGCCCGCGTTGCACCGCCGGGCGCTGCCAGACCTGCTCGGCCCAGCGCACCACATGGGTGTAGGCCTGCACCTGCAGGAACTTGCCCGCCTCGTACAGCTCGCCGCGCACCATCTGCCCGTACCAGGGCCAGATGGCCATGTCGGCCACGGTGTAGTCCTCGCCGGCCACATGGCTGCGCGTGGCCAAGAGGCGGTTGAGCACATCGAGCTGGCGCTTGGTCTCCATGGCATAGCGGTCGATGGCGTATTCGATTTTTTCTGGCGCATAGGCGTAGAAGTGGCCAAATCCGCCGCCCAGAAAGGGCGCACTGCCCATCTGCCAGAACAGCCACGACAGGCACTCGGCGCGCGCAGCGGCCTCGGTGGGCAGGAAGGCGCCAAATTTTTCGGCCAGGTACATCAGGATGGCGCCCGACTCGAACACCCGGGTGGGCGGGTTCTGGCTGCGGTCGAGGAGGGCGGGGATCTTGGAGTTGGGGTTGACCTCGACAAAGCCGCTCGAGAACTGTTCGCCCTTGTCGATGCGCACCAGCCAGGCGTCGTATTCCGCGCCGTGGTGGCCCAGGGCCAGCAGCTCCTCGAGCATGATGGTGACCTTGACCCCGTTGGGCGTGCCCAGCGAGTACAGCTGCAGCGGGTGTTGGCCGACGGGCAACTCGGCGTCGTGGGTGGCGCCGGCGACCGGGCGGTTGATGCTGGCAAAGCGGCCGCCATTGGCGCTGTTCCAGGTCCAGATCTCGGGGGGGGTGTAGGGCGAACGCATGCCGTCTCCTTCTGGGGCTTGGGGTCAAGCGGGGCGCTGCGTTGGGGCGGCGCGCCCGGTGTGCGCAGGCGATGATGCACCAGTTTGACCGCCTGTGCAGGCACACAGGCGATAATCGACGTTGTTGCGGGCGCCCTGGCGCCCGATTGGCTTTATTCGATCAGGTGGTTTCCCCATGGCCCAATACGTTTTCACCATGAACCGGGTCGGCAAAATCGTGCCGCCCAAGCGACAGATCCTCAAGGACATCTCGCTGTCTTTCTTCCCCGGCGCCAAGATCGGCGTGCTGGGCCTCAACGGCTCGGGCAAATCGACCTTGCTCAAGATCATGGCCGGCATCGACAAGGAGATCGAGGGCGAGGCCCAGCCGATGCCAGGCATCAAGATCGGCTACCTGCCGCAGGAGCCGCAGCTCGATCCCGAGCACACCGTGCGCCAGTCTGTTGAAAGCGGCATGGGCGAGGTGGCCGCGGCCAAGCAGCGCCTCGAAGAGGTGTACGCCGCCTATGCCGAAGAAGACGCCGACTTTGACGCGCTGGCCGCCGAGCAGGCCGAGCTCGAGGCCATCATCTCGGCCGCTGGCGCCGAGGGCGATTCCGAGCACCTGCTCGAGATTGCCGCCGACGCCCTGCGCCTGCCGCCCTGGGACGCGCTGATCAAAAACCTCTCGGGCGGTGAAAAGCGCCGCGTGGCCCTGTGCCGCCTGCTGCTGTCCAAGCCCGATATGCTGCTGCTGGACGAGCCGACCAACCACCTGGACGCCGAATCGGTCGAGTGGCTCGAGCAGTTCCTGCAGCGCTTCCCGGGCACCGTGGTCGCCATCACCCACGACCGCTACTTCCTGGACAACGCGGCCGAGTGGATTTTGGAACTTGACCGTGGCCACGGCATCCCCTGGAAGGGCAATTACTCGACCTGGCTGGAGCAAAAGGAAGCCCGCCTGGCCCAGGAGCAAAAGAGCGAGGACGCACGCGCCAAGGCCATGAAGAAGGAATTGGAGTGGGCGCGCCAGAACCCCAAGGGCCGCCAGGCCAAGAGCAAGGCGCGTCTGGCCCGCTTCGAGGAGCTGTCCGACTACGAATACCAAAAGCGCAACGAGACCCAGGAGATCTTCATCCCGGTGGCCGAGCGCCTGGGCAACGATGTGCTGGAGTTCCGCGGCGTGAGCAAGTCCTTTGGCGACCGCCTGCTGATCGACAACCTGAACTTCAAGGTGCCCGCGGGCGCCATCGTCGGCATCATCGGCCCCAACGGCGCGGGCAAGTCCACGCTGTTCAAGCTGATTGCCGGCAAGGAAAAGCCCGATACCGGCGAGGTCCATGTGGGCCAGACGGTGCAGATGGCCTTTGTCGACCAGTCGCGCGACGACCTGGCCAACGACAAGACGGTCTGGGAAGACATCTCGGGCGGTCTGGACCTGATCACCGTGGGCAAGTTCCAGATGCCCAGCCGCGCCTATTGCGGGCGCTTTAACTTCAGCGGGGGCGACCAGCAGAAAAAGGTCGGCATGCTCTCGGGCGGTGAGCGCGGGCGCCTGCACCTGGCCAAGACGCTGATGCAGGGCGGCAACTTCCTGCTGCTGGACGAGCCCTCGAACGACCTGGACGTCGAAACCCTGCGCGCGCTGGAAGACGCGCTGCTGGAGTTCGCCGGCAGCGTGATGGTCATCAGCCACGACCGCTGGTTCCTGGACCGCATTGCCACCCACATCCTGGCCGCCGAAGGCGATAGCCAGTGGGTCTTTTTTGACGGCAATTACCAGGAATACGAGGCCGACAAGAAAAAGCGCCTGGGCGAGGACGCCGCGCGTCCGCACCGCGTGCGTTTCAAGGCCCTCAAGTAAGCCCTCCTCAACATGGATTGGCATGCGACCGCGTCGGTCGCACTGGGGTATTTCGTGCTCGGCTTGTCGGGCTTTGGCTCGGCCCTGATCATGGTGCCGCTGCTGGCCTGGCACCAGCCGCTGGCGGTGGTCGTGCCCCTGGTGCTGACGCTCGATCTGCCCATGTCTGCCTGGACCACCTGGCTTAACCGCCAGAGCGCCCGCTGGGACGAGCTCTGGCGCTTGCTGCCCGGCATGCTGCTCGGCATGGCGCTGGGCGTCTGGCTGGCCACGCACTCACACAGCCGCTGGCCGTTGGTGGTGCTGGGCGTGTACGTCATGGTGATCGGCGTGCGCGCGCTGCACCGCACGCTGCGCCCGGCGCGGCCCCAGCCCATGCTCAGCGCCCGCTGGGCCACGCTGTATGGCTTGGGAGTGGGCTTGGTGGAGGGCATGTTTGCCACCGCCGGACCGGTGGTGGCCGCCTGGCTCACGCGCCGCTTTGACGACACCGCCCAACTGCGCGCGAGCATCCCGATGGTGATGACGGTGGCGGCCTTGATGGCCATGGTGGGCATGGGGGTCGAGGGCCGTTATGACGACGGCCAGATCCTGCGCCAGGCCAGCACCCTGCTGCTGCCGGGCCTGCTGGCGGTGTGGCTGGGGCACCGGCTGTCGCACCGCGTGCCCGAGGCGCGCATGCGCCTGCTCATCCACATCCTGCTGGTGGCCAGCGGGGCGATGCTGCTCTGGCGCGCGTAAGCCCTGCGCGCGCCCAGAGACCGCGCCTTACATCAGCAGGTGCTCGCCGGCGTTGTCGCCGCCCAGGATCACGTAGTTGACCTTGCGGATGTCCATCAGCTTTTTGCCGCCGGCATAGCTGATCGAGCTTTGCACGTCCTGCTCCATCTCGATCAGGGTGTTCGACAGCTTGCCCTTGATCGGCTCGAGGATGCGCTTGCCCTCGACGTGCTTGTACTCGCCCTTGTTGAAGTCCGATGCGGAGCCGTAGTACTCCTTGAACATCTCGCCGTCGACCTCGACGGTCTTGCCCGGCGACTCCTCGTGGCCGGCGAACAGCGACCCGATCATGACCATGCTGGCGCCAAAGCGGATGCTCTTGGCAATGTCGCCGTGGCTGCGGATGCCGCCGTCGGCAATGATGGGCTTGGTGGCCACGCGCGCGCACCACTTGAGCGCCGAGAGCTGCCAGCCGCCGGTGCCAAAGCCGGTCTTGAGCTTGGTGATGCAGACCTTGCCCGGGCCCACGCCGACCTTGGTCGCGTCGGCACCCCAGTTTTCCAGGTCGATGACCGCCTCGGGCGTGGCCACGTTGCCGGCAATGACAAAGCTCTTGGGCAGGTGCTGCTTGATGTAGCCGATCCTGTCGCGCACGCTGTCGGCATGGCCGTGGGCGATGTCGATGGTGATGTACTCGGGCACCAGGCCCTCGGCCTTGAGGCGGTCGACGGTCTCGTAGTCGGGCTGCTTGACGCCCAGCGAGATCGAGGCAAACACACCGCGCGCATGCATGTCGCGCACCAGGCGCACATTGTCGATGTCGAAGCGGTGCATGACATAAAAGTAACCGTTGCGCGCCATCCACTCGCAGATCGACTCGTCGACCACGGTTTTCATATTGGCCGGCACGACCGGCAGGCGAAAGCTGCGCCCGCCCAGCTCGACGCTGGCGTCGCATTCCGAACGGCTGTTGACGCGGCACTTGCGCGGCAACAACAGGATGTTGTCGTAGTCAAAGATTTCCATGTGATACCAAGCTCCGGAGAAGGTTCATCGGTTGAACGAGTGAGCGCTTGGCTTGGCCGGTTCACAGTGCGCGCAGAAGTGGCCCAGGGCGGGCGGCGCAAAAGAAAACCGGGCGCAAGAATCTTGGGCCCGGTGTCTGATTCTACCCGAGCTTGGCGGGGCTTTGCACGGACCGATCGTGCGTCGCTTCGCGGAACTTGTGCACGCGGTAGGTTTGCAACTGCATCTGGTCGGACCAGAAATCGGCGGGCAGACCGGCTTTTCGCTTGAGCTGGGCCATGAACACGCGCACATCGGGCAAGGTGTCCCAGACCTGCGGCAAGAAGGTGCTGCGGTACAGGCGCCCCTGGTGCTGGCAGCTCAGGATCACCCCGTCCTGGCCGGGACACAGCCGCCACAGCTGCTGCGACTGCGTGCCTGGCGGCACGGGCTGCGCCGGGCCAAGCAGCGACACCTCCAGCCGCAAGCCGGGGGCCTCGGCCGCGCTCACCGGGGCAAAGCGGGCATCGCGCAGGGCGGCCGCTTGTGCGTTGATCCACACGTCCTGTTCCAGGGGCCGGTGCGCCTGCAGGCTGCCGATGCAGCCGCGCAAGCGACCCTGCTGCGTCAGCGTCACGAACACCGCCCCCGGGGCCTGCAAGGCGGTCAAGCAGGCCCCGCCGCGCGCAACCGCCAGGCGGGCCGTCTCGGGCAGGGGCCCCGCGCCATGCTCGCAGGCCGCCTGCAAGGCGGCACGCGCCAAGTGCAACAGGGCCTCACCCGTGGCCGCATCGACCTGCGGTGCCCCCGCCGCGCTGCCGGCATCGGGCATGGCAAAGCTGGCGTAGCCCACCACCTTCTCGCGCGCGCTGTCGGGCACGCCGGGCACCAGGCCCGAATGGGTGTAGCCCAGAGGCCACAAGGGCAGGCCTTGACGGCGGGCGGCGCGCAGCAGGGCATTGAGTGGGGTGGCGCCGCAGGCTTGCTGATGGGTGAGGGTGCTGTCGCGGCGGATGATCTGCTGGCAGGTCTGTTGATCCATGGCCTCGGCCGCTGGCGGCGCATGGTAATGCGACAAATCGGTGCTGACGATCAGCAGGGTGTCGGACGCGCCCCACAGGCGCTGCAGCAGCGCGTCGGCTTGCGCGTCGCTGATGCGGCCCAGCAGCAGCGGCAGCAAGGTCGGCAGGGGCTGGCCCGCGCGCGCCCACAGGCGCTGCAGCAGCGGCAGTTGGACCTCGATATCGTGCTCTTTTTCGTGCGCGGCCGGTAGGGTCTGCACAAACGGCAGGTCGGCCAGGGCGTCGGCCCCCAGGGTGTCGACGGCCATGGCCCCCAGTGGGGTCACAAAGGCGCCGCAGCCAGGCAGGGCCGCCCCGGCCACCGCCAGCCGGTGGGTGGGCCCCAGCAGCACGATGCGGCGGATCTGGGCCAGGTGCGGGCGCAGCAGGGCCAGGCCCCGCGCCGCCATGGCCCCTGAAAACCGATGCCCCGCATGGGGCAGCACCAGCGCTTTGGGCGCCTGCCCCGCCAGCTGCGCCGCCAGCGCCGCATCGACCGGGGCGGCGTCGAGCAGGGCGTCCACCTGCGCGCTCAGTTCGGCCGGGTCGGCGGCATAAAACAGGCCCGCCAGGGCGCTGGGGCGGCGCACGCCCAGCAGCAGGCGCTGCAGTTCATCGGGCAGGGCCAGGGTGAGGGGTCCCGGGCGATGGCTGGCCAGGGCCACGGCAAAGCGGCGCGCCCACTCGGGGCGGCCCCCGAGCAGCTCGGCGCGCGCCAGGTTGGCGGCAATGCCCATGTCCGTCGGGTCGCTGCGAAAGGCCTGGCGCAGGCCGGCCAGCGCATCGGCGCGGTGGCCGGCCTTCCACTGCGCCACCGCCTGGGCGGCCAGGGCCTGGGCGCTGGGGGCGGTGGCAGTGGCGGCAGAAGGGGCGGGCTCGGACATGGACGTGCAAAAAAATAGACGTAAGGAGAAGATGCTAACGCCTGGCGGGCCTGGCGGCGCGAGTTCCTACAATCGCAGCATGCATTCCGAATCCCTTTGGTCCGCCGAGGACCCGCGCGACCTGTCCTCTCCTTTGCTGCGCGATCTCAACGAGGAGCAGCGCCAGGCCGTGACGCTGCCGGCCGAGCACGCCCTGATCCTGGCCGGCGCGGGGTCGGGCAAGACCCGGGTGCTGACCACGCGCATCGCCTGGCTGATGCAAACGCGCCAGGTCTCGCCGGCCGGGGTGCTGGCCGTCACCTTCACCAACAAGGCCGCGCGCGAGATGCTCACCCGCCTGGGCGCCATGCTGCCGGTGAATGTGCGCGGCATGTGGATCGGCACCTTCCATGGCCTGTGCAATCGCTTTTTGCGCGCCCACCATGCGCTGGCGGGCCTGCCGGCCACCTTCCAGATCCTGGACACGCAAGACCAGTTGAGCGCCATCAAGCGCCTGTGCCGACAGTTCCATGTGGACGAGGAGCGCTTCCCGCCCAAGCAGCTGATGTGGTTTTTTGCCGGCTGCAAGGAAGACGGCCTGCGCCCCGCGGATGTGGTGGCCCATGACGAGGACAGCCGCCGCCGCGTGGAGCTGTACGAGCTGTACGAGGCCCAATGCCAGCGCGAGGGCGTGGTCGACTTTGGCGAGCTGATGCTGCGCTCCTACGAGCTGCTGCGCGACCAGGCGGCGCTGCGCGAGCACTACCGCCGGCGCTTTCGCCATGTGCTGGTTGACGAGTTTCAGGACACCAACCGCTTGCAATACGCCTGGCTCAAGTTGCTGGTGGGTTTGCCCGGCGAGGCCGGCGGTGGCGCCATGCTGGCCGTGGGCGACGACGACCAGAGCATTTATGCGTTTCGCGGGGCACGGGTGGGCAATATGGCCGACTTTGTGCGCGAGTTTGGCGTGCGCCACCAGATCAAGCTGGAGCAGAACTACCGCAGCGTGAGCCACATCCTGGACGCGGCGAACCACCTCATTGCGCACAACACCGGCCGCCTGGGCAAGCAGCTGCGCACCACCTTGGGTGCGGGCGAGCCGGTGCGGGTGGTCGAGTCGCCGTCGGACTACGAAGAGGCCCAGTGGGTGCTCGAGGAACTCAAGGCCCTGGTGCGCGAGGACGTGCCGCGCCGCGAGATCGCGCTGCTCTACCGCAGCAATGCGCAAAGCCGGGTGCTGGAGTCGGCGCTGTTTAACGCCGGGATCGCGTACCGGGTGTATGGCGGCCTGCGCTTTTTCGAGCGCGCCGAGATCAAGCATGCACTGGCCTATCTGCGCCTGCTCGAGAACCCGCACGACGACACCAGCTTTTTGCGCGTGGTCAATTTCCCGGCGCGCGGCATCGGTGCGCGCACCCTGGAGCAATTGCAGGACGCGGCCCGCCATGCCGGCTGCTCTTTGCACGACGCGGTCAGCGCCACCAGCGGCAAGGCCGGCGCCAACCTGGGCGCGTTTGTGGCCATGCTCGATGTGATGCGCGAACAAAGCGTGGGCATGACGCTGCGCGAGATCATCGAATTGGTGATCGCCCACAGCGGCCTGGTCGCGCACTACCGCGCCGAGCGCGAGGGCGCCGATCGGCTGGAGAACCTGGAGGAGCTGGCCAGCGCCGGCGAGAGCTTTGTCACCCAGGAAGGCTTTGGCCGCGCCGCCGAGGCCTTGCCCGAGGCGGGCCTGCGCGAGGGCCTGGAGCAGACCGCCGATGGCGAGACCCTGAGTCCGCTGGCGGCTTTCCTGACCCATGCGGCACTGGAGGCGGGCGACAACCAGGCGCAGGCCGGTGAGGACGCGGTGCAGCTGATGACGGTGCATGCAAGCAAGGGCCTGGAATTTGACGCGGTCTTCATCACCGGGCTGGAGGAGGGCTTGTTCCCGCACGAGAACGCGATGACCGATGTGGATGGGCTGGAAGAAGAGCGCCGCCTGATGTACGTGGCCATCACCCGCGCGCGCAAGCGCCTGTACCTGAGCCATGCGCAAACGCGGATGCTGCACGGCCAGACGCGCTACCACATCCGCAGCCGTTTTCTGGACGAGCTGCCGGCCGATGCCCTCAAGTGGATCACGCCACGCCAGGCGGGTTTTGCCAGCGGCCTGGCCAGCCCGCAGGTGAGCCGTCCGCGCAGCCCGGCGCAGCCCTCATGGGGCGACAGCGGCCTGGGTCGCAGCCTGCCGCTCGAGCAAGCACCCAGCTCGGCGCGCAACGCCAGCACCAGCGAGGGCCAGGCCCTGCGTGCGGGCATGCAGGTCTTTCACAACAAATTTGGCGAGGGCAAGGTGCTGGCCATCGAGGGCAGCGGCAACGATGCGCGGGCGCAGGTCAACTTTCCGCGCCACGGCGTCAAGTGGCTGGCCCTGGCGGTGGCCAAGCTGACCGTGATCTGAGCCCGGGTCAGTCGGCGCGCTCGCTGGCGCTGACCTGAAAGCAGGCCTCGATGGAGAACAGCATCGAGGTGAAGAACATGGCCGCCACCAAGAGGGCCAGCGGCATCAGCACCGCCATCAGCAAGGCCGGCTGCCCCATCAGCGTGGTGATCAGAATGGCCAGCACGGCCGCGGCCGCAAACAGCGCGGCCCAGATGCTCACATAGACCATGAAGGCGCCGATGTTGCGCCAGCAGGCCACGGCGCTGAAGAACAGGCTTTTGGCGGCCGAGACCCCTTGCCACTGCACCAGCGCCGGCGCATGCCAGAACAGCATGGCCAAGGGCGCGTAGAGCAGCATCGAGATCCACAGCGCCGCCTGGAAGGAGGACGATTCAACCAGATCGACGTTGATGGGCGAGTGGCCCAGGTAGGCGCTGGCAAACTGACCGCCGTCAATCAGCATCGAGGCGCCCATGAGCAGCAAAAAACCCACCGCATACAGCAGGCCCAGCTGGAACATGGCGCGCCGGGCCGGCCCGCTGCGAAAGGCCAGGTAGAGCACCGAGGGCATGGGGAAACGGCCCCCTTGCGCAATGCGCGTGGCCGCCAGCAAGCCCGTGTTGAGCGCCGGCAGGCTGGCCAGCGCGAGCAGGCTGCCCACCAAGGGCATCATCGAGATCAGCGACACCGTGGCCAGGAACAGAAAGAACAGGCCCGACATGGCCAGCGGCTGCTTCCAGAAAGTGCGGATGCCCTCGCGGGCCCACTGCAGGCCCGCGCGTGGCGGCACGATGTTCAGGTTCATGGACATGCGGGGTCAGGCGTGCATGGGGTGGGCCACGCGCTCGCGCAGCACACGTTCGAAATGGGTGGGATCATGGGGCACGAGCATACTGGCTTCGCGCGGAAGGTGCACATCCCACAGCCGAGACGTCCAAAAGCGAAGGGCGCCGGCCCGCAGCATGGCCGGCAGCAGCGCCCGCTCGGCCGCTTGCAGGGGGCGCACCGATTGATAGGCCGACAGCATGGCCTGTGCGCGCGGCGCATCGTGTTGGCCGGTGGGCAGGTCGATGCACCAGTCGTTCAGGCACACGGCCAGGTCAAACAACCAGGTGTCGACGCCAGCAAAGTAAAAGTCAAAAAAGCCGGTCAGCACCTCGCCGTCGAACATCACGTTGTCGCGAAACAGATCGGCGTGCACCGGCCCGCGCGGCAAGGCCGCATAGGCGCTCGAGGCGGCGGTGTGGTTCTGGAAGGCCAGCTCGCTTTGGATCAGCTCGGCCTGCGCCGGTGTCAGGTGCGGCAAGACCACCGGCACCGTCTCGTTCCACCAGGCCAGGCCGCGCAGATTGGGCTGCTGGCGCGGGTAATCGGCGCCGGCCAGGTGCATGCGGGCCAGCATGTCGCCCACGGCGGCGCAGTGCACCGCCTGCGGGGCCAGCTGGCTTTTGCCGGCCAGGCGGTTGACCACCGCCGCCGGTTTGCCGCAAACGGTGTGCAGGATCTCGCCACTGGCGTCGGCCACCGGATCGGGCACCGGAATGCCGCGGCCCGCCAGGTGCTTCATGAGGTGCAGGTAAAAGGGCAGCTGGGCGTGCGTCAGGCGCTCGAACAGGGTCAGCACATGCTCGCCCTGGTCGGTGCTGACAAAGTAGTTGGTGTTCTCGATCCCGCCCTGGATGCCTTGCAGCCGGGTGAGCGTGCCCAGGTTCAGGGACTGCATCAGCTGGGCTGCCTGCGCTTCGGAGACTTCGGTGAATACCGCCATAAGGACCTGTGGAAGGGGGACGGTCGGGCCGGGCCCGACACGGTTCAAGACAAACCCGCATTGTAGGTGCCCGGCGCCGCGCATCCGGTGGACAATCGGGGCATGAACGACACCGCCACCGACGCGCGCCCGGACCTGCCGGCGCCGACCGACGCCCCGCCCACCTTGCTGCTGGTGGACGGCTCGAGCTATCTGTACCGGGCCTTTCATGCCATGCCCGATCTGCGTGCCGTGCCGGGCGATCCGGCCAGCCCCGCCACCGGGGCCATCCGCGGCATGATCAACATGATGGACCGGCTGCGCAAGGACATCCCGGCGCGCTGGGCCGCCTGCGTGTTTGACGCCAAAGGCCCGACCTTTCGCGACGACCTGTACCCGGCCTACAAGCAGCAGCGCAGCCCCATGCCCGACGATCTGCGCTCGCAGATCGAGCCCATTCACGAGCTGATCCGCCTCTTGGGCTGGCAGGTGCTGGACGTGCCCGGGGTGGAGGCCGACGATGTGATCGGCACGCTGGCGCGCACCGCCGCCGCGCAAGGCATCGAGGTGATCGTCTCCAGCGGCGACAAGGACCTGGCGCAGCTGGTGAACGCGCACATCACCATCATCGACACCATGAACGGCAAGCGCCGCGACGAGGCCGGGGTGCTGGCCGAGTTTGGCGTGCCGGCGCACCAGATGATCGACTTCCAGACCCTGGTGGGCGATGTGGTGGACAACGTGCCCGGGGTCGAGAAGGTGGGCCCCAAGACCGCCGCCAAATGGCTGGCCGAGTACGGCTCGCTCGATGCGCTGGTGGCGCGGGCGCACGAGATCAAGGGCGTGACCGGCGAGAACCTGCGCAAGGCCCTGGACTGGCTGCCCACCGGGCGACAGCTGGTGACCATCAAGACCGATTGCGACCTCAGCACCTGGGTGCCCAGCCTGCCGGCGCTCGACGCCCTGCACCTGCACCAGCCCGACGAGGCGGCCCTGCACGACTTTTACCTGCGGTTTGGCTTCAAGGGCCTGGCCGCCCGCAGCGGCGCGGCCGCCCCCGCCCGCCCCGCGCCGGGGGACAGCGGCGACTTGTTTGCGTCGACCGATGCGCCGGCCACGCCGCCCCCACCGGTGGCCCCCGACACCCACTACCAAACCCTGACCGACTGGGCCGCTTTTGATGCCTGGTGGGCCGAGGTGCAGGCGGCCCCGCTGGTGGCGCTGGACACCGAAACCAACTCGCTGGACGCCATGCAGGCCCAGCTGGTGGGCATCTCGATGGCCGTGGCACCCGGTCGCGCGGCCTACATCCCGCTGGCGCACCAGGGCACCGATCAACCCCAGCAACTGCCGCTGGAGGCGGTGCTGGCGCGCCTTCGCCCCTGGCTGGAAGACGCGGGTCGCGCCAAGCTGGGCCAGCATGTGAAGTACGACCAGCATGTCTGGGCCAACCACCAGATCACGGTGCGCGGCTATGCCCACGACACCATGCTGCAAAGCTATGTCCTCGAGGTGCACAAGCCGCACAGCCTGGAGAGCCTGGCGCTGCGCCACATCGGGCGCCAGGGCCTGAGTTACGAGGACCTGTGCGGCAAGGGCGCGCACCAGATCCCCTTTGCCCAGGTCGAGCTCGCGCGCGCCGCCCAGTACAGCTGCGAGGACGCCGACTTTTGCCTGCAGGTGCACGCGCAACTGTGGCCGCAGTTGCAGGCCGACGAGGGCCTGGCGCGCATCTACGCGCTGGAGATGCAGACCAGCGAGGCGCTGTTTCGCATCGAGCGCAACGGCGTGCTGATCGACGCCCCCACCCTGGCCGCGCAAAGCCACGCCCTGGGCCAGCGGATTTTGCAAATCGAGCAAGAGGCCTACGAACTGGCCGGGCAGCCCTTCAACCTGGGCAGCCCCAAGCAGCTGGGCGAGATCTTTTTCGACAAGCTGGGCTTGCCGGTCATCAAGAAAACCGCCACCGGCGCGCGCAGCACCGACGAGGAGGTGCTGGAGCGCCTGGCGCAGGACTACCCCTTGCCGGCGCGGATTCTGGAGCACCGCAGCCTCTCCAAGCTCAAGGGCACCTACACCGACAAGCTGGCGCAGATGGCGCAGCCGCACACCGGGCGCGTGCACACCCACTATGCGCAGGCGGTGGCCGTGACCGGGCGGCTCTCGAGCAACGACCCCAATTTGCAGAACATCCCGATCCGCACCGCCGAAGGCCGCCGCGTGCGCGAGGCCTTTGTGGCCCCGCCGGGGCACTGCATTGCCAGCGCCGACTACAGCCAGATCGAGCTGCGCATCATGGCCCACCTGTAGGACGACCCAGCCCTCTTGCGGGCCTTCCACGAGGGGCAAGATGTGCACCGGGCCACCGCTGCCGAGGTGTTCTCGCTGCCCCCTGAGCAGGTCAGCGCCGAGCAGCGCCGCTACGCCAAGACCATCAACTTTGGCCTGATCTACGGCATGAGCGCGTTTGGCCTGGCCAAGGCCCTGGGCATCGAGCCACAGGCCGCGCGCCACTACATCGACCGCTACTTCGAGCGCTTTGCCGGCGTGCGCCACTACATGGACCAGACCCGGGCCCAGGCCAAGGCCGAGGGCTTTGTGCGCACCGTCTTTGGCCGCCGCCTGGTGCTGCCCGAGATCAACAGCCCCAACGGCCCGCGCCGCGCCGGCGCCGAGCGGGCGGCCATCAACGCGCCCATGCAGGGGACGGCGGCCGACCTGATCAAGCTGGCCATGGTGGCGGTGCAAAAAACCCTGGACGAACAAGGACTGGGCACGCGCGTCATCATGCAGGTGCACGACGAACTGGTTTTCGAAGTGCCCGATGCCGAACGTGATTGGGTGCGCACCGAGGTGCCGCGCCTGATGGCTGGCGTGGCGACCCTCAAGGTGCCGCTGCTGGCCGAAGTGGGCATGGGTCCCAACTGGGAGCAGGCCCACTGAGGTGACCCCCTGCGGATCACGCTGGGCACGCCCCCTCTAACGATCTGGAGTATTCATGAGCACATCACACGACGACGCCCGCGCCCTGCTGGACCAAGGGCAAGGAACCGCCACCCCACGCCGCGCCGTGCTGGGGGCCATGCTGGGCGCTGGCTACGCCGCTGTGGCCGGTCCGGTGCAGGCACAAACGGCCATCAAGACCCCGGCCGACGGCCTGGTCACCGGCGAGACCTTGATCGACACCAGCGCGGGCGGCAAGCTGCCCATGGTGCGCAGCGCACCCGCTGGCCGCACCGGCCTGCCGGTGGTGCTGGTGGTGTCCGAAATCTTTGGGGTGCACGAGTACATCGCCGACGTCACCCGCCGCCTGGCGCGCGAGGGCTATCTGGCGATTGCCCCCGAGCTGTTTTTCCGCCAAGGGGACCCGTCCTCCTATGGTGAAATGGCCAAGCTGATGGCCGAAGTCGTCAACAAAACCCCTGATCAAGACGTCATGCGCGACCTGGATGCCTGTGTGGCCTGGGCCGCGGCCAATGGCGGCGACGTCTCGCGCCTGGCCATCACCGGTTTTTGCTGGGGTGGACGGCACACCTGGCTGTATGCGGCGCACCAGCCCCGCGTCAAGGCGGCCGTGGCCTGGTATGGCCGCCTGGTGGGCGCGCCCAGCCCCATCACCCCCAGCCATCCGATCGACCATGCGGCCAAGCTGCACGCGCCGGTGCTGGGTCTGTACGGCGGCGCCGACACCGGGATTCCGCTGGCCAGCGTCGAGCAGATGAAGGCCGCCCTGCAGGCCCCGGCGGCCACGGCGGCCAGCCGTGCCAGCCAGTTCGTGGTCTACCCCGACACGCCGCACGCCTTCCACGCCGACTACCGCCCCAGCTTCCGCCAGGGCCCGGCCGAGGACGGCTGGAAGCGCATGCTGCAGTGGCTGCGCCAGCACGGCGTCGCCTGATGGAGCCGGCCGCCCTGCGCGCGTCCTGGGGCGGCTTGACAGACTTGCTAAGATCCTTGCATCTGTTTTTGTGATTGATCTCCCGCGCCACACCGGCCGGCCCATGCTGGGGCCCCGGGCGTGGGCTGCAAGTCCCCCATGACCACACTCCTGAGCATTCTGTTGGCCACCCTGGTGGCTGGCATCGGAAGCGTCTGGCTCGCCGCCTGGCTGAGCTTTGGCGTTGTCAGCCGCTACACCCAGCACATGCTGAGCCTGGCCGCTGGCGCCCTGCTGGCCACCGCCCTGGTGCATTTGCTGCCCGAGGCCTTTGAAAGCGGCATGCCTGCGCAAACCCTGTTCATGGGCTTGCTGGTGGGCCTGGTGTTCTTTTTCCTGCTCGACAAGGCCGAGCTCTGGCACCATGGCCACGAGCACCACCAGCCCGGTCATGCCCACGGACACGACCATCACCACGACCATCACCACGGCCATCACCACGCGCATCCGCACGGTCAGCGCACTTCCGGTGGCTGGGCGGTGCTGGCGGGCGACAGCGTGCACTGCTTTGGCGACGGCATCCTGATTGCCTCGGCCTTCATGGCCGATCTGTCCTTGGGTGTGGCCGCCGCGCTGGCGGTGCTGGCGCATGAGGTGCCGCACCACATGGGCGATCTGGTGGTGCTGCGCCAAACCTCGGGCACGCGCCGCGCGGCCATCTGGAAGGTGTCGCTGGCGGGCGCCCTGACCGCCCTGGGCGGTCTCACCGGCTATGTGCTGGTGGACGCCTTGCACGACTACCTGCCCCTGTTTCTGGTGGCCGCCAGCAGCAGCTTTGTCTACGTGGCCCTGGCCGACCTGATCCCACAGCTGCAAAAACGCCTGAGCACGCGCGAGACCGTGGCGCAGGTGCTGTGGCTGGTGGTGGGCATGTCGCTGGTGCTGGGGGTCAGCCGCCTGCTGCACAGCGGGCACGACCACGGCCATGGGCACGACCACGCCCATGGGGCGGTGCACCGCCCCATGGCCTGAGGGGTCAGGCGTCGCCAGGGTGACGCCAAAGCGCCCATCTGTCACCCGCGGCACTGGGCGCGGACTGGGCGCTCGCTAGGCTTGGTGCATGGGTGTCCGCTGGACGCCACCAACGGGCCTGGCCCACACCGACATGGATTTCACACTCTCATCAGAGCTGCTGGACTTGCAGCAACGCACGCGCGACTTCATCCGCGAGCAGGTCATTCCCCTGGAGCCCGAACAAGGGCCGCATGAACATGGCCCGAGCGAGGCCTTGCGCCAGGCGCTGATGGCGCGTGCGCGCGCGGCCGGCTTGCTGACCCCGCACGCCTCGACCGAGCTGGGCGGACTCGGCCTGTCGCACCGGGCCAAGGCGGTGGTGTTTGAAGAGGCAGGCTACTCGCACCTGGGCCCGATCGCCCTGAACATCCATGCGCCCGATGAAGGCAACATCCACCTCATGGAGGAGGTGGCCACGCCCGAGCAGAAAGAGCGCTGGCTGCGCCCGCATGTGGCGGGCCGCATCCGCTCCTGCTTTGCCATGACCGAGCCCGATGGCGCCGGCTCCGACCCCAGCATGCTGCAGACACAGGCGGTGCGCGACGGCGACGACTACGTCATCAACGGCCAGAAGTGGCTGATCACCGGTGCCGAAGGGGCCGATTACGCCATCATCATGGCGCGCATGGAGGACGGGCGCGCCACCATGTTCCTGAGCGATATGGACCGCCCGGGCATCCGCTATGTCCGCACCATGGACGCCATGGACCGCTGCTTTGCCGGCGGGCATGGCGTGCTGGCCTTCGAGAACCTGCGCGTGAGCCAGCGCGATGTGCTGGGCGAGGTGGGCAAGGGCTTTCGCTATGCCCAGGTGCGCCTTGCACCGGCCCGTTTGACCCATTGCATGCGCTGGCTGGGCCAAGCCCGCCGTGCCCACGACGAGGCCCTGGCCTACGCCAGCCGCCGCCAGGCCTTTGGCAAGCCCCTGGCCGAGCACGAGGGGGTGGGCTTTATGCTGGCCGACAACGACATGGACCTCATGACCGCGCGCCTGCACATCTGGCACACCGCCTGGTTGCTGGATCAGGGACAAAAGTGCAACTTCGAGTCCAGCCGCGCCAAGGTCACCTGTTCCGAGGCCCAATGGCGGGTGGTGGACCGCTGCGTGCAGATCCTGGGCGGACGGGGCGTGACGGGCGAGTCGGTGGTGATGCGCATCTTCACCGACATGCGGGCCTTTCGCATTTACGACGGCCCCAACGAGGTGCACCGCTGGAGCATGGCGCGCAAGCTCAGCGCCGCGCAGGCCTGAGGCGCCCGCGCGTCGGGGCGCAGGCCTGAGGCGGTGGGGCGTGCGGGATGTCCAGCAGGGCTTGCAGGTCAAACATCCCCATCACCCCAGAACGCTCAAGGCGTGTCGAATCACCGGCTGGCGGGTCAAACGCCGGCCTCGCGCAGTGAGCGCGGACTGGCGGCTGCGTCAGCCGCGGGCGCAGGGCAGACCGGGGGTGCGGCACCACTCGCTCCAGCTGCCGGCGTACAGCCGCGTGGGGCCCAGGCCGGCCACTTCCATGGCGATCAGGTTGGGGATGGCGCTCACGCCGCTGCCGCACTGGTGGACCACGTGCGCCGCCGGCCGGCCCGCCAGCAGGGCGCTCCATTCGGCGCGCAATTGCGCCGCGGACTTGTAGCGGCCATCGGCCTCGAAGTTGTCGCCAAAGGGGCGGTTGAGCGCGCCCGGGATGTGGCCGGCCACGGGGTCAAGCGGTTCGACCTCGCCTCGGTAGCGGGGGGCGGCGCGCGCATCCACCATCACCTGTGCCGGATCGCCCAGCCCTGCCTGCACCGCCTCGATCAGCACCAGCTCGCGCAGGGGCGGGCGCAAGGGCAGCTCGCGCGCGGCCACCGGGGCCAGGGGGCCCTGCTCGGTGGGGCCGCCCGCGGCCTGCCAGGCGGCCAGGCCACCATCGAGCACGGCCGCTGCCGGATGACCCACCCATTGCAGCATCCACCACAAGCGGCCGCATTGCATGCCCTGGTTGCGGTCGTACACCACGACCTGCGTCTCGGGGCCCACGCCTTGCGTGCCCAGCCAGGCCACCACCGACTCACGCGTGGGCAGGGGATGGCGACCACCGTTGACCGCCGGGCGATCGCCATGGGCGCTGAGGTCGCGCTCCAGGTGCGCTTGACGCGCCCCCCGAATGCGCACCTGCGCAAAGGCCTCGTCGGCCGCTTGCGGGCGGGCCAGGTCAAAGCTGGCGTCAAAGACGCGCACATCGGCCCCGCTGGCCTGCAGGGCCAGCAGCTGGGGCACATCGATCAGCAGGGTGTACATGGAAGGCTCTCCTCAGTGGTCGTCGGCCGGGGCGCTGGGCAGGGTGCGCTGGCGCAGCGCGGTGGCCAGCACCCCGCTGAGCACAATCACCACCATGCCGATCCAGCCCATCCAGGCAATGGCATCGCCAAACAACACCAGGCCGTACAGCGCGGCAAACACAATGCCCGAGTATTGCAGGTTGGCCACCACCAGCGTGGCGCCTCGGTTGTAGGCCAGTGTCATGCACAGCTGCCCCAGGGCGGCCAGCAGGCCAATGGGCAGCAACCAGATCGCCTTGTCCCAGTCCCAGGGGGTGGGGCCTTGCACCCAGGTGGCCAGGCCGCCGATCAGGGTGGTGCCCACCGAAAAATAAAACACCGTGCGCGATTCGGGCTCGCCCACGCGGCCCAGGGCCGAGACCTGCAGATAGGCCAGCGAAGCCATCAGCCCCGAGAGCAAACCGATCAGGCCGGCAAAGAGCTGGTTTTGCTCGATGGTCGGGCGCAGGACCATGATCACGCCGGCAAAGCTGGCCATCACCGTCAGCACCATCGGTCCCTGGCGCGCCGCGTCCTGGATGCGCCCCATGGCCAGGGTGCCGCCAATCAGGATGACCGCCACCCAGATGCCGCTCATGTAGTTGAGCGTCATGGCCGTGGCCAGCGGCAGCTGCCCGATGGCGTAAAACCAGGCCGACAGCGAGGCCACCCCAATCACCGAGCGCCACAGGTGCATGAGCGGGACGGGCGAGCGCAGGTCCACGCGCTGCCAGCGGCACAGGCCGGCCATGAAGAACATGCCCAGCAGGCCGCGCCAGAAGACCAGCTCGGCGGTGGTGAAGAACTGCGATCCCAGCTTGACAAACACCCCCATCGTCGCAAAAAACAGCGACGCCAGAATCATCCAGGAGGCTTGCACGCTGGGGGCTTTCTCAGGCGCCGAAGTTCATCTTGCCGCGGTACCACTCATGGAAGTGCTGCATGCCGTCTTCCATCGGGCTTTGGTAGGGGCCGACCTCGTTGTCGCCACGCTTGTACAAGGCCTTGCGGCCCGCGTCCATGCGCTCGGCAATCTCGTCGTCCTCCAGGCAGGTCTCCATGTACGCCGCCTGCTGCGCCTCGACGAACTCGCGCTCAAAAGCCACGATTTCCTCGGGGTAGAAGAACGCCACCATGTTGAGCGTCTTGTCGACGCTGATGGGGTGCAGGGTCGAGACCGTGAGCACATGCGGGTACCACTCGACCATGATGTGCGGGTAATAGGTCAGCCACACCGCGCCACGCTCGGGCAATTGGCCGTTGCGGTACTGCAGCAGCACATCGTGCCACTTGCGGTAAGTCGGCGAGCCCGGGCGGCCAAAGCTGCTGGCCACGCCCACGGTCTGCACCGAGTACTAGGGCTTGAAATCCCAGGACAGGTCTTCGCAGGTGACGAAGTTGCCCAAACCCGGGTGGAAGGGCCCCACGTGGTAGTCCTCCAGGTAGACCTCGATAAAGGTCTTCCAGTTGTAGTGGCAGGTGTGCATCTCGACGCGGTCGAGCGCATAGCCCTCGAAACTCAGCATCGAGGCCGGGCCCATGCCGGCCAGGTCGGCGGCGATGTCGCGGCCGTTGTCCTCGAAGAGCAGGCCGTTCCACTGGCGCAGGCTGTGGTTGCGCAGGTTCAGGCAGGGGTCGTGCGAGAAATGCGGGGCACCCAGCAGTTCGCCCTTGGGCGAATAGGTCCAGCGGTGCAGCGGGCAGACGATGTTGCCCCCGGCCGCGCCCTTTTGCTCCTGCATCAGATTGCCGCGGCCCTGCAGCATGATTGCCTGGCGATGCCGGCAGACATTCGAGATCAGCTCGATGCCGCCTTGCGCGTTGCGCACCAAAGCACGCCCGTGGTCCTCGTGGGCCAGCGTGGCGTAGTCGCCCACATGGGGCACCATCAGCTCATGGCCGACATAGCGTGGGCCACGCGAAAACAGCTCTGTGATTTCTCGCTGGAACAGCGCCTCATCAAAATAGCTGGATACCGGGAGTTGGCTTGCGGCCTGCTGAAGTTGAAGACTTAAATCAGACATGGGTGACCTGACCTAGAGACTCCCCCTATGAAGGGGCAGGGAAGCGCTGATTCGGGTGAAACGGGCGCGACGATTACGGCTCTGTGCCGAACCCAAGATTCTAGCCCATCGGCCCGCCATGCCCCTTGACCCCACGCGGGCTAGGTGAGCGGGCTTTGGGGCGGGCATAGAATAGATACCTGTCTTTTCGGAAGCCCCGATGCCCAAAGCCGCTGCCCCCCAGGCCGACCAGGCCCCATTGCCCGCCACCTACGAGGACGCGGTGCAGGAACTCGAAACGCTGCTGGCCCGGCTGGAATCGGGCCAGATGCCGCTGGCGCAACTGCTGCAGGGCTATCAGCGCGGCGCGGCCCTGCTGGCGTTCTGCCGCGAGCAGCTGCAGGTGGTGGAGCAGCAAATCCAGAAACTCGATACCGGCCGCGGGGTGGCCAGTGACTGAGCCGCGCTTTGACCTGAGCTCCTGGATGGACCCGTGGCTCGTGCGCATCGAGGACGCGCTGTCGCAATGGGTGGATCCCGAGGCCCCAGCGGGCCTGGGACAGGCCATGCGTTATGCGGTGCTCGATGGCGGCAAACGCCTTCGCCCTTTGCTGGTGTTGGCCACCGCCCACGCCCTGGGCGCCCCCGAGGACGACCGCGCCGCCTTGCGCGCGGCCTGCGCTGTCGAACTGATCCACGCCTATTCGCTGGTGCACGACGACATGCCCTGCATGGACAACGACGTGCTGCGCCGGGGCAAGCCCACCGTGCATGTGCAGTTTGGCCAGGCCCAGGCCTTGCTGGCCGGCGATGCCCTGCAGTCCTTGGCCTTTGAACTGCTGACCCCCTCGCCCGGCGAGGTGCCGGTGGCGGTGCAGGCGCGCTGTGTGGCGCTGCTGGCCCGGGCCAGCGGGGCGCATGGCATGGCCGGCGGCCAGGCGGTGGACCTGGCGCATGTGGGCCTGGCCATGGACGAGGCGCAGCTGCGCCGCATGCACCAGCTCAAAACCGGCGCGCTGCTCTCGGGCAGCGTGCAGCTGGGCGCCGCCTGCGTGCCCAGCACCCCCGCCGACACGCTGGCCGCCCTGCAGGACTTTGGCGATGCGCTGGGCCTGGCCTTCCAGGTGGTCGACGACATCCTGGATGTGACCGCCGATTCGCAAACCCTGGGCAAGACCGCCGGCAAGGACGCGGCGGCCGACAAGCCCACCTATGTGTCCCTGCTGGGGCTGAGCGCTGCGCAGGCCTTGGCCGATGCGCTGGCGGCGCAGGCCCTGGCCGCGCTATCTCGCACCCAGCTGCCGGCGCAGCGCCTGGCGCCCTTGCAGGCGCTGGCGCAGCGCGTGGTGCAACGCAGGAGTTAAGGCATGACATTGCTCGAGAGCATCCAATCCCCCCACGACCTGCGACGCTTGCCGCGTGCCCAGTTGTCGCAACTGGCGGCCGAACTGCGTCAGTGTGTGCTGGACAACGTCTCCAGAACCGGCGGGCACCTGAGCTCCAACCTGGGCACGGTGGAACTGACCGTGGCCCTGCACTATGTGTTCAACACCCCGGACGACCGCCTGGTGTGGGATGTGGGCCACCAGACCTACCCGCACAAAATCCTGACCGGCCGGCGCGAGCGCATGCCCAGCCTGCGCCAGCTGGGCGGTCTTTCGGGCTTTCCGCGGCGCGATGAAAGCGTCTACGACGCCTTTGGCACCGCGCATTCGTCCACCAGCATCTCGGCGGCCCTGGGCATGGCCCTGGCGGCGCGCCAGAAGGGCGAGCAGCGCCACGCCATCGCGGTGATCGGCGACGGCGCCATGACCGCCGGCATGGCCTTTGAGGCACTTAACCATGCGGGGGTGGAAGACTGCTCGTTGCTGGTCGTGCTCAATGACAACGACATGTCGATCAGCCCGCCGGTGGGGGCGCTCAACCGCGACCTGGCGCAGCTCATGAGCGGGCGCTTTTACTCGGCGGCCAAAGAGGGCGCCAAGCAGATGCTGCGCGCTGCGCCCCCCCTGTTCGAGCTGGCCAAGCGCTTTGAAGAGCATGCCAAGGGCATGGTCGTGCCGGCCACGCTGTTCGAAAAGTTTGGCTTCAACTACATCGGCCCCATTGACGGCCATGACCTGGAGTCGCTGATCCCCACCCTCGAGAACCTGCGCCATCTCAAGGGCCCGCAGTTCTTGCATGTGGTGACCCGCAAGGGCCACGGCTACGAACCGGCGGTGGCCGACCCGGTGGCCTACCATGGCCCGGGCAAGTTCGACCCGGCCGTGGGCCTGGTGCCGCCCAAGAGCCCGCCCAAGACCACCTTCACGCAGGTGTTTGGCCGCTGGTTGTGCGACATGGCGCAGCAGGACGAGCGCCTGGTGGGCATCACCCCAGCCATGCGCGAGGGCTCGGGCATGGTCGAGTTTCACCAGCGCTTTCCCAAGCGCTATTACGACGTGGGCATCGCCGAGCAGCACGCGGTGACCCTGGCCGCGGGCATGGCCTGCGATGGCGTCAAGCCGGTGGTGGCCATTTACTCGACCTTTTTGCAGCGCGCCTACGACCAGCTGATCCACGATGTGGCCTTGCAAAACCTGCCGGTGGTGTTCGCCCTCGATCGCGCCGGCATTGTGGGGGCCGACGGCGCCACCCATGCCGGGGTCTACGACATTGCCTTCATTCGCTGCGTGCCCAATCTGGCGCTGGCCTGCCCCGCCGATGAGCGCGAGTGCCGGCAGTTGCTGACCACGGCCTTTGAGCAATCGCACCCGGTGGCGGTGCGCTACCCGCGCGGCGCCGGGGCGGGCGTGACCCCGCTCGACGATCTTTCGGGCCTGCCCTATGGGCGTGGCGAGATCCGCCGCCAGGGCAAGGGCCTGGCCTTGTTGTGCTTTGGCACCATGCTCTACCCGGCCCTGGCTGCGGCCCAAGCGCTCGACGCCACGGTGGTCAACATGCGCTGGGTCAAGCCGATGGATCTGGACCTGCTGCGCGAGGTGGCGCAGAGCCACACCCACCTGATGACGATCGAAGAGGGTTGCCTGATGGGCGGCGCCGGCAGCGCGGTGGCCGAGGCCCTGGGGGCCATGGGCTTGCAGCGCCCGCTCAAGCCCCTGGGCATTCCCGACCACTTTGTCGAGCATGGCGACCCGGCGTTGCTCCTGTCCCAGCTGGGCCTGGACGCGGCAGGCATCGAGGCCTCGGCACGGGCCTTTGTCAGCCCGGACGCGTGAAGATTTTTCACAGCCAGGCCGCAGCCATTTCATGTGGCGCGGCCAAGTCCTTGATTCTTCGCAAACCCGCGTAATTCCTAGCTTTTTCAAGGCTTTTCGGGAGGGTAAACCCCGCCTTCGAACGCATCAATCCGTCCCTAGAATCACACTCCGACCTTGGTCACCCCTGCGCAGGGGGATGTTCAACAAACTTCAGGAGTTTTCTATGGATCGTCGTTCCGTTATCAAAAACGCGGGCTTGGCCGGCGTGCTGGCGGCAGGTGCTGCCCCAGCCCTGGTGCACGCGCAAGCCAACATTCGCTGGCGCCTGACCTCGGGCTTCCCCAAAGCCCTGGACACCATTTATGGTGCGGCTGAAAGCTTCTCCAAGAAGGTCAAGGACCTGACCGGCGGCAAGTTCGAAATCTCGGTGCACGCTGCCGGCGAACTCGTGCCGATGCCGGGTCTGGTCGATGCGGTGCAGAACGGCACCGTCGAGATGGGCCACACCGCCCCCTACTACTACTTCGGCAAGGATGAAACCTTTGCCCTGGGTTGCGCCATCCCCTTCGGCCTGAACAGCCGCCAGATGACCGCGTGGATGTACGACGGCAACGGCCTCAAGCTGATGCGCGACTTCTACAAGAACTACAACATCATGAGCTTCCCCATGGGCAACACCGGCGCCCAGATGGGCGGCTGGTTCCGCAAGGAAATCAAGACCGTGGCCGATTACAAGGGCCTGAAGTTCCGCGTGGGCGGCTTTGCGGGCAAGGTGATCGAGCGTCTGGGCGGCGTGCCGCAAAACATCCCGGGCGGTGAAATCTACCAAGCCCTGGAAAAAGGCACCATCGACGCCGCCGAGTGGGTGGGCCCGTACGATGACCAGAAGCTGGGCTTCCAAAAAGTGGCCAAGAACTACCACTACCCGGGTTGGTGGGAAGGCGGCCCGCAGCTGGACCTGTACGTCAACCAGAAGGCCTATGACAGCCTGACCCCCGAGTACAAGGCCATCATCGAAGCCGCTGCGGCCTACGCGCACACCGAGATGCAGGCCAAGTACGACGCCCGCAACCCGACCGCGCTCAAGCAGCTGGTGGCTGGTGGCGCCAAGCTGGTGGCCTTCCCCAAGCCGGTGCTGGACGCCGCCTTCAAGGAATCCATGGCCCTGTACAGCGAGCTGTCGGCCAAGAACGCCAACTGGAAGAAGATCTACGACGACTACGCCAAGTTCCGTGCCGATTCGAACCTGTGGTTCCGCTTCACCGAGGCGCGTTTCGACAGCTTCATGCAGACGCAAAAGCTCTGATTTGGCCAGATGCTTGCGGGCCCAGCCCGCAGCATTGCCCCCGCACCTTCGGGTCCGGGGGTTTTTTTGTGTCCGCGCAGGGGCCAGACGGCCAAGCGGCGGCGGCCATGGCCACATGCCAAGCCAGCAGGCGATTGGGCCCTTGCAAGCCCGCATGGGCATGCCCCCATGTGGGCTTGCAAGCGCGCCCCTCGTCATCTGCCCAAACAAAAACGGGGCCCGAAGGCCCCGTGAAGCAGGCCGCAGCCCCGCTTATTTTTTGCCGCTCATCAACTCCTTGAGGGCGTCTTCGTCGGACTTCTCGGACTCGCTGGCCGCTTCGTCCTTGGGCGCATCAAGGTCGCTGGTCGCTTCGTCCAAGGAACTGGCCTCGAGTTGCTGCATCACCTCGGCGGCATCCATGGTCTTTTTCTCTTCCATGCCCCCGGTCACCAGGTCGGGCACCATGATGACCGCTGCCACCATGATGAGCTGCAGGATGATGAAGGCAATCGAGCCCTTGTAGATCTCGCTGGTGGTCACCGCCGGGATGTTTTTCCCGGTGACGCGGTCCAGGTAATCGTTGCGCGGGGCGACGCTGCGCAGGTAGAACAGGGCAAAGCCAAACGGCGGCGTCAGAAACGAGGTCTGCAGGTTCATGGCCACGATCACGCCAAACCAGATCATCACCTGATCGGGCGACATGCCGGGCACCAGCTCGGGCAGGATCTTCTCGGCCACCGGCGCCAACAAGGGGATCACAATGAAGGCGATCTCGAAGAAGTCGATGAAGCAGCCCAGGATGAAGATCAGCACGTTGACCACGATCAGGAAGCCCAGGGCCCCGCCCGGCATGCTGTCAAACAGGTGCTCGACCCAGATGTGGCCATCGGCCGCATTGAAGGTGAAGCTGAAAACCGTCGAACCGATCAGGATGAACAGCACAAACGAGGCGAGCTTGGCGGTGCTGTCCAGCGCCTGGCGAACGAGCGGCATGGTGATCTTGCGCTTGAAGGCCGCCAGGGCAATGGCACCGATGGCGCCCATGGCACCGCCCTCGGTCGGGGTGGCGACGCCCAGGAAAATCGTGCCCAGCACCAGGAAGATCAGGATCAGGGGCGGCATCAACACAAAGGTGACCTGCTCGGCCAGGCGTGAGAGCAGGCGCAGGCGCGCGGCCTTGTTCAGCACCGACAGGCCCAAGCCGGTCAGCGACGCCACGGTCATCGACATGATCACCACCTCGTCGCCGGGGGCCGCTTCGGTGCGGCCAATCCACGCCGCCATGATGGGGTTGTGGAAGTGGGCCCAGACAAAGCCCACCACCGCGCACAGGGCAAGCAGCACCAGCAGGGAGCGGTGGCCCGAGGCGCCGTTGTCCTCGCGGTAGATGCGCGCTTCGGGGGGCAGGGCCGGCACCATGGACGGGCGGAAGATCGCCACCGCCACAATGAAGAGGATGTACAGACCCACCAGCAGCAGGCCCGGGATCAGGGCGCCAGCGTACATATCGCCCACCGAGCGGCCGAGCTGGTCGGCCAGCACGATCAGCACCAGCGACGGCGGAATGGCTTGCGCCAGCGTGCCGGAGGCGGTGATGGTGCCCGTGGCAATCGTTCGGCTGTAGCCGTAGCGCAGCATGATGGGCAGCGAGATCAGGCCCATCGAGATCACCGCGGCCGCGACGACCCCGGTGGTGGCCGCCAGCAGGGCGCCCACCAGGATCACCGCAATCGCCACGCCACCGCGCACCGGGCCAAAGACCTGGCCGACCGTCTCCAGCAGGTCCTCTGCCATGCCCGAGCGTTCAAGAATGATCCCCATGAAGGTGAAGAACGGAATGGCCAGCAGGGTGTCGTTCTGCATGATGCCAAAGATCCGCAGCGGCAAGGCCTGGAACAGGGTGGAGGGGAACAGGCCCACTTCCATGCCGATGAAGCCAAACCCCAGGCCTGTGGCCGCCAGCGCAAAGGCGACCGGAAAGCCAGACAGCAGCAGGACAAACAGCCCCGCAAACATGATGGGGACGAATTGTTGGGCGAAAAAAGACGTTTCCATTAACGGGCTCCCGGGTTCTGGGTCAGGGCTTCGAGTTCGGCAGCGCGCTTCTGGTCATCGGACAGCGCTTCTTCGCTGGACAGCACATCGGGGCCTTGGCCTTGCAAATACGCCAGGCGCTTGATCAGCTCGGACACCCCCTGCAGCATGAGCAAGGCAAAGCCCAGCGGGATCAGGGCATAGGCCGGCCAGCGGATCAGGCCCCCGGCGTTGCTCGACATCTCACCGGTGGTCAGCGCATTGACAAACAAGGGCCAGCCCAGCCAGATCGAGATCAGGCAGAAGGGGAACAGGACCAGCACGATGCCGCCAGCGTCGATCCAGTTGCGGGTGCGGCTGGTGAGGCGGCTCGAGATGAAGTCGATGCGCACATGCGAGTTTTTCAGGAAGCCATAGCCTGCTCCCAACAGAAACACCGCGGCAAACAAATACCACTGCACCTCGAGCAGGGCGTTGGAGCTGGTGTCAAAGGCTTTGCGAACGATCGCATTGCCAGCGCTGATGACGGTGGTCAGCAAAATCAACCACCCCGTCAGTTTGCCCACCCGAAGATTGACCGCGTCAATCCGGGCAGCCCATTGAAGCAGGCTTTTCATGGATGAAGTCTCCAAAAGAATAACCGATCGATTGTAAGAGTCGTGTTACAAAACACCGGCCAATTCCGTCTGTAAAGTCCGTGAAATCTTTGGCGAAAAGGCTTCAAAAGTCTTGGTGTTTACCCTTGACCGGCCACCAGGGCAGGGTGCGCCGCAGCGACTGCACCATCGCGGTGCGTTCGTCGCAGGCATAGCCAGGCAGGGCCGACAGGCGCTCGGTCCAGCCAGGGCTGGCCAGGTGCTGGCGCAGCGCGGTCAGCGGCGCGGTCTCCAGCGCATCGGCCAGGCAGACCAGCCAGTAGTCCTCTTGCAGCAGCGGCACAAAGTCCAGCCCATGCAAGGCCGCGGCGCTGGCAATGCCCAGGCCGGCGTCGGCCTGTCCGGCGGCCACGGCGGCGGCCACCGCACGGTGCGAGGACTCTTCCGGCCCGCTCAGGGCGTCGGGTGCCAGGCCCAGGCGGGCCAGCTCCTGATCGAGCAGCAGGCGGGTGCCGGTGCCCCGGCTGCGGTGGACCCAACGCCGGTCGGGCCGGGCCAGATCGGCCAGGCCGGCAATGCCCAGCGGATTGCCCGGCGCCACCATCAGGCCTTGCGCCCGGCGCGCAAACCCGATGAGTTTGTGGCGACCGGTTTGCAGCAGCGGCCGGTAGGTGCGCGCGACCAGGCTGTCGGCCTGCGGCAGCAGCGGCACATGAAACCCTGCCACGGTGCAGCGCCCTTCGTTGAGCGCGCGGATGGCGTCGACACTGCCGCAAAAACGCAGGTCCAGGTGCAGGCCGCTGCCGGCCGCCTGCTCGCGCAGCTCGACCAGCGCGTCGTCGTGCGAGGCGTACACCGTCAGCAGGTGCTGCGTGGGGTCGAAGGCAGTGGCAAAGGTTTTTTCCAGCTCGGCCTGCAGGTGGCTGATGGCCGGCGCCAGCCGCGCCTGGGCCTGTCGCTCGGCCCACAGCAGCTTGTCGGCAAAGGGGGTCAGGCGGGCTTTTTGCCCTTTTTCCCAGACGATGAGGGGCGCCTGCAACTGCGTTTCCCAGCGCTTGAGCTCGCCCCAGACATGCCGGTACGAGCAGCCCAGGCGTCGGGCCGCCCCCGAGATCGAGCCGGCAGCATGCACCGCGCCCAGCAGGTCCATGAGCGGGTTGCGCAAGGGGCTGCGGCGGTCTCGGGCGGGCGCGGCCGATGCGCCGGGCCCGGTCCAGTCATAAGCAAGTTCGATCTGGGGCACGCCCCTGAGTGTGCCTCAAGCCGTGCCAGCCCCCGGCTATGCAGCGCCATTCATAACGGAAGTCCCTGAGGGGCATGGGCCTTGGGCTGCGCTAGCATCAATGCGCCCATGAACACCTTTGCCGACAGCGTCTCGGTGGCGCTGCAACTTGTCGTCTCCCTCGATCCTGCCCTGTGGTCCATCGTGCTGCGCTCGCTGGCGGTGAGCGGCAGCGCGTGCCTGATCGGCTATGCCCTGGGCCTGCTCTCGGGCACCTGGCTGTCGGTGCACCGCTTTCGCGGGCGCGGCGCGGTGTTGTTGCTGCTCGATACCTTGCTGGCCCTGCCCTCGGTGGTGGTGGGCTTGCTGGTCTACCTGCTGCTCTCGCGCAGCGGCCCGCTGGGCGGCCTGGGCTGGCTGTTTGGCTTCAAGGCCATGGTGCTGGCGCAGGTCATTCTGGTGTGGCCCGTGGTCACGGCGCTGGTGCGCCAGCAGGTCGAGCAGGCCGAGCTGCAATGGGGCGAGCAATGGGCCAGCATGGGCGTGGGCCCCATGCAGCGCGGCCTGCTGCTGGCCTGGGACGCGCGCATGGCCCTGATCACGATTGCGGTGACGGCGTTTGGCCGCGCCATCTCGGAGGTGGGGGCGGTGATGATCGTGGGCGGCAACATCGACGGCTTCACCCGGGTCATGACCACCGCCATCGCGCTGGAGACCAGCAAGGGCGACTTGCCCCTGGCCCTGGCCCTGGGCCTGGTGCTGCTGTGCGTGGTGGGCCTGCTGCATGCGCTGGCGCGCGCCTTGCTGCGCCGCGCCGATCCGGCCCTTGGCCTCAATGCCCAGGGGCTGGGCGCATGAGCGGCGCGCGGCTGTGGGCATGCCAGGACCTGCAGGTGCAGCTGCAGGGGCGGCGGGTGCTGCACGACCTGCAGCTGCAGCTGCAGGCGGGTGAGCGGGTGGCCATTGTGGGCCCCAATGGCGCCGGCAAAAGCACCTTGCTGCGCGTGATGATGGGGCTGTTGCCCCACCAGGGCCAGGTCTGGCGCGCCCCCGATCGCACGCAGGCCATGCTGTTTCAGCGGCCGCACCTGCTGCACCTGAGCAGCCGCGCCAATGTGGCGCTGGGCCTGTGGCTGGACCGGCCGCTGCGCCAGAGCTGGGCCCAGGCCTGCGCCCGGGCGCAGACCGCGCTGGCCATGACCGGCGTGGCCGATCTGGCGGCGCAGCGCGCGACCCGCCTCTCGGGCGGGCAGCAGCAGCGCGTGGCGCTGGCCCGGGCCCTGGCCCGCGAGCCCGACATGCTGCTGCTCGACGAACCCACCGCCAACCTGGACCGGCACAGCCGGCATGACTTTGAGCGCCTGATGCTGGACCTGCAGGCCCGGCAGGACATGACCCTGGTCTGGGTCACGCACCAGCTCGGCCAGGCACGGCGCCTGGCCACCCGCGTGATCTGCCTGGACGGCGGCCGGCTGGCGGCCGATCTGCCGGTGCAGGATTTTTTCAACACCGCTTTGCTGGCCGCGCATCACCCGGTCGCGCATGCGTTCACCGAAGGAGAGCGAACATGAGCCATGGACTCAACCGGCGCCAGTCGGTCCGCCGCCTGGCCACCCTGCTCTTGGCCGCCTGCGCCTGGGGCAGCGCCTGGGCCCAGTCCGCCATCGTCATGGCCTCGACCACCTCGACCGAGCAGTCGGGCCTGTTTGCCCACCTGTTGCCGGCCTTCAAACAGGCCAGCGGCATCGACATCAAGGTGGTGGCCCTGGGCACGGGCCAGGCGCTGGACATGGCGCGCCGGGGCGACGCCGACGTGGTCTTTGTGCACGATCAGGCGGCCGAACAACAATTTGTGGCCGATGGCTTTGGCCTGCGCCGCCTCCCGGTCATGTACAACGACTTTGTGCTGATCGGCCCCAAGGCCGACCCGGCGGGCGTGCGCGGCAACGACGTGGTGGCGGCGCTGCGCCGCCTGGCCGGGAAGGGCGCGCCCTTTGTCTCGCGCGGGGACAAGAGCGGCACGCACGCGGCCGAGCTGCGCTACTGGCAACTGGCGGGCCTGGCCAGCCAGCGCGGCGCAGGCTACCGCGAGTGTGGCTGCGGCATGGGCCCGGCGCTGAACATGGCGGCCTCGAGCAGCGCCTATGTGCTGGCCGATCGCGGCACCTGGCTCAACTTCAAAAACCGCGCCGACCTGGCGGTGCTGGTCGAGGGCGACCAGCGGCTGTTCAACCAGTACGGGGTGATGGTGGTGAACCCGGCCAAACACCCGCACGTCCGCGCCGCCTTGGCGCAGAAATTTGTGGACTGGGTGACCTCGCCGGCTGGCCAGTCGACCATTGCCGCCTACAAGATCGGCGGGCAAGCGCTGTTCTTTCCCAACGCCCCGCGCTGAGCGGCGGCGCTAGCGCAGCTTGCGGTAGACCGTGGCGCGGCTGATGCCCAGCTGGCGCGCGGCCTCGGCCACATTGCCCCGGGCCTGGCGCACCGCATCGCGGATGAGCTGCGTCTCGAGGTCGCGCAGGCCAAGCGTGCTGGCGCTGGGGCTGTCGGCGCCCGCGCGGGCCGCCTGGGCCGTGGGCAGGGCGGCCGGCGCGCGTTCAGGCCGGTCGGTCGTCTCGGCGCGCACCGCCAGGCGCAGGCCCGACCACAGCGGCCACTCCTGCACCCGCTCGGGGTGACGCGCCGCGTCAAACAGGCCCTGCCAGTCGGTGGCAAACACCTCGCTGGCGTGCACCGGCCCCTGGCCTGGCATCAGCCCCAGCATTTGCCGCGCGCCTGGGTTGGCACCGCTGATCAGGCCGTCGGCATCGAGCGTGAGCAGGCCATCGCTGTCCTCGCCAAAGGCGCTGCCAGGCCAGCTGATGCGCAGGCGCAAGCGGTGCGGGGCCAGCAGCAGCCAGTGGTTTTCGATGTGGCGGGCGCTGCGCCGCACCAGGTGCTTGAGGCCGGCCCGCTCGGGTTGCATGACGCCGGTCAAGTCCAGCATGCCCGCGCATTGACCGTCGGGCGCAAACACCGGCGCGCCGGCGCAGCTGTAGACGCTGGTGTCGTCAAAAAAATGTTCGCCGCGGTGCAGCCACACCGGCTGTCGCTCGGCCAGGGCCAAGGCGATGGCGGTGGTGCCCACCGCGCGCTCCGACAGGTCCACGCCCACCCGGGCAATGGCCTGCACCGGCGCCGGTCGCGGGTCTTGCACGCCCGCCACGTCGATCACCACGCCTTGGGCGTCGGTCAGCAGGGCAAAAAAACCAATGTCGGCAAGGGTTCGCGCCAGGTCCTGCAGCACCGGTTGTGCGGCCCGCTGCAGGCAGCGGTTGGCCTCTTGCACCTGCCGCATGCGGGCCTTGCCCACCGGGTCAAAGCCCACGCGCTGCTGCGGCTGCAGACCGGCCTGAAGACAGCGCTGCCAGGAGCGCTCCAGCCAGGGCGCCAGACCGCTGCTGTGGCCTTGCAGCAGCCGCTCACGGGCCAGGGCAATGGCGGGCTCGCGGGCAGCAGGCAGGTCGGAGCGATGCGGCATCGACATGGTTGTCTCAACTTGAGAATATTTGGTGAATCCCAGGCGCTTTGCGGGAAAACCCTTGCGCTTGTAGGGCCGTCACTGGCCACAATGGCCTATGCATTGTGCAGCATAGCGACTGCCAGTGTGAACACAGGAGATGGATCCATGCAAAAGGTGTTGCACATCAATCCGGACAAGTGCACCGGCTGCCTGCAGTGCGAAATGGCCTGCGCGTATGAAAACCACGGCACGTTCGCGACCGCCAAGTCGCGCATCAAGGTGTTTGACTTCCACCACACCGGCAAGAAGGTGCCCTATACCTGCACCCAGTGTGACGAGGCCTGGTGCCTGCACGCCTGCCCGGTCGAGGCCATCACCGTCGACAAGGTGAGCGGCGCCAAGGTCGTCAACGACGCCACCTGCGTGGGCTGCAAGGTCTGCACGATCGCCTGCCCGTTTGGCACCATCAACTATGTTGAAACCACCGGCAAGGTCCAGAAATGCGACCTGTGCGGCGGCGAGCCGGCTTGCGCCGAGGCCTGCCCCACCGGTGCCATCACCTTCATCGACGCCAACTGGACCGGCCTGGACCGCATGCGCCAGTGGGCCGACAAGCTTGGCAATCAAGAAGCCCCCGCCGCCTGATTCGGCGATCCCTCACACAGGAGCATCATCATGTCTTGGGCTGGAAAAATTCTCCGCGTCAACCTGACCGCGGGCACCGTCACCTCCGAACCTCTCAACATGCAATGGGCGCGCGAATACATTGGCTCGCGCGGCCTGGGCAGCAAATACCTGGTGAGCGAAATCGACCCCAAGGTCGACCCGCTCTCGCCCGACAACAAGATCATCTGGGCCACCGGCCCGCTGACGGGCACCATGGCCTCCACCGGCGGCCGCTACACCGTCATCACCAAGGGCCCGCT